>OLGZ01000048.1_pt1 | contig 118850 bp, 99 predicted proteins | sample 1605981 | NCBI WGS metagenome assembly OLGZ01 (sample SAMN03283291) | human gut metagenome | biome: human-associated habitat; material: feces | host: Homo sapiens | place: Peru | collected 2012
GTCCGTATTTACACCAGCCGTTATAATAACGGATATAGCACCGAGGTAGATTTGAAGCGCGTGGAAGCCAATATGGCCAACGTGCAGGCCCAGGAACAGCAACTGCGCTTAAAAATAGCGCAGACGGAAACGGCCTTGTCTGTGCTTTTGGGTAAATCCCCGCGGGAAATGGTGGAAAATAATACCCCACGCGGCAAAAGTTTGGCGGAAATTACGTTAATTCCCAACGTGCCGGAAGGATTACCCTCGGACCTGTTGGCCCGCCGCCCGGATGTGCGTTCAGCCGAAGGGAAATTAATTGCCGCTAATGCCAATATCGGTGCGGCTCGTGCGTCGTATTTCCCCAGTATTCCGCTGACGGCCTCCGCCGGGTACGCAAGCGGTGCGCTTAATAATTTGTTTACGGGTTCCTCCGGCATTTGGGCTATTGGTGGCCAAGTGCTTGCGCCTATTTTTGAGGGCGGCAAAATCCGCGCCCAAAACAAACAGGCCGAAGCCGCTTACCGCGAAATGTTGGCTACTTACGAAAAAACGGTACAGGGTGCGTTTAAAGAAGCGCTGGATGCCTTGTCCGCTAACCGCATCAACCGCGATATTTTTGACTCGTACAAACAGCAAACCGAGGCTATGCGCCGCAGTTATGATTTGACGAAAAAGCAGGAAGATGCCGGCCTTATTGGCGTAACTGATTTGCTCAATGTAGAGGAAAATTTGCTGTCGGCTGAAATGAATTTGGCCTCTGCCCGCAACGATGAATTGGCTGCGGTGGTTAATTTGTCCAAAGCCTTGGGCGGCGGATGGAACGTAAAGGACGGTTTTGGTCCGTATGAAAATCTGGTAAGAAAAGAACAGGCCGAACTTGATAAGCAAGCAAAAACCGAAAAATAAAACCTGTGAAGTTTTATTAAAAATTCCCCGGCGGTATGCCCGCCGGGGAGTTTTTTGCCCGAATTAACTCAAAAAATACGCAGTAAACTTTCCAAAAAGACAGGGCAAATTTGATAAACTATATATATGAAGACTCCGGCGTTGTGCCCGTTAGACGGCCGCTATGGCGGCAGATTGGGTGCGCTCAGAAGTGTAATGAGCGAAGCCGCCTTTACTGCATCCCGCGTACGCGCGGAACTGGCCTGGTTTGAGGTTTTATCCCATTTAAAATTACCGCGTTTTGCGGTCTTATCCGCCCAAGAAACAAGTTTATTAAATAATTTGTTGCCCCTGTCGGAGCAGGATTTGGAAATTATCCGCGCCTTAGAGTTTGACGGCTATGAAGATATCCCAGCCACCAAACACGACGTAAAGGCTGTGGAATACTTTTTAAAATTACGCTTAAAAAACACTCCGTTGCAGGACCGTTTGGAGTGGTTCCATTTTGCGCTTACGAGCGAAGATATCAACAGTGCGGCCTATGCTGTCTTGCTGGCAGACGGAGTGGAAAAGGCTCTTTGGCCCGCGTTGGAAAATTTACAAAAAGATTTGGCCAAATTAGCCCGTAAAGAATCGCGCTCTGTTTTACTGGCGCGCACACACGGGCAGGCCGCTGTGCCGACAACTTTCGGCAAAGAAATCCGCGTGTTTGAAGCGCGTTTAAACCGCCAATTAAAGGAACTCAAAAAGCGCGAAATTTCGTTAAAATTCGGCGGGGCTGTGGGAAATTACAACGCGCATCTGGCCGCATTTCCCAAGGTGAATTGGGCCACCGCCGCGCGACGTTTTGTAACGGCCTTAAATAAAGGCCGTAAAATCAAGATTGTTTTAAGTCCTGTTTCTACCCAAGTGGATAACCGCGACACTTACGCGGAACTGTTTGATAATATCCGCCGGATAAATACTATTTTGCTGGGATTGTGCCAAGATATGTGGCGTTATATTTCCGCCGGTCTGGTGCACCAAAAAACAACGGCAGGAGAGGTTGGTTCGTCCACGATGCCGCAAAAAGTAAACCCGATTGATTTTGAAAATGCCGAAGGGAATTTACAAGTAGCAGATGCGCTGTTGGAACTTTTTTCGCGCAAATTGCCTGTTTCCCGCCTGCAAAGGGATTTATCCGATTCCACCGTATTGCGCAATATGGCAGTTGCGTTTGGGTACGCGCTGACGGCTTATTTATCTTTGTTAAAGGGACTTTCTAAAATTTCATTTGACCGCACAGCGGCACAGGCTGAACTCGCCGCCCACCCCGAAGTTTTGGCGGAGGGCGTGCAAACTATTTTACGCGCGGCGGGCTATCCAAACCCGTACGAAACATTGCGCGATTTTACGCGCGGGCGCAAAATGACTCCCGCGTTATGGCAAGAATTTATAGAAGGGTTGGCCGTTAATGGGCCGACCAAACAGCGGTTGCAGGCGCTATCCTTAAAAAATTATCTGGGGAGCGCGGTGCAACTGGCGGAGGGAAAATATGATTGATATTGTTTGCGGCGGACAAGCCGGAGACGAAGGAAAGGGCAAAATTTCGGCTTATTTGTCTTATAAAGGAAATTACGATTACTGCGTGCGCGTAGGCGGCCCCAATGCCGGGCATACGGTCGTCAAAGACGGAAAATCTTACACGCTTAAAAATATTCCGTCCGGCTTTTTGAACCCCAAAACCAAATTGGTGCTGGGGGCTGGGGCGTACACCAAAACCGAGTGGCTTTTGGACGAAGTAAACTTTACCGGTACGAAGGACCGCTTGATTATTGACCCGTATGCCGTGCTGATTACGGATGAACAGACTGCCGCAGAAAAAAATGCAGAACACTTTATGAAACATATCGGCAGCGTGGGGACAGGCTTAGGGCAGGCCGTACGCGACCGCATTGAACGCCGCAATATTAAATTTGCCAAAGATGAGCCGTTGCTAAAAGATTTTATCCAAGATGTGCCTGAACTGTTAAACGGCTGTTTGGACAAAGGCGGCGAAGTATTGTTGGAAGGAACGCAAGGGATAAAACTTTCTTTGCTCCACGGAGAATATCCGTTTGTTACGTCGCGCGATACTACGGCCAGCACCTTTTTGGGTGAAGCCGGCCTTGGCCCCAAGAGCGTAAGAGATGTATATGTGGTGTTTAAACCGTACATTACCCGCGTCGGTCCAGGCCCGTTGGACCACGAAATGACAGATGAAAAAGAGTTGGAGGTATATCATACCAAAGGGCACGAAATCGGCAGCGTCAGCAAACGCTTGCGCCGCATTGGCGCGTTTGAAAAACGCTCCGCTTCCCGCGCCATTATGATTAACAACTGTACCAAAATCGCCATTACGCATATTGATATGTTCCCCGGTAACGACCGCGTGAAAAAGTACGAGGATTTTACCACCGAAGCCAAGGCTTTTTTGGAAAGTTTAAAACAACTCTCTGCCGAAGTTTATCCGCACCCGGAAATTGCACTCATTTCCACCGGGCCGGATATGGAAGATACCTTAGTCTTGTAGTTGTTTAAAATCTCTTTGCCCCGCTTTGGCTTACTGCCTGGCGGGGTTTTTGTTTATAGGTATTTACAGGGTGTTTTGTGCAAGTTATAATAAAGCAAGGGGGAGAAATGAAAGATATCATTTTTGATTTAGGCGGGGTGTTAATTGACTGGAATCCTCGTTACTTGTATAAAAAGATTTTTGCTTCCGCGGAAGAAATGGAGTGGTTTTTGACCTCCGTTTGCTCACCTGTCTGGAACGCCAAACAAGATGCGGGCCGTCCGTTTGCCGAAGGGATTGCTCAGGCCAAGGTGAAATATCCTAAGTATGCACCGCAAATTGATGATTATTTCTTGCGCTGGGAGGAAATGTTGGGCGGGCCAATTAAAGGAACCGTGCAACTTTTGCGTGAATTAAAATATAAAAATTACCGGATATTTGCGCTTTCCAACTGGTCGGCGGAGACGTTTCCTATTGCCCAAAAAAAGTTTGATTTTTTAGGCCTTTTTGACGGCATTGTTTTATCGGGCGAGGAAAAAATGAACAAGCCGGAGCCGGAAATTTACAAGCGGTTACTTTTCCGCTACCAGTTACAGGCGGATAACTGTATATTTACGGACGATAACCAAGATAATGTTTCTGCCGCCCAGGCTTTGGGAATTGATGCAATTCTTTTTACCAATCCGGAACAACTGCACGTTGAACTTATTAAACGGGGAATTTTATAAAAACACCCCGGGAAAAACCGGGGCGTTAGATAGTGTTTATTCGGCCTTGCTTACAATGGCTTCCATTAGTTTGTGGCGGCGGAATTTGCGTGTTTCTAATATAATTCCGTTGGCTTTTATCTTTTCGTTTTTGGTGGGTTGGCGGCCGAGTTTGATACCAATCCATTTTTCCATCGTCATATTGTCTGGCACATCGGCCGGGATAGATAGATCCAACCGCTCAAATACTTCTGCCATTTTGGCACTGGCGCTGACAATCCACGCTTTGCCAAACGGTTTTATATAAGCGGGAAAGAAGTCGTATTCGTCCTCAATTTCACCTACCATTTCTTCAAAAATATCCTCTAAGGTCAAAATTCCCGTGATTTTTTCGTCCTCGGTTACCAAACACAAGTGCTGTTTGCTCTTCATCATTTTTTCAAGCGCGGTTGAAATAATGGTATCGGCTTCCAAGCGCAGTACGGGGCGGACAATGGAACGCGCACTTGTCGGCGCACCGCCAGACATTTTGGTTGATAAAAAAATATCCTTAAAGTTTAAGTAGCCGATAATGCTCTGCGGGTCCTCGGGGTGTTCCTTTACCGGGAAACGGGTATGCATATCCAAATGCGCTTTTACAAAGGTATCCGCAATAGAATCGTCGGCATCCAGCATATATACTTGATTTAAAGGAACTTGAATTTCACGAATTTTGCGGATGCAAAACATCGCGCTGGACAGCACAATTTTTTCCTCCGTCTTGCCGAACAAGCGCGAAGACGAAGCAATGGCCGCCGCAGTGCGTAAATCTGTCATAGCGGCTTTTTGGGCTTCCTTAGGGTCCAGCGTTTTTGTAAAGGTTTTTTGGGTAAAAAAGCGGACGATGGCTTCCATTATGTGCACAATGGGCGATAACAGCGTGTAAAGCACGCGCATTACCGGGGAACATTTGAGCACTACAAATTCTTTGTTTTTAATGGCAAAAGTTTTGGGCGTCAGTTCGCCGAAAATAATGGTAACAAAACTTAACGGTACCACTACAAACGCAACCGCTAACGCATCGGCAAGCCGCTTAGGCAAATCAAACCAATTCTGCAAAATGGGGGAAAACATTTCGTCTGCTCCGGCCCCGCCCGTAGCGGCGGCTACCGCACCCACCAGCGTAATACCAATTTGCACTACCGCCAAACTGCCCTCCATATGGTCTTTCATAAACAGGGCTTGTTCCGCACCGGAACGCTTTTCTTGCGCCAAAATGGATAATTTCGTGCGGGAAACGGATGCCAGGGCCATTTCGTAAGCGGCCAGCAAGGCATTTAAAATAAGCATCAAAATAATAATCAGTATCGTCATATTTCATATATAGTGTAGCAAAAAGCAGGCGGATAAAGGCAAATTCCATCTTCTTTTCTCCTTGACAATTTGCCTTGTAGGGTTTATTCTTATTAGCAGGGGGTTTTTAGATATGCAAAGGAAATTTCTTGTTTCGGGAATGACTTGTTCCGCTTGCCAGGCGCACGTGGAAAAAGCCGTGTCGCGCATACCCGGGGTGCACTCGGCGGTTGTCAATTTATTACAAAATACCTTGTATGTAGATTATGATGAGGATAAATTAGTTCCGGCAGATATTGTGTCCGCCGTACGCCGGGCGGGATATGATGTGCCCGCAGAAAAACAAAATACGGCGCCGCAAGCCTTGGCGCAAGCACAGGCTGAAACATTAAAGATGCGTTTTTGGTTTTCTCTCGGGTTTTTATTGCCTTTAATGTATGTGAATATGGGGCATATGGCGGGCGGATTAGTGCCTGCTGGCATTATGCACAATCCGGGCATCTTTGTTTTGGTGCAATTTTTGCTGGTACTTCCGGTGCTTTTTTTAAACCGCCAATTTTTTACGCGCGGGCTAAAACAACTTTTTTTAGGCGCGCCCAATATGGATAGTTTGGTGGCTTTGGGTTCAGGGGCGGCGGTTATCAGCGGGGTGTGGACGCTCTTTAAAGTGTTGTATTTAATGCAACCCGAAAATTGGAGCGCCGCATTTGAAACGGCGGGTAATTTGTATTTTGAATCAGCCGCAATGATTTTAACCTTAGTTACCTTGGGTAAATGGCTGGAAGCGCGGGCCAAGGTCAAAACGTCCGCTGCTATTTCCGCCTTGGTGCGGCTGTTACCTGCCCAAGCCACGGTCATACGAAGCGGCCAAGAAGTGCAAATTCCCGTAGAAGGGGTCGTTCCGGGGGATATATTGGCGGTACGCTCCGGGGAACGGATTGCCGCGGACGGCGAAATTACGCAAGGGAGCGGCTGGACGGATGAGTCCGCCTTGACGGGAGAGAGCGTGCCACAGGATAAAACCGCAGGGGCCAAGGTGGTGGCAGGAACGCTCTTGACAAACGGCTATTTGCAGGTGCGTGTGCTCCGCACAGGCAAGGATACCACGCTTTCGCAAATTATTAGTTTGGTGGAAGCCGCCTCGGGTAGTAAAGCCCCTATCGCAAGACTAGCCGACCGCGTGAGCGCGGTGTTTGTGCCGGCAGTATTGGGGATAGCCTTACTTACGGTGGTTGTATGGCTGTTTGCCGGGCAAGATTTTTCATTTGCCTTGTCGGCGGCGATTTCGGTATTGGTTATTTCCTGTCCGTGTGCGTTGGGGCTTGCCACGCCCACGGCTATTATGGTAGGCACGGGCACAGCGGCCCGCAACGGGATTTTAGTCAAAAGTGCAGCCGTATTGGAACGGGCCAATCGGATTACTACGGTAGTGCTGGATAAAACAGGTACCGTTACCACGGGGAAAATGCAAGTGTCTGCCGTATTGCCCGCCAAGGGGATAACGGAGGAGGAGTTAATCAGCCAAGCGGCCGGGTTGGAACAATTTTCCCAACATCCGTTTGCGCGGGCCTTGGTGCAATACTCAAAAAGTAAAAATATATCCTTGCCCCCAGGGGAAAATTTTGCATTGGAACCTGGTTGCGGAGTTATAGCCCAGGTGGGAGGGGAAACCTTGCGCGGCGGAAATTTAAAATGGCTGAGTGCTTGCGGTATAGAAATTCCCCAAGGGGATAACCTGTCTGCCGGGGCCGCACAGGGCGGTAAAATTCCTATCTTTTTTGCGCGTGAAAAAAAATATTTGGGTGCGGTGCTGTATGCGGACACCATAAAGCCTACGGCGGCGGAAACGGTGGCGCAACTCAAACAAAAGGGGCTTAAAACTGTGCTTTTAACGGGTGATAACGAACTAACCGCGCGTGAAGTGGCCCGCCAAACGGGGATTGAAACTGTTATTGCGGGTGTGTTGCCGCAGGACAAGGAGGCTGTTATCAGCCGTTTGCAAGCATCAGGCGAAGTGGTGGCTATGGCCGGAGACGGTGTGAATGATGCGCCGGCTTTGGTGCGGGCCGATGTGGGTATTTCGTTCGGCAACGGTACGGATATAGCGGCGGAATCGGCCGATATGGTACTATTAAAGAACGATTTGACGGGCGTGTTAGTTGCCTTGGAATTAAGCCGCGCGGTGCTAAATAACATAAAGGAAAATTTATTTTGGGCATTCTTTTATAACATACTGGCAATACCTTTGGCGGCGGGTGTGTTATACGGGCCGCTAGGGTGGAAACTGAACCCAATGGTGGCGGCTGCGGCAATGAGTTTCAGTTCGGTGTGTGTAGTTACTAATGCGCTCCGGCTGCGTTTTTTTAAACCGGCAGAGGTGAAAAATAAACAGACAAAAGGGGAAAAGCATATGCGTAAAACATTAATTATTGAAGGAATGGTCTGCGGACATTGTGCCGCCCGCGTGGAACGCGCCTTAAATGCGCTTCCGGGTGTGGAAGCCCGCGTTAATCTGGGCAAAAAAATGGCGGTGGTGGAATCGGCGGCTGCACTAGATGAGGAAGTCCTCAAAAAAACAGTGCAAGATGCCGGGTATGAGGTAGTTTCTATCCAATAGATTCTTACCCGTTTATAAAACAGGCCGGGCGGCACAAGCACCCGGCCTTTATAATTGATAAAATAAAATTAGATATCCCACAAGGAGACTTATACCCTATGAGCCATTTTGGTTTTGTAAAAGTAGCGGCAGGCGTGCCGCTTGTAAAAGTAGCCGATACGGCTTTCAATGCCGCCCAACTGGAACATTTAATTAGCCAAGCCGCCCAGCAAGGAGTGCGCGTGGTGGCATTTCCCGAATTATGTTTGACGGGATACACTTGTGGGGATTTGTTTTTAAAACCGCTTTTGGCCCAAGCCGCAGAGCGGGTGTTGGGGGCTCTTTTGCGCCGTACGGAAGGGCAGGATATTATTTTTATAGTGGGGCTTCCGGTCCTGGCGGACAATGCCTTATTAAATGCGGCGGCGGTATGTTACCGCGGCGAAATTTTGGGAGTAGTGCCGAAAACCTATTTGCCCAATTATAAAGAGTTTTATGAACAGCGTTGGTTTACCTCTGCCTTAGAGTGGGGCGGCAACGAAGTAACCTTGTGCGGTATGCCTGTTCCCGCCGGGACAGATTTGCTGTTTGAAGCGGGCGGGATGAAATTTGGCATGGAAATTTGCGAAGATTTGTGGGCGGTTATTCCGCCGTCCTCCCGGTTGGCCTTGCAGGGGGCGGACGTGATTTTTAATTTGTCTGCCAGTAACGCTTTGACGGGCAAACACGCCTATGTGCGCGAACTTGTCGCCCAACAATCGGCCCGCTGTTTGTGCGGTTATGTGTATGCTTCGTGCGGGTTTGGGGAGTCCACTACTGACGTGGTATTTGCCTCTAACGCGCTTATTTACGAAAACGGTACACCGCTTGCGTTTGCAGAGCGTTTTTCCACCGAGGCCCAACTTGTATCAGCCGAAATTGACGTGGAACGTCTGCGTGCGGAACGCTTGATAAATACCACTTTCCGCGCGGACAGCGCGTATGAAACGGCGGATCCGTACGAACTGATAGAATCCGGACAACCTGTTTTTCCTATTACGCATTTAGAGCGGTTTGTGTCGCCCACTCCTTTTGTGCCGCGCGGAAGCCGGTTGGACGAAAATTGCCAAGAAATTTTTAATATCCAGGTAATGGGGTTAGCGACACGCATTAAAAACGCGCACGCCCAAACGGCGGTTATCGGCATTTCCGGCGGGTTAGATTCCACCTTGGCTTTACTTGTTTGCGCAAAGACCTTTGATAAACTCGGCTTGCCGCGTACGGGTATTGTCGGCGTAACAATGCCGGGCTTCGGCACGACGGACAGGACCTATCAAAATGCTCTTGCGTTAATGAAAAATTTGGGTATTACCTGGCGGGAAGTAAGCATAAAAAAAGCGTGCCAACAGCACTTTGCCGATATCGGACACGACGAAAAAGTGAAGGACGTTACTTACGAAAATACCCAAGCGCGCGAACGTACCCAGATTTTGATGGATATTGCCAATCAAACCGGCGGTATGGTAATCGGTACGGGAGATTTGTCCGAATTAGCCCTCGGGTGGGCCACCTATAATGGCGACCATATGTCTATGTACGGAGTCAATGCGGGGGTGCCAAAAACCTTGGTGCGCTCGCTCGTGCTGTGGGCCGCCCAACACGAAACGGACAAGCAAACACAGGCTATTTTGCAAGATATCGCGGCCACACCGATTAGTCCCGAACTGTTGCCTGCCGACGCGCAGGGCCAAATTGCGCAAAAAACAGAGGATTTAGTCGGCCCGTATGAATTGCACGATTTCTTTTTGTTCTATTTTCTGCGTTATGGCTTTTCCCCTGCCAAAATTTATTTTTTGGCACATCAAGCCTTTTCCAAGAAATTTGATTCGGCAACTATTAAGAAATGGCTCAAAGTGTTTTTCCTCCGATTCTTTGCCCAGCAGTTTAAACGCTCCTGTTTGCCAGACGGCCCGAAAGTAGGTGCGGTGGCTTTATCTCCGCGCGGGGATTGGCGTATGCCCAGCGATGCAAGCGCGGACATATGGTTAGCCGAAGCGGAAAATCTGCGCTAATGCGTTTTGATACACAAAAAAACAGCCCCGGGAATTATTACCCGGGGCTGTTTGCGTTAGTCGTTTAGAAAACTCTTGCCAAATTTAAGGGACGGCAATTTAAAATAGTCCGCTATCGTTTGGCCAATGTCGGCGTAAGTATCTCGCCCGCCGAGAAAAGCCGGCTTTATATGGGGGCCAAACATAATCACCGGGACGTGCTCGCGCGTATGGTCAGTACCTTTGTAGGTGGGGTCGCAGCCGTGGTCGGCGGTAATAAAAGCAATGTCGCCTTCTTTCATTTGCGCGGCCAATTCCGGTAATCGTTTATCAAAATATTCCAATCCGCCCGCATATCCGGCTACGTCGCGGCGGTGGCCCCAAGTCATATCAAAATCCACAAAGTTGGTGAACGTCAGGCTGAAATCGGGCGCGTTTTTGGCTTCTTGCAAGGTTACGTTCCAAAGTTCTTCCAAGCCGGAGGCTTTAACCGCCCGGGTAATACCCTGTTTGGCGAAAATATCCGAAATTTTACCAACGGAAATAACCTCACCGCCCGCGTTTTTAATTTCATCTAAAACCGTAGGCATCGGCGGTTTTACGGAATAATCGTGGCGGTTTTTGGTGCGTTTAAATTCTCCCCGTTTTTCACCCTCAAACGGGCGGGCAATCACACGCGCAATATTGTACGGCGCGACGTGCTTGAAAGCAATTTCACACAGTTTATATAAGCGGTCCAAGCCGAAATGTTTTTCGCTCGCGGCAATCTGAAACACGCTGTCGGCTGATGTATAGCAGATGGGTTTTCCTGTTTTAATATGTTCTTCGCCCAGTTCATCAATAATCACCGTACCGCTGGCCGCCGTATTGCCTAAAATGCCGGGCAGTTCCGCTTCGTCGCAAATCTTTTTGATCAGTTCAGCCGGGAAAGATGGGTAATCCGGCTTGAAATAGCCCCACTCAAACTGTACGGGCGAACCGGCCATTTCCCAATGCCCGGAGGAGGTGTCTTTGCCGTGGCTGATTTCCCGCATAAAACCATATTTGGACGGCAAATCAATCTTTGCCCCTTCCTGTGCGCCTGCTTGCGGGGCACGGCCGGTGGAGGCTTCGGCTGCTTTTAACAAGCCAAGTTTTGCCAAATTGGGTACTTTTAGACCTCCCTGTGCGGCGGCAATGTGGCCTAATGTATCGGCCCCGCTGTCTCCAAATTTAGCGGCATCTTCTGCTCCGCCAATGCCGAAAGAGTCCATCATCAAAATAACTGCACGTCCTTTTTGAGCCATAAAATATACCTCCAAGACTTTTCTTTTATTATACCCAAAAAAGGCCGGGCCGTCTAACCCGGTTTTGAACACGCGCCACAGCGCAAAATGATATAGTATATAGGAAACAAGGGGGGATACTTATGAAGCAAGCCTATATGAATATGCGGAATTTTTGGCTGGATGTAAAAAATTTGGAAAACCGTAAAGGTGTGATTGAAATCGGCCCGGATGAGATTTCTGTAGCGGGAATTGAAATGGCCTTTTTGGACGGCGCGGAAACAAAACATTTGTTTTTAGCGACTAATTCGCTGGGGGACAGCAGTTTATATTTTGAAAATAATAGCAAAAGCGGTTTGGGCGGTGTAATCGGCGGGCACGGACACGAAGCCTTGCAAGAAGCCGCCGCGCGTATGTTGGCCCACGCCAGTAAATTAACAGGCAAAATGACACCTTTGCCGCTAGGAAGCGAAATGCCCGCGCCTACTTCGCCGGCTATGGTACGCTTATTTGCAGTATCTAAAAAGAAACTGTTTCATATTGAAATTGCGGAAACGGAACTGCGCAAACCGGGAAATGATTTCTATCCGTTTTTTGCCTACTCCCAACAAACCTTGGGATTCTTCCGCCAACAAGAAACGGCCGCTTCCGCCAAAGAAGCGCACTCGTAAACGGATTTATTTCCAAAAAAGCCGCCTTGTTACGGGGCGGCTTTTTACGTTATTGGCAATTTATTTTTTCATCTATAATATACAACGGGCGTTGTTTTACTTCCATAAAAGTCCGGCCTAAATATTCGCCGATAACCCCCAGGGAAATAAGTTGTACGCCGCTGAAAAACAAAATCGCCACCATTAAAGACGAGTACCCGCTCACCGGGTTGCCAAAGATAATTTTTTTAGCCGCCACCCACAGCGCATACAAAAACGCAAAGAGCGAAACTGAAAAGCCGAAATAGGTCCATAAACGCAACGGTATGGTAGTAGAAGCGGTTATGCCTTCCAGCGCAAAGTTCCACAGCCGCCAATAGTTCCACTTGGTTTTGCCTGCTTGGCGGGCCTGGCGCACAAAGGGTATAGAAACAGACTTGAAACCTACCCAGTTAAAAAGCCCCTTCATAAAGCGTTCCCTTTCCGGAAGTTGCAAAAGGGCCTGCACCACGCGCTGGCTGATTAGGCGACAATCCCCGGCGTTTTCGGGCATTGGGCGGGTGGAAATAAAGTTGTAGAACTTATAAAAAGCATTTGCGCTAATGCGTTTTAACCCAGAGTCCGTTTGGCGGTTTTGGCGGGTGCCGTAAACCACATCATAGCCTTCTTTAAATTTTTCCAAAAAAGCGGGGATGAGTTCCGGCGGGTCCTGCAAGTCCGCATCCATTACAATAGCCGCATCGGCTTGGACGGCCTCATTTAGTCCGGCGGTCAGCGCGGCTTCCTTACCAAAATTGCGGGATAAGGAGATTACCTTTACATATTTGTTACGGGCGGACAAGTCTTTTAAGTAAGGGAGAGTTCCGTCTGTACTTCCGTCATTTACAAAAATGTACTCAAAGCGGAAACCGTTTTCTTTTTGCAAAACAGGTTCTACCGCCTGCCAAAATACAGGCAGGGCTTCTTCTTCATTATAGGCAGGCACAATTAAGGCTATTTTCATACAGAGATTATAGCATAAAAGCCGAGCGGATTTATTCCGGTAAAAGCCCGTATAATTGATATAATAAATTGTGCAAACCCGGTCTTGCGGGAGGATGTTATTAAAAAGATTTCGTTTCGGTTTTTTATTTTGCTTTTTTTGGCTGCCGCAGGAGTAATAGCGGCGGGCGTGGTGTTTTATTGGCAACAAGTGAGCGAAATTTTGGCTGCCGACGTAAAATTAAATGTGGCCGCCGCCGGTAAAGAAGCCGCCAGCGACTTTGACCGTCTGCTTGAAACGGATGAACAGGTGCTTGCCTCCTTGGCCTTAACGGTGCAGGATTCGTACCCGTGGGCGGATTCCGCGCAGTTGACCGATTTCCTGCGAAGGCAAACGAATCACAACTATTTTAAATTATTGGGCGTTATTACGGCGGACAAGAAGTTGTATTTGTCTTCCCATCGTAATTTTACGTCGGCTTTTGTGGCCGATATTTCAGCCCGTACCTTGGAACAGGGAAAATACCTTTCTGTCCGTCAGGCCGACCCGTTAGACGGAGCCGATGTGTTGGTGCAGTCCGTTGCGCTTTATAAAGATGGCCGCCCCTTGGGTACGCTTTTTGCGTTGCAATTGCCCGACCGATATCAGCCGTTACTTACCCTGTCGGCTATGGGGGATAAAGGTTCTTCCTTAATTATAGAGCGAAGCGGCAACTTGGTGCTGTCTCCGCGCAAAGTGGGGTTTAAAAATATTTTTAACCAGTTGGATAAAACCTTGCCCGGCAGTAAAGAGTTGGCAAAATTACGGCAAACGGTTTCAAATGGTAAAACGGCTTTGATAAGCGCACCGTTAGACGGAGGGACACGCTTTTTGTATTTTATTCCGCTGGGGCGGAACGGGTGGTATATGGTGTCTTCCCTTCCAACGCAATTTGTGGAAGAACGCGCTCAGCATTTGGCGGTTTTATCGCTTATTTTATTTGCGTCTGTATTTGCTATTTTCTTTTCGCTCATTTTTTACATCTTGCATATGCGGGCATACAGCAACCGCCAGTTGTTTGCCACGGCATTTGTGGATAATTTGACAGGCGCCGACAACTTTAACCGGATGTGCGAAATGTTCCCGCAAAAACTGGCGGAACTGCACGGACGTGCGGCCTTGGTGATTTTTGATATTAATAAATTTAAGGTTATTAATGATTTGCACGGTTACGAACGCGGCAACCAAGTTTTGCAGCGTATTGCGCAGGTCTTGCGTGAGCACGTTTCCCCCGATGAGTGCTTTTGCCGTTTGTCTGCCGACAATTTTATCTTACTGTTAAAATATACAGACCGCCGTTCTCTTTTGGCTCGTTTGCATACACTCAACACGCAACTGCGCCGAGATTGCACGGTGGAAGATTCCTGCCTGATGATAGACATCGCCTTTGGCGTGTATGAAATCAAAGAAGAAATTCCCTTTTATATTATGCTGGACCGTGCTCACTTGGCATTGGAAAAAGCCAAAAAGATGTCTGTTGATAAATGCGAATTTTACGACGAAGCCGACCGCAAGCGGATTGTAGCGGAAAAACAAATTGAAAACACAATGGAAGATGCCTTGCGCCGCGGAGATTTTGCCGTTTATTTACAGCCTAAATGTGATTTTGCCACCGGAGAAATGCGCGGAGCCGAAGCCTTGGTGCGGTGGCAGAGTGCGGGCGGAAAAATTGTACGGCCGGACGATTTTATCCCGATTTTTGAAAAAAACGGTTTCATTTTGCGCCTGGATATGTTTATTTTGGAAGAAGTTTCCCGGCTTTTGGCTGCGTGGAAAATTAAAGGCCTTAAACAAGTGCCGATAGCCGTTAATTTTTCCCGGCTCCACTTAAACGATTCCCGCTATATTCCCCAAATGTTGCGTTTGGTAAATAAGTACGGCGTACCGCACGAATTGATTGAAGTGGAACTGACTGAAAGTGTCATTTTTAACAACTTGGAGCACGCGCAGAATATCATCCGCCAACTGCACGGGAACGGCTTTTCTGTGGCGATGGATGATTTCGGCTCCGGCTATTCTTCCTTAAATGTACTGAAAGACTTGCAGTTTGACAGCATCAAACTGGATAAAGAGTTTTTGCGCGGTTTTGAACATAATCCGCACGCCCAAAAAGTAATTAAGGGGGCCGTGGCGATGATTAAAACATTAGGCATTAAAATTGTGGCCGAAGGGGTGGAAACCCGCGAACAAGCGGACTTTTTGCAGGAAATCGGCTGTAATTTGGCACAAGGCTATTTATTCGCCAAACCCCTCACGATTACCGACTTTGAACACCGGCTGAACAGCGGCATTTAGCCGGACTTTGTTTTAGCAACTATCCGAATACGAGCAGGCAGAACCCCTTAAATCTGTTATCTGCCGTATCGGTTACGAATATCAAGAAAGCAAATTACAAAAAATTAAGTTTTTACTATTAAATTGGGGGAAATAGGCATTAAAAATCCCGCCGAGGGTTCGACGGGAAAATTAATGGGGTACTGTCTTCAATGCGTTTTATAACTTTTTAGTGCAAATTTAATTAATTGTAGAACAACAAAGGCGTTCTTTATAGACGGTGTAAAATCTCATCTTCTAGTTGTTCTAACTCCTTAGAATAAAATTTATATTTACCTTTAACGGCACAATATTTATCTTTCCAGAAGGGACTAGAATATTTTTCGTTATGTTTGTTAATATTGTGGAGAGGAATTAATAATAGTAAACTTTGAATACAAGAGGATACCCATAGATTATAATTCCTAAAATATGTATAAGGTAATAATATTTTCTTTTGGATTTGATTAAAAGTGTGTTCTATATGTTCTAGTATGTTTAAATTGGGGAAATCCACTGCAATTTGTTCTAATGCTTCAATGTCTAATATATCCAGTTTGGAAGGCATCCCTGTAATTTTTTTGATTTGTTCTAAGAGATTCCTTATTTGTAGTTCCATTAATTCCATTTTCATCTCTTCGTTGTTTAACTTATTAATTAATAAATTCCACTGCGAATGAGGATAAAGTTGTGGATATAACTCGTTAAATGTTTTCTGATCTAAGAAGGATTTGAAAGTAGAATTGGAGAATACTCTTAGTGCTTTCTCTTTGTTTTTGTCTATCAATTTGTTTGGTTGTGCCCAAAATGTCTTTTTGAAAAATAATATATAAATGACAAGGTTTTCAATCGGGTTTTTAGATGAGATATGCCCATTTAGGTTTTCAATATCAAATTCTTTATCAAAGGTGATATTGTATCGCAATACAGGATAATATTTTAATAGAGCGATAATTCTTAGTAAGGGACTATCAGAAGACAGAAATTCTTTAGGAATAAATGTTTCTGTGTTTAAAAAACACAGTAAAAAAGAGAGATATATTTTTTGTAAATCTTTTCTACCAGTAGAAGAAAACCATTTTGCAAATTCAATAGGACGATATAATCCTAAATACAACATTACATATCCCACTCCCCATAAACCAGTTTTATCCATATGCCTAAATGGGAAAGATGATACGAATGCAATTCTCTCCATTTCCGATTTGAAATCCGTATTAAATTCAATTAATTGTTCTTTAAAAAAGTTTGAAGATTGCTCAAGTTCATTAATAATACGCTTATAATAATTATTTATAATATCACGTAGACAACTTGTATCTGTTTTTATTTTGGAGGTGTAGGCAAGATGTGCCAAGAGACCACATAAAAATAGGAAGATATTTGAAATGTTTTTTTTGTTTTTGTTTAAGTATTCAAAAAAGAAATTATATCCCTTGGCTGTAATTTCTAATTTATCATTTTGTTGTTTGGTGTAATATCCCGCCGTAATAAGTGAGGAGGTCGTTGCGTTGCCTTTGTTAATCGTTGCAACAAGGTAATTAAATCCAAATTCTTTTTCTAGCATTAAAATATCCTATTTGTTTCGTTGCATGAAGCAAGAAGTGTTTGAATATATTCCTCTGCTGCTAATTTAGTTCTTCCTTTTAGGGGAACTATACAAAAATCATAATCTTTTAAAAGATTATTAATGCTATTGGAAAGCATATATATCTTATTTCCTTTTTTGGTTTTAATCATAAAAAATCGATCATGGAATTTTTTTGTGGGTAAATTATTCCATTTAGCGGAGGATACTGATAGCTGAAGCTGTTTTAAGCGAATTAAAGCGCTCTTTGTATCTTCTATTATATTGAGAATCTTTGTGTTTTCTCCTGTATCTGGGTTTTCTGCACGCCAGCAAGAAATAATTTGTAATTTCAAGTGTGTGTTGCTTAATCTAGCCAAAAGGCTGAGACTTTCTTTGGAAATAAAAGGATCAATTATGATTAGAGTAGTGTCGTCATGCTCCTGGGTGATTTTATTGAAATATTCAATAAGAGAATAGATTTCTGTTAATTGGGTCGTTTTATTATGTTTGCGAAACCAACGTCCGCATTCTGGCTCTTGTTTAGCTAGCAAGGATTTTTCTAAAAGTTCATTTCTTCTTTGGTTTACTTGCTGTCCAACTTTAGATAAAAGGCTGGAGGTGGTCCAACTAGAAATATTTGCTGGAACGACATGCTCCAATCTTTTGTCCTTGTTGGCCATTTTATCTTTTATGGATATAGCATTGGATACAACGACGATTTGGCCTGAAATGGTACTGATATATCCAACTCTTTCATGATGTAAAAGATTGTTTTCTTCATCAAAAATCCAATATTCGTGTTCTGCTATATTAGAATGCAGTGGTGAGGTAGAAAATGTGTATGTTCTAGTCCCACTTTTTATACTTAATAGTGCATCTAATAGCGTTTCTTTATGGGGAGAATATAGAATTAAGTGTACTTTCCAATCAGCTTCTGCTTTTTGGCGAGAAAAAGTTCCTGTTTGATTTTTTATAACAAGTTGAAAAGGCAAGGGATCTTCTGACCATTCTTTTGTTTCAGCCCATTCAAAGCAACCTAATCTTTCTACATAAATATCACTAAATTTTTGCTTGTCGTTGTCTAGTTTTTTGCAAATGTTCATAAATTCATCTGCAGTTAGTGCTCTAAAAAAGGGATTCTGAAGGAATTGTTCGCTATAATAAATCTCAATATGAGTTAATGCCTCAATAGGAGAGGGCGGCGTTTGCGGTAACGTATGATTAGAAAATTGAATAACTTTCTCGTGATGGGAAAAAGTAGTTTTTAAAGAAAGATAGGTATTTATTTTTGAAAAATCTATAGTGTCATTGTAAAAGAAATCTTGGAAAGTGACATGTTGTATTGAAATATATAATATGATTTTCCAGTCCCCAGCAATTTTCCCTAGACATTTTGGTTTTGACATAAGGGTTGTATGATTGGTGGGAAGAGAAAGAGCATAGAGGAAAATAGAGGAATTTTCTTTTTCTAAAATATATATCCAAAAAATTCTATTTTTCATTATATTATATAGTTTATATAAAAATCGTATCGATAATTGATATATTATAATATATTTGCATGACTTATAGCCGTGTTGAACTCTTTTTCCCTATACAACAATGGGAAAAATATCAATTTAGCCAAGATAGGACAATTTCCCCATATTTGAGGGCTAAAATGGTATATTATTTATAGTAAAAGTATATGTTTATATTTGCTTTTTACTTTGTTTTTATTTATTCGCAAATAAGGAGAATTTTTGCAGTACCCTAAGCCTTTTGAGGCTTAGATACAATTTCAATCTGTTTTTGGAACCGTATAGGGAATACGGTGCGCTTTTGGGATACCAAAGGCACAGCTAGACTCCAAAAACAGCCGAATTTTAAACACAGAGTGAACGGCCTAATTACCCGTTTGCCCTGTGTTGAGTGTTTCCTGCCCTTTGGGCAGGGAACTGCGGCTGTTTATATTTGGGTTAGTCTAGCTGGCTCGGATATAGCAGCCGCCATTTTTTATATCCGGCTCGTTTTTCTGGTTCTGTTGTGCAGATTATTTCATAACAAGGAGATGCTCAATGAACCTCGGAGTACGGGTAGACACCCGCATAAAAGAAAACCTCAAAAAATACCAAACGCAATTACTGCGCTTAAAAGAGTTAAATGCCAAAGAACCGCCAACAGAAAAGGTTGCAATGGATATGCTATGTGATTTGTTCGGTTATGATTTGGAACATGTCTTTGGACAATACGGCAACAATAACGGGCGTGCTTGTGATGCGGTCATTAAAGATGATAAAAAGGTTTTTTATGTGTTTGAATGTAAGCGCGTTGGAACGGAAAAGAAAGAATTTAATAAACACGTCCGGCAGGTAATAGAGTATTGTTCCACGCTAAATGTTCCTTGGGGTATCCTTTCCAATGGGATTTACTGGCAGTTATACTATGTAGATGTAAAGGCTCAGCCCGTGACGGCTACTCTTGTATGGGATTTTGACGTTTTGGAACTAAGCCACCGCCAAGCGGCCCACCGAGAAGTATTACTTCCGTTGTGCCGCGAAGCCATTTCCAAACGCTTAAAAGAGTCTATTTTAGAGGAAAAACGTGCGTTATCTACAGAAAATATTGCTCGCGTCTTACTTAGCGATGAGGTATTAAAGGCTATTAGCGGCGTTTTTAAGCGCAAAGTCGGCGTGAGGGTAGATATGGATACCTTGGAGACTAAAATTCGCGAATTATGCCCGAATTTGCCCGAAAACATACGCGGTTTCCGCGCTCCTAAGAAAAAGGATAAGCCCGCCCAACCGGAAATTAAGGTGGTTGTGAATAACGAGGGGAAATCTGCTTGCGCCGTTTGTGCGACGGAGGAACAAAAATGAGAAAATTGCTAGGGATATTATGTGTCGTGTTTTGTTTGACAGGATGTGCTGAACTGAAAGAGATATATCTTTACAATACGTTATCTCCGCAAGAATGGAACGAGCGGCAACGGAATCAGTCTTTGCTATCTGAATTTAAGGTAACTTGCGATATATATGGAGCTGATAAAGCTGTAAATACTTCTTTGTCTTATACTCAATTTTTAACGGATTTGGCGGCTCAATTGAAAGATGAGGGGAATGAAATTGTCGGGAATGCGGAGCAGAATATGGTTTTGCATCGCTTGGCATATACCGCATTGGACCGAAGAATAAGGCACTTAAACGAAATGTTGTCTTATTACCAATCACTCCAACAAGAAACTCATTATCAAAACTTGCAGAATCAACGAGAAGCCATGTCCTCCATGAGGAAAACAATAGGGAAAAAAGCACAGGATTATGAAAAACACTTGTTTGTTAATAAAACAGGAATGCAACTTGCGTCCAAGTGGGATACTGTGGTATCGGTCAGTAATCCTCAAAAGGGCGTTCTGTATTCTCTGTCTGGCGCGGAAGTTTTTCAGAATACGAAAGGAGGCGTGCTCGTTCGCGGAGGTAATGGAAAAATCCGTTTTGTGGCGACGAATAATACCTATGTGGATGATGAGTATTTGAACGGGCTTGCCAACTATACAGGGATAACCTCTTATATTACTACGCTTAAAAGCAATAAAACGATATATGCTTTTAAGGAACTTCCAGCGAATAAATATAAATCTGTATATGATAAGTTATTATTCTACTCTGGTAATGAAAATTCGTGTGCCCCGTATAGAGAGGCGACATATGCTGAAATTAGGCAGGCATTCAAATCTCCCTCCACTTCTTTTGTAGAGAAATGGGGGGTGGAAGAAATTGACAATAATAATACCCACAGTAAAGCATATCATGACGCAAGTGAGTCGGCCGTTGCGCGACAACAATTTTTATCGTCTTATAGTAGTGTGGATAGGGCCAATTCTGTGCGGTTAGAGAAACAAAAAGGAGTACTAGAAAATATCAATACATTATTTATGCAGAAAGAATAATATTTAAAGGGCCGACTTCAAAAGTCGGCCTTTTTCCTTTGTTAGAATAGAAGATATTTCTAACAAGGGGGGAAATGTAAATGTTTCCTATAAAATTTATAGTCAAAGAAGCTCCTAATTATTCCAAAGAGTGCTGGTGGCCCGTTCATTGGGTTGACCAGCAAGAAACTTTAACAAACTACGAGAAAAAGCCACGTATTTATTTAACTTTTAAAGCGTCAGAGTTTAGGGCTTTGGCCGCATTGCAATATATCCCGAAAGTGGAAGAGTTTATCCTTTCTTTGCGTAAAGAGTTAAAAATTCCGCAAGAGGGGTATGGTCATCAAAAGTATTTTGCAAGTGCAAAACAGCATTTAACGGAAAATCCGCGCGGTGGAAAATGGAATCAGGATTTCCCTCCAAGAATGAGAAAAATTTTATTTCAAAAGGCGGCAAAACTCCCTTTCTTTTTGGGGGCGTTTACCCATACGGGATATACTAATTTAGGTTTGTTAGTTTTGTATGGCGTTTTAGAACCAGTCCGTGCCAGTGATTTGATATTTGACAGAGTTTTGCGTAGTAAAGGCGAATTTCAACCAGTTTATCAAGGCCTGTTTGTAGGCATACAAACCCAAATATCTATGACAAAATTAGTGTCGGAAATCAAAAGATTATACAAAGTTCATAAAGATAGTTTTGACAGATTACCCGAGTATGATTTTCCTACCGTAAGTTGGAATGCCTATCAAGGCATTGTCCGGCACGCACGCAAGGAGTCTTATGTTGATATTGCTGAGGATTTAAAGGCGGGGGAAGATGTTGTTCGTATTCAGGCGAAGAAAGCGTTAGCGGAAGTGGAAAAATTCTTTTTTGGAAAGGCTTGGAAAAAAGGGCAAAAACTGAAAAAACGAAATAAAATAAACCGATAAAAATATCGGTTAAAACTTCCGCTTCTGCGTCTGCTGTTGTATAAGATATTATGTCATGCATGACACACAACGGCAGATATCAAATTATTACAAAAAACTGCTCGCCAGACAGCTTTCTTAAAGAAACCAAAAAGCTGTGGGGCGGCGTGCTTGGCCGCAAAATAAGCACAGAGCAGGCTTTGCAAATAATTGAATTTTGGCTGGGATTTGCAGGGGAGTTAGGCCGTTTATCCCAGCTGCCTAGTGCGTCAAAATAGAATGTAAGGAGAAATGTAATGACAGAAAATAATAAAAAAGCCGCAATTTACTTGCGGGTGTCCAGCAAAGGACAGGAAGAAAACGGTTTTTCTTTGGACGCACAAGAAAAACTGGCCGTAGAATACGCCGCCAAGCAGGGGCTAAAAGTAGTAAAAATCTGGAAAGGGGCTGAGTCTGCGTGGGGAAAAATAGAAAGGCAGAATTTTTCCGAAATGCTGTCTTATATGAAAAAACATTCCGATGTCAGACACGTCATTTTTGACGTATTAGACCGTATGACCCGCAACGATGTGGATAAAATTAAAATCGCCGAGTTGGTAAAAGAATATGACAAAGTTATTCACTTTTCCCGCGATAATAAAATATACAGCCGGGAATCCAGTTCTGACGATGAGTTTATGCTAGATGTGCAAGTGGCCGTCGCTAAAAAAATGTCTAATGACATTTCCCGTAAAACCACTATGGGAATGATAGAAAAGGCCGAACAGGGAATTTATCCTTCCTGCGCGCCTATCGGGTATTTGAATAACCGGAATACGGGTAAAATTGACGTAGACCCCGTGCGCGGGCCGTTGATTAAGAAGTTGTTTGAACTGACGGCAAGCGGGGAATATTCTTTGCCTATGATTGAGGAAATCCTGTATAAGGACGGCTTGCGGGAACGTTTGCACGGCGGCAGGGTGCGCAAGAATACGCTTTACCGCGTGCTTCATAACCCTATATATTACGGGGAATTCCGTTGGGCTAAAAAACTTTATCCGGGAAAGCATATTCCCCTTATTAGCAAAGACTTGTACGAGAGGGCCATTAAGGCCCTCTCTCAATTTCAGCGTCCGCGCGTAACCACGCGGAATTATCCGTTTTCCAATTTGCTCCATTGTAAGGAATGCGGGTGTTCTATTGTGGGGAATTTGGCTAAAAAGAAATATATGTATTACCGTTGTTCCTTTGCCAAAGGGCAACACCAGCACAAAGGCTATATACACGAAGAACAATTAGACGCGGCGTTTGCGGCTATGATAGATGGTGTAAATATCCCGCCGGATATTGCCCAATGGCTTCAAAAGGCGGTGGATTTGCGCTTAAAACACGTGGAAAAGGCTCAAACTAAGGAAATAGCGGGTTTAAAGGCGGAGCTTAGTAAGACACAGGCTAAGCTGGAACAACTGTATAATGAGGGGCTGGAAAGGGGATATTCTCCGGAGTTTGTAAACCATAATGAAAGACGCTATAAAATGCGTATTTCCGAACTATCCCAACAAATACAAACCCAGCAGATAAATCCGCAAGCCGTACGTCAAAAAAGCGTGGATGTTTTGAAGTTATTATGTAATATGGGTACTATTTACCGCAACGCGCCGCTGGCGGAGAAAAAGCCACTTTTGCGCCATATTGCAAGCGATTACGTATTGGAAGACAATAAAATTTGGCCGAAATACAGGGAACCTTTCAATATTTTTGCGGAAGGAAATAAAAAATGCTTAGAAATTAAGGGAAAAATCCCAAAAAGTTCTAAGCATTTAATATGGGGTGGTGTCCACTTGCGGCTACCCTGTTGCTATTGCCTCCCCGCCTAAAAGATAGTTTTTCTGTTCCGGCAAACAGGGAATATCTTTATGTGGCGGGGTGCCTTTTGTATCTATTTTCTATCCAGATATTAAGATGAGCGAAATAATACTCTTAAAGTAGGGACAAATTCCCTGATATGCAGGGAAAATACAGGGAATTTTTGTGTTTTCCCCTTATTACATAAGGAAAGGGCATAACTCTGTATAGTGTCAAGCTTAGTGATATCGCCCAAAATTCCCTAAAATCATAACAGGGAATTATTTGATGTATTTAAGTAAATCTTCTGGGTTTTTCTCTAAATAGGTTTTAAATTTAGGATTTCCATCAAATATAATTAAAATATGATCATTGTTTTTGGTTGATATTGAATACCGAGGTTCTTCTTTTCCAGCAATTACAACATCCGTACCTTGACTGCCGGTATCATGTTGATATTCATCAGCAATATTCCCATCATTTTTGCCAGTATGTCTTTTTTCTGATATGACGACGAGGTGAGGTTTATTATCCTTACATATATTATAAAATTCGGGGCTATATGCAGATTCTAGACCGTGATGAGGAGCAACGAGGACCGATATTCCCTCTTTTATACGGGAATATAAGGATGGCTGGGTATCTGTCTGTTTAGGCCAATTTCTTTCTGTTTTATTTGCCTCTAATATACTATAACGTTTTTCGGTACCGGGTTTTTGCTCTAATATGTATTTAAAGGCTTGAGGTGTTATATCTCCTGGAATAAGAATACTATTTTGTCCGTGCTTTAGATAAAAAACTATACTTATTGCGTTTGAATATTCTTGTGCCGCGGAGTGAAGGTTATTTTCTACTATAGGCGGCTTTATATAATACAATCCGTATTCTAAATTAGGAATAAATCTAGTGTTATTGTAGTGAATTGTTTGAAGGGGTAAACTCCTCTCTTTATATAGAGCTCGGTATGTGTTGATTAGTTCAGTATTATCATTGGTGATGAGATTCCAGTTGATAACTTCATCTTTTCCTTCTGGTTTATCATGTGGGCAAGTTACAAGATCTGGGGCCAATAACTTGCCTTCTATAAATTCTGATACTTCGGAAATATGGTCTGCATGTGGATGAGAGAGAATTAATTGTGCAATTTTTTTATTTTGATATGAATCGAGGTTCTTTACTAAATGTTGCTTTATAAAAGCGGTTGGGCTGAAATTGGAACTGGAGCCACAGTCGTAAATAATGCCCAAATTGATACCTGTTCTAATAAAAATACTCAGGCCTCTTTCTACATTAAATATAAAAATATAAGTTTTAAAATCATTGTTTGTCCACATACTTATGCTCCTTGTTGTTTATGAAGTGCGGTGTGGGCCCTTTGTATAATAAAAACAATTTGCCTAATGTAAGAGAAAAGAAAAACGAAAAAGGCGATTGCGGTTAATATATAAAAAGTAATTGGTGTATGTTGGGTATTTGTTTTGAATGGTCCTAAAATAAGCATGAGTAATGGTATGATGCATAAAGTGCGATACATATTTGCAATGGACATCATCCCATGGATAATAGGATCTTTTTTTGTTGCTTTAATATAATCAGAATAAGAAACAAATGAAATAAAAAGTTTTATTGTTGTCTCAATACTTAAGGCTCCTAATCTGCTCGTAATCAGACCAATAACATAATAGCAACATAGAACAATAAAAATATTTTTTTCTCCGAGGGATATTTGATAAAGCTTTTCTAGATAGTATGTAACTAATGCCCCAGGAAATAAATAATTAAAAATTTGATAATTAGATATTTTTTTGAGAAGTTCCTCCATCAATGTCTCCTTAAATAATAATTTCGTTTTTATGTACTATATCATATTAATATGAAAAGAGGGAATGGACGAATGTCAAATATATATTTTGTTCCGTCAATTTCTGATGTAAATCAAGTGTCAGCAACGTAATGGAACAATTCTTATCCTCTAGTACAGTGACGTGGTTGTAATGTTGTCGATGTCTAGGATAGCATAAAATGATATTTTTGATTCCATAAAATTTGGAATACGCGAGCATTTGATAAATGTCCGCTTCCGATGGCTTTTTATTCGGTAAATCGATAATTTTATATTTTGTGTCTATAATGGTATTTCCGTTAACAACAATATCGGGGCGAATCGCATAAGCTGTGTTGGGGAAGTTCCCAATGCGCTTAATGATTTGTTTGGGTTTTTGGGCTTCTATATCCCATTCTGGATATGTTCGTTTTAATGCCATGTAGACAAATTCTTCAAACAGTTTGTTCATATCAAATAAAATCGCCAGATTGGTAAAAGTATGATTATGTAAACTGATAGTGCTATTCTGCAAGAACATCTGCGCTAATTCTAAGGGTTCCTTGAATATAGTTTGATTACGATTCAGAATAATTTTTTGAGTCTCTGTATAGGAAACCGCTCGTAAGGTTACATCATCATAAATCGCATTAATTTTGAGAAGTTTTTGGCGTGTTTGCGATACGCTTGTTAGCTTTTGCAAAGCATGGGCAACAAATTTAAGTGTTTGGTTAAGTAAATTGTCTATGGTAAACTCATCAAACTGGCAATATGTACGCGATAAATTTGCAAAATTCTGGCGGAAATGCTGGGCAAAGAGAATTTTTCCTTTAATAGTAGGCAGATTTTCTTCCCGCGTTTCGTAACTATGCGGAATATGACGGGACAATGCTTTTAAGAGTATATCCGCATAGTGGGCAATTAACACTTCTAAAAAAGGGTTTTGAGTTTTCGTTACCTGCGCTTGTGCGGTAGTATGAATTTCTAACTGATGAGTATAACTGAGCATAAACGCTAAATTTTCCAAACATACGGAATCCGTATCCCCAATGATTTTGGGAATAATATTTAATTGAAAGTCGGCATATTTAATCACGCCTACGTAGGATCCGGTTTTAATGCCTGACAGCTTAAAATCCAAGGTTTTGGAAAATTTTGTACTGTCCAGAAACTCTTTTACCTTTCTTGCCTTTTCAAACGTAAGACCCAATTCGGAATAGCTGACATCCTCGTATTCAGCCCTCGTTATCGTTCTGCTGTTCATTGGAAGGGGCCTCTTTGGGGTTTAACGCTTGCATAAAATCGTCAATGGATAATTTACTTTTCAGTTTATTATTTTCCATAAACCCGGGAATTACTTGGGAAAGTTTCTCTGATTCTCCATAAAAATATTCATTTAAGAGCGGCAAAATGCATTGGTAGAATACATGGTGCAACTCTTCTTTTGTAGTCTTCCCGATAAAGTAACTATGACCGATTTGGTGATCTTTATCAATTAAATCTGTAATTTTTTGATTTAATTGGCTAAACCATTTAGGTAGGTTAAATTCTTCTATAGGGTTTAATAATTCGGCTTTGGGCATCATTTCTTCGAAAACAAAGCGGCGCCGCAGAGCGATGTCTACCAAAGCGATAGATTTATCGGCTGTATTCATTGTGCCAATAATATACAAGTTATTAGGCACACTAAACTCTTTGTCTTGATATAAAAGCGGGGCGGAAAGAGTGTGCTTATTGCCCGCGCGTTTATCTTCTTCAATGAGTGTAATCAACTCGCCGAATATTTTGGAAATATTACCGCGGTTGATTTCGTCAATGATAAGGACATAATTATTGTTTGAATCTTTTCTGGCGCGATCCGCTATTTGTTTAAATGGCCCCTCATATAACTTGTAGGAAATTTGCCCGTCTTGCAGATTAGGGCGAATTCCCACCATAAAATCTTCGTAAGAGTAATTTTGGTGGAAAGTCAGAAATTGGATCTGCCCCTGTTGTTTTAGTCTATTGAATTCTGGGAGAAATTCCTTATCGTACTTCTCTTTTGTTTTTTCTTGTTCTGTAAATGGTCTATTATTAATAATTTCCAAAGCCTTAATTACCGTATGATAAGTTTTTCCAGTACCAGGAGGCCCATAAAGAATTTGATTTAGTGGAAATTGGCGCGGACTGGGAGTAATGATAATTTCTGGTATGTTTTTCATAAGATTTTTTATGGTATTGATGACTGTTTGATCTTTAATTGGGGCAATGGTATCCCAAAGACTTTTTCCTTCTAATCGATAAGGAAGTGTTGGTAAATCAAGCCATTTAATGTTAAAAGAGTATTTGTTTATACGAGATTCTACAATACCAATATTTTTAATGTACGAAATCGGATGTTTATGGTCTTTTCCGTCAGTAGCAGTTGTTTTTAGGACAAAGATATCTCCTGTATTTACGGCATCTAATCTTTGTTGATATTTATTAATGCCATCTTTTTCGTAGCCAGATTCCCAAATTGAGTTCGCAAGGAACCGATCTCTTTGATCTCCTCCATTTCCATACCAGATAGATCCAACACCCCAATAGTTTAAAGAGTTTTTGACAGGAGCAGAGGTATCTTTCCACGCTTGATAAGATAATTCGTAAGGTTTTAGGTTTGGAAAGGCTTCTTTGGCCGTGTTTTGTAACTCATAGAAGAAAGAAGCTGTATTCTTTTTCTCTAGTTTTAGATATCGACAAGTCCGTGTATCTGTAGAATAATATTTATCGGGAAAACAAATAAATAAAAATGCACTAACTTTTGTCATACCAACCCAGGGCAACGGAAGGATTAAGTCAATATCTTCCTCGGTAATTGTTGCTTTAACAATAGCTTTTTGTGCAAAATCCCACAATTTTTGGCAAGCACCTTTTTCTCTGTCGTGGCTATATGTTAAAAACCAAGTCCCCATGTTATTAAAGGAAGGTATTCCTGAAAAATCCGAGGGGACCGGATGTTGTAAATTTAGCTTTTCTTTTGCGCGAATACATTCTTCAATGCGATGTTGAGTAGTTTCCTGGCGATTGAAACAAGCAATAAAAGTTAAGGGGTCCACTTCATAAAAGGGAATTTCTTGTCCATCGTCATTTTGATCTCGTTCTTTAGGAAATACTTCATTAAATACGTTCGCCAAAGTTTGTGGTGTGTATTCTTTGCAAATTTTATTTAACATTTCGTTAAAAAATGGTAACCAAGTAAAAGAAGTTTGTTCTGTCATTTGTTTTCTCCTTTTTGTCTATTGTATATATCTGATGCGACAACGTATTGTCGCTAAGGACAGCCGGAAAGTCAAACGGAAAGCAATAAAAAACGGCTGTTATTTCTAATGGCAACCAATACGCATTAGAAACACAGCCGTAGTTACTTACCAAATTGGCAAATAACATTCGCCGTAAATTGGCGGGCTCATGACTTCCCTCCGCATTACGGTTAATTGGCCTTGTTAGTATTGGTTGCCTTTTGCCCTGGGGCAAAAGCGTGCCGTTTCTTCGGCACTAAGCCAGGTTTAAATCGTTAATTTGTTTCTTCTCTCTTGTCGTTCCTTTTTTTAAGTTTACTTTATTGTAGCAATTTGTTATAAGATAGTTTGAAATAACAAAAATTACAGATTTTGTTATTTCCTTGACTCATCTTTTTGCCAAAAATTGAAAAAATAAAAAATCTAATAAATTCTCTTCGTATTTTTATAAAAATCCTTATTTTTTAATGATATTTATTTATTATAATAAATGCTAAAAGTTTGCTTTTTGTAAAAAATAATGCTATAACTTAACCTTAGATTTGCTCGGTTATTTTCCTAAACGGATACAAAAACCGACATCTAGTATCTACTCCTGCGGTACAAGGGTAAATGTACCGGCACCTCTTTCCTGCCTCAACATGAAGAACCAAGGCCAACTGGTATAAAAACCTGAAGCATTTCGCTTCAATTTTCCACAATTAGGAGATGTTGCCATGCAACAAACATTAAATTGCGACCTTAGGGTCGTTTATACCCCCTTGGACACGCTGACGGAGTATCCAAACAATCCCCGCCACCATGATACCAAGCAACTTATCAAAATCCAAAACTCTATTGAGAAATTCGGGTTTATAAATCCCATTTTAGTAGATGAGCATAATGAGATTATCGCCGGACACGCACGTTTGGCTGCCGCCCGTCTTGCCCACTTACCGCAAGTTCCTGTGATCCGTTTGGAGCATTTGTCCACGGCACAGAAAAAGGCCTATCGTATTGCTGATAATAAACTGGCCGAATTGGGAACATGGAGCGTAGAGAACTTACAGTTAGAATTTCAAGAACTGGAAAAGTTAGATTTGGATTTCTCTTTGGGAATAACCGGCTTTGATATGGGAGATATTGATTTAATTTTGGAGGGCAAAGAAGCAAAAGCCGATCCTAAAGCTAATAATATCCCGTTTATTCCAGATAATGAGGTCGTTACCCGAGAGGGAGACATATGGATTTTAGGGGAACACCGCATTATTTGCGGGAATTCTTTACAAAAGGAAACTTTAAGCCAGCTTATGGAAGATAAGAAGGCCGATATGGTGTTTACGGATCCGCCATATAACGTAAAAATAAACGGCCATGTCTGTGGAGCGGGCAATGTACAGCATAAAGAGTTTAAATTCGCTTCCGGCGAAATGACGGTTGAGGAGTTTACTCAATTTTTAAAAACGTCGTTTGAACTGTTGTGTATGTTCAGCAAAGACGGTTCCCTGCATTATATCTGCATGGATTGGCGGCACATCAAAGAGATTATGACGGCGGCGGATGTGTATGATCAGTTTAAAAATCTTTGTGTATGGCGGAAAGATAATGCAGGAATGGGCTCGTTCTATCGCTCTCAGCACGAACTGATTTTTATGTTCAAGCATGGGAAAGAGCCCCATATCAATAATGTGGAACTGGGAATACACGGCCGGTATCGTACTAACGTATGGAATTATGCGGGCGTGAATACGCCCAGCGCGGAAAATGCCGAAAAGCGGGCAATGCATCCGACGGTTAAGCCAGTGGAGCTAATTAAAGACGCTATTTTGGACGCGTCCAATCGGGGCGGTGTTGTATTGGATACTTTTTTAGGTTCAGGAAGTACGCTAATAGCGGCGGAAAAGGCCGGCCGGATATGTTATGGGGTGGAATTGGAACCCAAATACGTGGATACGGCTATCCGACGGTATGAAAGTTTGGGAGACAAATACATTGCCATACATGCCGCCAGTGGCAAGACTTATCAAGAATTGTTGGCCGCTAAGCGAGCGGAAGGAGGCAAACATGACTAATGAATACGAAGTAGGATACGGGAAACCGCCCAAAAAACATCAGTTTAAGCCGGGGTACAGCGGTAATAAAAAGGGTCGCCCGAAGGGCCGGAAAAATATCCATACTATTGTTGAAAATTTGATGAATGAAAAAATCAAAATCACAATTAATGGCAGAACTAAAAAGGTTTCTTGTATAGAGGCAACGATTCGTCAAGTTTCGCTTGCTGCGCTAAAAGGGGATATTAAAGCGCAAAGAATCTTGTTTGATTTGATTTCCAAATACACGGTGCGGCAGGAAGATTTGTTGCAAGGAAATGAGGAAATGCAACAAGAGGATATACAGTTATTAAATGAAATGATGAAACAATATGCGCGCGGAGAAGAAATAGATGAAAGCCGAGCCTAAGCGCCAATGGTTTCATGCACTCTTACGGAAAGACTTTAAAGCCTTTGTCTGTAAAGTATTTGCCGAGGTTAGTCCGCAATCTCTTTATCTAGATAACTGGCATATAGACGTTATCTGCGCGGAATTGGAAAGAATGATAACGGGGGAAAATACCCGTCTGATTATTAATATTCCGCCAAGATATATGAAATCCATTATTTGCTCGGTGGCATTTCCTGCGTTTATTTTGGGGCATTTCCCCCAGGAAGCCATTGTTTGCGTCAGTTATGCCGAGGAGTTGGCAAAAAAACTAGCGGCCGATTGCCGGCGGGTGATGGAATCCGCGTGGTATCGGCGGATATTTCCCAATACCCGTTTGGCAGCCACCCGTCGTGAGATAATGGATTTTGAAACGACACGCGGCGGCGGGCGTTATGCCGCTACAGTAGGTGGTACATTAACGGGTCGTGGCGGTAATTGGATTATTATTGATGATCCGATTAAGCCCGCAGACGCCAATTCCGACTTAATCCGAAATAAAGTCAATGACTGGTACGGAAGCACTCTTTATAGCCGGTTAAATGATAAGAAAAACGGAAAAATTCTGCTGATTATGCAGCGCACGCACGAGCAAGATTTGACGGGATATTTAGTAGAAAGCAAAGTAGGCTTTAAGCATATTGTTATGCCTTTGGTCGCATTGCAAGAGGAACATTGGGCTTGGAAACGAGATTTAGACGGCAATGCCCGCTCTTTCCATTATGACCGTCATATTGGTGAACCGCTTCACCCAAAACGAGAGGGGCTGGCGGAAATAGAGCGTATGAAACAGTCTATGGGCAGTGCAGCGTTTGCCAGCCAATGTCAGCAAGATCCTCTGGCACTAGGAAGGAATATTGTTAAATGGCACTGGTTTAAGCGATATAGTTGGGAGGAGTTGAAGAAAGGTGTTTATAGTGGGGAGTTTTCCATCTTGCAAATGATGTTTAGTTGGGACTTAGCCATTAAACGCGGTAAAGAAAATGATTACAGCGTGTGTATTTGTGCTTTACGTACTGATAAGGGCTGGTATATTTTAGATGTTAAACGATGGAAACTGGAACTGCCGGAACTGGTAAAAACGGGGTATGCCTATATGGAGGAAAAGCGCACTCTGTTTAAAGGACTTCGGTATGGTTTGTCGTTTAAAATACTGGTGGAAGAAGCTGGCTGCGGAATCGGATTCTTGCAGGAAATGCAGCGGCGATATTTTCGCTCGGCGATAATGCCCGTTAGACCTGCGGAAGACAAGGAAACCCGTCTTCAAAATGTTACTCCTGCTTTAGAGGCGGGACGCTGTTTTCTCCCCAAGGACGGCGCCGTATGGGAAGCTGATTTCAAGCATGAAGTCCTCGGTTTCCCTAATACCAAGCATGACGATCAAGTAGATGCTTTGTCCCAATTGCTTTCGTATTGGAAACCCAAGACGTTTGATTTTATCTAGTTGACTTCCTGCCCGACAGTAATGCGTACTGTAACTGTCGGGCAGAAGCCTAAGGAGGATTTATGAATAAACTGGAAATGTTAACGCAAAGTCTGCAAATTTTGACGGAGTTATCCGCGGATATGCAACAGCAAATTGCCAATGCCCAAGAAGGCGTAAGTGAAAAGTCCGCTAATTTGATTATGGGCAGTTTGGCCGGTATAGAGGAAACGGCTTCGCACATTAAAAATATTTATGAGGCGATGGTGTTTATGCATCAGCGGTAAATCCATTTTATAACGAGTTTAACAGTTACGGAGGTGTATTGCCAACCGGGGGAACAGGATAATTCCCGTGGAATTGACTTTTTACCATAAAATACTTATACTAATTATATAGTATAAGTGTCGTGTTTTTGCATATTGGAGCCATATATGTATAGAAGAAAAAGTTTGATATCTAAAATATATAAAAAAGTCCAAAACTCAAAAGACTTTGCTTTTGTGTTAGCGGATTTTTATGGCTTCAATTCCGATCCGGATCAGGTTTTGCGTGCTTTGCGCAGGCTTACACAAGACAAGGTATTGCTTCGTATTGGGAAAGGGTTGTATGCAAAAGCCAAAAAATCCGCTTTTTCAGATACATATGTCCCTGCTGGGGGCCTTTTGGCCGCGGGAAGACAGGCTTTACAAAAAATCGGGGTTAAAACGCTGGCTACTGCTGCCGAGCGCGCTTATAATGCAGGAATAAGCACGCAAGTTCCTACGGGGCGTGTCGTGGGAGTTGCGGGCCGCGTAAGCCGAAAGATTAGATACAATGGGGTAAATTTGTCTTATGAGCGAGTTTAAAAGTATTCTGATAGAAAAGTTACAAGCCCTATCTGAAGAATTGGCGATAGATCCTGCTTTTTTGGAAAAAGATTGGTATGCTACGCACGCTTTACAGCTTTTGCAAGAGGCCACAGATACAACTTTTGAGTGCATTTTTTCGGGCGGAACTTGTTTATCTAAAGCATATCATCTAATAAAACGTTTTTCGGAAGATTTGGATTTTAGAGTGCAAGGCGCGGGAATTTCTTCGCGTTTGGCGCGCCGGGAATTTGTGACGCGCCTGGTGAAAACGTTGGAAAAGTCTAAATTATTTTCTGGCGTAGATGTAAAGAAAGAAGATCAAAGCCGGCGGGTGGTTTTGAGTTTAACGTATTCTCACGGTTTTTTGATGAATCAATCGCTGCGGCCTCATTTAAAACTGGAGTTGGTTTTCCGTCCAGTTCTTTTGCCCATCCAAAAGAAAGATGTCAACAGTTTGCTAGGCTATTATTCAAGCGATTTTTCCAATGGATTTCAAATTTCGTGTATTAGTCCTATAGAAACTGCAGCTGAGAAGTGCAGCGCTCTTTTGTGGCGTACTGTATATACAGATACTAAAGATTTTGATCCCACCCTGATGCGGCATTTGTATGATTTGGCCTCTTTAAAAAATATATTGGTAAAAAATAATACTGTATTTAAGACTCTTTTGGACAAAATTTATACAGAAGATGGGGATAAGTGGAAAGGCAAATATACCTTTGTTCCTTTGGCGGAAGTAATAGAAAATTTTGAAAAATTGATGACTACGCAAGCTCAATTTCAAAAGGCGTATGAACAGTTTGTACAAAATATGTGTTATAACTCTTCTGCGGAAGAATTAAGCTTTGAGCAAGCGTTAAAAGATTTAAAAATAATCCTTGCAGATAAATAAAAGAATTTATGACGGATTTAACGATTAAATTGACGCGTATCGCCAGTCGCGCTGTTCGTAAAGCGCAGGAAGAAAACCGCAAAAATGGTGTGCCGAATGTATATGTCATTAACGGCAAAAACGTATGGCAACTTCCCAATGGTTCCTTGACGGATAAAAGTCCATTTTAAATTAAATCGTTTAAAAGCCCCTCTTAATCAGAGGGGCTTTTAGTTTAGTCTTCTGAAAAGAAAGATAAGTCTAGTTCTTTAATTTGGTAGGTTTCTTTCGTTTGCACACCTACATTATATCGGATCATTAGTGATGTCAGTTTGTCTCCATCAATAAGAATAATATTTTTTCTGGCAGCCATATCTATTGCTTTTTTATCAAAATAACTCGTTGTAATAAACACGCCTTTTTGTGTTTGGGATAGAGTTAAGGCACCAACAAAATCTCTCATTTCTTTTTCATTTACCTTGTTGGTGCCATATCTTTTTGCCTGCAAATAGATTTTGTCCAATCCCATCAATTCCACATTAAAGATCGTACAATAAATCATAATTTTAAAATCAGGCTTAAAACGGAATAATATGTGAAATTATTAGAGAAAGAATAGTATACTCTAAATAGAGTGCAATTTGGCTTGGATAAATATTACGGTTGTATTATGAAACATTTTTCGGAAGAAGATATTAAATTAAAATTTATTACGCCTGCTATTGAAAAAAAGTGGGATAAAATGGCCCAGATCCATTGCGAATTTACGGCGGGCCAAGTCCTTGTTAGAGGAAATATTGTAAAACGAGGACCTAAGAAACGGGTTGATTATTTATTATCTTTGCGTAAGAACTTTCCCATTGCTATTATTGAAGCCAAGGACAATACGCATTCTCTTGGCGCAGGCATTCAACAGGCAATTAGTTATGCAGAAATCTTAGACGTTCCCTTCGTGTATAGTTCTAATGGAACTGGTTTTTTAGAACATGATATGCTTACAGGAAAAGAAAGAGAACTGCGGTTAGAAGATTTCCCAACACCCATCGAACTGTGGGAACGGGTAAAACAAGAACGTTCTATTTCTATTTCAGAAGAAAGAATTATTAATGAACGGTATTATTCTGGAATAGAACACAAAACGCCCCGCTATTATCAACGCATTGCTATTAACCGTACGGTTGAGGCAATTGCCCGTGGGCAACAGCGTATTTTAATTACTATGGCTACGGGAACGGGGAAAACTTTTACTGCCTTTCAAATTGTTTGGCGACTTCTTAAATCTGGACTTAAAAAGAAAATTCTGTATCTGGCGGATCGGAATATTTTAGTAGACCAGACGATTGTAAACGATTTTAAACCCTTAGCAAAAGTAGTCACAAAAGTTGAAAAGAGAAAATTAGATAGTTCTTATGAAGTCTATTTCGCACTTTATCAACAATTAGTTGAAAATGAGGATAGGGACCCTTTGTCCACATTAAAACAACTAAAACCGGATTTCTTCGATCTGATTATTGTGGATGAGTGTCATAGAGGAAGTGCGGATGAAAAGTCCAAATGGCGTGCAATTTTAGAGTATTTTCACTCTGCGACGCATATTGGTATGACCGCAACTCCCAAAGAAACCAAAGATATTTCTAATACCCACTACTTTGGTGAACCTATTTACACATATAGCTTAAAACAAGGAATTGATGATGGCTTTTTGGCTCCTTATAAGGTAATACGTTTAGGTTTAAACGTGGATTCTCAAGGTTATCGTCCGGAAATGGGTAAAACGGATGTAGAAGGAAATCTGGTGGAAGATCGGGAATACAATGTTAAAGATTATGACAAAAATTTGATTATTTATGAACGCACCGAGACTGTAGCACGGAAAATTACAGAATTTCTTAAAAAAATGGATCGCTTTGCGAAAACCATTGTGTTTTGTGTAGATATTGAACATGCTGAACGTATGCGTCAGGCGCTTGTAAATGAAAATTCCGATTTAGTCGCTCAATATCCTCGATATATTATGCGGATTACGGGGGATAATCCAGAGGGTAAAGCGCAATTGGATAATTTTATAGATGTTGCAGAAAAAACTCCTACTATCGTGACGACTTCTAAGTTAATGACCACTGGGGTAGATTGTAAAACTTGTAAATTAATTGTGCTCGAAAACAATATTGAATCTATGACGGAATTCAAGCAAATTATTGGCCGAGGAACGCGGTTATACCCTAGTGCGGGAAAAGAATATTTTACAATAATGGACTTTCGAGGGGTGACGCGTAAATTTGCCGATAAAGGATTTGATGGGGAACCAATATCTATTTATGAACCTACGGGCGTGAACCCAGATCCTGTGCCTCCCGAGGAGACTCCCTTGCCTCCGGAGATGCCTAGCGAGGGCTCGGGAACAGACCGAGGGTCTATATTGGTAGATCCTCCTTTTCCACCGGAGACACTTCGTAAAAAAGTGAAAATAAAAGATGTAGAGGTATATTTGCTATCAGAGCGCGTTCAATACTACAACAAAGACGGTAAATTGATTACTGAAAGTTTGACGAACTACACCAAAAAGAATATTTTAGGTAAATATGCTACCTTGGATGCTTTTTTGCAGCGATGGAATAAAGACGCTCAGAAACAGGCTATTATTGAGGAACTCCAAGGAGAAGGCGTCCTTTTGGATGCCCTGCGTGAAGAATCGGGAAATAAAGATTTAGATGACTTTGACCTTATCTGTCACATCGCTTATGACCGGCCTCCACTTACTAAAGCAGAACGTGTTAGAAATGTGCAAAAACAGGGATATTTGCACAAGTATTCTGCGCTGGCGCAGCGCGTCTTAAATGCGCTTTTGGAGCAGTACAAGAATGAGGGCATTAAAGATTTGTGCGGCACGCAGGTATTAACAATTGACCGGTTCCGGCAAATTGCCAGCCTGCCTGTAATTATGCGCGAATTTGGCGGGAAAAATGCTTATATGCAGGCCGTAAAGGACCTTCAAGACCAACTGTATAGTTCGTCTATGTATTACAATTAGGAAGAATTTATGAGTTTAAATAATATCGTCAAAAGACTGCAAGACATTATGCGCAACGATGCGGGTATTAACGGGGACGCCCAGCGTATTGAGCAAATGACATGGCTGTTATTTTTAAAAGTATATGATGCTAAGGAAGAAGAATGGGAACTGACTGAAAATGAATATACTTCTATTATCCCAGAAAAATTTCGTTGGCGCAACTGGGCCGTAGACCATAAAGATGGTAAGGCTCTTACCGGGGACACCTTGCTTTCCTTTGTAAATACAGAATTATTCCCCGCATTAAAAAATATTGAACTTGATGAAACTACCCCTATGAGTAAACTGGTGGTTCAAGCTACTTTTGCGGATAGTTATAACTATATGAAAGATGGCGTTCTTTTACGGCAAGTAATTAATGTGATTGATGAAATCAATTTTGCGGAATACGCCGAACGCCATGCTTTTAACGAAATTTATGAGCAAATTTTAAAAGATCTTCAATCTGCCGGAAACGCCGGGGAGTTTTATACGCCGCGTGCTGTAACGGATTTTATGGTAAAAATGGTAAATCCACGGTTGGGTGAACAAATTGCTGATTTTGCCTGTGGAACGGGTGGCTTTTTAACATCTTCGCTCAAGCATTTGCTTCCCCAAGTAAAAAACGTATCAGATAAAGAAATCTATTGTAGTTGCGTATATGGCGTAGAGAAAAAGGCCTTGCCCTATTTGTTGTGTGCGACTAACCTCTTATTACACGATATTGATCAGCCTCGCGTAATTCATGGAAATTCGTTAGAAAAGAATGTACGGGATTATACAGAGGAAGATAAATTTGATGTGATTTTGATGAACCCTCCTTATGGCGGCAGTGAAAAAGAGGTGGTAAAACAAAATTTCCCTGTAGCGCTTCGCAGTAGCGAAACGGCTGATTTGTTTATGGATGTAATTATGTTCCGTTTGAAACAAAACGGACGTGTGGCCATTGTCTTGCCAGATGGCTTTTTGTTTGGGGAAGACAATGCAAAAGTGGCTATTAAAGAAAAACTTTTAAGTGAATATAATCTACACACGGTAATTCGTTTGCCGCATAGTGTGTTTGCGCCTTATACGTCTATTACCACCAACTTGTTGTTTTTTGATAAGACGGGTCCGACTAAAGAAACATGGTTCTATCGTATGGATATGCCGGTGGGATATAAGCATTTTTCTAAAACTAAACCTATCAAGTTGGAACACTTTGCGCCAGTCATCGAGTGGTGGAATGATCGTAAAGAAATTATTGTAGATGATGCTCCCAAAGCACAAAAATATAGCATTAATGAAATCAAAGAGAAGAACTACAATATTGATCTGTGTGGTTTCCCTCACGAAGAGGAAGAAATTTTAGAGCCTAAAGAGCTGATAGCGCAATACCAAGAAAAACGCGCCACTCTCAATGCTAATATAGATTCTATCTTATCGCAGATTACAACCATCTTGGAGACCAAGTAATGAAAGCGAAAGATTTAAAGAATTCTATCCTACAATTGGCGATTCAAGGCAAACTGGTTCCTCAAGACCCCAAAGATGAGCCCGCTTCCAAACTATTGGAAAAAATTCGTGCCGCCAAGCAAAAACTTGTCAAAGAAGGGAAGATAAAGAAAGACAAGCAGGAAAGTTTTATCTACAAAGGTGACGATAACAACTATTATGAGAAGATTGGCACCGAAGTCCGCAATATTACGGGCGAGATCCCGTTTGAGATACCGGGTAGTTGGGCATGGGTGAGACTTAAGGATATCGTCTCATACCATATGGGAAAAACGCCACCAAGAAAAGAAGTTGTCTATTGGGATAATGCAATATATCCTTGGGTTTCAATTGCTGATATGCGAGACAATGACCGCATTATTACAACACGTGAAAAGGTTAATCAGTATGCATTTCTTAATATTTTTAAAGGAAATATTTCTAAAGCAGGGACTTTGTTAATGAGTTTCAAATTAACAGTCGGCAAGGTTTCCATTTTGTCTATTGATGCATTTCATAATGAAGCTATTATTTCTATATATCCTCATTATGTAGAAAAAGATATTCAAAGGAATTACCTGTTTAAATTTTTGCCCTTGCTGACACAATTCGGTAAAACAAAAACGGCAATTAAAGGCAACACTCTCAATTCCGATAGTATAGATACTTTATTAATTCCATTACCACCAGTCCAAGAACAGGCCCGTATTGTTGCATGTATAGAGAGGCTAGAGCCCTTTATTGAAGAATATAATCTTGTAGAAAGTGAACTTTCCAAACTTAACGAAAACTTTCCTGAACAAATCAAGAAGTCCATCCTTCAATACGCTATACAGGGTAAACTTGTGCCGCAGGATCCCAAAGACGAACCTGCATCGGTACTCCTAGAAAAGATTAAAGCGGAAAAGCAGAAACTTATTAAAGCCGGAAAAATCAAAAAGGACAAAGTAGAGAGCTATATTTATAAGCGTGATAATCGCCATTATGAGAAGATGGGCGATAAAGAAGTAGATATAACCGACAAAATTCCGTTTGAAATACCCGATAGCTGGGCGTGGACAAGATTGGGAAATTTAGTACAAGTTTTAAGTGACGGCACTCATAAAACGCCCCAATATGTGGCAAAAGGGGTTCCATTTCTATCTGTACAAAATATTTCTTCAGGAAAATTTGATTTCACAAAGTTAAAATATATTACCCAAGAAGAGCATTCAAAACTGATTCAAAGGGTAAAACCTACTTATAATGATATCCTCTTTTGTCGCATTGGCACCCTTGGGAAAGCCATCAAGTGTACTTTGGATTTTGAATTCAGTATATTCGTCAGTTTAGGATTAATCCGGTTAGTCAACTTTTCCATGAATGACTATGTGATTCTGCTTTTCAACTCTCCTTTGGGAGATCGATGGATTCAGGATAATAAAGTAGGAGGGGGCACTCACACTTTTAAATTGAATTTGGTAGATATTCCTCGTATGCTATTGCCAATACCACCGCTTGCCGAACAAGACCGTATTGTGGCAAAAGTGAAAAAACTTCTAAAATTATTGCCATCAAACGACTAAGACAATGTCTTAAATAATTGCTCTATTTTTTCAACAATTCTCTTCTGCTCAGTATAGGGAGGAATTGGAATCAATGCCTGATTTAAATTGCTCTGTGTAATCTGATTAATTGTTTCTGTTTTTGTGGATTTTAGCATCGTTTTAAACAAGGCAGAATCTAAATATATTTTGATATACTCATTCAATTTACTTCTGAAAATTGCCATAAATGCCCCGAAGGACATTTTTTCTCCCACATTTATACTGTTTATAATTGCATTTTTCCCAACTAATGATTTGCTACCATTTCTTACACAAATTAAAATGTCTCCATTTTTAACAAGCAAGTTATGGGAAACCTCACAATTAACATGCACCATATTGTTTAAAATTATTTCTCCGTTTTGAATATTTCCTGAACGAAGTACAGGAGTCCCTTCTTCACAAATATCTTGTGGCTTGTAAGTTAATCCTATCCTTGAAAATCCGATGTGCCCCAATCTTGTCCACGCCCAGCTATCGGGTATTTCAAACGGAATTTTGTCGGTTATATCTACTTCTTTATCGCCCATCTTCTCATAATGGCGATTATCACGCTTATAAATATAACTCTCTTGCTTGTCTTTTTTAATCTTTCCAGCCTTGATAAGTTTCTGCTTTTCCGCTTTTATTTTTTCTAATAATGCCGATGCAGGTTCGTCTTTGGGATCCTGCGGTACGAGCTTTCCTTGAATAGCGTATTGAAGAATAGACTTTTTAATCTGTTCAGGAAAGATCTCGTTAAGTGCAGATAGTTCTGTTTCGACTTTATCATAGTCATCTATAAATGGTTCTAATGATTCTATCTTCTTAACAATACGTTTTTGTTCCTCTAATGGTGGTAATGGAAATAGATTGATTATTATTTTTTCCCTTGAGATATTAGGTTGTGCTCCACCCGCGCCTTGTTCTATGAAGTTTTTCCTTTGTGCCGACAGATAAAAAAATAGAAATTTATTAAAAATCCCACTAAAAGGAATGCATGCACAACAAGCCTGATTGGTAGCACAGGGTATTGATAAAATGCCCAATTTCCCAATAGTAGCACCATACATTGCCATTAATACAGAGCCAACAGGCCTGACCTTTGCTGACGTATGTTCCGTCGCCAATTCTGTGATTGTTTCTTCTACATTTGTGATGTATCCGTCATTTAAATCTCCAGTTTTTAACCACGGGATGGATCCATTATAGTACTTGGCATTTTGTCTACTCGGTGTAGATCCGGCACGCCACTCCCCGATATTTCCCAATCTTACCCACTCCCAAGAGTCCGGTATTTTAAAAGGGATCTCGCCCGTAATATTGCGGACTTCGGTGCCAATCTTCTCATAATAGTTGTTATATCGTAAACTACCAGTCTATGATATTATCTACAATGGCTCTTTGTTCTAGACTTGTTTTGCGAAGATAAATACGCGTAGTTTCAATGCTTTCATGCCCCATAAGATCTGCCAATAATGCTATGTCATTATACTTGGCTAGGAAATTCTTAGCAAAACGATGCCTAAAAGAATGAGGATAAACTACTTTTGTGTTAATTTTATATTTTATAGCTAGTTGTTTTAATTGGCCGGATATCCCCCTGGGAGTAATTCTATCCCCAAATCTGTTTCTAAAAATAAACCCCGAAGAAAGCTCTTGTTGTTTTAGCCACAGAATAGCCTCTTGTTGCAGTTTAGCAGGAATGTAAATCCGTCTTATTTTTCCACCTTTGGAATATAAATCTAAATATCCTAATTGTATGTGTTCGGCTTTTATTTGAATCAACTCGCTGACACGGGCCCCAGTAGCAGCTAAAAAACGTATTACAAAATACCAGAAAAGATGGTGTTTTTTGAGCTCCTTCTTAAAATATTCATAATCTGCTTCGCTAATTACATTTTCCAAAAAATTTTTATTTTGTACTTTTACACTGCTCAATTTTAGCTGTTTTTTATTTATAAATTCAAGGTAGCAATTAATGCCACGGATTCTTAAATTAATAGTACTGGCTGCATACTTGTCCAAAAGGAACCCCTTAAATTTTTGTAAATTCTGTTTATTAAAACGTTTGTGATAAATTTTGTTGAATAATTTTAACGTATATAAATACGAATTAATTGTATTAAATGCTAGGTTTTTATTGATAAGATATTGAGCGAAAGAAATGTTCATAAGTCCTCCCTGTAATTAATAAATTTTTGTATATATTGTGATAATTTGTTATTACAAATGCCTAGTATCTAGAAAAGATAGCACTTAAAATATACCTTGACTTCTGTCCCTATAGTAAGCGGTAATACAGTACCGGCTGGAATATGCCAGAATATATACCTAAACTAGAGGGATAGAAATATGAAAAAAACGAAAAAAAGAACTCCTGTTTTACCTACAGAACATACCCCCGAAGAACTGCAATTGCGAGAATATGCAGATAAAATAAATCCGCTCGCAGAACTCATCGAGAAGAAGCAGACACATAAAGATAAGAAAGCTCAAGATAATCACGGGCGTAAACTGCGTGATGTCCGTTTGCCGCTTCCCGGCAGTGTTTTGGAGAAAGATTACAAGGGAAAACGTCTGTCTGTAAAAGTCCTCGAAGTAGGTTTTGAATACGAGAGCAAGTATTATAAAACTCTATCTGGTGTAGCCGTGGCTATTACAGGCCAGCATATTAGCGGGTATTATTTCTTCGGATTATGAACGAAATTATGAAGCCTATGCGCTGTGCCGTCTATACCCGCAAATCCACTAGTGAGGGGTTGGAGCAAGATTTCAATTCCCTGGACGCACAGCGCGAGGCTTGTTTAGCTTATATCTCCAGTCAACGCGGGGAGGGGTGGATTTCTGCTGAGGAACATTATGACGACGGCGGTTTTACGGGCGCGAATACTGATAGACCGGGTTTGCAACATTTATTAGATGATATCCGGGCCGGTAAGATACATTGCGTGGTCGTGTATAAGGTGGATCGTTTGTCGCGCTCCCTGTTAGATTTTTCCCAACTCTTAGAGTTTTTTGATAAATACGAGGTGTCATTTGTTTCCGTTACGCAAAACTTTAATACCAAGACTTCTATGGGGCGGCTGACGCTGAACATTCTATTATCCTTTGCCCAGTTTGAACGTGAAATTATTGGAGAACGCACGCGTGATAAAATGGCTGCCTCCCGTATGAAAGGAAAATTTATTGGCGGAACCATCCCATTTGGTTATAAGTTAGACAAAGAGCGGCATGTATTAGTTCCGGACGATATACAAGCTGAGCAGGTGCGGTTTATTTTTGAATGTTTATTGCGCGAAGAGAACTTGGCCTATGTGATGAACATCCTTCAAACTAAAGGAATCGGTCTGCCGGAAAAGAAATACAAAAATGGAGTTATCCGTTCTGCTAGACCTATATCTCGCGCGTATTTATATCGTATTGTGCATAACCCTGTTTATATCGGCAAAGTGCTCTATAAAGGGACAATATATGAAGGGGAACACGAGGGGTTAGTAACGGAAAAAATATTTAACGCCGTGCAGAAATTATTGGCAGAGAAATATACTGCCCGCGGCTATGTGCGCAAACGGATAGAGGGCGTACTCAATGGATTGTTATATTGCAAAGAATGCGGCAGTAAAATGGTGCCTATCTATGCTAAAAAGAAGGGGCGGAAGCACTTTTACTATGTATGCCATAAATGTGTAAAAGAGGGATATTCTGCCTGTCCGACCAAAACCGTTCGGCAGGTGGAATTTAACGAAGCCGTATTTAGGCGCTTAATGGAACGCGGGTTATTAAATAAAAACGATTTTAATCAATTGAATATAGATAAACAAACCGAAGAATTAATGAAAATTGTATCTAGGATTACTTACGAATATAAAGAAAGCTATATTGAGGTAAGTTTGAAAAACGGGGTGCAATTTGGTTTCCGCGCCGCTGTGAAACCGCACCCGGGTGGAATACCGAAAAAAGAACGCCAAGCCTACAAAGAAATCCAACACTTAAAGTCTGATAAGGCTACCTACTACAAAGCCCTCGCCCTGCAGATACGTGAATATATGCGGGTAAATAACTTAAGCCAGAAAGAATGCGCGCAAGCCCTTGGACTAAGCAGTGCAAGAGTGAGTCAGATTTTAACGCTGCTTTGAAGTTTTCTCAACAATCTTAGCTGGTGGAATAGAAAATAATTTTGATTCTTCCAGTGCTTGTTTTAGTTCTTCTTTTTCAAAATCTTCTAGTTCTAATTGAATAAGTTTTAATTTTAAACATTTTTCTAAAAATTCAATATCTTCTAATACTGTCAGCATACTCCTGATAGCGGCATCAATATCTATCTGTAAGTTCATCAAGTTATCGGGCAAAGTTGCCAATAGACCTTGTAAATTCTTAGGGCCTTCTTTCAAACTTTCATTGAAAAAATTCAGTTTTGCATACACATGGAGTATATAGGTTTTTGCTTGCAAGATGTTGACAATGAAACTATGACGGTGTTCACTTAATATTGCGTAGTTTTGTGGTTCAAACTGAGAATAAATATCATAAAAGGCAACTACGGCAAAAAGATGTTTTTTCCCTTCGCTAGTGAGATTGGCATAATTATGAAGATATTTCCTTTTTGCCATGATATTATTGCGGAACATCAAGAAGTCTTTTATCGCATAAATTAACAGAGAGCGCAGATAAATTAATTTACTTTCATTCTGTTGTTTTTCAGCAATTCTTTCTGCTCTCGATGAGCCAAAATACCAAGTTAACCACACAATAAGGAGAGGAATAACAATAGCACCAATAGCGGGAATAATAAGCTCGCCCCAGCCTTTCCAAGTACAAAAGATAGATTTAAGTATCTGCATATTAGTAATAATAACATAAATTAAATTTTGAAAGTTAAATTTTGGGGCAAAAAGATACAAAAAGCCTAAAATAGCCCTTTTTTCTATCTTTTGGAGTTGCACCAAGAATCTATCTTTTCTGTATTAGCAGTTGATAAACAACAAATCCCCGACGAGAGTCGGGGATAAATGCGCCAAAATACAATTAAAAATTCCCATCTTAGCTTCGACGGGAAAATAAATGGGGTGGATGACGAGATTTGAACCCGCGACCTCCGGTTCCACAGACCGGCGCTCTAACCAGCTGAGCTACATCCACCATAAATCGGTACTATATTATACCAATTTTCCGGTGCGTGTGCCAAAATTATTCTTTTTTCGGTACCTTTTTTGGTAGAAAAATTTACTCCTAATAATCTATCAATCAGCCCGGGCGGGAAAAAATGCACGGGAGTCAACGCCGCCGGCTCCCGTTTACCGCAATTCCTCCGGTTTAAGCATAGGGCCAATAAACGGGCCTTGCGCATAAGAAAAGCCCAATGCTTTAATGCGGTCCATATCCGCTTGGCTGGCCACGTCATCGGCCGCCAAAAAGATGCCCAACTCTTGGCAGACTTTGCCCAAAGATTGTGCCAACATATTGCTTTTGCGGTCTGGGGATTTGGTCCACATTTGCCGTCCGATTTTTACACCGTCTATCGGCATTTCTTTAAATGCGGGCGACACAAGCCCTGTGTAGCGCACGGTTAAATTAAACCCTTTTTGTTTCAGTTCTTCTCCGGCTGTTTTTAAGCGCGCGTTTAAAATGTGCCGCTTCGTTTCCGTCAGTTCTAAATAAAGCCACTTAGTAGCCACCTTCATTTCTTGGGCTTTGGCCGCCAAACGGTCCGCAAAGCCCGGTGCAATCAAATGTTCGTCGGCAATTTTAACCACTAAGGGTATCATCTGTTTGCCTTGTGCTTGCCAGTTGGCGAGTGTATCCAAGGCGGAGTCTAATAAGTAACGGTCGTATTGGTAGATAAAGCCGTTCTTTTCAAACACCGGGCGGAAAACTGTTTGTTCCAAGGGGTCTTGGCGGCCGGGAACGGGCCAGTCCGCCACCGCTTCGGCCGCGAAAATGGTGTCATCTTTCAAAGAGCGGATAGGCTCCACAAAAAAACGGAATTCCTTTTTTTCTATGCCTTGGCGCATCCGGCTTTCAATGAGGGCCTCTTCGGTGAGTTCCTGGTGCCATCTCTTTTGATAGAAAGCCACAATTTCATCGTAGCGGCCCTTGATGCGTTTTTTGGCTACGCACGCACGGTTGTACATTTCCTGTGCGGACTCGTTTCTGTCCTCAATAACATATACCCCAAAGGCCAACATCAGCGCAAAGGTCTTTTTGTCCTCCGTTTGAAAATTGGTAATTTGTTCGGCCAACAGTTCCAAGCGGTTTTTTAATTCCCCTTCGCTTGTATAGTGTAGTAATATAGCAAAGCGGTCCGCATACACGCGGGTGAACAGTTCGTCCGGCTTTAAACTCTCTTGTATCACGCGGGCCAAATGTTTGAGTAAGGTATCGCCTGTTTTAAAGCCGTAACGCTCGTTAAACGATTGGAATTTACCTACATCCATTGCTACCAGTGCGTAAGGTTGATGGGTATTTTCGCGGATAAGTTGTTCCATTTCCGGGCGGATAGCGGCTAAATTTTTGCCTCGGGTAAGCGGGTCAATAAAGGCGGCTACAAATAATTTCCTCCGGGCTTTTTTCTGCTGGAAATAAATATAGCCCCACGCGCACAGGCCGGCGGCTACGACCAGCAAACACAACCCTAAAAGCCACCAGACGAGCACATTGATTTGATGGGTCATTTGTGCGGTAGGAACGACGGACAGCAGATACCAGTCGTTAATATTTAAGGGCTGGTAACTAATGTGCAGTTCGCCTTTTTCGGCAGAGGAATATCTTACAGTGCCGCTTTGGCGCTGGTGCATCGGCTCTCGGAGAGATTGGGCTAACTGCCCCCGCGGGTCGTCTGGCAGATTAAAAATGTTTACCACTTGGCTGACGGCGTTCTTGTGTACGGCGCGGGCCACGCTGTCCCCGGTTGCGCGGACAATGGCGGAATAACCTTCTCCGCGGAAACTTTGCGTGTCTAACTCTTTGGCAAATTCTTCTACCGAGCGCGTAGCAAACAAAACGCCGATAATTTTGCCGTTTCTGTGGGCAGGGACGGCTTCTACCAAAATATCTTTTCCGTCTGCCGAATCCGTAATGCGTTCCGAAATGTTGGCTTCGCCCGCGATAGCCTTTTGAAAATGCTTCTCGCCGGAAATATCCAATAATAAGCCGTCGCTTAACATTGCCATACCGTCCGGGCGGACAAAACCCATACGCTTGAAATTATTAATAGCAGATTCGTTTTTCATCAAGCGGTCAATGTGGCTGGCGGTCGGCTTGGAAAGAGATTCAATAGCCGTGGCAATAGAGCGAAGTAAGGTTAAATCGTTGTGAATTTGCGTTTCCACCTCGTCGGTGGTTTGCCGGGCGACTTCCTCCAAGTACATAGTGCGGTTACGCTCTAAGGTGCGTTCAATCTGGTTTACATACAAAAAAATGCCTGTGGATAATACGGCGGTACAGAGCAAAATAATTACGGAAATTTTTTTAAAAGAAAGCGAATCAGTCATTTCAGCCCCCTGTGAAGAAAAAGAGCCGCAATCCGGCGGCTCTTTTTACTTTACCATTTTTCAAGGTGGATTTTTTCCGGGTCAAAGCGGTCAATATCCGGCTTTTGTTCATCCGGGTAACCCAGTGCAATTACGTTAAGCGGTTTAACATAATCCGGCAGCGCGAACATTTTGGATAATGCGTTCATACGTTCTTCGTTGGGATAAACCCCCAGCCATACACTGCCGATACCCAGTTCGGTGGCGGCCAGTAAAATATTTTGCGTAGCCGCCCCGCAATCGGCCATCCAGTAGCCCGGCGCGTGTTCCTTTTTTGTGTTGCCGCATACAATAATGGCACAGGCGGCTTCCTTTAACATTTGCGCATACGGATGAACCGTCGTAATTTTGTGCAGCGTGTTTTTATCTTGCACAACGATAAATTCCCACTCTTGGCAGTTGCGCGCCGTAGGTGCCATCATAGCCGCACGCAAAAGCGTGGTAATATCACCCTTTTCAATCGGTTTGTCCGTAAAACGGCGGATACTGCGCCGCTTTAAAATACCTTCTATTACGTTCATTTGTTACCCCCTTTTTTAAGCCGCAATACTTTTTCTTTAAAGAAGCGGGCCAAACCCCCGCGTGCGGTTTCGCGGTAGTCCTTGTTCATATCCAGGCCCGTTTGCATCATAGTGGCTAAAACGTCATCATACGAAACGCGGTTGTCCCCGTCGGACATTAGCGCATAGGTGGCGCAGTCCAGCGCACGGGAAGCGGCCAGCGCGTTGCGTTCTATGCACGGAATTTGTACGAGTCCGTCCACCGGGTCGCAGGTAAGCCCCAAGTGGTGTTCCAAGCCCATTTCCGCCGCGTAAGCAATACGGCGGTTGTCGCCGCCTTCTAATTGACAGACGGCTGCTGCTGCCATCGCGCACGCCACCCCCACTTCGCCTTGGCAACCTACTTCCGCACCGGAAATAGAGGCATTTGTCTTGGCCATATTGCCAAACAAACTGGCGGTAGCCAGGGCGTGCAAAATAGTAGTATCTTCAAATTCGTAAATTTCTTGGATTAAACGGCACACCGCAGGCACGACACCGCAGGAACCGCACGTGGGCGCGGTAACTACCACTCCGCCCGCGGCATTTTCTTCCGAGCAAGCCAACGCATAGGAGAACAGGTTATTCATCCGGCGCAGGTATTGGGGAGAGTTTTCGGCCTTGTACAGATAACGGCGGGCTTTACGTTCCAAATTTAAAGAGCCGGGCAGCACGCCGCGCTTTTCCAAACCGCGGTTCATAGTGGTTTGCATTGTTTTCCAAATAGTGGCTAGGTATTGCCAAATATCAGCCCCTTCAAATTCCTCCACATATTCCCACAGCAGCATACGCTTGTCCGAGGTGTACTGTAAAATTTCCGCCATTGATTTATGCGGGTAAATATGATTGATTTCCCGCCCGAAGGCTTCGTCGGTGCGGATATCTCCTCCGCCAATACTGTACGCCACTTGCGCGCCCATAATGTGTCCGGCTTTGTCTAGGGCTTCAAAGCGCATTGCATTGGGGTGCTTGGGCAGAAAAGTATCGTATTCCCACTCAATAGTAACAGGTTTTGGATAAAAGGCTTCTTTAATAGCGAAGTCGGTCAAGTGCCCCTTGCCGGTAGCGGCTAAGGAACCGTAAAGTACCGCCCGAAAGGATTCGGCGGTCGGATAAGTGCGGTTGAACGCGTCGGCCGCTTTGCGCGGGCCCATTGTATGGCTGCTGGAAGGGCCCATACCGATTTTGTATAACTCTTTAAGCGATTGCATAGTGCTCCCTAAAATGGGGGATATATAAAAAATGTTATCATAATTTATATGAATATTCTATCTGCTTTATTGGTGGCACTGGGGTTATCTATGGATAATCTGGCTGTTACGATTGCTTCCGGCTGTTCCCACCAAAACAAAATTCCCCTGTCTTATATCGGTAAAGTGAGTGCGCTGTTTGCTGTGGCACATTTTATGATGTTTTCCGTGGGTTGGTTAGGCGGGGCCGGGGTTGACCGCTATATCGGCGCGGTGGACCATTGGATTGCCTTTGGTATTTTGGCCTTTATCGGTGTGCGTATGGTAAAGGAAGCGCAAAATCCGCAGGTAGAAAAAGAGACCGGAGTGTTGCACTCCTTTAAAACCTTGCTTGCTTTGTCGGTGGCAACGAGTTTGGATGCGCTTTTGGTGGGCATTGGACTCGCGTTTACCGGGATGCCTTTCTGGGTAACGGTGGTTACACTGGTGTCGTGTGTGTTTGTTACCAGTTGGGCGGGGTTTTATTTGGGAGCGTTTTTGGGGTGCAGGTTTGGCAAGGTGATGGAAACCCTTGGCGGGCTTGCGTTAATTTTAATTGGCTTTAAATTATTGCTAGAAGGGCTGGGCATTTGGTAAAATGCAGGTATCTCAACCGGGAGGTTCCCTATGGGCATAATTGCCGTGAGTATCATTTTTTTGTGTATTTGTGTGGATAATATGGTGTCTGCCAATATGTCCTCTATGAAGATGTCCCCTGAAAAAAAGAGCGTTTTTTCGGTTAAAATGACGCTGTTCTTTTCCTGCTTTAATGCTTTGTTTTTTGCGCTAGGGTATGGCATAAGTGCGATTTTCTTTCACAAATGGGCGTATTTTGCACATAATTGGGTGGCGTTTGCCTTTGTGCTTTTACTGGGCATTAAGTTTATGTTGGAATCTATTGAAAAATCGCCCAGTTTCAGCAACTTGGACGCAGATGATAACCGCAAAATGATAAAGGTGTCCTCTGTGTTTGCGTTCAATGCCTTTTTGGTGGGCTATGCGGTGGAAACAATGGAAAAGGCCTTTTTCCCGCAAGTGCTAATCTTGTTCGTACTGACGTTCTTGATGACGCTTATTGGTTTTCACTTGGGCAACCAGTCTTCTAAAACGATTGCCAGCAAAAAAGTAGAACTGGCCTCCGGCATTGTGCTGATTGTAATGGCGGTGCGGCTGATTATTTTGTAAAGCAATTTTTAGTTGGTTGTGTTCGGGCCCCGGTTTATTTTCTACCGGGGCCTGTTTGTTTATAACTACTGCTCACAATAAACCCTGGGCGTAAGCCTGGGGAGTTTCATATAAAAAACCGCGCCCGTAAAGAGCGCGGTTTTTAGTAAAACTAAAACGGCTTATTTGGCCAGTTGTTTCCAAGAGTTGGCTTCGTCTTTGAGCGCTTTTTTAGCGTCTTTGGCGGCCTTTTTGGCTTCGGCTTTCTTGGCCTCGTTGGCTTCTTTTTGCGCTTTGGATTTGGCCTTGGCGTCGGCTTTGGCTTGTTTTAAAGCGTCCTTTTGAGCCTTGGCTTTCGCTTTGGCGTCTTTTTCGGCTTTTTTAGCGTTGGCTTTGGCTGTTTTGGCCTTTGTCTTGGCATCAGATTTAGCCTTGGCCGCTTTGGTTTTGGCATCCGCCTTGGCGGTGGTGGCTTTGGCTTTTAAATCTTTTTCAACTTTTTTAGCATTGGCTTTGGCATCAGCCTTAGCCTGTTTGGCCTTCGCTTTGGCCTGGGCCTTGGCTTCGGCGGCTTTGGCCTTGCTGTCAGCAGAGTTGTTAGAGGCCTTGGCCGCTTCCAACTTGGCTTTGGCATTGGCTTTTTGGGTTTCCAAATTCTTTCTTAACGTGGTTACCTTGGACATCGTGCATTCGTTAATGCAGGTTACATCCGCAGCGGCGCAACCGCAGTTATCGGTAGCGGCCGAAGCGGCAGTCGGCCACGCGGCGGACAACGTCAGCGCGAGCGCGAACAAGAGTGTTTTCTTCATTTTGTTTCTCCTTTTGAAATTTAAATATCTTACTTTTTTATTTTACAAAAATTCGTTTTACGCACTCAACGTCCGATTTTTAATTAATTTTTTTCTTGGCGGAGGATGTAATTTTGATAAAATAATATATATGGAAACGATAGTTGCTTCTACCCCTTGGTGGATAAACGCGCTTTTAGGTATAGTGGTAGCCAATTTATTGGTGTGGCCGCTTGCGTCGCGCTGGGTGGAAAGCCACTTGGAAATTTTCCTTTTAATGGTCGGCGCCGCGGCGGTAACCATTAGCGGCGGGTGGAGCGTGGATTTTATTTACGAAACCTTGCAATATCCCGTTAATGTGGCGTTTATCGTGCTGGTTGTAAGCGTTATCTTCAATAATTATTCCCGCTATATTTTCCGCGTGCTTTTTGCGTTCTTCCGCAAGTTAGAGCCGCAATACAGTTTTGCTCTGTTGGTGTTTTTGCTTGGAATTACGTCTTCTCTCGTCAGCGTAACAGTGGCGGCCTTGGTTTTGGCCGAAGTATTAAAGGTTGTTAATTTGGAGCGTCTCTCCACCGTTCGGATTACCGTTTTTGCCTGCTACGCTATTGGGTTGGGCGCAGTGCTTACGCCGCTTGCCGAACCGTTGGGGCTAATTATTAATAACGCTCTTACCGGGGCGCCGCACTTTGCGGATTTCTTCTTTTTAATACGTCATTTCTTTGTGTGGATTGCTCCGGCTATTTTGCTTTTGTCTGCGGCGGCGGGGTATTCGGCGCGTCACGCGGGTACTACGATGCAAATGCACATCCGCGAGGATAAAGAAACATACGGCTCTATGTTGCGCCGGACGTGGCATATCTATATGTTCGTGGCTGCACTTAATTTAATTAGCGCGGGGTTGCGCCCCTTGGCCCAAAGTACCATTACACATTTGGGCGGAAAAGTCCTCTTTTTGGCCAATGCGGTGTCTGTGATTATTGATAACGCGACCTTGGCCGCGATTGAAATTGTACCCACTATCTCTATGAACGACCTTATCTATATGGTGATCGGTCTGGCGGCGTTTGGCAGTATGCTGGTTCAGGGGAATTTGCCCAACATTGTGGCGGCTGAAAAGTTGGGCATTAAAAGCCGCGAGTGGGCTTCTGTCGCCGTGCCGACAGGGCTCGTGCTGATGGGCGCTTACTTCATCATTTTGTGGATTGCTTTATAGGCCTAGGCCTATATCAAACAGGGTCTTTTGGCCCTTGTGGCCTGCTTACCTAATTAGTACCCTATATAGAGGGGAAAATATGAAAAAATACTTAATTTTTGTTTTAGCCTGTCTAATGGCTGCGCCTTCTTTCGCGCAAAAAGTTCCAAAAGTACCCAAAATAAAAGGACAGGCGCGTATTATCAAACAGCAAGTCCGCACGCTCGGACAAGCAAATGCGCTTACACAAATTCCGCTTTCTACGCTTGTATTAAATAATGTGCGCAAAGTGCAGGGGAAAGTGATTTTATCAGCCCCCGTGCCGAATATTCCGCAAAGCAGTTTAATTGCCGAGCGGCTAATAGCGCAGACTTTGCCGCCTACGGAGCCGTTCCGTTTGCCGCTTTTATTGATTGACCCGTCGTATGAACAGCGTTTGGCGGTAGCAAAGCAATACAAAACCACCTTGGAGAATTTCCAACAATTTAAAAAGGAAATTAATCCCGTTTTATATTATCAGATGAAACCGTCCGAACGGCGCGTTTTGCCCGCTGTGGAAAAAGCCCGTTGGGTGGATAAAATTTTGGCAATGCACAACCAACTGCGCGCGCTGAATATTTTAGTGGCGCCGCACGACCAGCCCTTGGTTCAAGCCAATCTGTATGTGCAGTATGCCATGGAAACGATAGAGCCAAACTTTGTGGGACTGTTAGATTCCGGCTTGCGGGAAAAAAGGACGGATCGCAAATTTAACCAAAAGGAATTTATGATGGAACCGCCGAAAGATGGACGACTTTCCTCCTTGAAAAATTATTTGCCCTATTCGTTGCGTTTGCACCAGGCCGCAAACAAAATGCCTGCCGGTATTAAAATGGCCGTACTAAACGACCGCGCAAGTGCGTTGGAGGCTATACAAGATAAACATAAAACGGTTTTCTGCCCCAAATGGGAAATTACCACTTATCACGATACGGAAGCGTTATTAAACGATATTAAATACGGACGTGTGCAATACGACATTATCCTTACGGACTTAATGGTGCCGGGCGGCGGCGGGTATTATTTAACGGCGTCCTTGCGCCACCAAGGTTTTGGCGGGGTTATTTTGGCCGCTACGGCTTTTCAGCCCGAGGAACGGCTTAGCATTGGGCTTTTTAATAAAGGGTTTGACGGTATGCTTTCTCTGCCGGAAAACTTTGAATTGAATAAAGAGTGGCCGCTGGAAATGATGGAGCATTTTAACAATTATTTCTATTACCGGGATTTAAACGGTTGGAAGCGGTAAGAGAACTTTTTTCAGCAAACGCGGTTAGGTTTCGGCCTGCCGCGTTTTTTGTTTGACAGGTTAAAGAAACCTAGTTATAATGGAAATATCTGTTCTTTTCGTAATACACGAAATTATAAGTTGTCTGCCGTAAACAGGAGCGCTCGCTCCGCCGTTGCTTTAAACGCTTAATTTTTATAAGAGAGGAACGCGTATGACAGACCGTTTCGCACCTGCCGTAAAGATTCTGCAAGACCATCAGTACGATAGTGCCAAGTTAATCCCTATTTTGCAAAAAGTACAAGACGAATATACTTATCTGCCCGAAGATATTATGCGTTTTGTGGCTAACGAATTGGATATTTCGCCTGCCAAAGTGTTTGGTGTGGCCACTTTTTTTGCGCACTTTGCCATTACCCCAAAAGGCAAACACATTATCAAAGTGTGCAACGGTACGGCCTGCCACGTCAAGGGTTCGTCCTTTGTTATTAATACGGTCAAAGATAAACTGAAATTAAAAGACGGACAAGACACCACCGCAGACGGAATGTTTACGTTAGAGTGCGTTTCCTGTTTGGGGGCGTGCGGTTTGGCTCCCGTAATGGTAGTGGACGATGTTGTTCACGGTCAAATCACCCCGGCTAAGGCCGTAGAAATTATTGACGAAATTGCCCGCCAGGAGGCCAAAAATGCCGACTAAAAATATTGAACAAATAGCCGAAGAATATAACTCGGCTTACAAAAAAATTACCGGACGTGTGGTTATTTGCGGCGGTACAGGGTGTATTGCCGGCGGTTCTAAAAAGGTGTACCAGGCTTTTCAAGAAGAAATGGAAAGACGCAAAATCGGCTTTTGCTTGCAAATTACCAAAGATTGCCACGAGAACTATTTGAGTTTTTCCGGATGCCGCGGTTTTTGTGCGCAAGGCCCGTTGGTGAGTGTGGGCGATATTTTTTATACCAAAGTAAAACCGGCGGACGTACCCGAAATCGTGGAAAAAACACTTTTAAAAGGTGAAGTGATTGACCGTTTGTTATATCATAATCCGGCCAATAACCAAAAGGCCAAAACAGTCGCCGATATTCCCTTTTATGCCCAGCAGGAACGCATTTTACTGCACGATTGCGGGCGCATTAATCCCGAAGATATCAACGAATATATTGCGCACGGCGGTTATCAGCAAGCCAAGCGCGCCTATACGGAAATGACAGATGCGGAAGTTTGCAAAGAAATGATTGCTTCCGGCCTGCGCGGCCGCGGCGGGGGCGGTTTTCCTACGGGCAAAAAGTGGGATTTAACTCGTGTGGAACCAGGACCTAAAAAATACGTCATTTGCAACGCGGACGAGGGCGACCCGGGCGCGTTTATGGACAGAAGTGTAATGGAAGGAAATCCCAACGCGGTTTTGGAAGGGATGATGATAGCCGCACGGGCGATTGGCGCGGACGAGGGATATATTTATGTGCGTATGGAATATCCGTTGGCTATTGAGCGCGTGCGCACCGCTATTAAACAGGCCGAAGCCTTGGGTTTGTTGGGCGAAAATATTTTCGGTTCCGGTAAGAATTTTAAAATTCATGTAATGGAAGGAGCCGGAGCCTTTGTTTGCGGAGAGGAAACCGCCTTGATTGCGTCTGTGGAGGGCAAGCGCGGTATGCCTAAAATTAAGCCGCCTTTTCCCAGCCAATGCGGGCTTTTTGGCAAACCGACGGTTATTAATAACGTGGAAACCTTGGCTACCGTAGCCAAAGTGCTTGAAATGGGGGCAGAAGCCTTCCGCAAAATCGGCACCTTGGGCAGCCCGGGTACGAAAACCTTTGCCGTAACGGGGCATATTGCCAATACAGGCTTGGTGGAAGTGCCAATGGGGACTACCTTGCACCAAGTGATTGATGATGTGGCCGGCGGCACTACTAATGATGACGGTACTGTTAATAAAGCCGCTTTTAAAGCCGCGCAAATCGGCGGGCCGTCCGGCGGATGTTTGACACGGGAGCATTTGGACCTTCCGTTAGATTTTGATTCCTTAAAATCAGTAGGCGCGATGGTGGGTTCCGGCGGACTTGTGGTAATGAACGACAAAACCTGTATGGTTAATGTGGCCCGCTTTTTCTTGGAATTTACACAGCGCGAATCTTGCGGTAAATGCGTTCCGTGCCGCGAGGGCACCGAGCAAATGCTTACGATGTTAAATGATATTGTGGAAGGGCGCGCCACCTTAAAAACCTTGGAAAACTTGGAAGACTTAGCCAAAGCGGTGCAAAAGGCTTCCCTGTGCGCTTTGGGCAAAACGGCTCCCAATCCGGTGCTTTCCACCCTTAAACATTTTAAAGAGGAATATTTGGCGCACGTGGTGGATAAACGCTGTCCGGCGGGTGTGTGCAAAGCCTTGGCGCGTTTTGAAATTAGAGAGAACAAATGTAAGGGGTGCGGTATGTGTAAACGCGCCTGCCCGGTGCAAGCCATCAGCGGCGAAGTGGGTAAACCCCACCACATTGACCCCAAAAAGTGCATTAAATGCGGTGGCTGTAAATCCACCTGTAAATTCGGCGCGGTTGTAACGGGAGCGTAATATGCAAAAAGAACAATTTGTTACTATTGAAGGCAAAAGAGTCCCTATTGAGGGGGAAAAAAACCTGTTGGAATTAGTGCGCAAGGCTAATTTTAATATTATGACGTTTTGCTACCACCCCGAACTGGCCGCCTACGGCGCGTGCCGCCTGTGTTTGGTAGAGGTAGAAGGGATGGGCATTGTGGCCTCGTGTACGGTAGCCCCCAAAGACGGGATGAAAGTGCGCGTAAACAGCGACGAAATCCGCCATTTGCGCCGCATTAATTTGGAACTACTTTTGTCGTCGGGTAACCACGATTGCACATTATGCAGCAAATCTAATAATTGCAAATTGCAGAAATTGGCCAAGGATATGGACGTAACGGAAATCCGCTTTAAATCTAAAAAGTTGGACAGCCATAAAGATGCCACTTCTGCCGCCTTGGTTCGCGACCACAGTAAGTGTATTTTGTGCGGGAACTGTGTGCGTATTTGTAACGAGGTGCAGGGCATCGGCGCCATTGATTTTGCGTTCCGCGGTTTCCGCTCCAAAATCGCCACGGCTTTTAATAAAGAATTGGGGCAGAGCCACGAGTGCGTTTCCTGCGGACAATGTGCCCGCGTATGCCCGACGGGTGCGTTAATGCCTAATTCTTCGGAAATAGAAGCCGTTTTTAAAGCGATTAATAACCCCCATAAAAAGGTGGCAGTTCATATTGCTCCTGCGGTGCGTGTGGGGCTGGGAGAAATCTTCGGCCTGCCGCAAGGGCAAAATGTGGACGGGAAAATTGCCGCCGCTTTGCGTATGCTGGGGTTTGACTATGTGTATGATACGGCCTTTGCGGCAGATTTAACGATTTTGGAGGAAGCCACCGAATTTTTGGAACGCTTTAAAAAAGGAGTTAATTTACCGCAATTTACCAGTTGTTGCCCGGCGTGGGTGAATTATGTGGAAAAATTTGCGCCTGAGTTTATTCCTAATTTATCTACGGCCCGTTCCCCTATGCAGATGATGGGACCGGTGCTGAAAGCCGATTTTGAGGATAAAGGCGGCAAGCGCGAGGATTTAATTGTGGTTGCCGTAATGCCTTGTTCGGCCAAAAAGTCCGAAGCCAAGCGCGGCGAATTTTATGTGGACAACAATCCCGATACCGATTATGTGGTAACCACGGTGGGATTGGCGCGTATGATTAAAGAGGCGGGTATTGATTTTGTAAACCTGGAAAATGAGTGGTTTGATATGCCTTTTGGTTCCAAAACGGGGGCTGGTGTCATTTTTGGTGCTTCCGGCGGTGTAATGGAAGCCGCTTTGCGTTATGCCTTGGCAGAATTGGACCCGGCCAATGCGCGCAGCGTTAAGTTTTCAAGCCTGCGCAAAAGCAGTGTGTTTAAAGAAAAGACAGTAGAAGTTGGCGAAGTGAAAATCCGCACTGCCGTAGTGAGCGGTTTGAAAAACGCCCGCAAACTATTGGACGATATTAAAGCCGGTAAGGACCATTACGATTTTATTGAAGTGATGTCCTGCCAAGGCGGATGTGTGGCGGGAGCGGGCCAGCCGCAGTTTGACGGATGGGCTCCCCGTAAAAAACGTGCCGAAGGCCTGTATCAAGAAGATACAGAACTGGCATACAAGTCGCAGGATAACAGCGGTGTCAATGCGTTGTACGGCCGCATTTTGGATAAAGTGGGCGGCCCTCTGGCGCATAAATTGCTTCATACGCACTATCACGACAAGAAAGACCGCACCGGCCAACAAAAATAAACAGAGCCTTATGATATAAAAACACCCGGAACGGAATGACTCCGCTCCGGGTGTTTTACGCCCGCGCGGCAAGTAAGATACAATATATATATGTTTAACTGGAAAGGATTTATTTGCGGGGTGGTTACTTCGGCCACCTTCGGGCTGATCCCGCTGTTTACGCTGCCCCTTTTTGCAGACGGAATAAATGTTCCGTCTATTTTGTGTTACCGTTTTTTATTGGCCGCTGTCTTAATGGGTATTTTTATGGCGGGAACGGGCCGCGCCTTTAAGGTAAATGGCAAGGAGTTTGGCACATTGGCGGGGCTTAGTTTGTTGTATATCGGCTCGGCTGTATTTTTGTTTTGGTCGTATCATTATTTGGCAAGCGGCATAGCCACGACAATGATGTTTTTATACCCTGTTTTTGTTGCGCTTATTATGATTACGGTGTTTAAGGAGCGCAATTCTGTTTGGACTATGCTTGCCATTTTGCTGGCCGTCAGCGGGGTGGCCTTGCTTTCTTGGAACGGCAAGGGCGGCGGGGTGAGTTGGACGGGTATCGCGTTGGCGGTTTTGTCGGGCTTATCTTATGGGATATACATTATTGCGGTTAATAAATCGTGTGTCAAGGATATGAGTTCCACTAAACTTACTTTTTATTTATTCGTTTTTACCGGCATTTTTTTAACGCTTGGTACGGTTTTATTAGGAAAGTTCCAGGGGGTCGCTTCGCCGAAAGCCTGGACAAATTTACTGCTGCTTGCCGTTATCCCAACGGTTATTTCCAACATTACCTTGGTGGCGGCTATTAAGGCGATTGGTTCCACCTTTGCTTCCGTTTTGGGTGCTATGGAGCCGGTAACTGCTATGACGGTGGGAGTATGTGTGTTTGGAGAACCGTTTACGCGCACGACGGCTTTGGGGGTGGTGTTGATTATTTTTGCGGTTACTTTGGTGATTATGTCCCCGGCTTTGGAAAAGGGGTATCGTACAGGAAAATTTTTGTATATTACAAAGGTAAAGGGAATTCATCCCAATATTGTGCCGTATCATTAGCAGGTTTTTGCTACAATATAAAAAAATAAAGGAGAAATTATGGGACGTAACGGTTCTATTCATACAATCGTTTTAGTATTGGTAATGCTGATAGGTTTTGGCGCGGCCTTAGGCTGGCCTCAGTACGAAAAACACCGCACGATTGCCGCCGCGCAAAAAGCATTAGACATTGGTAAATCCCTGGCCTTTGCCGAGGCTTCTTATAAAGAACATTATAAAGCCTATACACCGGATTTTGAACTGTTGGGCGCAGACCTGCCTTGTCCGGTGGAGCGCGCGGAGGGGAAAATAGAAATGGTATGCAGTGATTATACCTTTTCGCTTGCGGAGGGGAATTTGGTGCGTGTAGCGCATAAAAATTATCCCAAGTGGTTTGATATTAATATAGACCAAGGCTCTATTGATTGTTCGCACGAGGAAGGTTCTTTGGTCGGTCAGCACATATGCGACCGGGTAAATTTGTCAAATTCTAAAAATTAAGGAGAAAATATGAAGAAACTCTTATTAGTCTTTTTGGCTTTGCCGCTATTATTTGCCTGCTCTCCCAGCGTAAAACGTGTGGAGACCAATTTGGTGAAAGATGTTAGCGGCGGTTGGAACGATACGGACGCACAAATGGTAGCGCAGGAAATGATTACCGATTGTTTGCAGGGCGGCTGGTATAACCGCTATTTAACACGCAAGGGCAAAGAACCTGTGGTGATTGTCGGTACGGTAACAAATAACACAATGGAACATATTAATACGGGAGTGTTCGTGGAGGAAATCCAACGCGCTCTTATTAATTCGGCTAAGGTAGATTTTGTGGCGTCCTCTACGGAGCGGGGCGAAATTCGCACGGAGCGTTTGGAGCAGGATGAATTTGCTTCCGAAGCAACGCGTAAGGCTTTTGGCAAGGAAGTCGGCGCCGATTTTATGTTGAGCGGCGTTCTAAATTCCGTGGTGGATAAGTCCGGAAGCAAAGCATTGGTGTTTTATCAGGTAAATATGAAACTGATTAACATTGAAACGAACCAAATTGTCTGGAACGGACAAAAGCAGATTAAAAAATACGTTAAACGCAGTAAAGTAACCTGGTAGTTTTATGAAGAAGGCGCGTGCATTTTGTTTGGGGCTGGTCTTGTTTTGCTCCGCTTGTGCGGCGCCTTCTTTGCGTTTTAAAACAGAAGTAAATAAATTGGTCTCTGCGGGGCAGTTCAAACAGGCGGAGGAGCAAATCCTTTCCAAACAAAATAAATATTACAAAAAGAAGGATGCCACGCTCTTTTATTTGGACCGCGCTTCCCTTTTGCACGATGCCGGACAGCCCGCCGAAAGCGACGCGTTGTTTGCCTCGGCACAAGAATATATAGATGACTTGTATGCTAAAAGCATTACCGGTTCTTTGGGCCGTTTTGTGATTAACGATTTAACCGCGCCGTATTACGCGGCGAATTACGAGCACGCCCTTACTTATTATTACCGCGCCGTAAATTTTTTGGAACAGGGAAACTTGTCTGCCGCCGCAATAGAAATGCGCCGGGCTGTTTTCTTTTTGGATGAGTTGCGCGGCACCAAACGCGCCGGATATAACGACGACCCTTTTGTACAATATTTTGCCAGTTTGATTTTTGAATCTGTCGGACAGCGTTCGGATGCGCGCATTTGCCGCCAAAATGCCCAAAATGCTTATGCGCGTTTGGGGGATAAATTAAAAATCGTGATGCCGGAATTTTCGGTTCCCGCGGATGCCAATTCTTTCGGTGAAGTGATTTTTCTACACTATAACGGCTTGTTGCCTCTTAAAAAAACGCAAACGATTCAGGTGGCTTGGGATAATGCCTTGGCGATGGCTTCCTCTCCGGCGGAAACTTCGGAACAGGTCGCGCCCGAAGTGCAAAACGCCCTTATGGCGGGACTTTACGGTTCGGCGGTAACACTTTCTTTCCCGGAGTTGGAAAACCAACCCTACCGGGTGGCATCCTCGTGGGTGTTGGCCGGCGGGCAAGTTTATACAACGCAAAAAGCGGCAGATTTTGCCGCACTCGCCAAATTGGATTTAGAAGAAAAAATGCCCGGTATTTTATTCCGTACGGCTACGCGCGCGGTGGTAAAAGAAGTTGCCGCCGTTCAGGCGCGCCAAGCGGCAGCGTCGGCGGCGGATAACAGCGCGGCGGGCGACTTGGCCGGGATGTTTGTCAGCGCGTTGGGGGCCGCCTTGGAAAAGGCCGATACCCGCCAATGGTTCACCTTGCCTGCCGAGGTGCGTATGACGCGGATTTTTGTTTTGCCGGGTAATCAAAATATCAGGGTGTTGTTTCGGGACGGAAATGGTAATATAATAGGAGAACATACCTTTGAAAATGTAAATGTGCCACGCGGAGGGCGGGTGTTTTTGCACTACCGTACGGCTTATTAGAGGGAACTATGAAAAAACTGCTTATGATGTGTGCCGCAGCGTTCTTATTAAGTGCGTGCGCGGGTATGAATAAAAATACGGTCAATTATCAAATGTCCAAATACGATTCGGCCAAATACTATGTAGTGGCCGGCGAGGGAATGAGCAAAAACGAGGCCGCACAAAATGCGCTTACCAATATGCAGCGCGAAATGGTGCAGAATGCCCCAGCCGCCGCTGACCAAGGAGTCGTTACTGATTTAATGGCTAATGCGGATGTGGAAAAAGTGTGGCGGGATGCGGACGTGTCCGCCAAGCATTATTACGCGCTTGCGGTTTTGCCGCGCGAAAAAGCGCGCAAGGTGCTTACTCCGTTATTAGACCAAACTGATGCTAAACTGGCGGGGTTATCTGCCCAATTTTCTGCGCCCGCACAACCGCTTGCCGATTTAAAGATAGCCTTTAAAATGCAGCCGCTTATTTCCCGCCGTGCGGCGCTGGATGATATGTACCAGTTTTTAGATGCGGGGCAACAGGCGTATGAGGCAGAAAAATTTTCCGCTTATAAAGATGTGCTTAAAGAAAAAATGGCCGCTGTCTTAGTGGCGGTTGAAGTGGAAGGAGTGGAAAGCGAAGTAATGGTAACTTATGTGGTAGATGCCCTCAACCAAATGGGGTTGGGAGTGGCGGATGCCGCTAACGGGAGTGAAGCGGTGCTCGTTAAAATTATCACAGAGGTTGACGGTTACGACTCCCAAAAAGTTCAAGGGCTTGTGTGGTGTTCCAGCGGGGCTTCGGTCAGTTTGGTGGATGTGGCGCGGGGGGCAACTTTTTCCCGCTTTAACGTACACGAACGGGCGGGCACTTCCCGTGCGGCAGATTCCCAACGCCAGAGTATGCAGAGCGTGGGGGAACAGGCGGCCAGACAGATTACCGCCCGGTTGGAAGCCTACTTAAAAACCAAATAGGAGATAATAATGAAAAAACTGTTAGTATTCGTTTTGTTATGTGCGCCGGTGTTGGCTTTGGCGCAGCAGGCGGCAGCCGATAAACCGGCTGATACCGCCGCCGTGGAGGACCCGGCCGAACGCAATAAAATGCTTTATTCGCTCGGGTTTTTGTTGGGGGATAATTTAAAACGCCAGTTAATCTTGGATAACGAGGACGATTACAAAGCCCTTTCCCAAGGTATGCGCGACAGTCTGCTTAACAAAAAAGCGCAAACGGACTTGGAAAAATACAAACCGCAAATCATTCAAAAATACCAGGATGATGCCAAAGCGATTTCCGCCAAGCGCCAGGCCGCCCAACAGGAATATATGGAAAATTTCCAAAAAGAAAAAGGAGTAAAAACCTTAGATAACGGCACTATGATTAAACTCACCCGCGCGGGCAAGGGTAAAATGCCTAAGGCTGACAGCACCGTAAAGGTACATTATACGGGAACCTTGATTGACGGAACGAAATTTGACAGTTCCCGCGACCGCGGCGAAGCCTTTAAAACCCGCTTAACCGACGTAATTCCTTGCTGGACAAAGGCTGTCCAACAAATGAAACCCGGTGCGCGCGCCAAGGTTGTTTGCCCGGCGGATACGGCTTACGGCAACCGCCCGGTGGGTCAAATTCCGGCCAATTCGGCCTTGGTTTTTGATATTGAACTGCTGGATATGGAATAATGTCCAAGACCAGTTACGCTTTAATAGCGGTTATGGCGGCCGCGCTCCTGTATATGGGCGCGGCCCGCGTTTACCAAGTGTACGAACGCAAGGTGGCCGAGCGGGAAGCGGCGGCCGTCTCAGCATTTTCCTTTCAAAATGTACCTGTGTCTTTGGCGGCGCCGCAAGCCCAGCCCGTTAGTTATCCGGTGGCTTTTGAACCAGTGCCCGAAGACGTGTATTTGGAAGATGCTCCTTTAACCGAGGAACAGCAAATCAAACAGGCACAAGATACCATTGTGTCTATTTTAGATGATTATAAAGATGACCCTAATATCCGCCAATTTAATCGTGCTCTTGTCGAGGCCACACAAGGCAAAGTGGATAATTTAGGCGTGCTCAGCGGGGATAAATTAGCGCAGATTTTACAGGAAAATCCACAAGTGGGGCAGATTGTATCAGAAAATATGAAGAACCCCGAATTTGCCAAAACGGTTCAGCAAATTTTTACAAATCCCCAATTTATTGAAAGCGTAAAGCAACTGCAAGGGGCAAATTTGCAAAAAAACGTGAAAAAACAGAGGAAAATTTAGTATTCTATAAGGGAATAGGAGGTCTTTGTGATTAAAATTTTTCTCAAAGCAGCCATTTTGGTTTTTATTATTTTAAGTATTTATTTTATTGTAAATCCCAGTGCGTGCTCTAACTTAATGATGGGGCGCGTAACCAATTCGCCCGATACCGAGCCTCAGATTGCGCTGCCTGCCAGCACCGCTGACCATAGCGAAATGTTTATCCCGTCCGGCGACAAGCCACTCCGCCAGAGCGCGAGCCAAGAGCAAAAGGTGGAAGGTATTACCGATACCAATTCTTTGGCAACGGATAATGCCGGGGTGGATTATTCCCAAGAGGATATTGACTACGCTATCGCCAGCCGCTATGTGGAACTGGAAAACGAATATGCCCAGGCCAAAAAAACGACTAAGGACACGGCAAAGGAAATTTCCTATCAGGTAATGGACGATTTTGAACTGACTCCCGAAGAGTGGGAAGATTTCTTACAGCGCGCGACCAAGAGCAACTTATTTGATAAGGTCCGCCGCGACGTAGCCGCCGCTAAATAAAAATCTAATTGTTCTATAAAACGCCGCTTCTGTTTGCAGGAGCGGCGTTTTTGCGTGCTTCTTAACAGCCAAGACATACAGCAACAGCCCCCAGTTTTGGCGAGGGCTGTTAATGGTGTAAAATGCGGGCCAATTGCTTGTATTAATGGGGAAGGCGGCCTGCCAAAAACTCGGCTACCGGGCGCGTATGCTTGATTTTACTTAATACAATTTTAATAGAGGCCGTAATCGGCACAGAAAGGAACGCACCGGGTACGCCCCAAACAAGAGACCAAAAGATAAGGGAAGATACAATCGCCGCCGGGTGCAGGTCCATCCCCTCGCCCAAAAAGCGCGGCTCTAATAAGTTGCCGATGACGAACTCCGTGGCGGACAATAAGCCTACGACCACAAAGAACTGCGGCCCTAAGCCGTATTGCAAAAACAGCACCGGAGTAGGCAATAGCACCGCAATAATAGAGCCTACACTTGGGATGAAATTCAGCAAAAAGACGAACAGCGCAAACAGCGCGGCTAATTTTACTTGAAAGCCAAATAAAATAGCCGCCGCAACAAACCCTGTGGCTAAGGACGCCACCAATTTGACGGATAAATATACGGACACGTTGGAGAGCATTTCCTTAATAGCCGGGTTGGTAATGGGCGGAGCCTTTTTACTGCCGAGCAGGAAGAACGTCATAAACAAAATAATCAGCGTGGTGTTGGATACCAAACTAAATACTTTACTGCCGAAGTTTTTAAGCCAATTAAACACAGGCAAATCACGCAGGTACGTTTCAATAAATTTCTGGTCTAATGTAATACCGTGCTGGTGCAGGCGGGAGGTAATATCGGCAATGGTATCAATAAGATTCTGGCGATAGACCTCCGCTCCCTTTAAAAATCCGCCTACGGAATTAACGGTAAACAAAATTACTCCCGCAAAAAAAGCCGCACACAGAACAATAGATACCGTCAGCGCGAGCCACGAAGGAAAGGAAAATTTGTGCTTTAAAAACAGTGTGATTTGCGTTAAAATAGTGTAGAGAAAAACCGAAATAACCAGCGGAATTAACAGCGTCTTGGTATAGACCAAAAATGCCGTTACTACACCCGCGGCAATAATTGTCAGACAAATGGCACTGGCTTTTAAATAGTAGTAAAACGGTTTATCAGAACGCATTTTGCCCCCTGTTTTTTTCTGTTTTTTTGGCTATTTCCCGTGCTAAAAATAAAATTTTCCCTGTCAGGGCTTCCACGTCGCTTTGGCAGGAAGTAAGCAGCCATACGTTTAATTTGGCGGCGGTAAAATTTTTGTAATTTTTAGCAAATAAATCATATGCGGTTGTCAGTTCATCACACGCGCGGGAAAGCGTCTTTGCCCGGCTGTTTAAACCCTTGGCGGCTAAGGCCAAGTCAGCGGTCCAATCTCTGTCCTTGCTTTGGCGTGCTGCGGTACGGGCTTGTGTCCAAAAAGGTTCCCGGTCGTCTAATTGTTTGCGAAAAGCCAAGCAATAATCATTAAACTGTGTGGCAAAGTCTCCGTCTCGCACGTCTATATTTTTGCGCAGTTGCTGTAAAATTTGTTCCAACCGGCGGTTAAATTCGCGCAGGGACTGTGCCGCGGCGGCGATTTCGTCGCGTAAGAGGTCGCATTGGTGCGAAATATTAGTTAATAATTCTTCACAAGTCATAATACCGGGAAATTAATAGTAAAAATAGAGCCGAGTCCTCTGTCGGACACAACGCTGATAGAGCCGTTGTGCAGGTCCAAAATACGTTTAACCATTGGCAAGCCAAGCCCCCAACCGCTTATTTGCCCCGTAAAAAAATCATCTACCTGATAAAACGGTTCAAAAATACGGTTTACGTCTTGCGGGCGGATGCCTGCGCCGTAATCGCGTACGGACAGGGATATGCTGTCGCCGTGGTTGGCACATTGTACCTTAATAATTTTTTCCATTTTGTTATTAAATTTAATGGCGTTGGCGAGCAACTCCTGTACGCACAGGCGCAACATTTCTTCGTTGGCGGTAACGCTTAACCGTTCCGGGCAATCAATCTCTACAAAGGTGCCGCGTTTAACGGAACGGTCCTCTTGCGGCCTGACAGGCAAGGCGCATTCTTCTTCCAAGGTAATGGCCTTGGAGGCGCACTCTTTGATAAGCGGTTTTAATAAAACAGATTGTTTTTCCATTCCCTCGTGTTGGGCGGTAATTACTTTGTTAAACGCCAGTAACTTATCCACCAGTTGGGACATTTTGCCCCCCTGTTTGTTGATTTCTTCCAAGGCTTTGGAGGTAAAAGGGGAAAATTTTTCCTTTCCGGCTTGGGATAAAATGGCTTCCGAATAGCCGTTAATAATAGAGAGCGGCGTTTTTAACTTATGGGAAATTAAAGTCAACGCCCGTGCATTAATGGATACATTTTCTTCTTCGGTCATATCTTTCTCCTAGAAAGAGCCTACCAACCGGACGTATAAAATGTCGCGTTTGTTGTCGTTATGCACGGTACGGACGTGGTTATAAGCCAAGTCCGCGTGGATATCCCGGGTAATGGCAAAGGTATTTCCCGCCATAAAAGAATGCTCCGGGTCAGCCGTATAAAATTCTCCGTAGCGGTATCCTAAATAAAGAGAGGACTGGCTGTCCGGCCACATCCACGTCATACGCGCGCCCAAGGCATATTTGCCCAAGTCGTGTACAACGTCATAGGTTTGGGTGGGGGCCAATTCCTGTTGGTCCATAATACCGCGGAAAGATTTTACACCCTCAATGCCGTTGGGATATTGAAAGACTGTCCCTGCGGCTTCAAAGCCGAAACGGCGGAAGAAATTTTTTGTAAGGCCCAATGTGTAGGCAAATTGGGAGTAATCTTCGTTAGACAATGTTCCGTCCGTATAAGCCAAGGTTCCTTTTTGGCGCGCAAACGACGCTCCTAAATAAGCGTGCGTGTATAAATCGTTGACGGTATCATCTTCTAATGTCATAATCAGGCGCGTGGAAACGCCGTAAGCGGAGGAATCTTGGAAAGATTCGTTTTGACTTTTATTTTTAAAATAGTAAAAGGGTTTTAAGTCTAATTTTAAATAGCCAAAATCCAGTTCTATGGGCAAATTGACGGAATAAACGGGGTCCTTAAAGGCGTTTTCCTTTACATATTTGGCTTCTACCCCGGCCAGTACGTTCAAACTCCAAGCAGCCACCGCACTGACGCGGGCCTGGTCAAAATGTGATGCGCCGATATACGCGGCCGATACATCTACGGTGCGGGCCTGCAAAGCGGCGGAAGAAAGCAACAACAAGGTAAAAAATAAAGTGATTTTTTTCATATACCCCCATTTAACCAAATTTAAAGCATTTGCGGTATGTTTTTTCACTATACGGAGCCGCTTTATTTGGTAGAATAAAAAATATGAAGAAACTTTCCATCTTATTTTTAATTCTTTTTGCCGCCGTGTTTGCGCAGGCGGCCCAAGTAGTCCGAGGCCCGTATATTGAGGACCCGACCCAAACCACTATGATTTTAAAATGGCAGACGGATGCGGATACACCGTCGTGGTTGGAATACGGCCCCGCTCCGCGTTGTAACCAAATTATGACGGTTACTCCCGAAAGCACCGTTCACAAGGCGGTGCTATACGGTCTTGTGCCTAACCAAGATTTTTGTTACCGTTTGTATGTAAACAATACGGCGGGCGACGGTGTGCAGGAACCGATAGAGGGTTCTTTCCGCACGTTGTTCTCGGCAGAAAGAAAGGTGGTAAACTTTTTGGTTTTAGGTCAAACGGGTGCGCCGGAGCCTTTGCCCACCGAGGAAAATCCGGAACCGGTGGACGAAGCCGCCCGTGCCCGCGAAGCGCTTGCTAATTTAATGGTAAAGGAAAAGAGCGACTTTTTAATTCACACGGGAAATATTACGGCATCCGGCTTAAATGCAGATGCCGACCGGGAATTTTTTACTCCATTTAAAGCGGTGCTTGCCAAAAATCCGCTTTTTGTGGCATTGGGTCCCAACGAATACGGTCCAAACCGCGATAGCCGTGACAGCAAGTCCTTCCTTCGCACCAATTACACGCGTTTTCACGATATGTCTTGGAGCAAGGCCACCCCAAAGTATTATTCGTTTGATACGGCCAATGTGCGCTTTGTGTTTTTGGATACCAATGTAGCCGAGGGGGCCGTCTGGGCGCCGGAAATCGGCGAGAAATCGGCGCAGACCGACTGGCTGAAAAACACCCTGGCTTCGGCCGGAGAAAAATGGAAAATTGTGGTAATGAACGCGCCGGCATATTCTACTGGGGCGCACGGCAGCCGAAACGAGGTTTTTGCCGCTTGGGGTAAGATTTTTGAAGATTACCGCGTGGACTTAGTTATCCAGGGGGGGGATGCTGATTATGAGCGAACCTTTCCAATGTACCGCGGTGAACCGTCTGCGCGCGGGGTAACGTATGTAACTTTGGGTACGGCGGCGCCGGCCCCTACCAAACGCGAGCACGGAGATTCTTCTACGGCGCGCTTTGTATCGGCGCGGCACTTTGCTTCTGTCAAAGTGGTGGACCGTAAACTGACCTTAAAAGCCTATAACGAAAACGGAAAATTGTTAGACACGTTAGAAATTTATTTATAAAGTATTTTTGAAGGTGGAATTTCGCGGGGCAAGGATTTTTTATATTCTTGCCCCGTTTAATTGGGATAAAAAAGCCCCGCGGTAAGCGGGGCTTTTTTCAAAAGAGAATTTCTTTTATTTCTTTAACTGCACTTTGGACATCATATCGTACATAATGATACCCGCCGCTGCGGAAGCGTTTAAACTTTCTACCCCGCCTTTTTGCGGAATAGATATAATTTCGTCGCAATTTTCGGCCGTCTTTTCGCGGATACCAAAACCTTCGGAACCGATTACCAATACCGCCGGGGAAGCATATTCCATTGTGTTAATGGGTTTCCCGGCCATATCGGCCCCATAGACCCAAAAGCCTTCTTCTTTCAAGTCATTTAGGGCGGCAGACAGATTGGCTACTTCCACAATATTAATATTTTCAATGGCCCCGCAGGCTACTTTATATACGGCAGGCGTAATACCCACCGTACGCCGTTGCGGCAGAATAATGGTAGAGAAGCCCAGACAGGCCGCGCTGCGGATAATGGCGCCCAAGTTTTGCGGGTCGGTCATTTCGTCCACGGCGAGCCAAAGGTCTTTTTTGTTGCCGTCAGCCTCATACATTGCGGTAGAAAGTTTCATTAATTTAATGGGCTGGATTTTAGCCATTACCCCTTGGTGGTTGGCATTTCTGGTTAAGCGGTCCAGCGTTTTGTTGTCAATGCGGTCAATTTTGGCATTGCACCGTTTAGCCAGGCGGATGATTTCCTCCACCGCGCGGTGGCCGGCCTTACTGTCCGATACATATAACTGCGTAACATTGCGCTTTTTGCTTTTCAGCGCTTCCATCACCGGGTGAATCCCGTAAATCATATCTAAATTATCTTGCATTTTTCCCTCAACCAATGGTGGACGAGCCGAAACTCATGCCGATTTCCAACGCGGCTCTTACTTCGTCCCCGTTCGGGTCCACGCGTTTCAAATCGGAAATTGCGTCCGTAATTTTTACTTCTGTAATTTTAAAATCTCTAAACGCGGCCATATAGCCGAATTTACCCTCTAACACCATTTCCAAAGCCTTGGCGCCATAGAGAGTGGAAAGCCAGCGGTCAAAGGCCGTAGGCGTGCCGCCCCTTTGGGTGTGGCCGAGTACGCAGGCGCGGGATTCAATTTTGGTGCGGTCTTCAATCATATTGCTCAACTTAGCCGCAATACCGCCCAAGCGAATCGGGTCCGTGCTGCCGGGCAAGGTGCGGGCAACGGTCTGTTCACCTTGTTCGTTTTTGGCTCCTTCGGCGGCTACTACGATACTGAAATTTTTTCCTTTACTGCGGCGTTCCAAAATGGAGTTGACGATGACATCCTCGTTATACGGAATTTCCGGAATAAGCACAATGTCGCCCCCGCCGGCCAAGGCAGAACGCAAAGCAATCCACCCCGCGTAGCGGCCCATTGTTTCCACAATCATTACGCGGTGATGGCTCTGCGCGGTGGTGTGCAAACGGTCAATGGCTTCGGTGGCAATCGCCAAGGCGGAGTCAAACCCAAAGGTCTGGTCGGTGGCGGATAAGTCGTTATCAATCGTTTTCGGTACGGCTACAATCGGCATACCCATATCCACAAACTGCTGGGACATATGCAACGTGCCGTCTCCGCCGATAGTAATTAGCGCATCCAACTGGTTTTCTTTAAAATTGTGCATGGCTACGGAAGACAAATCGCGCGGAGTTTCCGGCGAGCCAAAGGGCGGAAGTGTATAATTAAAGGGGTTGGCAATGTTGCTCGTACCCAAAATAGTTCCCCCTAAGGTCAAAATACCGGAAACGGTTTCGTCCGTAATGCGGATAAATTCGTTGCGTACAAGTCCGTCAAAGCCATTTTTCAGGCCCAAAACTTCAATGCCGTGGCGCAAAGCGTTTTTGCTTACTGCGCGGACGACGGCATTTAAACCGGGGCAATCGCCCCCTGCGGTTAAAATACCGATTTTTTTGATAGTCATATTTTTATCCCCTCCAAATTACAAATAAGCGGCTAATGCGCTTAATGCCCACAGTACAAAAAACTGGCCGTCAATCAGCGTTTCATCTTTCACGCTGCGGGTGGTGGTCTTACTATAATAATATATTACAATAAAAACGGTGTATAAATGGCCCAGTAAAAGCATTGCTACCAAGGCAGGCTTCCAGGTCATCGTAAGCAATGTGCCCAATGCCGCCGTTAAGGCAAGCAAAATGAGTGTAACGGCCCATTTTGTTTTTGTCATCCCAAAGGCTTTGTAAAAACTTTCGCGCCCGATAATCAGGTCCTTGTTGGCAGATGTAAAACCCAGTGTTACGGAGCGCATAAAAACAAGTAGTACCGTATAAAATACCGCTAGGTATGAGGCCTTTCTTAATAAAAGATCGTTAGCATAAGCCGGTAAAAACGCGCACGCATACGCCCAGCCCAAGGCGGTTACAATGTCTTTGGTGCCGGGGAGCGATAAAAGTTGGAGTTTGAGCAAGTGCCTAAACGGATACGCAAAGCCCAAAGCTAAAAAGAGTACACCCAGCACGGCGGTTCCCTTGCCTAACAGAACGGCCATTACAGCAGCTCCCAAAGCGGCCACTATACTGGCTCCCGTTAAAAAGCGTTTGTTCTGCCCGGGTTGCGCTTCGGCTGCACGGTTAAATGCCGTTAACGCATAGACAAATAAACCCGCAAAAGCCAAAAATAACCCATTAGACGGTATGCCTTCCAAACGCATACATACATAGGTCAAGGCCGAAGCCGCGCAGGCGGTGTAAAAACAGTTGCGCACCAAAAAGTGCCATATGGCTTGCGGCAAATGGGATAAAACAGATTTTGGGTCCGGCTTTCGCAGTTCGCGTACACGGGCGGCCACCCGGTCAATGACCCAGTTGGGGGTAGATGCCCCGGCGGTAATAAAAATCTTTTTGGCCCGCACCACAGGGAGCGGGTCTATTTCGTTCTCTGTTTCCACGTGCTGTACACTTGGGGCCAAGCCCTTGCACAAAAGGGCCAACCGTGCGGTGTTTGCGCTGTGGCGTCCGCCGACGACAATCACTAAATCGGCATTTTTGGCCTGTTCAATGGTTTCCTTTTGGCGGTCCTTAGTCGGTTGGCAAATAGTGTTGGAAATTTGGCACTCGTCCGCGTGTTTTTTGATTTCTTCGGCGGTTTCGTAAAAAACGCTTTCTTTTTGCGTAGTTTGCGAAACGACGTTTACTTTTTCAAAGTGGGGGAGTTTGGCGGCTTCTTCCGGCCCGGAAACTACGGTTCCCTTGCCTTGGGTGTAGCCTAATAAACCGATTACTTCTGCGTGCCCGCCGTCGCCTACAATTATGGTGTGATAACCCTGTCCGGCGTATTTGGCAATAATGTTTTGCGCGTGCTTAACTAAGGGGCAAGTCGCATCCACTACTTCCATCCCGCAATTTTCCACTTCCTTTTGAAACGAAGGCGTAATGCCGTGCGCGCGGATAACTAACACGCCCGCTTTATCGGCCGCTTCCTGTGGGCGGTCAATGGACGTGATTTGCTTGGCAGCCAGCATATCCGTTACCTGCTTATTGTGGATAAGCGGCCCAATGGTATAGACAGGCTTCTTCCCGGCGGCTTCCAATTCCAGCACCTTATCAATGGCGCGTTTCACTCCGGGGCAAAAGCCCGCGCTTTTTGCTACGGTTACGTCTTGTTCTTTTTCCATACTTATATTATAGGAAATTACGCGCTTGCTTTTTGCCCGGAGAGAACGGATTTTCTATAATTTACCTATGAATAAAATAATAATGAGTATGGCGGCTTTAACGCTGCCCTGTGCCGCTTTTGCAGGCGCTTACGGCGATATGTTTAAAAACGGACATCTCCGCTTTGACTATACGCCCCAAGAAATTTCCGCGTTGGAAGAACGCGCAGCGAAAGAACTGGATATCAATTTGAACTTTTTGGCCGCTATCCCGGCTGACCGGCGCGACTTTACCAATACTGTGCGCGCGTTGGAGGATGCCTATACCTCTTATTGGTTTGTGCCGAAGAATTTATCGCTCTTATCGTATTTTCACCAAGATTCTGCCGTGCGTGATGCCGCCGCTAATTTGGAGGCCAAAGGGGTGGATAAAAAACTTTCCGTTTTTGCGCGCAAAGATGTGTATAAGGCTTTAAAGGAATACGCAGACACGAACCCGCAGTTAAACCACGAAGATATGCGCTTGCTTTCCAAATGGTTGGAGCGTTTTGAACGGGCGGGTATGGCCCTGTCGGAAAAGGATGCCGAAGCGTATGCTCAACTAAACACGGAGCGCTTAAATAAAATTACCCGGTATAATGTTAATTTAAATAATTATAAAGATGAACTGGTGGTTGGGCGTGAGGAACTGGACGGCTTGGGCGAAACCTACATCAACCGTTTGGAACGCACGAAGGACGGAAAATATATCGTTACATTAAAATACCCGGACTATAATCCGTTTATGTCATCAGCCAAGAGCGAGAAAGCGCGCAAAGCCTTGCAGGAAAAATTTGCCCGCCGCGGCGGTAAAGAAAACGTAAAATTGCTGGAAGATACCGTTGAACTGCGCCGCAAACAGGCCGCTTTGTTAGGTTTTAAACGCTACCCGGACTATGTACTTCCGGTGCGTATGGCCAAAAATTACGAAACGTTGGAAGCATTTTTAAAGAATTTGCAAAAGGAAGTTACACCGCTTGCCCAGGATGAGATGAAGGCCTATTTAAAACTACAAGAGGAAACCACCGGGCAGCAGGCGGACGAAATGACCGCGTGGAATTTGCCGTATTGGAGCAACCAGTACAAAAAGAAATATTACCAGGTAGATGACGATAAAATTAAGGAATATTTCCCGGCGGATAAAGTGATTAGCGGGATGTTTGAAGTGTTTGGAAACCTTTTTGGAATTACATTTACCCAAGCGGATTTGCCCGTTTGGCACCCGGAAGTAGTGGTGTATCAAATTAAGGATAAGAAAACGGGCGAATTGATTTCCAACTTTTATTTGGATTTGTTTCCGCGCGATGGCAAATATACACACGCCGCCACTTGGAGTTTTGTGGACCGCTTTGAACTACCGGACGGACACATGCAAACCCCTTCTGTGGTGATTGCGGCTAACTTTACTCCGGCGGGCAACGGGACGCCGTCCCTTTTAGAGCACAGCGAGGTAGAAACCTTATTTCACGAGTTCGGGCACGTTTTGCAAATGTCTATGGCTACTTCCAAATACGCTACGCTCACGGGCGACAATGTGGCGTGGGATTATATTGAAGCGCACTCCCAACTGTTGGAAAACTGGGCGTGGCAGCCGCAAGTGCTTAAAAAGATTTCCGCCCATTACAAAACGGGCGAAGCCTTGCCGGACGGGTTGATTTCATCTTTGGTCAAGTCCAAAAATGTGGGTGTAGCGGTTGCTGTTCTGCGGCAGAATTTTTTGGGCCAGTACGATTTGGCTTTGCATACAGCCGCCAAGCGCGTGGATTCTACTAAACTATATGCCCAAATGATGCACAATATCAGCGGTATCCCGATGACAAAGGGCACTTATCCTCAGGCGAGTTTCGGGCATATTATGAGTTTGACCGACCCATATGACGTGGGCTACTATGTGTATGCGTGGTCTTTGGTGATTGCGCAGGATATCTTTTCTCGCTTTGAGGACGAGGGGCTGTTTAATGCGGAATTGGGAGCCAAATTGCGTAAGTACATCTATACCCCCGGTACGGTGTATGACGAAAACGAAATGGTGGAGCAATTCCTGGGCCGCCCATATAACGACAAGGCTTTTTTAAAAAGTTTGGGAATTAAATAAAAAAATCCGCGCTTTTATAGAGCGCGGATTTTTTATATGTAAAACTACCGTTGTACCCAGTTGTTAAGCGCAAACCAAGACAAAAGCGATATGCCTAGCAGTACCGCAAGCAGCATAATAATCCATACTCCGCGAAAGCCGCTGCCTTCCTTTTGGCCGGCCGCTTCACGCGGGGAGCAGAGTGCTTTTAGCATTGCTTCGGCGCGCAATTCGGCTTCGTCCTGCGGTTTGGGCGATAAAGTGGCAGTGGATGCCGGGTCGGTTTTTTCCAATTTAATAAGAGCGTTTTCCAGTTCGTGCAAAATCTGCATAGCACGGAAGCGGAAAGATTGGTAATCTTCTACCGAAATGCAGGTGTTTTCGTGATAAACGAGGGCATTGTCGTTGAGTTCCAAATACATATTCCTGCGTGTTTTTAACAGCCCGATTAAAAATGGGGTTAATACAAGGCCCGCCGCCGGTGTGGGCGCGTGTACGCGGTAGCGGCTGTCCACCGCCGGGATATTCGTCTTCATTAACGCATATTGCGACGGCGCAAACTGCGAGTCTATCGGTGCTATTTTAAGCGCGGGAAACTGCCTCTTTTTCAGTTCCGCCGTAAAGAGCGTTAATTTGAGGGGCTTTGTTTTGGGATTGTCGTCCGTGTAAATATTATCGTCTGCTACGCGCATAAAGGCCAAATTGTCCGACCAGGTGCAGACGTTTTGGTATTGATGAAAAAATAACGTAAAAAATTCCAGCCGCCCCGCTGTCAGTTCGGTGGTTACAGTGTCCTTTTCTTTATCAAAGCGGCAGCCGTTCAGGCTCGCCATTTGCGCCAAACGGGCGGTGCGGGTGCGCGTGGTGGCCCATAAGCCCACACCCGCGCCAAGCATAATAAGAATAATCGCAATCGTCATATTCATATCATACCAAAAAACAAAAGAAAAACTCCCCGCGTTTTTACAAGCGGGGAGTTTTTAAAGCAAGTTGCTTATTTAATTTCTTGGGCGGGCTTTTTGCTGGTTAAAATGGCCCAGCCTAATACCGCCAAAAGTACAATTACTACCACCCAGCCGATTTTGCCCAAGGGGGTAAAATCGTTGTGATAATTGACGATAATCGGCGCTACGATAACAGCCACCATATTTACCACCTTAATTAAGGGGTTGACTGCCGGACCTGCCGTATCTTTGAGCGGGTCGCCCACCGTATCGCCCACCACGCTGGCTTTGTGGCGTTCGGAGCCTTTACCTGTGTTGGCGGCTAAGTCCGTAGGCTCGTCCTCTACTACCTTTTTGGCATTATCCCACGCACCGCCCGCGTTGGACATAAATACGGCAAGCAACTGGCCGGAAACAATAATCCCGGCTAAAAATCCGCCTAAGGCTTCCACCCCAAACGCAAGACCCACCACCACCGGGGAGACAATTCCCAACAGGGCCAAAATAATTAATTCTTTTTGCGCTGCGACGGTAGAAATACTTACGGCGCGGGTGTAGTCCGGCTGGGTTTTCCCTTCCAATACCCCGCCTTTAAACTGTCTGCGGACTTCCTGCACGATAAGCGCGGCCGCACGGCTGACGGCGTTGATAGCAAAGGAGGAAAATAGCCACGGCAACGCTCCGCCGATAAGCATTCCTACGAATACAACCGGGTTGGAAACCACAATGCCTACTTGGGACAAAAGTGTAAGCATTTTGCTTTCGCCTGCGGCGGCCCAAGCATCATTTAGTAAGCGCTGTACGTTGCTCACGTCCACCATATACGAGGCAAACAACGATACCGCCGCAATTACGGCTGAACCGATAGCCACCCCTTTGGTAATAGCCTTGGTAGTGTTTCCCACACCGTCTAGGTCCGCCATAATCTGCCGGGCCTTTTTGGTTTCCTTGTCCTCTTGTCCGTGCCAACTCATTTCGCCAATGCCGTTGGCATTGTCGGCAATCGGGCCGAAGGAGTCCATCGCCACGTTGTTGCCGGTAAGAGTCAGCATCCCGATACCCGTCATCGCTACCCCATAAAGGATAAAGTTAAACTTTTCCGCCGGAGTCAGACCGTCAATGGTACCGAAGATAAAGACGGAACAAAAGATAGAGGCCGCAATTACCAGGGTGGTCCATACGGCCGATTCAAAGCCTACCGCAATACCGGACAAAATCGTAGTGGCGGAGCCGGTGGCGGTAGCTTTTTTGATTTCCTGTACAGGTTTATTTTCCGTACCTGTAAAATATTCGGTTAAACGGTCAATGCCGATAGCCAAAATAATGCCGATGGTGGTGGCGACAAACGGTCTCCACCAGCCGCCGGGGACTTGGTCCATATAGTAATAGGCCAATACCCCGAAGATGACTACGGAAATAGCGGCAGAAATGCTATACCCTTTAAAAATAGCCTTCATAGCATTTCCGGCGGAGCGTTTGGAATCTTTTACCGCATAAGTGCCGATAATGGAACACAATACGCCGATACCGCGCACCAAAAGGGGATAAACAATCCACTCGTGATGGCCCGTAATTCTCCATAAGCCAATCCCCAAGATAAGCCCGGAAACAATGGTAACTTCGTAAGATTCAAAAATATCGGCGGCCATACCGGCGCAGTCGCCCACGTTGTCGCCTACCAAATCGGCTACCACGGCGGGGTTACGCGGGTCATCTTCTGGAATTCCCGCTTCCACTTTGCCGACCAGGTCTGCGCCCACATCAGCGGCTTTGGTGTAAATACCGCCGCCTACACGCATAAATAAGGCCAGTAACGTACCGCCGAAACCAAAACCTAACAGCGCATCCGGCGCGGCAATGCCGAAAATAATAAAAATAAGCGTTCCGCCCAAAAGGCCGAGCCCGTCTGTCAGCATCCCTGTAACGGTTCCGGCACGATAGGCAATGCGCAACGCATCACCAAAACTGCGTTTGGAAGCGGCCGCTACGCGGACGTTTGCATCCACGGCGATACGCATACCCAACTGGCCCACCAAAAGCGAAAAGACCGCCCCTAATATAAACGCCCCCGCTCGGCCAAAAGCGGCAATGAGTTTAACTTTTTCAGGAGACAACCCCGCAAAGCGCTCCATAGAATCTTGCGATACGGGCACAATATAGACGGATAAAAACAGGCAGACCGTCAGTAACCCAATCAACGGCAAAATGGTTTTGAGTTGTCGTTTCAGGTAGGCGTTGGCACCTTCCTTAATGGCGCCCCAAACTTTTAACATTTCCGGGGTGCCGGCATCTTCGCTGATAACCTGCTTGCGCAAAAATAAGGCATACAAAAGGCCCAACACCGCAATAAACAGTACGCCGAACAGCGCGTATTGTTCAAAGGTGCGTAGGGCCGATATTCCATACCACATAGCATATCTCCTTTTGAACGGAAGTGAAACTTCTCCTATATTATAATAAATAATCTGGTGAATATCGCTTTTCCCCGGCACATAGGTCTTTTGGCCCAGACAAAAGAGTACCCAAAGTCCCTTGATATGAAGTAGTTTGTTTTCTATACTATACATTATGAAGAGTATCAAAAGGTTTTTTATATTCGTTTGCATCTTGGGATTGCTGGGCGTTTCTGCGCAGGCACAGCGGCTCTCGTCTCCTTTTTATACACAGTTAAAACAAAAAATGGCGGGTTCCGTTTTTGCACAAAAGAACCCCGGCTTAAACCGCTTGGCGTGGATGCGGTACTATCCGGTGTCAACCCAGGTGTTTGACGAGGTGGGCACTTGGGAGCGGATGACGTATTGGTTTGATTCGTCTGACATCATTTCCGCAATGGCGGGGTATTTGTACCAAATGTATATTTCGGCCTCCGTGTACGGAGCCGCACAGGCCCCGGCGCGCTTGAACGCAAACTATTTTGGCGCGTTGGATGCGTTTGAGCATATGCGCGACCGTTTTAATGTGCAGGATAGTTTAGATTTTTATCGCAGTCATAAAAAGGAAATCAAAGCCCGTTTGGCTGATTATTTCCGTCAGGCACATTTGCCCAAATACAATGTGGATGATTTGAAAAATGATTATGTAGAAACGGCTTTTTTAAATACCTTGAAAAACTCCGCCGGGAAAAACGGACGTGCGGGCTTTGTTTTGGCCCGGGCCAAATGGACGGCCTCTGTTCCCGGGACGGAAAAGAATTTTTTTAAAAAATATATGCAGGCGTCTTTGCAAGAGTTGAGCCGTCAGGTGGTGCTGTATGAGGAAAACGCGCCCAGTTTGGATGTTTTGGATAAAACTGCCGGACGCTATAATTCCAGTTCCAAACAATACTTGTATCGTCCCGCTACGGACGAGTGTGCCGCTTGCACGTATGATTCGTGCCGCAAAATTTGCCGCGCCGTAGTCGGCCGGAAAAACACACGGAGTACAAGCACCTTGCGTTTGTATGAAATTACAATGCGTTCGCAAAAAGGGGAATACCTGGTAGCGGCGGACGGAAAAAATAATTTTGTTTCGCCGAACGGCCAAAAATATCCAAAATGGCAATATCACGCCGCCGCGTTGGCGGTAATCCGGCGCGGAGGGCAGTTTGTGCCTGTGGTAATAGATAAATTTTTGTTTACAGAGCCGGTGGAGTTTTCTGCTTGGCTGAAAAAGTTTGACTCTAAAACAACGGTAATGTATTTGAAGCCCTTTCGGCTGCGGGAAGCGGACGAAAAACGTCTTGTCCGTCCGGATAGCAGAAAAGGGAAAAATATTGTGAAAAACGGCAGGACTTATACACCGTATCCCATAGGAAACTGATTCAAAAAGCCCCGCTTAGTAGCGGGGCTTTTTATCGGAAGAGGTTTTTATCCGGCGCAACAGCCGCAATCGTTTCCTGTGGTGTCTTTGATATCCAGGCCGATATCTTCCAAGTCTTGTTCGTGTTCCACTTCGTCTTCTAAAATTTCGCGGAGTAAGTGGAAGGTAATCGAGTCCTTGCCTTTTACCATATCTAACAATTTATTATAAACTTCTATGGCGCATCTTTCACCTTGAAGATTTTGCGCTAACAGAATTTTGGACTCGCTGTTTTTGGGTACTAAATAGCCGCAAGTGCTTTCTTTGTACCAATCTTGCGGTGATAAAGCGGGTGTTCCGCCCAGTTCTATAATGCGTTTGGACAGTTTTTTAGCGTGATCCAATTCTTCGGCTGCGTGTTCCTCCATTTCCTCTATCAGTTTGGGTGCGAGCACCCCCGTAGCCACTTGGGCACCCACCCAATATTGGTAATACGCCAGCCACTCATCGCAATAAGCCTTGTTTAAAGCGGTTACTAACGCTTGAACATCCAACCCTGCTCGTTGTACAATTTCTCTTCCTTTCATTCCCATATTTTTACCCCCTGTTTAATTATTGCCGGATGCGGCAAAGCCGCTCCTTACTGCCAGTATAGCAGTTAGCGCATCTTTTTACTTGGGGTAAAAAAGGTTAGTTAAAAGGCCCCGCCGATAACAAATCCGACCAAGTCCCCTCCGTCTTGCAGATTGTGGGTATAATTAATACCCAACGGGAGCGGAAAACGCCATAATTTATAAGAAAGTGTTGCTCCGGCACCGCTGTAGGAGCGGTATTTCCCGCCTGCATATACATAGGCATTTTCGTAAAACGGAGCCAAGGACAAAAGACCTGTGCGGTTTCGTAACAGATAATAAACAAACGAAGTCCCAATGCCGGCCCCTCTTTCGCCGCGGATTTGGCGGTCGTAACGGCCGAAGGTAAGTAAATCGGCCGATAAAATTTCGTCGCTGAAAGAAGCCTTAAACGCGTGCTGCGCCTTGCCCTGTACAATAAACATATGGCGGTTTTTAAGTTCCAGTACCCACGCAGCATTTAGACCCAGTTTTGCAAGGGTATAATCACTTCCCGTCCAATTTCCGCCGCCCGTATAATAGATACCGGTGGCATATCCTTGGCGGACACGGGGTAAATTGCGCAGGCTTTTTTCCTTGTCGGTCAGCCCGTAGCCCGAAAGTGCGCCCATATTAGTACCTTGGCGGATATCGTCCGTCAGGTGAAGGCCCACGGTAATTTGATTGTGGTTACCGTTATCAAACCCCGGAGAGGAATAAGCATAGCGGACATATTCCGGGCGGATAAACGCGCGGACGGTGCGGGAAAAACGGTGTGAATAGGTAACGGAAAATTGTTCTTTTTTGGAGTGGACTTGCGCCTTTAAGTCGCTTGTGTATTCATCTTCGTCGTCTGTGGTGGAGAATACGCCAAACATATTGGAGCGGTATCCGCTGTAAAAACGTTGGTCAAAATTCAGTTTGGTGTAAGATACAGACAGGTGTTCATCCCCTTGGGTGATTCCGGCGCTGGCGGTGATGCCGTCTTGGCTTCCGCCCCCAAACAGAAAGGTGCTTTCACCCTGTTTAAACAAGTTTCCTCCCGCCAAAGAAACACCTGCCGCGCTTTTGGCACCGCCGGCCGCAAAGGCGAGGGGGAAAATATAACTGCCGTCTTGGGCATTAATGGTAATATCTACTTTGTCTCCCTGCGGGGTGGCGGTAAAATCCAACTTTTTAAATACGCGCAACCGGTGCAAATCATCTTGGGCTTTTTCATAAATTTCCGGCGAAAATGTATCTCCTGGTTTTAGCAAGAATAATTTTTTAAGGGTTTCGGGCCGCATCCGCGTGGACGAAACCGACACGTTACCCACAGTTTGGGCAAAGGCGGAAAGGGAAAAACAAATCAGCAAAAGAGATAAAAAAATCTTCATATATAAAATTATATCTTTTATACTTACCGGTAGGTAATTTATTGCTTAAAGCATATTTGCTATAATAACCAACAAAGATATAGGAGGGATTATGCCCAGGCGCGATAAAGTAAATTATTATTTAGATTTAGCCGATGTGGTTTCCCAGCGGGGCACTTGTTTGCGCCGCCGCTATGGGGCGGTTATCGTCAAAAATGACGAAGTAATTTCTACCGGATATGTGGGGGCGCCCCGCGGACGGAAGAATTGCACAGATTTGGGATATTGTATCCGCCAACAGTTAAATATTCCGCGCGGGGAACGTTACGAACTGTGCCGTAGTGTACACGCCGAGGCCAATGCCATTATCAGTGCCCCGCGTGATAAAATGCTGGGATCAACCCTCTATTTAGCCGGGCGTGAAGCCGATACCGGAGAATATATTAAAAATTCGTCCAGTTGTTCTATGTGCAAACGTATGGTGATTAATGCGGGGATAGAGAAAGTGGTCATCCGTGATACGGAAAATGATTACCGCGTAATTAATGTGCAGGACTGGGTGGAGAACGACGAATCTTTGAGCGGCACAAGGGGATATTAATTGGGCTGGTTGTGCCGGAAAAAAGCAAAAGAAATTTCTATCTCCTCTATAAAAAAGGCTTGGACGGATATTTGGCTACCCCGCTTTATGCGGCAAAATAATTATCCGTTTAAGCCTTGTTTATGGATAAATGCCAGCTTTTCCTGATATCCAACAAACTGAAATGAATGCGCCGTTTTTATATAAAGTGGCGCACAAAAAAATCCCCGTCGGGAGTTAATCCTAACGGGGATTTATGCTAATTATTCAAAACTAAAATACGGAGTCGACGAGATTCGAACTCGCGGTCTCTGCCTTGACAGGGCAGCGTGTTAACCAGGCTACACCACGACTCCTTTACCTGCTACATATATATTTTAACTAATTCTGCGGTTTACGTCAACACTTTTTAAAAAAATTTTATTTGTATAGGGAAATTAATCAAATTTTCCCCATAAAATTTGTTCTAATTCCAATTCCACTCCGTGTTTTTCCTTTACTTTTTGGCGAACTTGGTCCATCAAAGATTTAATATCTTCCGGAGTTGCGTGGTTGAAATTAACAATAAACCCGGCGTGTTTTTCGGACACTTTTGCCCCGCCGATAGACAGCCCGCGCAGGCCCGCCTCATCAATCAGGCGCGACGCATAATCTCCTTCCGGACGTTTAAACACACTCCCGGCGGAGGGATATTCAAGCGGCTGTTTTTCTATCCGCTTGTGTTGAATCGTGTGGCGGGTTTCTAGCAGTTGTGTAAATTCGCCTGGGGCCAGTTTAAAGGCGGCAGACAAAATAATACAGTTTGAAATTCCCTCCACGCGGCGATAGCCGAATTTTAGTTCCTCTTTCAACAGTGTTCCCGGGCGGCCTTCCAAATCTATTACGTCAAAATATTCCAAACAATCAAAAGTTTCTTGTCCGAACGCACCCGCGTTCATATATACTGCTCCGCCCACGCTACCCGGTATTCCGGATAATTTTTCCATACCGGCAAGACCTGCCTTGCAGGCCAGTTCACATACTTTGTCTAGTGCGGCTCCGGCTTCGGCGCGGATGTGGTCTCCCTCTACGCGGATATTGTTCATTTTTTTGGTAGAGCAGACAATGCCGCCTAAGCCTTTTCCGCTTACCAAGATATTGGAACCAAAGCCGATAAGACGCAGGGGGATATTGGCGGTGCGGGCCAATTTTAAAACGAAACTCCATTCCTCGTGCGTTTGGGGATAAACATACACCTCTGCCGGGCCGCCCGCACGGTAGGTGGTGTGATTTGACATCGGCTCGTTAAAGAGGCAGTTCTCGCCAAAGAAAGTTTTTAATTCTTGTTTGTAATCCATAAAAGGTTAAAAGTTCAGCCCGATGCCGCCTTGTAAGGCGTGGTTGTCAGCCGTGTAAGTGTAAGCGCCAAACATATAGACAAACGGGAACGGTTTTACGTTTACGCCTGCCGTATAGCGTACGGCTCCGTCTTTGGTGGAGCGTTCTGCACCCAGGTTTTTGGTTTTCAGTTCTCCGTAGTCGTAACCCACGCCCACATACGGGGTGAAGAACAACACGTTCATAGAGGCCACAGCGGAGGCGGAGTAATGGTCGGTAGTGTACCAATCAGTCTTGCCACGGTCATAAAAACCAGCCAAGGACAAGTGAATCGTATCAAATAAATTGTAATGATATTTTAATCCGCCGCCCAAAGATTGAAAACCGTTCATATCCGTACCACGCACCACTACACCCAAATCCAGCACCGGAATTTTGGTTTCTGCGGTAATAAAACCGGCATACAAGTAATCGTCCGTGGTGATATTATTCTTGTCGGAGGGTTTTACAGCACTTAATGTTGCCCCGATATCAAACCCCGGGAACGTAGTGCCTTTGCCTGTATGAAAATCGGCCACGCCAATCATAGCGTTAATGTCCTTATTATAGGCAGATAAGTCGGAAGCCGCGGAATAATGCGCGCGGAAATCGTCTGCGATATTGGTGGCGGAAGCGTAGCCTGCCAAGGTGAAAAATGCGACCAAAAGGGCTAACAGTTTTTTCATAGTTTTCTCCGTTGCGAAATTTCAAGATATATAATATGATAGAAAATGACGGGGGGATGTGCAACCCGTCCGGCGGGTACGGAGTAGAAACCGTCCGCCCAGGAGTGAATTATGGTAAGCGAATTAGCCGGAACTCTGACAAAAGAAAGAATTGACGTAAACGCATTAAGAGAACAATTTTTTAACCCGCAAGGTACACCAGTGCCTGTGAAATTCGGCACCTCCGGCCACCGGGGCAGTTTGGGGGCGGGTTTTTGTGCATTGCACGCCCGCGCGATTGCGCAGGCGGTAGCGCGGATTCATCAGGAGCAGCATATTGAAGGGCCTATTTTGGTAGGGGGGGATACGCGTTTAATGTCGCGTGATACGGCCAATTTGTGCGCCGAGGTGTTAGCCGGAAACGGACTAACCGTTATTTTGCCCGATATGCCTTTACCCACGCCGGTTTTTTCATTTGAAATTATTAGCGGACGTGCGAGTGCCTCGTTAAACGGTACCGCCAGCCACAATCCGCCGCAAGATATGGGCCTTAAATACAACCCGTCCAACGGCGGGCCGGCGGATGCTGCGGTAACGGGTCAAATTGAAAAGTATGCCAATTATTATATGGCTCATCAGGAAGAAATAAAAACCTTGCCGTTGGCGCAGGCGCGTGAAAAAGGGCTTTTGCGCGAGGCCGATTTGGTTACCCCTTATGTTACTGCCTTGTCTAAATTTATTGATTTTAAAAAGATTGCCGCTTCCCCGCTTAAATTTGCTATACATCCATTGGGCGGAAGCAGTTTGGCTTTTTACGAAGCCATTAAGAAAACCTACCATTTGGATAATATGGAAATTGTCAGCAAGGTACAGGACCCGACTTTCTATTTTATCCCGATTGACCACGACGGGAAAATCCGTATGGACCCGTCGTCTAAATATCCTATGTCGCCGCTTATCAAATTGGTGGAAGACGGGTCTTACGATTTTGCCGGCGCCAGCGACCCGGATGCGGACCGTTTCGGCTGCGCGACCAAAAAGGGCGGTTTGATTCCTCCGAACCACGCCTTGTGCGTAATGGCGGATTATTTGTACCGCCACCAAAAGGTGCGCGAAGCCTGTTCCATTGGCAGAACCTTGGGTACAACGTCGTTGCTGGACCGGATTGCGGCGGGGTATGGGCTAAAATTGGATGAAGTAAATGTCGGTTTTAAATATTTTGTGGAGGGCATTGTAAAGCGCAAATATGTATTGGCCGGCGAAGAAAGCGCAGGGATGTCCGTCAGCGGCTGGACCCCGGAAAAGGACGGTATTTTGGCGGTATGTCTGTTAATGGAAATTACCGCCGTAGAAGGCGATATTGCTGCGCTGTATGACGGGCTGACCGCCAAGTATGGCACTCCCTATTATACGCGCGTGGATATCCCGACAGATGAGGCCACCAAAAAGCGCGTAAAGGGCTTAAAATCGGCCGATTTTGATACGCTCCAACAAGTGGCGGGCGAACGGGTAACCCGCGTGCGTGATACGGACGGCATTAAAATTTATTTGCAGTCCTCGTGGTTGTTGGTGCGCCCTTCCGGCACGGAAAATATTTTAAAAATCTATGCCGAAACCTTTATCAGCCAGAAACACTTGGACGAACTCATCAGACAAGCCCAACGGCTGTTGGCTTAAAAAGGAAAATATTTATCGGGAGCGGTCTTGGTAGCCCGCTCCTTTTGTTTTGGTAAAATAGCAATATGATGAATTTTTTATATGTCGGTTTGGGCGGCTTTGCCGGGGCTTCTTTGCGTTACGGTGTTACGGCGTTGGCCGCCGCGTTATCGTGGCGCGGGCATTGGGCTACGCTTGCCGTCAATGTGTTGGGGAGTTTGGCGATAGGGTTTTTGGTTCCGTATTTTGAATCTGCCACCCACCCCGCTCGGTTGTTTTTGATAGTAGGTGTATTGGGCGGGTTTACAACGTTTTCCTCTTTTTCTTTGGATACGCTTACGCTGTACCACAACCGGGAATTTGTTTGGGCAGGGCTTAATGTGCTGTTAAATGTGCTGGTTTGTTTGGCGGCGGTGTGGGGCGGATGTAAGTTGCACCAAATGTTATAGAGGTAATTTTTCTTATGAAAAAAAGGCCCGCGCCCGTTAAGAGCCGGGCCTTTGTAGTTGTTTCTGAATCAAGCGCCGCGGCGGTCCATTACATAAAAACTGCCGTTTTCGTGCTTTTTAGCCAAGCATTTGAGTTCACTGCCGATATTGCTGACCATTGCAAACGAGGTAAGCGGTTTTTTTGTGTTATGCACAATGCCGATACCGATGGAAAGGAAATTAAACTTTTCCGTTTCGCCTTTGCGGTTGGTGGAAATCATATATCCGTTGGTGCGGTCCTCTTCGTTGTAGAAAGAGGGAGCAACGGCATCTGTTTTGGACGTAATTTCTTGGGCAATTGTGTCCGCCTTATCAAAGGAGCAAACGACAATAAAATCGTCTCCGCCTATATGCCCTACAAAAGAGGCCGGGTCCTGCATTGCGGCAGATACAATAATTTGGGACTCGGTTTTTAACACACGGTCGCCTGCTTCAAAGCCGTATTTATCGTTAAAAGATTTAAAGTTGTTTAAATCGCAATACAGAACGGCAAAAGTCCGCCCGGAGGAAATTTCCTGTTCCACGCGGGCTTGGATAGAAGGGTTCCCCGGCAGGCGCGTAAGCGGATTGCAATCCATTTTTTGCTTATTGCGTTTTAATAACAGTTTTACGCGCGCGACAATTTCGTCCTCGTCGGCAGGTTTAGTTAGATAATCGTCAATATCCAAGCCCAATCCTTCCAATTTGGTGGACTTGTCCGACACCGCGGTAAAAATAATAATCGGCGTGTGTAAATAGCCGGTGCGGCTGCGGACTTCGCGGACCACGTCAAAGCCCGTCTTGTGGGGCATTTCGTAATCTAAAATCAACAAATCAGGGTTTTCTTTATAGGTTTTATCAATGGCTTCCTGCCCGTCTTCGGCTTCTATTACAGTAAACCCGGCATTGGTTAAAATTTCCGAAACTAAAAAACGGATCGCGTGTGAATCGTCCGCCAGTAAAATTTTTGCATTGTGTTCCATAGGGATATTTAATTAAATATTCCTGTCCTGTGCAATAGCCCTTTTTCGTATAATAAATATATGACCTATGCCATTTTATTTATCGGTTTGCTCCTTGTATTGGGGCATATCTTTTCTTCTTTGTTTGAAAAAACGCGCCTGCCGGACGTGTTACCCCTGATGGTACTGGGGATGCTGATGGGGCCGGTACTCCATTTAGTTGATCCGCAGTCTTTCGGCCAAGCCGGCGAGATTTTTACCACATTGGCCCTGATTGTGGTGTTGTTTAAAAGCGGACTTGAATTTAGAATTTTATCCTTGCGCGGAGCCGTAGGGCAGGGGCTTTTATTAACTACGGTTTGCTTTGCGTTGGTAACTTTGGTGATTGCGTTTCTGGCGCAGGAACTTTTAAAAGTGCCGCAAATCTATGCGCTGATTATCGGCGTGATTGTGGCGGATAACTCTACGGCTATTATTTCGCCCTTGCTTGCTAAATTGCAGGTTTCCAAAACTTCCAAAACCATTTTGTTTTTGGAGGCCAATTTAACGGGGGTTTACTCCATTGTGCTTGCGATTGCGCTATTGTCGGCGGCTTCGCACGGGGAAACATTAACTGCGGCTATCTTGGTGTCCGATGTTATCAAATCTTTTGCTATCGGTATTGTTTTTGCGTTGGCGGCCGGAGTGTTTTGGATGAGTATTTTAAACCGCGTGCGCCGATTGGAAAATGCCATTTCGCTTACCTTTGCGTTTGTGCTGTTGGTGTACAGCGTCAGCGGCATTATCGGCGGGGACGGGGCGATTGCTACGCTCGCATTTGGCGTGGTGGCGGGGAATATGCGGCTTATCAAACGGTTGCGCTTGCCGCGGTTAGATTTCCGTAATTTGCTTACCTTAAATAATGGGGAAAAAGTGTTTTTTGAGGAAGTAGAGTTTATCTTTAAAACGCTTTTCTTTGTATATATGGGTATTTGTATGAGAATCGGACGGTTAGATTTGGTGGCTATTGGTTTTATATTAACGGCAGCCAAATTTATCTTCCGCGCTCCGGTGGTAAATTATTGCTTGTCAAAAGACTTATCCCGCGAGGATTGTTCCGCTGTTTTGGCTATGTGCCCCAACGGGCTTGTCAGCGCGGTGTTGGCGGCTATGATAGCCTCCCAACTGCCGGACGGTTCAGTGGTGCAAGACGTAATTTATGCGGTCATCTTTTTTAGCGTAATCGGTTCCAACCTGATGTCTTTCCGTATAGAGAAAGGCGGGCTTAAATGGATTAGTGATTCCTTTTTTCGCCGGCACACAGGCCCGCAGGCGCTCCCGCCGGAAAGCAAATAAGAGTTTAAATGCCCCGTAACAGGGGCATTTTTACAAGGGTTTGTAAATAAAGGAAAGCAAATTTTGCCTAATGTGGTCGCGCCGCCACGAAAAGAAATTCTCCTTATCACAACAAGTGCAACGGTTCGGCGCGTGGATATTTTCGGGCGCTAGTCCGGCCTGTTCCAGTTGCAAGCGTATTTCGGCATTTAAATCTACAAAAATCTTACCGTTCTGGTGAAGTACGCTTTGGGCTGAAAATTGGCAGGCGGTGTCCGTCTGTACTTCAAAACAGCACTTTTGGATATGCGGCCCCAAAAAGGCGAAAAGCGGATTTTTTACCCCGGCTTGTTTTAAGGCCAAAGCGGTTTTGTAGGGCAACTTTTTAGCCACCCCGCGCCACCCGCAATGGGCGAGCGCAAAAGAGGAGGCTGTATTGTCCCATAAAAATAAAGGTACGCAATCTGCGGTTAAAACAGCCGCGCCCCACCCCGGGCAATTAGTAAACACCCACGCATCAGCCTCTTGGAGCGGTTTTTGGGCAAAAGTCCGGGCTTCGTCAGGCGAGGAAATAAAAATAATTTTATCGCTGTGCGTTTGGTGAAAATGCAAAATTTTTTCCGGCGGGATATCCAACTCCTGATAAATGGGCGTTTGGAGGGCAGTTTCGCGCATATTGCCTGTCTGGCGCGAAAGTGTCCCGCCAATTAAACCTGCTGCCAGCATTTGGTTGTCTGCGTAAATTTTCATAAAAGTTTTTTTAAATGCACCGTGGATATTTTATCCGCCAGTAAAATTTGCGCCAGCCTTTTAAAGCGTTGCGGGGCATCACTGGCATAAACGGTTATGCGCCCTTTGCCCGTGGTTTGCGCTAAATGGTGCTTGCGTAGGAAAACTTGCGCGGCTTCGGCCAAGGTGTCGGCGGAGTCCACCAAGTTGACTTGTGCGCCTAAAATGCGGGCTAATACTGCTTTTAGTACCGGATAATGGGTGCAGCCCAAAATAACGGTGTCGGCTCTGCTCTGTTGTATAGGAAGCAAATATTCGCGCGCAATCAGTTCGGCGGCGGGTCTGTTCGTCCAGTTTTCTTCCACGAGCGGCACAAACAGCGGGCAAGCCTGCTGAATAATACGTGCGTTGGGGAGTTTTTTTAAAAGTGCCTTGGGATAAGCCTTGCTGTTTACGGTGCCCTCTGTGCCTAGTACGGCAATATGTCCGTTTTTAGTAACATTGACCGCCTTGGTGGCGCCGGGTTCTATTACACCCATAACAGGTACGGCAAGTTTCTTTTTCAGTTCGTCTAATGCTTGGGCCGAGGCGGTATTGCAGGCCACCACAATCAGTTTGACGTTTTGCTCCTGTAAAAAGCGGCCTATGGCCAGGGATAAGCGCGTTACGGCTTCTTTGGATTTAGAGCCGTACGGCACATTGGCGGTATCACCGAAATAAATTAAATTTTCGTGCGGCAAGGTGCGGCGCAGTGCATTTAAAATTGTCAGCCCGCCCAGCCCGGAATCAAACACGCCAATCGCTTTTTTTGTCATATGCTTATTATAGTAATTATATATCGGTTGGAACAAAGGCCTTTCTTTGTGCTAGAATATCCTTATGCTGAAAAAGGCGTTGTTTTTATTAATGGTTGCGCTATGCTTGTCCGCAAGCGCGTTTGCCGCGCCCAAAAACCAAAGTGCTCCGCTTTTGGTGGGGGGAAATTTCTCGTCGCACGCAACGCCGGCCCCCAATGCGGCTGTTTTCAATCAGGCTGCCCGCAATGCCGAAATTGCCCGCTTAAACGATTTGCTCCGCCAACAAAAATTCCAAGAGGCTATCAAACGCGTAAATGATTTAACCGCTAAAAATTTTGTAGATAACCGTTTTCATTTGATTTTGGCTATTGCGTATGATGGCCTGACAAAATATGATGATGTGATTTATACGGCCGGACAGGCGATTGCCGTAGCCCCGCAGGACTCGCGCGCCTATATCTTGCGTGCAGGGGCCTATTTGCAACAGCAAAATTACGAGCGCGCACGGTTAGATGCGGATATGGCCTTAAAACTGAATCCCGCCTCCCGTCTGGCGCAAAAATTACAACTGGAATTAAACGAAAAAACAGCCTCTAAAACAGCCAATGATGTAACCACGCCAACAGCGGCCAAAAAGCCCGCACCGCGTTGGGTAACGCTGTACTTTTTAGCGGTGTTTGTGGCGGTGTTGCTGTTTGTATATTGGCGTTATGAAGATGTCTTCCGCCAACCGAAAAATGCTTTCAGCCGCCGCGAAGTGGACGTAAAAGAACAGTACGATTTTATCCGCCAAATCGGCGAAGGCGGTATGGGTAAAGTTTACGAGGCTTATGATAAAGTTTTAAAGCGCAAGGTGGCTATCAAACGCGTGCGCCCGGAATTGGTGCGCAGTTCTTATGTGCGCGAGCAATTTTTGTCCGAAGCGCGTATGGTGGCCTTGCTGCGCCACCCGTGTATTGTGGAAATTTATACGGTTATTGAGTCCGAAAGCGCGCTCTACCTGGTGTTTGAATATGTGGACGGGCAAACCTTGGAAACCCGTTTGGATATTGACGGACGTTTGCCCTTTTCCAAGGCTAAAAAGATTTTTGAATATGTCTGCCGCGGTTTACACTATGCGCACTCGCAGGACATTATCCATTGCGATTTGAAGCCCGGTAACATTATGATTTTTGATGACGACAAAGCCAAAGTGATGGATTTTGGCGTTGCCAAAAAGTCCGTGGACCACGAAACGGGCGCCCGCACCGTGGCCGGAACGCCTGCTTATATGGCGCCGGAACAACAGAAAGGCTTTATGCGCAAGCAGAGTGATGTGTATTCCTTGGCTTTGTGTTTGTATGAAGCCTTGGTGGGGCAAGTGCCTTGGACGGTAAAGGGTTTTGATATCGCCAACAAAAAAATTGTGCCGGTTTCCAAACTGGCACCGGATATTCCCCCGGCTGTGGACCAACTCTTGGAAGATGCACTGAAAGAGGACCCCAAACAGCGTATTCAGTCTATTGACGAGTTTTGGAGCCGATTGGAAGCCATTGAGCCGTTGCCCGAAGACCCCGAACGGACGCACTATTAAAATTGTTTTTTGTGCCAAATAAAAAGCCCCGGATATTTGCCCCGGGGCTTTTCTCTGGCGAATAAAATTATTATTTTAGCACTTTTTGGGCGGCTATAAAAATATCTTCTAGCGCGCGAAAAATGGGTTTTTCGCCAAAGTGCGGCTCCCATTTGTAGCGGGCTAGTACGTCGCTCACGGCAAAGGCCGCCGCGCCCTGTGCCTTGCGTTTGGCGCAAATGGCATAAAAGGCAGCCGTTTCCATTTCCACCGTTAAAACGGATTCTTTTTGATAGTGTTTTACCTCGGCTTTGGTTTCGCGGAAGATTGCGTCCGTTGTCCAGTTTCGCCCGGTATGAAAATTTTTACCGTCTGCTTCCAACTGCTTTGAAAGTTTGCTAAAAAGCGTCTTGGAGGGTTTGGCGGTCTCTTTATTGGTGTAACAGGGAGAAGTACCGTCATCACACAAGGCTTCGCTTGCAAGCACAATGTCGGCCGGTTCTACTTCTTCTTGCAACGAGCCGGCAAGCCCGATAAACACAAATTCCTTTACACCTAAGGCAATTAACACCTCTAAGGCCATTGCCATACCCGGCGCGCCGGAACCGAAATTGGTTACATAGCACAAATTTTGTCCTTCCAAAACGTAAATGTCTGCCTCGCAATTATATTTTTTGTACTTGGCGTGGCTTTCCACGTAGCGCGTTAAGGAAGAAATAGGGCATAAAACAGCCTTGCCCGGCAGTTTCAGCCCGGCGGCAACATGGTTTACATAACCGGCGGGGGTGGAGATTTCTTTTAGTGCGGCTTTTTTATTTTTTGGAAATAAGATAGTCATATTTTTGTAAAATTTTAGAGTTGTGCGTTTGCGCACATATATACTATACAAAAAAGAGAGTATTTGTTTATGGAAAGTTTTACGCAGGGAATTGTCCGTTTAAACGCGTTCTTATGGGGTGCGCCGATGCTCGCCTTGATTGTGGGCATTAGTTTGTATTTTACCTGTAAATTGCACTTTATCCAAAAACATTTATTTCGCGCGATTTCTCTTTCTATCAAAAAAAGCCACTCAGCGGGTGTTATCAGCAGTTTCGGGGCATTGGTGGTGGCCTTGGCCGCTATGGTGGGAACAGGCAACATTGTGGGCGTCAGCGCGGCGGTATCCACAGGCGGGCCGGGGGCACTCTTTTGGATGATGCTTTCCGCCTTTTTGGCGATGGCGACTAAGTATGCCGAATCGGTTCTGTCCGTTAAATACCGCGAAACAAACGAAGCGGGTGAATATGTCGGCGGCCCGATGTATGTGCTTAAAAACGGGCTTAATATGAAGAAGACCGCCCTTGTTTTTGCGGCGGCTACGGCCCTAATGGGGTTTGGCGATGCGCTTATTCAAACCAATTCTTTGGCGGCGATTTATGGCTCTGTTTTTAGTGTGCCTGCTTATTTGACTACGGCGGTGCTTGTCGTGCTGACTGGAAGCGTGATTTTAGGCGGCGTGCGTAAAATTGCCGCGCTGTGCAAATGGCTGGTGCCGGGAATGGCGGTGTTGTATATAGTGTTATGCTTGACCGTGCTTATTTTGCATTGGGAAAAATTCCCGTGGGCGGTGGTTTGTATTTTTAAAAGCGCGTTTAGCGGTACAGCATTAGTAGGCGGGGCAATAGGAATAACACTAAAAGAAGCGGTGCGCTACGGCGTTTCACGCGGGGTGCTTTCTAACGAAGCTGGCAGCGGTAGCGGCGCGATTGCGGCGGCGGCTGCCCAAACACCCAATCCGGTGCGCCAAGGGTTGGTGTCGGCAACAACGGTATTTTGGGACACCCTGGTTATTTGTTTGCTTTCGGGCGTAACGGTGGTAGTGGCGGGCGATTGGCAGAGCGGTACGCTGTTTGGGGCGCAACTGGCACAAAGTGCTTTTTCCACTTTGCCGGGCGGGTCGTATTTTCTGCTTATGTCGCTTACGCTGTTTGCGTTTTCCACCTTGGTTGGTTGGAGTTATTATACAGCCAAGTCGGCCCAATTTTGCCTGGGGGTAAATGTGGAGAAACCCATATATGTCTTATGGCTTTTAATGATGTGTTTGGGCGGTTTTTTGAGCCCTAAATTGGTATGGGAGTTGGCCGATACTGCGATTGCGGTAATGTGCGTGCCCAATATTTTGTCCCTGTGGTTGTTACGCGGGGTGGTATTTGGCGAAACAAAAACTTATTTGGCCCAAGAGTTGGCTTTTGCCCGCAAATAAGACGGCAAAAAACTTTACAAGGCGGTTTGTAGGTGGTATCATTTAAGTATATATCATCCGGCCCAGAGGCGTAAAATGCTTAAAAAATATGAAATAAAAGATAAAAAACTGCTGGAAACAGATTCGTCTTCCGCGCAGGTATTTTTATATACAAACCCGACGGTGGACGAACAGCGGTTTTTGGTGGAGTCCTATCAAATTGACGAACACACATTGGCATCTTCCCTAGACCCGGATGAGTTGCCGCGTTTGGAGTTTGAGCCCGAACATATTGCAATGATTTATAAACGGCCCAAAAATTATTCCGGCAAAGACCAGTTGGAATTTAAGGTCGCTTCTGTGGGTATGTTTTTATTTGAAGATAAATTAATTGTGGTGCTGGCGGAGGATATTCCGTTGTTTGTGGGCAAACGGTTTCACTCGGTATCGTCTATTAAAGAAGTCTTTTTGAAACTGGTGTATAACTCTATTTCACACTATGTGGAACACTTGCGTATTATTCATATGATTTCGGAGGAAATTGAAGATAAAATCACCGAGTCTGTGGATAATACCTATTTGTTAAACCTGTTTAGTTTGGTAAAAAGTTTGGTGTACTACGCCGAGGCTATTACCTCCAACGGGTTTGTGTTTGAAAAAACGCGTAACCTTTCCGCCCGTATCGGTTTTGACGAAAAAGATGAGGAAATGTTGGATGACATCATTGTAGAAAATATGCAATGCAAAACGCAGGCGGATATTTATTCCAACATTTTGGCGCAGTTATTGGATGCGCGTGCTTCTATCGTCAACAACAATTTAAACTTGCTGATTAAAAAACTAAACGTCATTACTATTTGGATGATGGTGCCTACGTTAGTAGTAAGTGCCTACGGTATGAACGTGGCTTTGCCGCTCTCCAACCACCCGGACGCCTTTTGGATGATTATGGGCGTATGTTTGATTTTGGTGTGGCTAGTGATGATTTATTGGCGGCACAAAAACTGGTAAATTTTACCTAAAAAACCCGGGGCCATTTAGACCCCGGGTTTTTTAGACAAACAAATTTATTTTTCTACTTTAATGCCTCTAAATGCCCGATACAGTACGGCTAGCAAGCCGAATACTACATAGAGCGAGAACACGATAAAAATCACGTCCTGCGGGAAGCGAATCAGCATTACAACCAAAAATACAATCAGCAGTAACACCCATACGCTTAACCGTTTTTCGCGTTTGGCCTTAAAGGCGGCATACGGAATATTGGATACCATTAATAAAGACAATACAAGCATAGCAAACCATACAAAATTGTACAGGTGCGGCAAATACAAGGCTAAAAAGTGAATATTTCTTCCGCCCATATCACCCAGCATAATGCTGTAAGAAATGGCAAACGAGGCCAAAATAGCCGCCGCCGCCGGAGTGGGCAAACCGGAGAAATACTTTTTAGAACCTTGGCCTGCATAGGCCATTGCGTTAAATTTAGCCAGGCGCAAGACGCCAAAGCAGGCGTACACGCACGCAATCGGCGCGCCCCACAAGGGCTGCGTATGCAGTACAAAGAAATACATTAGCAAGGCCGGAGCCGTGCAGAAGGAAACCGCATCTGCCAAGGAATCCATTTCCACACCAAAGTTGCTTTCTGCGCCCAACAGACGGGCCACGCGGCCGTCAAACATATCAAATACCATTGCGAATAAAATCAGCCACCCGGCGTGCGCAAAGTTCCCTTTGGAGGCAGCCAAAATGGAGAAAAAACCGCACGCTAAATTCCCCAACGTAAAAAGCGAGGGAGCCGTCATTGCGCCGGTGTGTTTCAACTTTTCAACGACCTTGGTTTCTTTATTTTCTTCCATAAAATCCTCTATTTCCACAAGCCTAACACGGTAATGCCGCCCTGCACTTTTTGGCCTTCTTTTACCAATACGCGCACTCTTTCTTTGGGAAGATATACAGCCACTTGGGAACCGAAACGCACCAACCCCAAATGCCCGCCGATTTTAATGTCCTGCTTGGGGCTGACCCAGCACTCAATGCGCCGCGCAATAGCACCCGTGATTTGTTCCACGTGGGCGAAACGGGCGGGGTCGCCGTTTTTAAAAATTTGAATAAGGTTGCGTTCGTTTTTGTCTGCTTCCGGGTTGTTTGCAAACAGGAAAGTACCTTTGTTGTAAAAAATATCGCCGATTTTTCCGTTTACGGTCGCGCGTTGGACGTGGACGTCAAAGATAGACAGGAAAATGCGCACCACAACAGAGTTGGGGTCATCTTCTGTTTTTATGGAAAGAACGGTGCCGTCTGCCGGGCAGGCGATTTCGTCATCAGTAAATATGGTTTCGCGTTTCGGGTCGCGGAAGAAGAATGCGCAGAAACAGCCAATCAGCAAGAATAAAAGGCCAAGCACGCGGAAATCAAAAAACAAAAAGACCGCAGCCGCAGCCACGGCGATTGCAAAAAATTTAAGCCCCAAAGGCAAAACTGTGCTAACCCAGCCAAAACATTTGGCAAGTGTACGGTTGATGTCTTCTAACATATTTTTTCGTACTGGTGGGTGTAATTAAATGGCAGGATTTTTAAGTGGGCAGGGGGGGACTTGAACCCCCACGACCTTGCGGTCAACAGATTTTAAGTCTGTCGCGTCTGCCATTCCGCCACCAGCCCTCTTATAGATTTATTTTAACAAAAAAACACGCACTTGTACATTTTTTTATATTGCCGCCCGAAAATTACTTGTCAAATGTTTTAAGCCCGTTGTAAAATTTACGGCAAAACAGTGTTTTTACACCTAATTTTTTTAAGGATTCTTGTAATATTCTGTCGTCAGTTACTGCAATTACGCGCTGGCCGCTTTGGCTTAAATAGTCCGCGCGTTCGTAAATAATTTGGTCGGCGCTGTCTTCTTCCGAAAAAGAAATATGCACACCCCCGCGGTAAAGCGGGCCGACTGGGCGGAAAGAGCCGTCAAAAATCACTTCGTATTGGTGCATTGCGTAATGTTCGTCTTGCGAGATATCGGCCAAAAAATCCAAAAAATCTGCGGTTACTTCTTCTTCCGTGCGGGCAAATTCGTATAAAAAACTGCGTACCAGGTTCAGCCCGTCAATCAAATATATGGTCGGTTTTGTGCTTATATACATAATAAGGTTGCCTTTCTTTGCCAAAATTGTTATAAGAAAATGATACAATATAATGCTAATTCACAGGAAGCGTTCTTTGACAATTTCCGTATTTTACGGGGGTGTAATAGATTCGACGGGTATCTGTTGCCGCCCGGGAGCAAGTGCCGGTTGGCCAGGCCGGCTAAAATAGGGCCACAAAAATAACTAACGACAATCAAGTCGCTTGGGCTAACGCTTAGTCCCACCGCGCCGCTGGTGTCTTCCATACGCTAGCGGATTGCGGTCAATATATGGAATGCTGCAAAGCAGGCGCAGTTCGTCCGGCTTTGCATAAGACCAACGAACTAAACCGCAAACGTGCCGCCTTGCGCTTAGTTTGCGGTTAATTAAGCAAGGCTAAACTTGTAGTGCCCGGATGGAGAAGATGTTCGGACGGGGGTGCGAATCCCCCCACCTCCACTTTTTTGCTTTATTAAAAAAGTGAAGTTTCAAAAAATATCTTGTAACTTTTTCTCATTGCAGAAAAAGTAAGCAAAAAGGCTCTTGTCCTTTTTCTGGTGGCAGAAAAAGAACGAAAAAGACCACGCAACCGGGGAACCATAAAAATTATTTTAAAGGACATTTTTACAACTCGCCTAAGCGGCTCAGACAAGTAAAAATTTTGTCATCTTTAAAATAATTTTTATAGACGGTTCCAAAGGTTGCGTTTTAAAGATAGAAACAACATACGGAAATTGCAAGACATTATAGATTTATTATTTTAACGGGAGAAAGTATGGCATCTGAAATTAAGTTCGGCACCGACGGTTGGAGAGGCGTGATTGCTTGGGATTTTACGTTTGAAAATGTGCGCCGTATGGCACAGGCTTTGGCGGACTATATCAACGAAAACGCTCCGGGAGAGGAAGGCTCCAAAGCCCCTAAAATCTTCGTTGGTTACGACAGACGTTTTATGTCGGACCTGTTTGCCGCCGATATTGCAAGTATCTTCCGTGCCAATAAAATAGATGTTACTCTTTCCGTCAGCCCCATTTCTTCCCCGGTGGCCGCGTGTTTAAGTTTAAGTAAATGTTGGATGAGCATTATGGTTACGGCCAGCCACAACCCGGCCAACTATAATGGTATTAAAATTAAACTGGCGGGCGGTTCGGCTCCGGCGCGTGTTACCAAAGAAGTGGAGGAGTTGCTGGACCAAAATTCCGTTCTGCTCCTTTACGGACAAAAAGCCGACAAAAAGGACGTTACCGACGTGTATTTAAAATATGTAGCCAGCCATATTAATGCCAAAAAGTTAAAAACCTTTAAAGGTAAAGTGGTAATGGATTATATGTATGGTGCGGCGGCTGGTTATTTGGAAAAGTTCCTGCCCGAAAAACAGGTAATTGCCCTGCGCGCCGAACACGACCCTACTTTTGGCGGAGAACAGCCCGAACCGGTGGAAAAGAATTTGACCGAACTTAAAAAAACGGTGGTAGCCAAAAAGGCCGCCTTGGGTGTAGCCTTTGACGGCGACGGCGACCGAGTAGCCTTAATTGACGAAAAGGGTACCTATTTGACTCCGTGTGTGATTGCCGCCGTACTGTGCGACTATTTTATTAAACACAAAAAATTAGACGGGAAAATTGTACAAACCGTTTCTATGGGTTATCTGCTGAAACGTATTGCCCGCAAACACGAAATGCTGTTTGAGGAAGTCGGTGTAGGCTTTAAAAATGTGGCCGAGCGTATGAATTTGGATGATGTGGCCTTTGGGGTGGAAGAATCGGGCGGATTTGCCTGGAAGGGCAATTTGCCGGACCGCGACGGCCTGACGGTGGCCCTGGCATTTTTGGACATTATGGCCCAAACAGGCAAAAAGTCCAGCGAACTGTGTGCCGAAGTGGCCGAAGAATATGGTGCGTCGGTGTATATGCGCCGCGATTTGCCCTTGGCTAAACCGGTGGATAAGGGCGTAATGGCAGAAAAAATGCGCAAGAAATTGCCGAAAAAAATCAACGGGCAGCGCATTGCCGAAACGCTTACTTTTGACGGATTAAAAATTATTTTTGAAAATGACGAGTGGTTGCTTTTGCGCCCGTCCGGCACGGAGCCGCTCTTGCGCGTGTATGCCGAAACGGCCACTAAAAAAGGCACGCAGGCATTGTTAGATTTTGGGGAAAAATTAATGGCCCCGTATGTAAAATAATATGTTAAAAATCGCATTAGTAGATGATTCTGTTATCTTGCGTTCCGCCATTAAAAATGTGCTGGAATCCTCCGGCTTTGAGGTAGTATTTGAAGCGGGCGGTTCGGCGGAGTTGTTTTCCAAACTGGAATGTAGCGGTGCGGGCCTTATCTTGCTGGATGTGTTTTTCCCGACGGAAAACGGTTTGGATATTTTGGCGAAATTGAAAAAAATGGCCCCGCAGGTTAAAGTGCTGATTGTAACGGGATTAAGACAAGATTCCATTTTGGAAGAGGCCGAACGCTTGGGTGCGGACGGTGTGCTGTATAAGCCGTTTGATACGGACGATTTGTTGGCGGCAATAGACCGCGTAAGCCGTTCTTAAAACCGTTTGTTGCATTTTACTCCAACAATTACAACAAGCCCCGGGGAAATTTTCCCCGGGGCGCACTCTTTTTAGGGAAAACTTTTTAGTTTTCGCTCAATTTGTTAGATAAATTAGTTAGCATTGCTCCTAGTGGATGTCTTTCTGGGGCTTGGCTAATAATATTTTCTAATTCTTGTATATTGATGTTTTCTTTATTTAGCGGGATTTTTTGTTCAAAATCATTGGCAGAAAATATTTCCAGTTGATTTAAACTGTTCGGTTGCAAAAGAACGAAATAATTTTCATCTGCAAAAACCACATCCCTTTTGAAACAGCGATAATCCACAAAACAGCCGGAGGATATGACGACTCTGCCTGATTGGTTTGCAAATAAACTCTTTCCGGTAAAATCTTCTTTCTGATAAACCACTGCTTCTTTTGAGAGTAAAGAGGTTAAATGTAAAATAGTTGGGATAATATCAGTAGTACTGACATATCTTTTTTGGTTGTTTTTAAAATTTTGCCAATTTTCTGTGGGGATTTTTTTTATTAAACCAGGCGGAATATACCAAATAAAGGGTACCCGGATTGATTCTTGGTGCATATCTTGGTTGTGAAAATAAGAGCCGTGTTCGCCAAATCCTTCTCCGTGGTCCGACGTTATAATTATAATTGTATTTTCTAAATTGATAGTTTTAAATAATTGATTTTCCAAATGACTTAAATAATATATGGCATTGTCGTAACAGTTTACGGATGTCTGTGGCCAATTTTTGCGTTCAGTTTCGCACGGTTGATAAGGTGTAAAATTTTCCTTTTGATAATAAGGGAAATGCATACTATTGGCGTGAAATACACCGACAAATTGAGGGTGTTGAGCAAGTAATTGCAAAATATGCTCAATGGCTATTTTATCGTCCGTATAGTCCAAAGAGTCTTTAACCCCCGCATCATCGGCCGTACTCCATAGATGTTTCATATTAAAAGAAAGTAGAAAGTCTTTTATATTTGCCCAATTTTTACTGGAAGTCAAAACATAAAAGGAAAAAAAGTGTTTTGGAAAATAATCCCATAATGTTAGAGAATCCTTGATGAAGGAGGGGTGGCGCTGCGGCCCTTGGCCGGTAAACATTGATGGAATAGACGTATCTGTATAATTTGCCGGGGATAATGCTTGAAAAACAAAAGATTTTTTATAAAAATCGGCAAGCGCGCCGTCAGTATTGCGCTTATATCCATATATCCCTAAATTGCTAGCACGCAAAGCATCGTTTACCACTATTAGGAGATTGAAAGGGATATCGGGGGCTTGATAATTTTCATATTTCTGTTGGGCCTTGTCGGTTTGTTTAAGGCTTTTGTTTCGCATAGGTGTAAAGAAACTATTAAAGGTCTGAATAATAAATTGGGTATCAAAACACGTTTTATGTAAATAATCTTTTGCCGGCCCAATTAAAGTAAATAATCCAATACAGATAATGAATCCATATCCTAAAAGGGATCTTTTAAGATTTTTTGATTTTAATTTAATGGCAAAGCCTATTAAAGAAATGAGAGTTGCTGCCCCCCAAATGTAAAAAGTGCGCGTAAAAAGTTGTGTTGGATTATACTTTAAACACCATTTGATTTGTATTGCCCATAAAACAAGGATTGGAATAATGAAAAAATATTTTTTAAATAAAAAAAATGGTTTAAGGGTTGTTGAATAATTGCCAAAAGTTTGTTTTAGCATTTTGTAAGAATATAAGGTGAATACAATGGTTGGGGCTACGATATATAACCAATATGGTAAAAGTTGCATTTTAAGAATAGCAAATAAAAAGAGTGGTTCGTGTGTTAATGCTGTTATAAGTTGCGCAGAAATAAAAGAAGCATAGTTTTGATAGTAGAAAAAATTGAGTATCGGGAAAAGAACTAATATTGACAGAAAGGAGAGGGTTAATCGGCTGTAACGATATAAAAAACAGCCGGATAAAAAAAAGGAAAATATAGCATAACTAGAAAATGAAAAAATTACAGAAAAGAGAGTCCAAAACGTAATTGTGCGGGTATTTAAGTAAAGGTCTAATAATAGAAAGAGTAATGTTATGCTTCCTGCCCAAATCAAATTTTTCTTCATTAATTTTTCTCCTTGTGTTTGTGTATCTCTTTTTGGCAGGGAAATACAGCGCCGTGTCGGCACAAGGAGTAGGAGCAAAGTGGGCAAAAGCGGGGCAAACAAAAACGGCTGCTATATTTGAGCCAACTCTAATAACCCAAAACATAACAGCCGTGGCCTTCTGCCATATATAAAAAATATGGCAGAAAGCACTCAGCACGAAACAAACGGGTAATTAAGCCGTTTATTCCGTGCTTAAAACGACTGCTTTTGGATTAGAGTTGAGCCGCCGGTATCCCGGCAGCGCACCGTATTCTGCATACGGTTCCAAAAACAGATGCAAATTGTATCCTAAACATAACTGGTTTAGGGCAGTTTTACAACTAAAACTATTATAAAAACTTTTGTGCGTTTTGGCTAGTGGTTAGAGTTTCATCCACTTAAATTCAAAAAATACCACCGTGCTAAAAAACACCACCGGCCCCCAGCCTGCAATAAAGGGGTTGATGTAGCCGTTTTCGCCAATGGACGTAAACATAGACATCAGCCACCAAAACGTAAATGCAATTACCATAGAGGCAATAATGTTTACAATCTTGCTTTTGCGGCGTACGCTAATGGCAAAGGGCATTCCGAGCAAACACATAATCACCGTTACAAACGGGGTAGCCAGGCGCGACTGGCGCATAGTTTCTGCGGCATAGTGCGCAAGGCCGCTTTGTTTATAAAAATTAATACGCTTGGTTAAATCGCGTATGCTTAACAGTTTGTCCTCTACTTTATTGACGGACATTTCGTCCGGGCGGGTGCTGACGGGGGAATTTTCCTGTTCAAAGTGTTGTTCGGTGGTATCCATTTCGTCCACAAAGGTACGCTTAATACCGTTGGAAAACAGCCAATTTTTACTGTCAGCATCCCAAACCATTTGGTCTGCTACGATTTGGGCCGCAATGTCCCAGGCGTCGTTGTACGTATCCAGAGAAACCTTTGTCATAGTCCCCTTTTTTAAGTCCACCTCTTTGGCAAAGAGCATTTGCGTAGGGGAAACTTTTATCACTACGTCGTGTTCGGTGTCCGGGTTGAAGGAATCGGAGGGGCTTATGCGCGTGTAGTAAATTTTATCGGCTTTTAGATTGAGCGGAGGCACGACGAATTCCTGCATCAGCATAGTGCCAGCCACCACGATTAAAATACACATAATAACGGGTTTAAACAGTTGGCGCGGGGCAAAGCCGCCCGCTACGCAAGCCGTCCACTCGCCGTTGGAGACCATTTCGGAAATGACGGAAATAGCACCTAGCAGACACGCTACCGGCATAATGGTTGTCAGCCAATTGGGGAAAGTTGCCAAGGAGTAGGAAAGCAAATCTAAAATCGTGGTTGTGCCGTTGCTTAAATTCTTCATTTTTTCAAAGGTGTCGCCCAGTACAACCAACGTGGTAAACACACCCAAGGCAAAAAAGAACGGTCCCCAAAATTTTTTGGCGATATAATAATAAATGCGCATTAAATATTTAACCTCTTTTTCCACAGGTAATATGCCGCGCCGAGTCCGACAAAAATAGGCAGCCACGGGCCGGGATAGGCCACAAGAGCATATTTTTTACCTAAGGACAGACCTAACGTCATCAACAGATAAAAGGAGAAAATAATAATTACACTAAACAGCATCCCCCAACCTTTATTGGTGCGTTTTCCCAAGGAAAACCCAATCGGGCAACTGACAAATAACAAAATAATGGGGGAGAGCGCCAACACATTACGCATACTGATAGAGGTTTTATATTCGTTGGCGGTTTCTTCGTCCAGCGGCATTGCGCGCAGACGGCGCAATAGTTTGGTAGTGCTCATTTCGCCCACACGCAAGCGGCGCGTGTGCGCCTTTAAAAGCGAGATGCTCATAGTATAATCGTCAAAATTGGCGGCGATAATAGAAGATTGGTCTTTTTCATCCAGGCGTTGCATTTGGCCGTCTTTTAGTTGCAGGCCGATGGCGGTGTCGGTCAAAATCACCTTGCCTGTGGCGGCATTGACTTTGGTGGAAAGGGCCCCGCTGTCTGCTTTTTTAATTAAGTGAATCATATGCGCCACATTGGTTTTTGTGTCTAAATCTTCCAGATACAAATCCCACTCGCCCAGGTTTAAAAAGGTCTTAGGTTCTAAATTTACCTTTGTAATTTTACTGCGGGCTTCGTTGCGGCGGTTTAAAAACTGTTTATAACTGCGCGGGGTGAGCCAGTTGCCCATAATTACTAAAATGACGGATAAAATAATGGCGCAGCACAGAAGCGGGCGGACGATTTCTTTAAACGAGAATCCCGCCGCGCGCAGCGCGATGAGTTCGCCTTGTTCACTCATATTGGTAAGCGTAAGCAAAATCGCGATTTGAAAGGCCATCGGCGCGCTTAAACAAAACACATCAGGCATAATGTTTAAAAGCGAAGACACTATCCACGCAAAACTGGTACCGTACGTCATAGCCATATCCAGCACACGGATAAAGTGGTTCATAAAGATAACAAACGTCAAAATCCCCAGCACGCCGATAAAAAAGGTCAGCAGGCTTTTGGCAATGTATTTGGTAAAAATACTGATGTGCATATATCTTATTCTAACAAAATATCACGAACCCCGGGGGAGAAATCGGGCCAAAGTGCCCAAGCGGGCTTAGGCCCTTTGACCCTGGCCGCAAGGAGAAACAGAATTATATAATACAAATATGAGAATTTTTACTTTATTTATTTGTCTGTTATTTGTGGCGCCGGGGGCGTTTGCACAAAAGTCCTCGTTTCTAAAACGAATATTTTCTTTGCGCCGGCCTGTTGAAGTGCCCGTTAAGGTTCCGCCGTCTGCGTGGCCCAAGGCCTTATCCTCGGCGTTGACGGCCCGTCCGGTGGCGGTTACGCCTCTTTTGCGTGCTCCGGTGGTGTCTGCGCTGACACCCGAAATTAAGGCCGTTGTAGCGCAGCACAAATCGGCCCGTACCGCACTTATCAGCGAGGTAGCCAAACTAAAACCTGCCGAAGCGCATATTGGGGCTTCTTTGTTGGAAGCACACAATATTTTTACAGGTTCTTTAATTGGAAGCGGCTTTGTGGTCCGTTCGGGCAGCGGGCGGCTGTATGCGGTTTTATCCTATCACGTGGTAGGTGGCCCGGGCAATATGGTGCATTTGCGTGTATTTAACGAAAAAGGCGAATCCCGGGATTACGAGCGTTTGTTTGTGTCCGCTTCCGGCGCGTATGGCATTAATTCTCCGGATTCGTCTATTGTAGAACTTCCGTTGGATGCTGCCGATTTTGTTAAACCGCTTCACCTGGCCAAACAGGCCCCCAAAGAGGGGGATAAACTGGCCGCTTGGGGTAGCCCGTATGCGGTGCAGGGATTGGCGCGGCTTAGTAATTTAACGCTTCTTAACGCCAAAGGCGTTAAACTAACCATACAGAGCGAGCAGACGCCCTTTAAAATGGACGGTCTTTGCGGAAGCCCCGTACTTAACGAAGCGGGCGAGGTGGCAGGTATTATTGACGGATTTCATAAGGATTCCTTGCACTATTTTGCCGCCGATGCGCGCTTTACCCTTTCGTGGTTGATTGGCAATTACGAGCAAAATATGGTTCCAATGTTTGAGTATAAGTTAAACGGCCGTGCGGCATTTTGGGTGGCGTCCGGCGAAAGCGTAGGCGAAGTGCGGTGGTTAAACTCCCGCGGAAAGGTAAAGGAAAAAGTCTATCTGCCGCAGTACCCCGCTCCGTTTGACCCCGCCAAACTGGAAGAGTTGTTCCCTCAGGCCAAAGCCGGGGATGTGTTGGAATTGGATATTTTAAAGCACCGGGAACTGCACCGCACCGTTACGGTGGAAATAGAACAGCCGTAGGTATTTTATATCTTCACTTAAAAGGAAGCCGACGGGGCTTCCTTTTTCGTTCCCCGCCGTCAAAACAAATATTATAAAATGAAACAATGAGGCTTTATCCCCTAATTAAACTGCTGCGCCAAGCCTTGGCTGTATTGCTTATCCTGCAATTTACGTTCGCTCTTCCGGCGGGCGCGCAGTCGCTTCCGTACCGATTGGTGGATACGGACCAGTACGATATTTTTAGGGAAGACCAGCAAGCCAAAGAGGAACAGAAACTGGCCTTGGAGGACCCGCCGGATGATGCTAACCTGTTAAAATACTCCAATGAATTTTGGCGGCAGGCGGTTACGTCGGTGGAGGGGGCTTATAAACTAGACAAAGAGCCTGAGCCGATTCCCGATTTAACCCTTTTGAACCCCACTTTGTCTTTGCCTTTGTACGGCACGAGTATCGCGCTGACGGGCCGCTATGTGCTGGGCTTTAAAATGGCGGCTAAAAAGTACAAGAAAGACGACAATAACAGCGTGGACGAGCGCAGCGACAGCAGTTTTGAAATGGACCAACAGTTGCAGTTAAAAATGCAAGGTAAAATTTTGGAACGCGTGTTTGTGGATATTGACTACGACGACCAACGGGAAGAAGAAAAAAGTATTTCCGTGGCTTACCGCGGCAAGCCGGGGGAACTGGTGCAACTGGCTGAATTTGGCGATATCAATTTATCCCTGCCGCAGACTGAGTTTATTGCGTACGAAAAGCAACTTTTCGGTGCTAAAATGCACTTGCAACATAAGAACGCCAACCTCTATTTAATCGGCTCCCAAACCAAGGGTTCCAGCAAGCAAAAGCAATTCGTGGGCAGCAGCGTGGCGGAAATCGTTTCGTTGGCTGATAAAGATTATATCCGCCGTACTTATTACGATTTGACCTTTGGCGGAAACGTGCCCGACAACGCGCGTGATACCGCGCTGGATAATGCCTATTCCCAATGGAAAACATATATCGGTTCCATTTCCCCCGGTTCGGAAGAAATTTATTTTTATAACAACAGCACTTCTTCTGATTTTGTGCCCATAACGCTAGATGCCACCGATTTTATGGGAAGTGCGGTTTATAATGCAAAATGGGAACTTTTAACCCGCGGTACGGACTATACCATAGACTACGCCAGCGGTATTATTACTTTTAAACGCACCATTAAGGCAGAAAGTGTATTGGCGGTGGACTACCGCGGAACAACAGGCAACCGATTAAGCAGTTGGGGAACGTCCAATACTATTAAATTAATCAAAACCGAAAACGACCAATCCACCCTTACTGGCACCGAACAAACCGCTACCAAAATGGAGTTAAAGACCTATTACAATATCGGTGCGCAAAAAATTACGCCGGATAACGGAAAAGGCAACTTTATTTTGCAGTTGCAGGATGCCAACGGGCAGGCTGTTACGGACCCGAAATACCTCTATCCCTCCACTATTATTATGGATTTTGATACGGGTATCTTTTATTTGCAAAGCCGCCTTGAAGATAAAGGCCTTTACGGCACTACGCCGACGTCTTCCAAAAATATGACGTTCAAAATACAGTACGAGTCCACGGTAAAAACTTATTTTATTGAGGCGGACATTGTCGTCCAGTCCGAAACCGTTAAACTAAACGGGCGCACCTTAACACGCAACAACGATTATTACATTGACTATACCTCCGGCTTTATTACTTTCTACAAGGGAGATGAAATTACCGAAAACTCCACTATTGATATCACTTACGATACGACCAACGGCTCTAATTCCAACAACTCCGTAATGGGGGGGCGGTTAGACTACAAACTGTTTGATAAAATCGTAATGGGGGCCACCGTGCTGAAAGAAGGAGGCGACAAACCCACCACAGTCCCGCAAGTAGGCGATTATGCGAAGGACCTTTTAGTTTATGGGGCGGACATTAACGGGAAGGATATCAAACTGGCGGAACCTTTATCGGTGGATTTCAGCGCGGAAGTTGCCAAAAGTGTCAAAAAGCAAAACCTGTTCGGCTACGCGATGATTGACAGTATGAACGAAACCAACGAGCAGGTGGCGGGATCGCGCATATTCCGGGATTGGATTATTGCGGCCAACCCAAGCGGGAAAAGTGCGTTCTGGAATTCTATCCGTTGGGATACCCAAGACTTGCCGTCGTTGGAAATCAACCCGCACTCTATTGCCGATTACAACGATAAGCAGCAGGTGCTTGTCATTGATTATGATTTTACCAAAGGCGTTAATTTTGACGGACGGGATGAAGTGTCTATCGTCTATCCGCTCAGCACCAGCGGTTTGGACTTATCCAACAAGACTTCCTTTGAATTAACTATGTTGGGTGAGACCGGCGGCCCTAAGGTGAACTTTACTTTTGGTAATATTTCGGAATATTCGGATAATTCTATGGGTATGGAAACCCAATGCAGCGGCGGTGGACTGGCCCCCAAGACGGAAGATGTTTACTGCCGCAACAGTTTGGCGCCAAACGAGGATATCGGGTGGCCGTTTGTGGATCCGGACGGTGAAGAACACCGCTATAACCCGTTTGTAAATAACGTCTATAATCCCGAATCCCAGCCTAACGGACGTATTGATACGCAAGATTTAAACGGCAACGGAAAATATGATGAGGAAAAAATCCCCTCACAGGGAAATTTCGGTTTTGCGGGGACCGATATACCCGGTTTGGCAGATAATGTGGCGGAAAATACCTCCTGGCAGACCTTTACCGTTCCCTTAACCATTAACGATAAAAGCGAATGGACCGCGGTCCGTCACTTGCGTATTACACTTAAAAAAGGGGATAAATTAAAAGGGCAAATTAAAATTGCCAATGTGTCTTTATCCGGCACGGCTTGGAACCCGCAGGAAAATGTATCTCCGTCCGTGCTTTCCGTTGCAGGTATTAATAACGTAGATAATGCCAATTACGAGCCTATTTTTGCAGACCGTACGGGCGACGGCCGGCAGGTGTTTAATTACTTGTACGGTTCTGTGGATAATTACAAAAAGTCCACCGGTTCCGCCAACGCATTGGACCAATCCTTAAACCTCAAATTTAATACTGCCACCTTGGGCGAAAACGAAGAAGTGTATGCCAATCGGAACTTTTCCACTATGGATTTTAGCCAACACCGCGAAGTGCGCTTTTTGCTTCACGGAGCAATGCAGCAGGGCACAGATACGCCCCTAAACCAAGACGGTACGGAATTTTTCTTAAAGGTCGGTACGGAAAGCAATTATGATAAAGTTGTGGTGCCGACCAACTTCCGCGGTTGGCGGTTGATTTCCTTAAAAATGGTGGACTCCAACGGGGACGGCATTGCCGATACCTTTGAAAACCAGTCCGACCCGTCCTATAATGTGCGGGTGGAACCCGTGCGGACCTCAAACGGAATTTTAAACTTTCAGGAAGTCAGTTTGATTTTAGCGGGGGTGCAAAAGGAAAACGGCACTTCTGGCAGCCAGGGCGAAGTGTGGCTCAACGTCATCCACTTGGCGGGTGCTATTACCAAAGAAGGCACGGCATACAAAGGCGATGTGGTGGTAAAGTGGGACGAGTGGGGCAGTGCCGGGGCTAAGTACAAATATCAGGACAGTAATTTTGAAACCCCTCTTTCCGTTGCCAAAAACCAAGAGGTTACCCAACAGGAATATTTCGTTAAAGTAAACAAAATTAAAGAATTCCCGATGGAAGCCAATTTGACTAAATCCAGCACGGTTACTCCCCTAATTACGGACTCCAAGGATTACAACACCGTCAGTTTATTGGATAAAGGCCAGGTGGACCGCCAAAGTACAATGGTGCGCGGCGATTTTATCAAGGACAACCTGCCCAAAATCGGCGTGGAGTACACCACCGACCAGGTAAAATACGACGTAATGAAGCGCCAGGATGATGCCCGTACCTACGGGGCAACTCTTTCTCATACGGCGGGTTCTTTCAAAAACATTTCCGCCGGATATCACATTACCGATTCGTCCATTGATTACGACCGGAGCAAACACTTGGAATCGGCCAATTACTATAATACGGATGAAAACACGCAAAAAATGAATATGAAGGTAACGTATCAGCCCAATAATTCTTTTACCTTTACGCCCAGTTACAGTTTAAGCAAAAGCAAGGAGGACCGCACCCAATATTCCGCGGCGACCCAGCAGGATATCAGTTACCCCAAGGCTTTAACGCAAAATACAGGCTTTAACAGTACTTGGAAGATTAATAAATGGCTGGCTCCGTCCGTCAGTTATAATATCAGCACGCAGGAAAACAACAACTTAAACGCCAAAACGCTGACCGCTTCCGGCACTCGCGTAGAGGTGGGTGTAGGCGAGGTGAAAACCGTCAACCGCAATGCGGACGGCGGGATATCCTTAACGCTTAACGGAAATGAACTGTTGCCGAACAGTAAATTATTAAACACGTTGGTTATTTCTTCCAGTTACCGCATACAGGACGCCGATGCGTGGGCTGATGTGGACAGCGGGTTTGACTCCCGCAAGGCGCTGTGGATTCGCGGCGGTTCTTTAAAAGACGTGGGCGATTACGGCTACCGCAAGAGTTTGATTTTGCGCGATACCTTTACTTCTACCCAGCGTTGGAGTCCGCTCGCCCGCTACGAAATGGGCGGCGCGGCCGCTCCGCTTAAAACCATTTCACTGATTAACAACTTTACCAAAACCTTGCAGTCCAACGAACAGACGGGAACGTCGTACGATTCCACCAGTTTAACCCTGCCGGATATGACCTTTTCCATTTCCGACTTGGAGAAATTCTTTTACGGCGGACGCTGGTTCAGTTCATCTAACCTAAAATTGCGTTACAGTTGGGTGGAGCAGACGAATACGGGAACAGACGAGCAATACACCAAGCAGTACGGCGGCGATTTGCGCTTTATGCTGTTTAACTATTTTGATACGGTGCTTAATTTTACGCGCAAAGATTCGGACAAAACCGACCTGCGTGCCGGAACCAGTTTGGAAACCGTGCACGATAGCGATATGTCCGCGCAGACGTCTTTTTATGTGGGTTCTTTGCGCGTAACGCCGAAAGTGTTGTATTCAGCACACGATAAGTGGCTGGTGGCTGGAAAAATCAGCGAAAGCACAACCACCACTACCCCCAGTTTAAACTTGCGGTGGGATTTTAATATTCCGCGCGGAATTAAATTGCCGTTTGTAAATAAAATGTATAACGCCACCAACCGCGTGATTTGGAATACCACCCTCACTTATACGGATAAAAAATCTCCGGTAGAGGTAAAGGATAACTACCAAATGTATGATGTTACCACATCACTGGATTATGAGATGTCGCAAAATTTGCGCTTTACGCTTTCCGGCGGGTTGACGGTGCTCGACCACGCCTATGTGGAAACCGAGGATTACACTGCCTACAATGTGGCGGCTAACGTAACAATTCAATTTTAATATGAAATACGGTGCGGCATTTTTTAAACTTGTGTTGCATTTCTTCCTGCCGCGCACCTGTTTTGCTTGCGGGTGCGATTTATCTTGGAACGCAAATGAACCCTTATGCGCGGAATGCCTTTCCCGTTTGGACGCACCCGGGCCGCACATTTGCAAACGGTGCGGGGCGGTGTTGAAGTACGGCGGGGCGCATTGTTTTGCCTGCCGGGGGAGTAAGGAGCGGAAATACAAATGCCGCGTAATTCGCTCTGCTTTTAAATTTAATACTTCTTCCCGCTCGCTAGTACACGCTTTAAAGTATTCCCGGGCAGATTATTTGGCGAAATATATGGGTGAGCAAATGGCGGTGCGTTATAAAAACTACCCGGAACTGGCGGAGGCGGAAGTGGTAATGCCGGTGCCGCTTTTCCCTAAAAGAAACCGTACGCGCGGGTATAACCAAAGCGAACTGCTTGCAGAAAATTTTGCGCCCTTGGTGGGACTGCCGCTAGACAGCAAAAGTTTGGTGCGTATTAAAAATACGATTAGCCAAACCACTTTGGGCCGTGTGGGCAGATTAGCCAATATGAAAGGGGCCTTTGCGTATAAAAATCAGGAACCCATAAAGGGAAAAACCGTTTTACTGATAGATGATGTGGCAACCACCGGGGCCACCTTGGAGGGCTGTGCCGAGGCCTTAAAAGCGGCGGGAGCCAAAAAGGTAATGGCCTATACTTTTGCCCGGGAATAAAAATTATTTTTTGTTAAAAAATCCTTTTTCGTATTGTTTCCCTTTAAAAATTATATTGTGTTTTTTTAATTCTGCTATAAATATAGTTTGGTCGCGCGGAGATAAATCATCCAGCAAGAAAAGAAATTGTTTGCCAAACATTAATTGCAATTTAAAGTATGGAACATAACTTGTACTCACTCTTCCGGGGGTATGTTTGTAGAAAATGGAAAAATAGGCAATTTGTCCGTATAAAAAATCTTTGTTGGGCGTATGGAAAACCAATCGGTCATCCGTAAAGGTACAGAGTATTTTTGATTTATTAAATAGTTTTATTATCCCCCAAAGGATACATACTAAACCGAGAATTATTCCAATATTTTCCATCCAATTTGTAGCGGGGTAACTACATCCCGCAATAAATAAACCTGCCACTAATAAGGTGATGGGGCGAGCATAAGGATAGGCTTCATAAAGTACGATGGAATTTTTTAAGCCGGTATTTTTTGACACAGTGTTCTCCTTTAATACTGAAATTTTTTGATAAGTTCTTCTGCGGAGTCCTCGGCCTGAAAGGGCAGTTCCGCTATACCGCGGGCTTTTAACTCCAATAGCAATGAGTCGCGGTCCTTTTTAGACAAAAAACCGAAATTTTGCATTTTGTATGAGTGGTAATTCTCTGTTACCAAGAATAATACTGTTTTTAATGTGAGTTTCCTCTTCCAGTACACTAGACGCTCGGATAGGCAAAACCCCTTTACTTCCGGCCATAACAGTCGGTAATTTTTCGTGGATGTACTCGTCATTTCTGTTTGTTTCCACTCTATATGGTCCGGGTAAATTTTGCACACGGCCGGGGGAAAAAAGATAAGCGTAAAAAAATAAATGCTTACCGCCATACTGAGAATATAGATAAAAAGCAATTCCCGGTTGTGAAATAAACACAAGGTCAGCGTAATCATCCCTAGCGCGAGCAGGTACCCCAAGAATTTGTTAAAAATATTCTGGTGGAAAGAAAAGATTAGTTCGTTGTCCTTGTGTTTCATTTATTGCATTTCTTCTGCATAATGTTTACAATCATCGGGTCCACGCGGCTCATCCCTACGGTGGAAATACTGCCTAAATTTTGAATAGTCTCTTCCGCGGTACGGCCGACAAAACCTTCCACTTCCGTAATGCCGTAATCGTGTATGGCCATATAGGCGGAGCGGATTGCCGCGTCGGTGGAACTGACGACTTTTAGCGCGCAACCGCTTTTTGCTCCGTCGCACAGCATACCGCCAATATCGCTAATAATGTTATTAATTGCCAGCGTAACAGCGGGCACGCAGTTTCCGCGCTGTTGGTAAGTGATAGCCGCCGTCGCCCCCACCCCTGCGGCAATCGCACAACCGCAAATGGGCGCAAGTTCCCCGGTAAAGACTTTTACATAACCGTTTAACAAGTGGGACAGGGCAATACTCTTTAAAATGGTGGTTTCCTCTACTTCCATTTCCTTGCCTACTTTCCACGGGACCAAAATGGTTACGACACCTTGGTTGCCCGATTCCCCGCTGGCCATAACGGGAACGGCTTGCCCGTCCATACGCGCATCGGCGGCACAGGCGGTTAAAATTTTGGTGGATGAAATTAAGTCCATTTGCAGCAGTTTTTTGCGTACCAATTCTTTAATATAAAAACCCACTTTTTGCAAGGCTTGGCCCAGTTCGGCGGCTTTTAAATTCATTTCTACGCCCTTTTTGATGTATTTTAAATCTTCTTCGTCTGCGTTATCGGCGGCATTTAATAAATCTTGCAGAGTGGCTTTTTTTAGGGCATTTTTAAAATCGTGTGCTTTTTGGGCACAGTTTTCAAGTGGTAAATGGTTTACTTTTATTTTATCCCCGCACGATAAATACGCCACGTCCGTATGGCTTCCTGCAATAACACATTTGGCGGTTTTATGGTTTTTGCCTGTTAGTGTACAGGCAATGTAAAAGCCGTGCGCCTGCGGGGCAACTTCCATAGTCAGCAAATGCTTTTTTAGCATTTCTTTGGCTTGGGCCAAGACGGTTTTGTCAGCGGCGGATAAAATTTCCATATTCAGTTCCGGCTTGGCTAGTAAAATCCCCATTGCACCGGCTAACAGGTTTCCCTTTTCCCCGTCCGTGTTGGGTATTCTTACCCCCATACCGTTCTTATAGGTTCCGGCATCTAACTGAAATTCGGCTTTTTCTATGTCCGTTCCCAATTCTTTGGCGGCGTACGCGGCGCATAACGCTACGGAAACCGGCTCCGTACATCCCATAGCCGGATAAACTTGATACTTTAAGACTTCTTTTAAAATGTTCATATTATATTTTCCCATTTGCCTTTAAACTGTAATGAGCGCCCTTGCCGATAATAATGTGGTCGTGTACCGAAATACCAAAAAGTTCCGCCGCCCGCAGCACCTCGCGTGTGAGTTCTATGTCCTCCTGCGAAGGGGTGGCATCTCCCGACGGGTGATTATGCACTAAAATAATGGCAGGGGCTTTGGCCGCCAGGGCGCACTCCACGATTTTGCGCGGCGAAACGGCCACCCGGTCAATCAATCCAGAAGCAATCGTTTCCGTGCCCATAACTGTATTACGCACAGAAAGATAAATCACTTCTAAACACTCCTCCTGCTTTCCGGAAAGCGAAGCGTTGCAGTATTCCAACACCTGTTGCGGGGTGCGGATAGTTACGCGTTGTTTTACTTCGGCAAGCGAATATTTTTTAAATACAGCGCGAATCAGTTTTAAAAACTGTGCCGTTCCGGGGCCTACCCCGTCTATTTGCGAAAGTTGGTCCGGTGCCGCGTCAAGCACGGCGGCCAACGAACCGAATTTTTTAAGCAAAGCCCAAGCAATCGGTTTGGTGTCTTTGCGCGGCACGGCATAAGTCAAAAGCAGTTCCAGGGTTTCGTGGTCCAGGAAACTGTCCAACCCTGCCGCCGCGAATTTTTCACGGATGCGTTCACGGTGTCCGATATAAGAAGGGTTATTTGGCATAGTGTTTCTCGTTTTTTATTATACTGTTTTTAATGCTAGAATAAATATAATCAAAATGACGTATAAGGGGGAAATATGAAACATATCGTCGTAATCGGCGGCGGGCCTGCGGGGTATCCGGCCGCATTAAAGGCTTCTTCGTTGGGGGCCAAAGTTACGCTGGTTGAAAAAAACAAAGTCGGCGGAGTGTGTTTAAATTGCGGTTGTATTCCGTCAAAGTCGTTGTTGGATGCCGCACACCGCTTTCATACGGTTAAAACCATTTCAGCCTTGTGTGCGGACGGCGCACAGGAACAGGCAGATAAACTTTTTAAGTTGCTGGATTGGGCAAAAATCCAATCCCGCCAACGCGCCGCTACTCGTAAACTGACGCAAGGGGTGTCCTTTTTGCTTAAAAAAGCAGGGGTAGAGGTAATAAATGGGGAGGCTTCCTTTGTAAACGAGCATACGATAAGCGTGAAAAAAGCGGACGGAACGGAACATCAACTGGAAGCGGACGGCGTTATTTTGGCAACCGGGTCCGAAGCCTTTTTCCCGCCGCCGTTTGACCAAATAAAAGATAAAATTTACGATAATTCCACCCTTTTTGATATGCCTCATCTGCCCAAAGAATTAGTGATTGTCGGCGGGGGGGTAATCGGGTGTGAAATGGCCGACTTTATGAACGAATTGGGGGTTAAAGTAAGCATTGTGGAAATGCAGCCGCGCTTGTTGCCGTTGGAAGACGAAGGAGCCGCCCGAGTGCTGACACAAGCCTTTGGAAAAAGGGGTATTCAAATTTTCACAGGTGTAAGCGCGGAAGGAGTAACTTGCGAAAACGGAACTTATACGCTTACGCTTTCCAATGGGCAAACCGTAACGGCGGATGCGGTATTAGCCGCTATTGGGCGCAGTGTGAATTTAAGCGCGCTTAAAATGGAAAATATCGGCGTAACCTGGAACCGCAAGGGCGTACAAGTGAATCCGCAAACATTACAGTTAAAGGGTAATATTTATGCCGCCGGAGATGTAAACGGCCTTTTTCAACTGGCCCATGCAGCCAGCCGGCAAGGCGAGGTGGCGGCTTCTAACTTGTGCGGTGTTCCTGCTGTATATCACAACGAGCGTGTCCCGCGTGCTATTTACACATCGCCCGAAATTGCTTCTATGGGTCTTACGCGCGCACAAGCCGAAGCCAAGGGACTGCCTGTTAAAACCCATAAGGCTTTTTTGCTTGCCAACGGACGTGCCGTAGCGCAGGACCAGACCGAAGGATATTACGAACTTATCAGCAATGCCCAAACCGGGGAAATATTGGGCGGTGTATTTGCAGGCGCGCACGCGGCGGAACTTATCCACGCAGTGAGTGTGGCCTTGGCCGCCAAAATGACTGTGGAACAGTTAAAAGAAGTGATTTTTGCTCACCCTACTTTTGCCGAATCTATCGGGGAGGCATTAAACAGATGAATCCCGTAACCATTGTGTTAGTACGCCCGCGCGACCCCAATAACATTGGGGCCTGCGCCCGGGCAATGGGAAATTTCGGGTTGTCCGACTTGCGCGTAGTGGACCCCTATGAACCTGTTTGGCGCGAATCTGTCAGTGCGGTTGGTGCGGGCGATATTATGCGGCAGGCTATAAAATGTGCAACCTTGGACGAAGCCTTGCAAGATGCTGTTTTTTCTTTGGCCGCTACGGCTATTAAAAACCGCGAAATCAAGCAGGAAATCGTTCCGCTGCCGGTGTTAAACGAACGCTTGCAAACCGCTCCGCAAGGGCGTGTAGCCTTGGTGTTTGGCAACGAAAAGAGCGGCCTGTCTGGCGAAGATATAGAGCGGTGTGATGTGGTGCTGAATATCCCTACGGTGTCCAAACAGCCGTCTATCAATTTGGCCCAAGCCGTTATTTTGACTTGTTACGAACTATCCCGCCGTCCTGATTTTAAGGCGATCCGCCGCCCCGGCAAAGCACCCGCAAGTCCCACAGATTCTCAAAAAGAAATTTTTATTTCATCTGCGGACATTTTGTTTGAAAAGTCCGGGTTTAAGACCGATTTTTCGTCCGCCCAACGCAAGGCGCTTCTGCGCCATATGCTTTCCCGGCAAGGGCTGAGCCGGGAACAGTTATTTTTCTTAAAAAAATGGGCTGATAAATTGGCAGACAAACTGCCGTAAATAGCCCGGCCAAAGACCGCTATATTTGTTAAAATATAACTAAGGCTTACAGGGGGCACAAATGGATTATAATATCCTAGTTATTAACCCGGGGTCCACCTCGGACGATATCGGCTATTACCGCGGAAATACATCCGTGTTTGAGGTTACAGTTCGTTATTCGTTGACCGACTTGGAACCGTACGAAGGCAAAAACGTTACCGAACAGTTGCCCCTGCGCCGCAAATTGATTTTGGATTACCTGCTGGACCACAAAGTTCCGCTGGAAGAAATTGATGCGGTTATCGGCCGCGGCGGGTTTATTCACTCCGTAGAAGGGGGTGTGTATGCCGTCAACGACCAAATGGTCAGCGACTTGGAAACAGGCCGCTATGGCGGAATCCACCCCAGCAATTTAGGCGGCATTTTGGCGCGTGATATTGCCCAGTACGCAGGCTGTCCCAGTTTTATTGCCAATCCGGTCGTAATTGACGAAATGCAACCCGTGGCCCGCTATTCGGGTATGCCCGAAAATCCGCGTATTTCCATTTTTCACGCATTGAGCCAAAAGCGCGTGGCCCGTTTGATTGCGGGTAAATTGGGCAAACCGTACGAAAAAATGAATTGTATCGTTTGCCATGGAGGGGGCGGCATTACCGTGGGTGCGCACCGCGAGGGAAAAGTGGTGGACGTAAACAACGGTTACGAAGGCGACGGCCCGATGACCCCGCAAAGAAGCGGCGGTACGCCAAACTCCGCCCTGGTGCAAATGTGCTATTCGGGCAAATATACCTTGCGCGATATGCGCCTTAAACTGCGCGGAAAGGGCGGATTGGTGGCCTATACGGGCACTTCCGACGTAAAAGATTTGGAAGAATTTATCCGCACGGGTGAAAAACGCCCCGGCTCGCTCATTTGCTGCACGCGCGAAGAAGCCAAACTGGCCGAAGACGCGATGATTTACCAAATTGCCAAATACATTGGGTCAATGTCCGTAGTGTTAGAAGGAAAAGTGGATTTTATTGCGCTTACGGGCGGGCTGATGTATAGCAAATATATACCGCAGGCCATTAGCACTTATGTCAGTTGGATTGCCCCGGTATATGTGTTCCCGGGCAGCGAGGAAAAGGACGCCCTGCGCGAGGCTGCCCGCCGTGCGCTGGATAATCCTAAAATTGTAAAGAAGTACAGTTGATTTATAAAGTTAGTCTTGTAAGGAGAAAAGTATGAAATTCAAAAGTTTTGCCGATTTGATTGAACAAGTAAAAGGGAAATCAAACCGTGTAGTAGTGCCGGGCGCAAACAATAAAGAAGCGTTGACGGCTATCAAAATGGCCGACCAAAACGGCCTTATTTCCCACGGTATTTTGATTGGGCCGCTGGCTGCCGTCAAACAAACCGTAGCCGAAGTGGGCTTAGATGACAGCAAATTTGAATTTATTGATTGCGAAGATGTTCCTACTATGTGCAAACTGGCTGTGGACCAAATTTTGGCCGGTAAAGGCGACTTTTTGATTAAAGGTCTTGTGGATACCAAGTATTATATGAAGGCGATTTTAAACAAAGAAGCCCACTTGGTGCCGGAAGGGGCGCTTTTGTCCCACTTTGTGCTGTTCAGCACTCCTAAATACCACAAGCCTTTTGCGGTAACTGATTCCGCGGTTGTGATTGCCCCTACCCTGGAACAAAAGGCTAAAATTATCCAAAATGCCGTGAACACTATGCACAAACTCGGCTTGGAAACGCCGAAAGTGTCTTGCGTGTGCCCGGTGGAAAAAGTAAACGAGAAAATCCCCAGCACCGTGGATGCCGCCGCGCTCGCCCAAATGAACGCTGAAGGCAAAATTACGGGCTGCACCGTGGAAGGACCGTACGATTTTTATATCTCTATGTCTGCCGAAAGAGCCGCCGAAAAAGGCATTACCGGCAAAAAAGTAGCCGGAGATGCCGATATTTTGGTATTGCCGGACTTGGACGCCGCCAACCCGCTCTACAAAGCCTTGGCGTTCTTCGGCGCGGATATGGAAGCCGCGGCGGTACTCGTGGGG
>OLGZ01000049.1_pt1 | contig 117739 bp, 108 predicted proteins | sample 1605981 | NCBI WGS metagenome assembly OLGZ01 (sample SAMN03283291) | human gut metagenome | biome: human-associated habitat; material: feces | host: Homo sapiens | place: Peru | collected 2012
GAAAACCGCCACATCTTTGGCAGGCTTAAAATCTTGCGCAGAAAAAGCCTTTTCAATCAGTTTCGTGGCAAATTCAAAGCCCCATACTTCGGGGGTTTTAATGCCGCAAGCCTTTAACGCAAGCGGATGAAATTTGCCAAACAGGCCGATTACTTTGCCCCCCAGCATAATATCCATACAGATTTTGGGGTGCATATATACCGGGGCTTTTTTAGACGGAACCAGGGTTAAACCCTCCACATCAGCCAACACCGTCTGCATCAGGCCTTTTAACCAATAAAAATCTACCGGTTTTTCCGCCCCTCCAAAGAATTTTTCCTGCTCCAAAGTGCCCGTTAAAACGCCGGACACCGCGTACCCTTCCACCGGGAAGCCCTTAATAGATTGGAAAGTTTTGGTCGTTTCAAACAAGGCTAAATTATTATTGCCAAAGCGGAAATTGCTCTCCACGTTTTTGAGCAAAGAAGGCAACAAAGTCGGGCGCAAATAATCCCACCCTTGGGCCAAGGCATTTTTAATTTTAATGCAGAACTTAGGGTCAAAACCAAAAGTTTTGAGTTCTTTTTCTCCTAAGAAATCAATATTTTTACACTCGCAGAAGCCCGCCCCAATTAACGCAGCGGCATATTTTTTGCCTAAATCAATCCCTTTCGGATTATCGGCAAACATCAGGCTGGCTTTTGTTTCGCTTACGGGAATCATATCATAGCCCGCAAATCTGGCGGCTTCTTCTGCCAAGTCCCATTTGTGGTTCAAGTCCCGGCGGTGCGTAGGGGCTTTAAAGGTCCATTTTTCGCCGTCCGCGTGAAATTCAGCAGCCAAGCGGCCGAAGATTTCTTTTAAGCGTTCGTCGCTAATCTGCGTGCCTAAAATGCCGTTAATTTCCGCCGGAGTAAACGCAACCGTCGGGTTTTCGTATTTAACGGGATAAACATCGTTGATTTCGCTGGGAGTACCGCCGCAAATTTGTACAAACAAATCGCTCGCGCGGCGCATTGCCGTCATAGCCCCTTCAATATCCGTTCCGCGTTCAAAGCGTTGGGAGGAGTCGGACGAAATGGCAAATTTTTTGACTGTTTTGTTGACGGTAGGCGGGTTGAAATAAGCGGCTTCAAGAAAAATATCTTTCGTGTCATCTTTAATACCGCTGTCTTTTCCGCCCATAATACCTGCCAGAGCCGTTGCCTTTTTGTTATCGGCAATCATCAGGCAGTTGGCGTTTAACGTCAGTTCGCGCCCGCCCAACACGGTAAACTTTTCCCCTTCTTCCGCGTTGCGCACGATAACGGTGTCCCCCTCCACTTCGCGCAAATCAAACGCGTGGAGCGGATTGCCCAGTTCAAACATCACATAATTTGTTACGTCCACAAGCGCATTTTTGGGGTTAAGCCCCATAGCGGCCAAGCGGGTTTTAAGCCACTCGGGCGATTCGGCGTTTTTTACCCCTCGGATAACGCGCCCGATATAACGCGGGCAGGCTTCGGCATTTTTAATTTCCACATTTAATGCTTTTCCTTCGCCGGGCAAATCTTTAATAGCGGGCATTTTAACGGGCTTATTTAACAGCGCCGCCAGTTCACGCGCCACCCCCAGGTGGGAGAGTAAATCCGGGCGGTTTGATGTAATTTCCAAATCAAACAAAGAATCCGCTTTGCCATAGAGGGAGGCAACATCCGTGCCCAATTCCAAATTTTCATCCAACACCAAAATTCCGTGTGCGCGGGTATGGGTTAAACCTAATTCGTCAGACGAGCAAATCATCCCCTCGGACGGAACCCCGCGAAGCACCACCGGCTTCATCACCATTTTACCCACGCGGGCGCCTAAAAGTGCGAGCGGCACTTTTTGCCCAATGGCCACGTTTGGCGCGCCGCACACCACGCGCTGTGTTTTTCCGCCGCCCAAGTCCAGTGTTACCAAGTGCAAATGGTCGGAATTGGGGTGGTCCTCAATTTTGATGATTTGGGCCACACGCACGCCCTCAAAATCAGCCCCCGTTTTTTCCACAGAAGCCACTTCAATACCCAGGTCGGTCAGTTTTTTTACTAATTCCTCGGGTGTTAAATCAATATCAATAAAATCTTTGAGCCAAGAATACAAAATTTTCATAATCTGTCCTTAAAATTGTTTTAATACGCGCAAGTCGTTTTCATAAAATGTGCGGATATCTTTAATGTTCAGCATCATCATAGCCAAGCGTTCCACGCCCATACCAAAGGCGTACCCGCTAAACTGTTCGGGATCAATGCCGCAGTTTTTAAGTACGTTGGGGTGAACCACACCCGCACCCAGCATTTCAATCCAACCGCTGCCTTTGCACACATTACACCCTTTTCCTTGGCAGAAAACGCACTTTACGTCCACCTCTACGCTGGGTTCCGTAAACGGAAAGAACGAGGGGCGGAAGCGGATTTCGGCCTTGTTGCCAAAAAGCCCTTTCATAAAGGCGGTTAAATCGCTTTTAAGGCTGGCCATACTTACATTTTTATCCACATACAAGCCTTCAATTTGGTGAAATACGGGGCTGTGTGTAGCGTCCAAACTGTCGTTTCTAAATACGCGGCCGGGGGCCATAATGCGAAGCGGCGGTTTGTGTTTTTCCATATACCGGCTTTGCACGTTAGAGGTATGTGTGCGCAAGACAAGCGGCATTTTGCCGTCCACAAAGAAAGTATCCTGTGCATCACGCGCCGGGTGGTGCAGCGGGATATTCAGCAAATCAAAGTTATGCTTTTCGTCCTCCACCCAAGGTCCTTCGGCCCACTCAAAACCCAAACGGGAAAGAATATCCGTCATACGGTCCTGCGCCACGGAAAGCGGGTGGCGGTGGCCTTTGGCCACGGGGTAGCCGGGAAGGGTTAAATCTAAGGTAACTTTATTTAATTCGTCGTTAATTTGTTTAGCAGTAAAAAATTCGGTTTTTTCGTCAAGCGCGGCAGACAAGGCGGCTTTCAAAGCGTTGCCCAAGGGACCGGCTTGTTTCTTTTCTTCAATGGAAAAATCTTTTAAGCCTTTTAAAAGTTCCGTTAATGCGCCTTTGCGCCCGAGGGCCGCAACGCGCAATTCTTCCACGGCGGCTAAATCGGCCGCTTGGCTGATTTTTGTTTTATAGTCCTGCTCAATAGCGGAGCAGGCTTGTTGAAATTCGGTAATAGTCATATATCTTATTATAGTATTTTAGGCGGCTGTATAGGGAAAATAAAGAGGAATTTTAAAGCCGTTTTTCCCGTTTGTCCGTTTCTGCTCCCCTTGCCTTGTTTATAAGAGGCGGTTTTGGCGGGGTAATATTTTGATTTGTTTGAGCCACAGGCGAGTTATAAAAATACCCACCAAAACCTGCATTTTATAAGGCGTTGGGCAACGAGTATTTTTGGTTCTTTTTCTACGATTAGAAAAAGAACATCTAAACATTGCTTCTTTTTGCACAAAAAAGAAGGAAAAAAGTAAAATAAACTTATATGGCCAAAGAGATTGTTCAAGTAGAAATAAAGCGTATCCCGCTGGATATAGAAACCACCGAACTCGGCGCCGTGGAACTGACGGACCTGGCGGCGACGGTGGAAAAATATATGCAAGGATTAGACGAAATAGATACGCTCAAACAAGCCCTTATTACCGCGCTCCATTTTGCGGCAGTGGCATATTTACAACGCCAAAATGACGGCGGAAAACGCAAGGAAGAAGAATCGCGCGTGGACGATTTGATTGTAAAATTACAATCCGCCTTGAACGCTAACCATAAATAATTTTATGCAAGAAAACGAAAATATCCCGCTGGCCGCGCGCCAGGCGCCCAAAACATTAGAGGAATTTGCCGGACAGCCGCATCTATTAGGTCCGGGCAAAATGCTTCGCCGCCTGTTGGAAGCGGATATGATTAAATCCGCCGTATTTTTCGGCCCGCCCGGCTGCGGCAAAACCGCCACTGCACGTTACATAGCCTCACGCACGCAGGCCTATACGGTAGAATTAAATGCCGCGGCAGCCGGTGTAGCAGACATCAAAAAAGTGTTGGCGGAAGCCAAAGACCGCGCCCGCACCCCCTCTTTTGACCAAAAACGCACTTTGGTTATTTTGGACGAAATTCATCATTTTAACAAAACCCAGCAGGATGTTCTGTTGCCGTCCGTGGAACGGGGAGATATTATTTTAATCGGTATTACAACCGAAAACCCGTATTTTTACATTAACACCGCGCTGTTATCCCGTTTTTCCGTTTTTGAATTTAAAGCATTGGGCGAAAAGGACCTGCTCAAAATTTTGACGCGCGCCGCCGAGAAAGAAAACGCACAAATCGCTCCGGATGCCGCGGAATACTTTATCACCCAAGCCAACGGCGACAGCCGAAAAATGCTCAATGCCGCCGAATTGGCGTTCGTTACCACCGAACCGGGCGAGGATAAAACAAAGCACATTACTTTGGAAATTGCGCAAGAGTGCATCCAACGCCGCCACTTAAATTATGATAAAAAAGGCGACGAACACTACGATATTATTTCCGCTTTTATTAAATCTATGCGCGGCTCTGACCCGGATGCCGCCGTGTATTGGTTGGCGCGTATGCTGGAAAGCGGCGAAGACCCGCGCTTTATTGCCCGCCGTATTTTAATTTGCGCAAGTGAAGACGTAGGGTTGGCTGAACCGGCCGCGCTGATGATTGCCCAAGCCGCCTTTCAAGCGGCAGAAGAATTAGGGATGCCCGAAGTGCGTATTCCCTTGGCCCACGCGGCTATTTATGTGGCCTGTTGTCCCAAAAGTAACTCTGCTTACCTGGCTATCAATGCCGCCTTACAAGAAGTGCGCGAAGGCAAATACCGCCCGGTGCCGGATAATCTGCGTTCCGGCGGAAAAAACAACGGCTACAAATACGCCCACGATTACCCCAATCATTATGTCCGGCAACTTTATATGCCCAGCCCAATGCAATTTTTCACTCCCGGCATATTGGGTAAAGAAGCCGCACTCATTGAGCGGCTCAAAAAAATCAAAGGAGAATAAATGGAACCGGAAGCCCCTTTTAGAGGACAGGTCTTTACCGTTACCGCCATTACGCTTGCCGTTAAGCAAACTTTGGAGGGAGTCTTCCGCGATATTTTTGTAGAGGGCGAAATCAGCAATTTGCGCGAAGCCGCCAGCGGGCACGTTTACTTTGATTTAAAAGACAGGGAAGCATTGTTGTCTGCTGTTATGTTCAAGTGGGATGCGCGCAAATTTACGGGAGAACTGCAAGAAGGCTTGCAGGTGCGCGTATGGGGCAGTCTTTCCTGCTATGCCAAACAAGGACGTTACCAAATTGTTGTAAAAACAGTGGAAGCGTTAGCCAAGGGAAACCTCTATTTAGAATTTGAAAAATTAAAAAAGAAATTGGAAGCAGAGGGTCTTTTCGCCCCCGAACATAAAAAACCGATTCCCGCGTATCCGCAAAGAATTGGCGTTGTAACTTCGCCCACGGGTGCGGCAGTGCGGGATATTTTATCCGTTTTAAAGCGCCGCAGTCCGCATTTAGAAATTTTAATAGCCCCGGTACTGGTGCAAGGGGACGAAGCCGCCCCGCAAATTGCCCAAGCCATCGCCGATTTGAACCGCTTTAAGCCTGCATTAGATGTGCTGTTAGTAGGGCGCGGAGGCGGAAGTATAGAAGATTTATGGGCGTTTAACGAAGAAGCCGTCGCCCGGGCTATTTTTAAAAGCAAAATTCCGGTCATTTCGTGTGTGGGGCACGAGGTAGATTTTACGATTGCCGATTTCGTGGCCGATTTGCGCGCTCCCACTCCGTCTGCCGCGGCCGAACTGGTGGTAAAAAATTCCCAAAATACGCAAGATTATATAAAACAGTTGCAAAAGCGGCTGTTGCAATCTGTCAGTTTGTTTTACGAACGCGCCAAACGCAGATATGACTTGTGCGCAAACAGCCGCGTGTTCGTTCACCCGGAAACGATTACACAAAGCAAAGAACAGGATTTAGACGAATTAAATGCGCGTTTAGAAAGTGCCTGGAAGGAAAAATTAAACAACTTTTTCCACCGCTTTAAATTAGCCCAAGGCCAACTGGCGGCACTAGGGCCGCAGGCCGTGTTAAAACGCGGTTACAGCATTACGCGCAAGCAGGACGGCTCCGTCATCAGCCGGGTGCACCAAACCGCCCCGGGCGAAACCGTATATATTCAAGTACAGGACGGTATGATTCATACCACTGTTAAGTGAGGATTTATGACAAAATTTAATTTTGAAAAACAACTCTCCCGCTTGGAAGAAATCGTCGCCAAGTTGGAAGAAGAACAAACCGATTTGGACGCCTCCGTCAAATTGTTTGAAGAGGGAGTAACCCTTTCAAAAGAACTTTCACAAAAGTTGGAAACGGTTAAATTTAAAGTGGAAGAACTAAAAAAGAAAGGGGCCGAAATGATGACCGAGCCCTTTAACACGGAACTCGCCGAGGACGAAAATGGCAAATAAAAAATTACGTCTGGATATGGCCTTGGTAGAACAGGGATTTTTTCAAAGCCGCAACCGCGCGCAGGCTTCCATTATGGCCGGAGAAATATTGGTAAACGGTGAAATTGACACCCGCGCCGACCGCACCATTTTGCCCGAAGATAAAATTTCTATTAAAGAAAAATCTTGTCCGTATGTTTCCCGCGGCGGCCTAAAACTGGCAGGAGCCTTAAAACATTGGAACATTGATATTAAAAACAAAGTGTGCGTGGATATCGGAGTGGCAACAGGCGGATTTAGCGACTGTATGATTCAGGCCGGAGCCAAAGAAGTTTACGGCGTGGACGTAGGAAAAGGACAACTGGCAGACGAAATGCGCCGTTACAAAAATTTCCACTTTAAGCCCGAAACCAATGCCCGCTATATGACGGCAGATTTGTTTGATTCGGCCCCGCAATTTGCGGCGGTAGATGTTTCTTTTATTTCGCTTACAATGATTATGGAGCCTCTTTTTAAAGTAATGGCACCCGAAAGCGAAATTGTCCTTTTAATTAAACCGCAATTTGAACTCACCCCCAAACAGGTGCCGCACGGCATTGTAAAAACCGAAGAAAACCGCCAACTGGCCATTAAGCGCGTGCAGGATTTTTTTAATGAACAGTTAAAAGAAAAATACGGCGGTGTTTGCGGCGAAGTGATAGAAAGCCCGATTAAAGGCACACACGGCAATACCGAATACCTGTGGCATATCACGCTGAACAAACCGCAACCTTAGCACCCCCGCTTGGGGAGAACAACAATAAATATTCCCCCGCTTACTATTTCTCTACACACGAAAACCCCCGCTCCAAAGAGCGGGGGTTTTGTAAAACATTTCCTGCAAGTTTCCAGCCAACGATTAACGTTTGGAGAACTGGAAGCGTTTGCGGGCACCGGGCTGACCGGGTTTCTTTCTTTCAACCATACGCGGGTCGCGGGTAAGATAACCGGCCTTTTTGACGGCTTTTTTAAGGTCTTCGCTCATTGCGGCGATAGAGCGCGCAATCGCGTGGCGCAAAGCACCTGCCTGAGAGGATACACCACCGCCCACTACTTTGGCGGTAACGTCGTATTCTTTTTCCAGGTTGGTAACCACGAGCGGGGCCTTAACGGCAGATTTGCAGCGGGCGTGGTTGCCGAAGTATTCATCCAAAGATTTGGCGTTTACGGTAATAACCCCTTTACCCTTTAAAAGTTCAACTTGGGCGACGGAGGTTTTTCTTCTTCCGGTTTTGAGTTCTTTCGTATTGTTCATAAATTTCTATCCCTCTTATTTACCAAAGCGTTCGGTGAAAGCGTGTTCTTCGCCAGCAAACAAGCGCAAGCGTTTCATTCTGGGCGCGCGAAGTTTGTTTTCGTCCAACATTCTTTTAACGGCCAGTTCCAAAACTCTGGTGGGGTTGTTTTCCAACACTCTTTTGACCGGGGTTTCTTTACCACCTTTGGCATAGCCGGAGTGGGAGAAGTAAACCTTTTGTTCCATTTTTTTACCGGTCAATTTGATTTTGCCGGCATTGGTAACGACGACAAAGTCGCCGCAGTCCATATTGGGCGTATAGGTCTTTTTGTGTTTACCCATAAGCAAGACGGCAATTTGGGTAGCCAATCTGCCCAGGGTTTGGCCCGTGGCGTCAATATGATGCCATTTGCGGGTGGTTTCCACTTCCTTTACGGAAGGCAAAAAAGTTTTTGTCATAATTTTGTTTCTACCTTTTGTAATTAATGCGCAGCGGAGTGGTTGGCCGCTGTCTTAATGACTCGTGGTTTCCTATATATTATATCAAAATGTACAAGATTTTATGGAATTTTTTTATGCGCACAGACGGGACAGGGTTTCCGCAAATAACTTTTCAATATCTGCCAAGGTATCCAGCCGCACAAAAAGGCCGCGCATTTCCGAGGCGTTGGGGAAATCCTTTATCCAATATCCGGCTGTTTTCCGGCTGCGGTTTACACCAATGCGTTCGCCGTAATAAGAAACATTTTCGCGGATGAGGTTCAAATAAATTTCAAGCCGCTTTGCAGGCGAATTGCTAACGGGTGCTTTGCCTTCAAAAGCATTAATAATGTCTTGAAAGATAAACGGATTGCCAATAGCTCCGCGCCCAATCATTACCCCGGCACATCCGGCTTGTAAAAATTTTTTTGCCGTTTCGGCCGTCAATACTCCACCGTTGCCGATAACAGGTATTTTAACTGTTGCGCACGCTTCGGCAACTGCCCCGATATTTGGCTCTCCGCTGTGTACGTCCACCGCCGCACGCGCGTGCAACGTTACCGCCGCACAGCCGCAACGCTCTGCCAGTTTGGCAAGGCGCACTCCCAGCAATTCCCGATGAGTTAACGCAATGCGTGTTTTGAGTGTTACCGGTATTTTAACGCTTTTGACGGCGGCTTCCAGCAACCTGCCCAATTTTGCTTCATCTTTCATCAAAACACAGCCGGCTCCCGCTTTATTAATTTTTTTAACGGGACACCCTGCATTTAAATCTACTATATCGGCTCCGCAGGCTTCGGCATTTTTGGCCGCCTCGGCAATCGTAGTTTCATCTGACCCGAAAATCTGCATAGAAACTGGGTGTTCTTTTGGGTTGACCCGCAACATCCGTCCGCTTTTTTCGTTACCATAGTGCAAGGCGTGCGCGGACACCATTTCTGCACACACAAGTCCCGCCCCTCCTTTTAAACAGAGCACGCGGAAGGGCGAATCTGTAATACCGGCCATCGGGGCTAAAATTAAATTGTTGGGAACGGTAAAGGACCCTATTTTTAAAGGACGAATTAGGCTCATTTTACTTTCTTCCAGCGCCCCAATTTGGGCAGTTCAACCGTTTTTTGGCGGACCAAACAGGAACGCATAATTTGGCGCGCTTCCACAAAGGTATTTTTAAATTCCAAAGAATCAATAAAGCCGTCGTGTCCAAAACCGCCCGCCAACACATGGTCCGTAACAGCAAAGCGGTATGTTTCGCGCGGATTGACCGTGCGTCCGTTTTTTTCAAGCACTACTTGGCGGATTTTTTTGCCCTCTTGCGTAACCGCATACGACACCGTAAACCCCGCCACTTGCGGGAAATTATCCTTAGCATTTAAAGAATCTTCCAATGCTTTTAAAAAGGCCGCGCCTTTAATAGTAATAAAGGTAATATTATCACCATACGGATATGTTTTATACAAATCATATTCCGTTACCCGGCCCTCGGGCAACGCGTTGCGGATAGAGTCCGAATTGATAATTGCGCCGTCCAGTTTGGACCATTTGTATAAGCACTGTGCTAACAAATCCCCTAGCGGAGATTCCGCCGTCAGCGAGGTGGCCACCGGCTGTGGCATATCGGCTACGCGGGCATTCATTTTTTTGCGGGTATCCGCGCGCAAAGCCGCGGCACGGGAGGCAATTTCTTCATCCTCGCCAAACTCTTCCTTAAACAAAGGGATATCTTCAAATTTTACTTCGCGCACTTGTTTGTTTTTATCAAACAACAGGCGGATATGCCCGATACTATCCAACTTGGAGCCGGGATAGACGATAAAGGTATTATTGACGGTATCGGTTTCGGCGTTTTCGCGGTCCTTATTGGCACTTAAAATAAGCCCCAAATGTTCCACCTCTCCGGCCAAAGAAGCATCACTGACTCCGTCCTTTTGTTCCTCGCCGAGCGCGCTTAATACAATGATAAAATCAACACCTTTTTCCCTCAAAAGGGAAGCCATATCTTTGGCAACTTGCACCGGATCTTGTGCGGTTAAGCCCAACAATCGGCCTTTATTTTTATTAATAGCCTGTGGGTCAATTAAACCAAAAATGCCGATTTTTATACCGTCCACCGTACGAATTTGATAATCGTGCATAGGCCACGGAATTTTGCCCTCCAACTTCAAATTGGAAACGATAAAAGGATAAGGCAATTCGCGCACAGTATTGCGCAAGGACGGCCAACCGTAAACCAAGTCTTTATCGCTTACAGACCCGGCTGTATAAGGGATGGTTTTGGTCAGTTCGGCCACATATGCACCCTTGGTCAAATTTCCCTCCGGCGCAGAACCGAACCAGTTGCCGCCGTCAAACAGCAAATACGGGGCGGGGCGGGTTTGCAAGAAATTTTTTAGCACCGCATATCCGCCCGCTTCTTTATTTTCAAAGCGCGGCTCCATACGGGACCAATAAAATCCCTGCACATCAGCAGTATAATAAACATCCACCGGGTGCAGTTCTTCGTGCAGGCAGCCGCCTGATAAGGCGGCCGCCAGTAAAATAAAAAGAATAGACTTTACGCGCATATCAGCGTTTGATAATTCTCCCGGTTTCGGGGGCAGTTACCGGCCCCTTTTTAAGGGCGTCTTCCATTAAATCGCGGATAGTTTTATTTCCGGCTAATTTTTTGTTTTCCGCCGGAATTTGCTTAAACATCCAGCCTTCGCTCCCGCCACCGGCAATGTAAGAATTGGTAACCAATGTATATTTCTTATTGTTTTCTACGGGTTTTCCGTCTATAAACAGTTTTAGGTCTTTCACCTTTCCGCGTTTTGTTTGTTTATAAGTAATCGTCAACCCGGAATAAGTATATAAACTGCGCGGGGCAAAACCCTTTTTTACAAATTTCTTTAAAAATTTACCGTCCACCGTTACCAGCGTAACCGTATTATCAAACGGATGAATTTCAATCAAATCGCGTTTTGTTACTTCCCCCTTTTTAAGGTCCACGCGCGTGCCGCCGTTGTTGTGCACGGCAATCTGCGCACCGGAATAATTGCGGAGCAAGTCGGCAATCCAGTCGTTAAGCGGGGAATCCTGGCGGTCCTTGGATAACGGAAGTTTGGACAAGGTTTCCTTGGCTTCGCCGACTACCTCATCCACCCCAGGTTCACGCAAGGAATCAACATATTCCTTCATCGCTTTATCCTCGCCCGTTTCGGCTATGATAAGTGGAACCAGTTCGGACTTGGCAGATAGCACCTTGCCCGTTTTGTCGTCCGTTTCCACGGTAATACGGCTTACGTTATTTAAATAGCAACCGCTTTCTACAAATAACGTACCGTTTACATATTTGTTTTGCAAAATGTTGTGTGCGTGCCCGCCCAACACCACCTGCACGCGGCCTTCAAAACGCTTGGCAATTTCCCCTACATAGGAGGCCACCCCGTGTTTTTCGTCTTTAAACGAATCGTGCACGATAACTACCACAAAATTGGGCTGTTTGGCTTCCACTTCTTTTAAGGCCTTTTCCAAGGTATCAAACGGTTTACCATAGGAGTAGGATTTCGCCGGGTTGGTGGGGGTGCGATTGGCTAGCCCAATAACGGCTACTTTAATGCCATTTACATCAAAAATTTTATAGGGCTGTACAGTGGCAGGATATTTGCCCGTAGATTTATCAAAAAAGTTGGCGGCCAAAATAGCAAACTGTGCATTGGCTAAAATAGGCGCAACCGCGGCATCTTTAAAGTCAAATTCGTGGTTTCCGATAGTGGCCGCGTCGTAACCCATACGGTTCATAATTTGCACCGCCTTTAAGCCTTTGGAGTTACGGGTTTCCACAGTGCCGTTGGCAAAGTCCCCGCTGTCCAACAGCAAATAATTTTGCGGGCCTTTTTTCAGCACGGCTTCTAACGCGGCAAAACCGCCCTGTCCGTTGCGCGGAAAGAAAAAACCGTGCACGTCGCTGGTATGATAAATCGTAGTCGTTTTAGCCAGTAAGGCTACGGGCAACAACAGTGCCGCAAACAGCAAAAGCCAAGTTTTTTTCATTGGAAATCTCCTTAAAAGCAGATAATTTATCCTAACAAAAACGACGGGATGTGTTCAAGTTGATCTTATTTTTGCTGATAGGTAATCCGTCCAATAACCCGTAAAAGAACTGCGCCCACAAAGGGGCGCAGTTGATTTAAGCGGCAAAGCGCGAAAACGGCGAAATTTTACGCAGCCGTTCAATAATTGGCGGCAACTCTTTTAGCACCAGGTTAATATCGTCTTCGGTCGTTTGGTCCGAGAGCGAAAAACGGATAGAACCGTGCGCAAACTGGAAAGGCACCCCCATTGCACGCAAAACGTGCGACGGCTCCAACGAGCCGGACGTGCAAGCCGAGCCCGAAGATGCACAAATGCCAAAATCATTAAGATACATCAAAATAGATTCACCTTCAATGTAGCCAAAACTGATATTGGTGGTGTTCGGCACGCGGTTGGATACGTCTCCGTTTACCTTTACATCCGGGATAGCGGCTAAAATGCCCTGCTCCAATTTATCACGCAAGGCGGAAATTTTGGCGGGAACACCGTCCGCAAAACGCTTTTGAGCAAGTTCCGCCGCCTTGGCAATCCCCACAATGTACGGTACATTTTCCGTGCCGGCGCGGCGTTGTTTTTCCTGGTGTCCGCCCATTAAATAGGGCATAAAGCGCGTACCGCGGCGCACATAAAGCACGCCAATTCCCTTAGGCCCGTGAAATTTATGGGCGGATAAGGATAGCATATCTACGCCTAAATCTTGCACATCAACCGGGATTTTACCCACCGCCTGTACAGCGTCCGTATGAAAAACAGCCCCGTTCTCGTGCGCAATTTGGGCAATTTCTTTAATTGGGAAAATGGTTCCCGTTTCGCTGTTGGCAAACATTACGGAAACGATAGCGGTATCTCCGTCAATGGCTTTTTTAAATTGCTCCATATTAAAGCGGCCAAATTCATCTACGCCAATGTAATCCACGCGGTAGCCCTGCGCTTCCAAATAGCGGCACGGCTCCATAATGGCCGGGTGTTCCACAGCCGAGGTAATAATATGTTTCTTCCCCGGGAAAGAACGCGCCGCGGAAAAAATAGCGGTGTTGTCGCTCTCCGTCGCGCAAGATGTAAAAATAATTTCGTCCGCGTACGCGGCACCCAAAAAATCAGCCATTTGCTTGCGGGCAGCATCAATCACATGGCGGTTGTTCCCGCCAAAAGTATGCATACTGGATGCGTTGCCGTATTTCTCGCTAAAATAAGGAAGCATCGCTTCCACTACTTCGGGAGCGCATTGGGTGGTGGCATTGTTATCCAAGTAAATTACTTTCATATTAAGCCTGCTCCACCGTCAAGGAGGGGTCCACTTTTTCTTGCAAGGCTTTTTCAATAACGTGTTTGAGCGTCCCCGCCGCACCGGCGCAACCGCTGCACATACCCACCAAGCGGACCTTGACCACCGTACCGTTTAAGTCCACCAGTTCAGCAGAACCACCGTCCATATTTAGCATCGGGCGGACGTCGCTTTCCAACACTTGTTCAATTTTTCTAATTTTTTCCACAAGTGTCATTTGTGCAAAAGTTTTCGGCGCGTTTGAGGCTTCATTGGCTCCGTTTACTTTATCTAAAATCTTTTGGATTTCTCCCTTACAGCGCCCGCAGCCGCCGCCCGCTTTGGTAAAGTGGGTTACATCATCCACCGTTTTTAAGTGGTTGGCGCGGATGGCCTTGATAATCGTTTCTTCCGACACGTTAAAACAATGGCAGACAATCTTTTCCGACTGTTGTTCAAACACCACGGCTTTTCCGCCTTGGCGGTAACTCTTAACGGCGGCCTCTAAGGCTTCCATACCCATTACCGAGCAGTGCATCTTTTCGGCGGGCAAAGTGCCCAGCGCGTCCGCAATATCCTGGTTAGTGATTTTGGACGCTTCGGCAATCGTTTTGCCCTTGACCATTTCCGTCAAAATAGAGGAGGAGGCAATCGCGCTGGCGCAGCCAAAAGTTTCAAACTTAGCGTCTTCAATTACGTCCGTATCCTTGTTAACTTTAATCGTCAATTTGAGGGCGTCCCCGCACACCAGGCTGCCGACTTGGCCCGTACCGTCAGCGTTGGGAATGGCTCCCACGTTGCGCGGATTTTTAAAATGATCCATTACTTTTTCCGTATAGTCCCACATAGTAGGCCCCCCTTTCTTTTACCTTATATGTATATTATATCATTTTGGTCTAGTGGGGCCTGCGTGCGGTAAGTCTAAAAAGGGTTATTTGTTTTTTGCTAAAATAAAAGTAATGCAATTCCGCTCCGCAACCGTTTTTTACAACATCCGCAAAACCTCCGTCGCACCGCTGGCGCAGGAGGTGCGGGATTATTTGGCCCAAAAAGACTTGGCGGTGCGTGTTATTACGTCGCTTGATGAACTGGCGGAACACCCAGCCGATTTGCTCGTAAGTATGGGCGGGGACGGAACAATGCTTTGCTGTGCCCGCGCCGCCGCGCCGTTGCATATCCCGATTTTTGGCATTAACTGCGGAACATTGGGCTTTTTGGCCGCGTGCGAAAAAAACGATTTTAAAAATTCTTTACAGCAGTTACTGGACGGCAAATGCGCGCTCAACGAACGCTTTATGCTCCAAACCCGTTTGTTGGACCAAGACGGGCAGGTGCAAGAGTTTCTGGCATTTAACGATTGTGTGTTGCGTGCCGCCGAGCCGCGTTCTTTTTTGACACAAGCCGCTTTTAACGGAATAAAAATTCCGTCTTATTTCGGAGACGGAGTGATTGTTTCCACTCCTACGGGCTCCACAGCCTATTCGCTGGCGGCGGGCGGCCCGATTATTGAACCCGAAGTTGATGTGCTTTTAGTTACGCCTATTTGTCCGCACACCCTTAACCAACGTCCGCTTATTTTGCCAGGTAATGCCACGCTCACACTCGCGCCCACTTTCAAACAGGAAACCAGCCGCGCCCTGGCCAGCATTGACGGACAAATTAATTTATCCTTGCCGCCCGGCGCCAAATTGGAAATTACCCGCAGCCCCGTACGGGCAAAACTGCTGTGCCCGAAGGAACGCGGATTTTTTTCTATTTTAAACCGTAAACTGAATTGGGGGAACCGCTAATGCTTTCGCGTCTGCGCGTACAAAATTTTGCCATTATTTCCGATTTAACATTGGACTTTGCACCCGGCTTAAATGTTTTTTCCGGTGAAACAGGTGCCGGAAAATCTATTGTAATTGAAGCCCTGGGTTTTGCCTTAGGCGCACGCGGGGATGTATCTGTTATTAAAGACGGAGCCGACAAGATGTGCGTTACCGCCACCTTTTCCAGCGATATGCTGCCGGAAGATTTACGCAAGGAATTTCAGATTGCGGGCGACGTTTTTACCTTAAAGCGCGAACTGGACAAAAAAGGAAAAAACAAAGCCTGGGCCGACGGGCGTGCGGTAACAGTTTCCGCGCTTGCCAAAATCGGGCGCGCGTTGGTGGATTTCCACGGCCAGCACGAACACCAAAGTTTACTTCATCCGTCCGTACATTTATTACTTTTAGATAAATTTGCCAAACACGATGCGCTTGTTAAGCAAGTGGAAAATGCCTACCGCCAAGTACAAGCCGTACAGGCCAAGTTGGACTCCGCCCGTTTAAGCGCACAAGAAAAAGAACAACTCTTAGATATGAGCCGCTACCAATTACAAGAAATAGAGGCGGTTAATCCTTCGGCAGAAGAAGATGCACAATTAGAGCAAACCTTACCCAAAATGAAACACGCCGGTCGGCTGTTGGAAATGGCGAGCGAAGCCTATCACGAACTGTACGATGCAGAAGATTCTGCCACCGCCCGCGCGGGCAAAGCCGCACGCGAACTGGAAAGTATGGCGGAATTAGATGAAAATTTATCCGCGCTTGCCGCCGATTTAAACAACGCACTCGTTACGTTAGAGGACGTGGCAGACACGCTTGGCTCATACAAAGATGACATTAATTTAGAGCCTGATGCCTTGGATAAAATGTTGGAACGCCACGAAAAAATCAAACGGTTAAAGGCCAAATACGGTCCGGAAATAGGCGACGTGTTAAAAACGGCGGACGAACTGCGCGAACGCATTAACAATTTGCAAAACTCCGCAGAACACGAACAGGAACTTTTGGCGGAACTGGAAAAAGGCAAAAAAGCCTTGCTTAAATTAGCCGCCGCCTTACACGAAAAGCGCTTTGCCGCTGCGCAAAAGTTATCCGCCCTGTTGACGGAGCAAATCCGTCCGCTGGGCTTTAATGCGGTGCGCTTTTCCGCCGCGGTAGAAATGGACGAAGAAAACCTAGGTCCGACGGGGGCCGATAAAGTGGAATTTTTATTTTCCCCCAACCCCGGGCAAGCCCTTCGTCCGCTAAAAAATATTGCTTCCGGCGGAGAAATTTCCCGCGTAATGTTGGGCCTTAAAACCGTGCTGGCTCCTACCGTGCCGGTAATGGTATTTGATGAAGTAGATGCTGGCATAGGCGGAGAAACGGGCTGGCTCGTGGGCGAAAAACTCCACCAAGCCGCCCAAGGCCGCCAAGTGCTCTGTGTAACGCACCTGGCGCAAGTGGCTGCACAGGCAGACCATAACTTTCACGTAACCAAAAAAGCGGATAAAAATTCCACCGAGGTAACCATTATGCCCCTGCAAGGCGAAAACCTTACCGCGGAAATTGCCCGTATGCTTGGCGGAAATGCAGATAAAAATTCAGCCGCTTTTTCACACGCAGAGGAGTTGCTTAAAAATGCAAAACGCTTTTAATAAAATTACCGCCTATTTGCCGCACAACTGGGTGGAATTAAACGGCTTGCGGCGTTTCTTTTTAGTGGTGTTTTATTTAACCTTGGCTATCGGCCTATATGCGGCGGTGTGTTGGGCGGGCACTTTTTTTGCTCCGGCCGGAGATTTGGCCGCCGCGTCCGCGCCGATGCGCCGTATTTACGGATTAGCCGCCCTGCAAGCCGCGTTGGCCTGCGCGGGCATACGCTTTTTTATTTTGGGTTTACAGGTATTGGACGACACCCAAAAAGCACTTACGAAATAGCCCGAATTTCCTTCTTGCGCACGACCGCACAAAAAGGTAAATTAGCGGATAGAAGGAATATCGCCGGGGGCGTGTTCTTTTGATACAATATATGTGTTGGGGGTAAATGCTCCCCTCATAAAAGGAGATACATTATGTCTAATTGCTGCAAATGTGCCAAATGGTTTCCGCACAACTGGCTGTGCTTAAAAGGCTTGTCCGTGTTGTTCCTGGTACTCTTTTATTTGGCGCTTGTTTATGCTGTTTTTCAAGCGTATGCTATTTTCACGCATCCGCAACTTTCCGGCAGTGAAATGTGGCTTGCCGCCGCGTTCTATGTCGCCAGCGATTTAGCCGCCGCCGTAGGCTTTTTGACCGTAGCCAAAGTGTTAAAAGTGCTGCGCAAAATCAAAAGTGCCGTAGCGCCGTGCTGCTGCTCTCACGAAGCACCCGCCGAAGAAGAGCATATCGCCGACGTTGTGGAAGAAGAATCCAAATAACTTATCCGGCGGTGCGCCTTGGCGTACCGCCTTTTTTATGTGAGCGAGGTTGTATGAAAAAAAGCGTATTTGCCGTTTTATGTTTATTTTTCTTGGTCTGCCTAGCGCAAGCCGAAACGATTAAAATGAAGTCCGGGGAATTTATCAGCGGGTCTATTTTATCCCAAACCGAATATACGCTTAATTTGGCTACCTCGTTTGGTACCATTACCTTAAACCAACGCGAAATTGAACAAATCTTACCCGACAAACACCGCATTATTTTAAAAGGCGGCACACAGTTGGTCGGCGTTATTTTAGATTTGGACGAATTTAACCTCAAATTACAAACCGACGACGGCGCCACCGTAAACGTGGATATGCCGCAAATTGTATCTATTGAAGCCTACGATTACGACCGCGGACAAAACGCTCAAAAAGAATTTGTAGAAAAAACACAGCAAGTCCAACAGGCCAAAAAGGAAGCCAAACAAGCGGCCGCCGCCAAAGGTGCGGCCCCCGTAGTGGAAGCCGCCGGAGGACTTACGTTTGACTCCGACATTGACCAAGTATTTGCCGCGCAAAAGGCTACTGTTGTCAACGGCTCCGTGGTTACGCCTTCCGCCACTGTTACCCAAGCCGCACCCAAATTGCTGACGGACGAAGAAGCCTTTATAAAAGGGGTAAAAACAGGCGCTGTCAGCCAAACAGATTTTGCCAAAGCGGCTAAGGAAGAATTAAATAAAAAGAAAGTAGTTCAGCCGGCAGTAAAAACTGCGGGCAAACCGCGCGAAAAAGATTTTTCCAGATATTTTGCTATCCAGGCGGGGGCAATGCCGCTTGATTTAAAACTGGATAATTCCGCCCGCGACGGCTACGACGCACAAGACGATTCTATTGATGTAGGCGGCACAAGTGCGGCAGTATCCAGCAAATTTTTATGGCGCGTAAAAGAGAGCAATTTGTGGGCGGGTCCTGTTTTGGGTATTGCTAATATAGCCAATGCTTCCTTTGCAGACAAAGACCCTGCCGTACAAGCCGCCAACGCGGCGGACATTTCCGCCGGGCACGAGCCTTCTTACCCTGACCCGACCGTAAGAACCAGCGGACAAATTCTTACGTTAGGCGCCGCCGCCAACTATTATTTAAATCCCAACAGCCGCTTTGTTTTTTATGTAACCGCTTCGGCTATGTATGAAATGCTGACCTTAAATTATCGCGGCGAAATGCAAAGCAACTCCATTAAATCAAACGGCTTTGCAGGCGGTGCAGGTGTGGGCGTGGAAACGTGGGTGGACGATATTATGCTCGGCTTGGAAGCGCGCCAAGTATTTGCCCAACGCAGCGGCGAACTGAAAAACTCTGCCGCCTCCAACACGGTAATACAAGCGCAATTCAGTTGGAAATTTTAATGAAAATTCTTGTTTTGCCTAACGCGTTTAAAGGGTCTTTAAGCGCAGTAAAAGCGGCGCAAATACTGACGCGTACTTTGCAAAAAAAGCACGAGGTGCGCGCGCTCCCGGTATCGGACGGCGGGGACGGATTTATAGATTTTTTTAAAACCTTGGACCCGCACGCCAAAACCATTTCACTAACCGCCAAAAATGCTTTCTTAAAAAATCAAAAGACTTCTTTTTTACTGCTTTCCGATAAAAAAACTGCTGTGGTGGAAACCGCCCAGGTTTGCGGTTTAGGCAGAGCAAAAAAAGAGGAACTGGACCCGTTGGGTGCGTCCTCTTTCGGTGTAGGACAGGTGTTGTCCAAAGCCGTCCAATCCGGTGCAAAAATTATTTATGTAGGGTTAGGAGGAGTAGCCTGCAACGACGGCGGCGCCGGTATGGCCGTAGCGTGCGGTGCAAAATTATATGACAAAAACGGGGAGAAACTTCCGCTGGGAGCCGAACCTCTTTTGCGCGTAAAACGCATAGATTTGTCGGCCTTACAGAAAAATTTTGCGGGCGTAAAAATATACGGCGTAGCCGACGTCACCAACCCATTGTTAGGCCCCAAAAGTTCAGCCAAGGTTTTCGGTCCACAGAAAGGAGCATCTCCCGAACAGGTCAAAGTGCTGGATAAAGCAATGGACGCGTGGGCCAAGGCTCTTGCTGCGGCAGGGGCAACAAATCCCGCCCGTGCCGCCAGTACCGCCGCGGCCGGAGCCATCGCATCGGGGCTGTACTCCTGTTTCGCTGCGCAATTAATTTTAGGGTCAGATTTTCTTTTTCAAAAAGCGGGGTTGGAAAAATTTTTTCCTTGGGCGGACCTTATTATTACCAGTGAGGGAAAATTAGACAAACAAACTTTTTACGGAAAAGCCCCCCTGGCAGTACTCCAACTGGCGCACAAATATAAAAAAACCGTTCTCTTTATTTGCGGAAAACTGGATGAAAAGGCTCTTGTCCGCCAAAAACTCGTCCCCCAGCAAATAGCGGTGCTAACCGACTTCGCCCCAGACGAAACTTGTGCGCAACTACACGCAGAAAAATACCTAAAACAAATTGCCCAAAATTTATAAATTAAGGCTCTTGCACAAGGCTACGCCCTCGTCGGTTTTTCCCGTACACTCAATTTGGTTGGGCTTGGAAGAGTGTTCAAAATAGACAGATAATTCGGCAATACCTTTCGGTGGATATCCTGTATAGTAAACATCATAGTACATATATACTTGGTTGGTTCGGGAATTGTTAAGAGAAATTTCTCCCAAAATATTATCAAAAATAGGCCACAAAAAACTCCGCAGATTTCAACCTGCGGAGTTTTTTGCCGTGTAAAACAAAGGGCTACATCACCATATCTAAAATTTCTTGGGGTTTTTCGGTCAGATAGTCCGGCTGATATCCGGCCAAAACCCCGCGCGTACGGAAGCCCCACAGCACGCCGCAAACGCGGACACCCGCGTTTTTGGCGGTCTGCATATCTACGTCCGAATCGCCTACATACAACACATCTTCGCGCGCGCAACCCGCCGCAAACAAAATATCGTTTACAATCGTCGGGTCCGGCTTTACAGGTATGCCCTCGCGCTGGCCCAAAACCGCCGTAAAATGAATTTCCGGGAAGAAATATTTTACCAAACGCTCCGTGGCGCTTTGGTATTTGTTGGACGCCACCGCCAATTTGATGCCGCGTTTTTGCAGGAAAGATAACAACTCCGCCATACCCGTATAAGGGAGCGTATTATCAGCCAAATGTTTATCGTAATATTCAAAAAAGGCCGGGCGGATTTTAGCCATATACTCCGGGGTTTTGCACTCCTCCGGCAAGGCGCGCTCTAACAATTTGCCTACGCCGTTGCCCACAAAACTTTGGCACTCCGTTTGCGAACGCACGGGAAGCCCCAGCGCTGCCAAGGCGTGATTGGCTGCGGCAGCCAAGTCCGCAATAGTATTTAAAAGAGTACCGTCCAAATCAAAAATCACCAACTGCTTCATATAAACTCCTTACAAAAGTTACCCGCCACCGGGCGGGTATAAAATTATAAATACTGACGGAAAAAATCTGCCAGACGCTGCTTGTATTCAAATCCGCCGACTTCGGCGCATTTGTTATGGCGCGCCCCGGGCACGAGCCAAATTTCCTTAGGGTCGCCCGCTTTTTTAAACAGCATTTTGGCCTGTGCCGCCGGAACCAAATTGTCATACCGTCCGTGGATAATAAACACAGGGCGCGGGGCAATTTTAGGTATATTGTATTTGGGGCTGTACCGCTCCGGATTTACACCCAAATTCTTGCGGATATAGTGCAAAATAATCGGGATAATGGGAAAATAAGGAACCTTATTATGCACCCACGCCCAACGGGATACCACGCGGCGGAACGAATAGTAAGAGGCTTCCGCCACTACACAAGCCACTTCGGGGTTTCGGGCGGCTTCGCAAATAGCCACCATACCGCCCATTGATAAACCGTAGAGGGCGATTTTTTCGCAAAACTGCGGACGTGTTTCCTTTAAAAAGCGGATAGCCGCCGCCGCATCTTTAATTTCCAAATAACCGATAGAACTCGTTTTGCCGCCGCTTTCCCCCAGCGCGCGGAAGTCAAAGTAAAACAAGTTAAAACCCAAATCGTGCAGGAAATAAGTATTCTTTAAAATATCCGCGCGATTCATTCCCCAACCGTGCATTAAAATAATTGTTTTATTGGAATATTGGGCGCTTGGAATAAACCACCCGCGCAACTGCACCTTGTCCTCAGTTTTAAAATATACATTTTCATAAGGCAGCCCATATTGGTCCGGCCACGCATCCAACGGCTTGCGCTTGGATGTGGGATGTAAAACTTTCTTGGCACAATGCACGCAGAACCAAACGGTAAACAGCGCGAGCAGCGCCAAGGCACCGACAATACTTACGATAACAGTTAAGACGGGACTCATACGTCCTCCTTATTTTAAAATTTCGCCAAATGCTTCCGGCACACACGCGGCCGTATCCCGCGCCAATACGCCGTAATCCGTCCGTTTGCGCGCGGCCAAATCTCCGGCTAATCCGTGCAAATATACACCGCAGCAGGCAGCCGGTAAAGCCGTATTTAAAAATTCTTTTTGCGAACCTGCCTGCGCCCACAACCCGGCTATCACACCGGCCAACACATCCCCCGAGCCCGCCTTAGCAAGAGACGGGCCTCCCGTAGTGTTTTGATAAGTTTGCTCCGCTCCGCAGACCAACGTTTTCGGGCCTTTTAACAGGCAAACCCCGGACGTCTTTTGCTGTAAATCTTCCACCTGGGTTACGCGCTCCGTTGCGGTGGAGGCTATACGGGAGCGCAGTAAACGCGCCATTTCCCCCGGATGAGGCGTAAAAATACAGGGGCGGTTCTTAGGCCACCAAATGGTCCAGGCAGGATCCTTGGAAAGCGCGTTTAACGCATCCGCATCAGCCACTAATGGTAAATTACAAGTTTGCAAAAACGGAATAATAAGAGGGCTTTCTCCCATCCCTGGCCCCAATACAGCCAAAGAGGGTTTTTGGCACGCCGTAAAATCAGTCAGTTCATAAAGCCCGTCTGCGGAAATCAAGCCGTCTTCGGTTTCCGGCATTGGGAGTGTAATTACTTCCGGCAAAGCGGCGGCAAAAGCAGGCTGCATACTTTTTGGAAGTGCCCAAAACACCAGCCCCGCCCCGGCCAAAAGCGCGCTTTTGGCGCATAAATAGCCCGCACCGCACATAGTGCGCGACCCGGCCACCACCAGCACCCGACCAAAGGAACCTTTATGGGCCTGTTGCGGGCGGGAGGGAAGCCACGAGCGGATTTGTTCCGGCGTAATTAAGTTCATTTTTGCACCACCGCCGTTGCCAACGCATACTCTTTTGTATGTGTGAGCGAAATTAAAATCATCAAATCTTTGGCCCGTTCATCCGCCACCGTTACTTGCGGACAACCGTTTTCCAAATTACTGACTTGGATATTTTTAAACGCAATTTCCGCAAACGGGAGCGCCTTAAAAACGGCTTCTTTGGCGGCAAAACGCGCGGCTAAATGCTCGTACTTATTTTTGCGCGCCAAAGAATAATCAAGTTCGTGCTGTGTAAACAGGCGGGATAAGGCCCCCGGCTTTTGGGCCAAGATTTCTATCCGTTTTACTTCTACGATATCTGTGCCCAAGCCGATTATCTGCATTATTCCACCGTTACACTTTTAGCCAAATTGCGCGGTTGGTCAATATCGCACCCCAACCGTTTGGCAATCCAATAGGCCAAAAATTGGAGAGGAACCACATCCAACACCGGCTGTAACAACTCGTTTGTTTGCGGGACAAGAAACACTTGGTCTGCCACGTCCGCAGCCATTTTGGCTCCGGCCTTGGTGGTAACCGCCACCACAAAAGCACCCCGCGCGCGGCACTCTTGGCAGGCAGAAAGCATTTTTTCAAACAACGCATCGTGCGGCATTAAAACGATAACAGGTGTGCCTTTATCAATAATGGATATCGGCCCGTGCTTAATTTCTCCCGCCGCAAAACCTTCCGCACTGCGGTAAGAAACTTCTTTTAATTTAAGCGCCCCTTCCAACGCAATGGGAAAATTGACATTGCGGCCCAAAAAGATAAAGCGGTCCGCCTTATAGATTTTGCGGGTTAAATGGCGCACCTCATATTCCAATTTGACGGCTTCGCCCATATCCTTGGAAAGTGCTAACAGTTCCTTATATAACTTTTCAAAAGCAGTCTGGCTCAAATTGCCGTTGGCCTGCCCCAAGAAAGCCGCCAACGCATACATAGATGTAATTTGGCTGGTAAAGGCTTTGGTGGAAGCCACGCTGATTTCCGGACCGCAATGTGTAAAGAAGGTGCTGTCGCAAGTGCGCGTAAGAGACGACCCCAGCACATTACAAATGGCTAATGTGCGGAAACCTAATTCTTTGGCTTTTTTAACAGCCCCGATAGTGTCCGCCGTTTCGCCAGATTGGCTGATAGCAATCGCCAAAGTGTTCGGCAACTGCGGGACGGTGCGGTATTTGTACTCGCTTGCCAAATCCACGCTTACCGGAATTCCGGCTAACTGTTCAATATAGTATTTCCCGACCAGACCCGCGTGATAAGCCGTACCGCAGGCAATAATATGAATATTACGCAGTTGGCGCAATCCATCGGTATCCAAGCCTAATATTTTGCCAAAGTCCGTGCGCGCGGTACGCAAGGTGTCCTCAATGGCTTGGGGTTGGTCGTAAATTTCCTTTAACATAAAGTGGGCATAGCCGCCTTTTTCGGCAGTTTTTTGGTCCCACGAAATCTTAACGGGTTTTACTTTTTTTTCTTTGCCGTCTTTATCCAATACAGTTACCCCGTCAACGTGCAGAACGGCCACATCCCCTTCTTCCAAAAACAGCACTTTATTCGTATGTTTTAAAAAAGCGGGCACATCAGAGGCTAAAAAGTTTTCGTCCTTTCCCACACCAACAACCATCGGGCTTTGTTTTTTTACCCCAATCAACAACCCCGGCGTGCGCGCCCACATTACTCCGTAAGCATACGCACCGGAAATTTCTTTATTCGTTTTTTGAACGGCTTTCAACAAGCGGTCTTGGTCGTGAGAAGCCCGGACGTGCAGTAAATTTTCCTCAATTAAATGGGCTATTACTTCGGTATCTGTTTCGCTTTTAAAGCGGTGGCCGCGCGCTTCCAGTTTGGCACGCAAGGTTAAATAGTTTTCAATAATCCCGTTATGCACGACAACAATATCGCCGGTGCAATCGGTATGCGGGTGGGAATTCTCCTCGCTGGGCTTGCCATGGGTGGCCCAACGCGTATGCCCGATACCCGTAGTGCCCTTGGGATTGGCAATCAGCGTGGCTTTTTCCAGTTCAGCCACTTTGCCTACGGCACGGACCGTAACCAAATTGCCGTTTTGCAGTACGGCCAAGCCGGCAGAGTCGTATCCGCGGTATTCCAACTTTTTCAAACCGTCAATAATATAAGGGACGCAGTTATTATTCCCTACATAGCCGATAATTCCGCACATAATACGCTCCTATAAAAGTTCCTTCATCTCGCTTACCGCAGCAGGCAAACCCGCAAATACGGAACGCGTAACAATGGAAAAACCAATATTCATACAGGACATCCCGCCAATATCGGCCACCGCCAGCACATTGTGGTAATCCAAGCCGTGTCCGGCGTGTACTTCCAGCCCTAATTCCTTGGCAAGCAAGGTGGAAAGAGCCAAATCCTGCAATAATTTTTGCGTTTGTTTGGCGGTAGTGGCTTCGCTGTAATCGCGGGTGCACAGTTCCACAATATCCGCACCCAATTTAGCCGCAGTGCGGACAGAAGATGCGTCCGGGCTGACAAAAAGACTTACCAAAATACCCTTTTTATGCAGCCGTTCAATCATTTCAAGCAAACGCGCTTCTACCTGCGGGGTAAATTTCAAACCGCCGGTAGTAGTTACTTCGCCCGGTTCTTCCGGCACGATACACACAGAATAAGGCTTGTATTTTAACGCGGCCTTTTCCAGTTCCGGCGTGTAGGAGCATTCCAAATGGATTTTACCCGGAAAAGTTTTGCACAGCAGAGCCAGGTCCTTTTCGTTAATGTGGCGTTCGTCTTTGCGCAAATGCACCACAATAAAATCGGCTCCTGTTTCCAGGCATACGGCTGCGGCCTCCACCGGGTCCGGCCACGCGGCACGGCGCGCCTGGCGCAAGGTGGCGATATGGTCAATATTTACACCTAACTTTAAACTCATTTGCACGCCTCCGTTTTTTGTTTATAAAGGGCTTCCACTTCCTGCATTACCCGGTTGACGACAGAAATTTCTTTCCCCTCTACCAAAATACGCAGTTTAGGCTCCGTCCCGCTGTACCGTACAATGACGCGGCCTTGGCCGTTCATTGTTTTTTCTATTTCGGACACACCGGACAAAAAGCCGGGCAAAGAATCTAACGGGGGTTTCGCCGTTACCGGCACAGCCGTTAATTGGCTGGGGTATTTGGACCATTGATCGGCAAACCAACTGACGGGTTTGCCCGATTTTTTGACAAATTGTAAAAATTGCAAAGCAGACAAAATACCGTCGCCCGTGTTGGCAAAGTGGCGGAAGATAATATGCCCGGAGGTTTCGCCCCCTACGGACAAATCGCCTTTTTCCAACGCTTCGGAAACGTATTTATCCCCGACGGTTGTCAGTTCCACCTCTACGCCGTTTTCCTTTAAATAGTTAATGCACCCCAAGTTAGCCATAATGGTCAAAACGGCTTTGTTATTGTTCAAGCGGCCTTCTTTTTTCAAGCACAGCGCGGAGGCGGCAATAATATTATCACCGTCCAACTGGCGGCCCTTTTCATCAGACGCTATCACGCGGTCGGCATCTCCGTCGAAACTAAACCCGACGAAGGCTTTTTCCTTTTGGGTTAATTCCTGCATAAACTGCGTATGTAATGCACCCACATTTTTATTAATGTTGGTTCCGTCCGGCTTGGCAGCGGTTACAACAACGTCCATACCAAGCCCCGCAAAAACATTTACGGCCACCTTGGAACTTGCGCCGTTCGCGCAATCTAACACCACTTTGGTCCCTTTTAACAAAGAGGAATCTACCGTGGACATTAAAAATTTTTCATATTCTTTAACCAGGGATACATCTTCTTTGAGGGCTCCTTTGGGGGAAGGAATATCCTGCAAAGATTCAATTTCGGCCTCAATGGAATTTTCCAATTCTTCGGGGAGTTTTGTGCCGTGATTAGTAAAAAATTTGATACCGTTAAATTCAGCCGGGTTGTGGCTTGCGGAAATAACTACCCCGCACAGGCTGCCAGTTTTTTTAACGAGGTACGCCACGCAAGGAGTAGGCGCAATACCTACACTAATAACATCCGCCCCGCTGGCGCGGATACCTTTTTCCAAGGCGGCCAAAATGGCCGGGCCGGAGGCGCGGGAATCCTGCGCGATAATAACTTGGGGCTTTAAATGCTCGGACTTGGCATATTCCTGCAACTCACGCAAGGCGGCATAGCCCAATTTTTGGATGAAATCATCCACCAACGGAAACTGGCCTGCTACGGCACGAACCCCGTCGGTTCCAAAATACTTTCCCATATACACTTCCTTTTGCACCGGCGGGCGCACAGCGGCCCCGGCGCGGTTAGTCCCGTCCCAAAGTTTAAACGACCTAGAAGAGTTCCGCTTGTTGAGCCTCCGGCTTTTCGGCTTTCGGCGCCTTCGGTTCCTCTTTTACGGGTTCTTGCTCTGCGGGCTTGGGCGAAGCATCCTCCTTCGCGGCGGGTTTCAAGCCCAAAATTTCGTCAATTTCCTTGGCGTCCACCACTTCTTTGGCAAGCAGGGTTTCTACCAATTTATCAAATGCAACGCGGTGGGAAGAAATAATCTCTTTTGCGCGGGCATAGGACGATTTAATCAAATCTAATATTTCCTCATCAATGGTGCGGGCGAGTTCTTCGGAATATGTTTTGTGGCGCGAAAGGTCGCGGCCTAAAAAGACTTCGCCGTCGTCGCCATTTGGCAAGGCAATCGGCCCCAATTTTTCGCTCATACCCAATTCCACCACCATTTTGCGGGCATAAGCCATTGTTTTGTTGAGGTCGTCGCTGGCACCGGAGGTGATTTCGCCAAAGACAATTTCTTCGGCGGCGCGTCCGGCAAGCAAAATACACAGTTTATCCAACAGTTCAGATTTGCTGGTTAAAAATTTATCTTCCAACGGCAGTTGCAAGGTATAGCCCAATGCCTGGCCGCGGGGAATAATCGTAACCTTATGCACCGGGTCCGAGTGGTTCGTCAGGCGCGCTACTAATGTATGTCCGCACTCGTGCGCGGCGATGACACGCTGTTCGTGTTTGGAAATAATACGGCTCTTTTTCTGCGGCCCCGCAATTACGCGTTCAATGGCTTCGTCCATATCGGCAGAAGTTACAGCCTCTTCGTCTGCACGCGCGGCCAAAATAGCAGCCTCGTTAATGACGTTTGCCAAATCGGCCCCTACAAAGCCGGGGGTTCCTTTGGCTACAACTTTCAAATCTACATCCTGGCCCAATTTTACTTTTTTGGCGTGAACTTTTAAAATTTCCTCACGGCCTTTTAAATCCGGTGCGGGAACGGAAATATGTCTGTCAAAACGGCCGGGGCGGATTAAGGCCGGGTCCAGCACGTCCGGGCGGTTGGTGGAAGCCATTAAAATAATGCCTTGTTTGCTTTCAAAGCCGTCCAGTTCAATTAACAGTTGGTTTAAGGTTTGTTCGCGTTCGTCGTGCCCGCCCCCAATACCGGCAAAGCGGCGGCGGCCTACGGCATCCAATTCGTCAATAAAGATAATGGCAGGAGAGTTCTTTTTGGCCTGGTCAAACAAATCGCGCACGCGCGCCGCGCCCACACCTACAAACATTTCCACAAATTCCGAAGCAGACGCGGAGAAGAAAGCCACTCCCGCTTCTCCCGCCACGGCTTTTGCCAGTAAAGTTTTCCCCGTTCCGGGCGCCCCATACAAAAGCACGCCCTTGGGCAGTTTTCCACCTAAACGCTGGAATTTTTTGGGGTTCTTTAAGAATTTAATAACGTCTTCCAATTCTTCTTTGGCTTCGTCGCAGCCGGCCACATCTTTAAAGGTTACGGTCTGCTGGGAAGGGTCCTGCATTTTGGCTTTGGAGCGCGCAAAGTTAAGGGCGCTTTTGCCGTCATTTCTTTGCGGGCGGAGGAAAATAAACCACCATAAGCCAATTAAAAGCACAATCCACAACACATTGAACAGAATATTGCCCAACCAACTGTTGTCCTTTTCGGCTTTGTATTTAATTTTGGCGGCGGATAATTGGTTCACTAGGTCCGGGTCTTCCATACGCACCGTTTTAAAGGGCGCGAACTGCCCGTCCTGCTTTTTATACATCCCGGAGATAACACCCGGGGCCACCGTCAAGTCCGACACTTCGGCTGCGGCTACTTTGTTTTTAAAGTCGGAATAGTCTAATTCCGCCTGCTTGGGACCCTGTTTATTAAACAACAACACGGCCAGCGCAAAAATAGCCAACCAGCCTACAATTTGACCGACGGATACAATCCGGCGGTTGTTCGGACGCTTATTATTCTTCATTATTTTCTAAATACTCCAATATACGGCAAGTTGCGGTACAGTTCGTTATAATCTAATCCGTACCCAATCACAAATTCATCACCCACGGTAAAACCAATGTATTTGGGGTGGACATCCGCCTTGCGGTTGCAAGGTTTATCCAACAGACAGCAAATTTCAATGCTGGCCGCGCCGCGGTTCTTTAAATTGCCGAGCAAGTAATCCAAGGTAAGCCCGGTATCTACAATATCTTCTACGATAACGACGTGGCGGCCTTTAATGCTTTCACGCAAATCCAACATCGTGCGCACCTGACCGGTGCTGGCCGTTCCGCCCGCATAAGAAGATAAGCACATAAAATCCATATTGCAATCTACGCTGATGTTCTTCATCAAATCGGAATAGAATAAAATGCACCCGCGCAAAATACCTACGAATAACGGCTGTTTACCGCGGTAGTCGGCGGAGATTTGGCGGCCCAGTTCTGCACAGCGCGCCGCGAGTTGTTCCTGCGAAAATAAAACACGTTCTAAAACGGGAATATCAGACATAACCCCTCCAATAGAGATATATAATACAGGATACCTTTTTTTCGCCTGAAAATAAAGAGGACCGGACCCAAGGGAATTTAGGCCTTTTGGCCCTTGTGTTTTGCAGGTAAAAACCTTATAGTATAAATATGAAAAAATTAATTACCTTTTTATTTGCTTTTTTGTTTATCCTCGCCCCGGTATGGGGACAACGTGGTAAAAACGCGGATTTGGACAAACGGCTCCAAATATCTATCCGCACCCATAAAACTAATAAAGATTTAGAGATGCAGAGAATCCTACGCCAAGAAAGGGATATAAACCAGGTTATTTCTTGGCAGGAGTTTTTGCGTTTAAATGAAAGGGCAAAAGAGCGCTTATTAGTGTCCACCCGATTGGAGGCACAAGCCCTGGAATTGGAACTAAAAGAAAATCCTAATGTGGTTGTACCACAAATAAAATATAAGAATTCCGTGCCGGACTATTCGCACGCCTTTACGCACAAATATATTTTTATTTCAGAGGACATCTCTCACGACACTAAATCCGCCCCGCAAGAAGTAATTAATATTTTGAAGGCAGCCCGCAAAGCGCGGCCCCATGCCAAAATTTTACTCGCCCAAGAGTTTTTAAGTTGGACGGGAGAAAGTAAAGATTCCTTGCTTAAAAAACCGGGCCAAAATTCCAAACTATATTCTAATTATCCGGAAGTAACCCAAGCGGCCGACAAATTGGGGATAGACCAACTGGCATTAGATGATAGCCCCTATTATGCAGATGACAAAAATGTCTTCGTAAAATTAGGAAAATTCTTGGTTAAGGTAACTCCACAGGATAAACTCCCACTTTTATCATACACAGAGTGCGACGATCCCTTATATAATCGGTGGGATTCCGCAGAACAATTTATTGCGATATCCCCGTGTGGGGTTTTGGAACGCAATTACCAATGGGCTAGACGCATTAAAGCAGTGGAAAAAAATTACGATCTGATTTTGGTATATGCTGGCAGCGGCCATTTAAGTAACACCTCTTCCAATGATCTGCAAACACTGCTTAAATGCAAGGATTTTGCCCATATTGAGTTATTGCCTACGGATCCAATAGACCAGGCCGTTGAGAAAGACTACGAAACGCGCTTTTTAAAAGGGGAACAATACGGCATTACCAATGACCAACAACAAAACCAAGAGGAATCCCGGCTACAAGAACAAGCAACCCGTGGGACCATATATAAACAATCGCTTGACCAAATAGCAGAAGAAACTTATCAATCCTATAAAAATTGGAAAAATAAAAAACTTCCACTGTGGTTTAGCCTAACAAAAGAGGATCTTCTCCAAGCGAATCCTAATTATAAAACACCTAATGCCTTAAAAAATGATATAGTTTTCCATTGTATTTATGCAGTAATTTTGGCAGAACCACGCGTTGAGCAAGAACAAAAACCGGAGGTTTGCCCTGCGCCTAAAACTATGCCAATAGGGCCCAAACACAAAAGTTACATTTAGCAGCAAAAGCCCCGCTTACAGGCGGGGCTTTTTATTAGGCATTTGATAAATTAGCGTCCAAAAAGTTTATCCAACTGCTTCATATCCAGTTGCGCTACGCACGGACGTCCGTGCGGACAATGCATTCCGTCCTTGCATTTCTTCATATTCTCCAAAAGGCCTTCGGCTTCGGCAGGCGATATTTGGTCGTGCGCTTTAATGGCTTTTTTACAGGCCAGCATTGCCACCATTTTGCGCTTTAAGGTTTCGGTAGATTTAGACGGGTCCCCTACCACTTGCGACAAAGAGACGATAAATTCTTTCATATCGTCCTCTTTAAAGCGAATCATATGCGGCATTGTGCGCACCAGTACCGTACGGGCAGAAAAAGGCTCTAACTCAAAACCCGCCGTTTTAAGCCAACCGGCCCAAGACAAAAGCGTTTCCGTATTGGACGGGGGCAAGTCAACGTGTACCGGGAAAAGCAGTTTTTGCACCTTTACGGAGCGGGCTTCAAAAGCCTCCAAATAATGCTCAAACAGGACTCTCTCCTGCGCGGCGTGCTGGTCAATTATCACCAACCCCAACGGATTTTCAAACAACAGATAACTGCGCTGTAACTGGCCCAAATAATGATACGGGCCACGGTACCACCCCGGCGCATCAGCAGAAACCAAGTCTGCCGGTTCCGCAGGTGATGCCACGGACTTAGCCGGAACAGACGGAATTTTGGACGGTTCCTCCGGCCGGGCCACATATTCGGCCGGTTCCTCGGTTTCCCGTAAAGTAAAATTATTTTTAGGTTTAAAATCACCCAATTTTAAAGGTTCCGCCACCGTTTGGGCAAAGGTTTCCATAGGGGAGGGTGTAAATAATTTCTCCGCCGCAGGCTGTGCAGGGACCGGCAAATCTATTTTGGGCGGCAGCGTTACTTGCACCGGACGGGCATTTTTGAAAATAGTTTCTCCCGCCGCGTTCATTACAAAACCAAACACCTTGCTTTCGTTTACAAAGCGGATATCACGTTTTTGAGGATGAATATTTACATCAAAATCCGCAGGATTTAACGTCATATACACCAAAAAGGCCGGGTGGCGGTCCTTCGGGCGGACATTTTGATAAGCCTTATAAATAGCCTGTTGGACGGTTTTGGAATCAATCGGACGGCGGTTTACAAAAATATACTGCATATCCCGCACAGAAACCAATTTGTCGGCGGGGGTCAAAAAGAGTTTCAGGCCCAGTTCCCCAAATTCTTTAAACAAAAGAGACTGCGCCACTTCTTCGCCCAAAATTTGTTTGGCGCGGTTCACGGCGCTTTGCGGCAGTTCGCCTGTTTGGGCGGGTAAATCATACACAGAACGTCCGTTAATCATCACGCGGTAGCCCACCGTTAAATTGGCAAGTGCGCTTTCCTCAATCACCTTTAACAAGCACGCACGTTCGTATGAATCACTTTTCAAAAATTTTAGGCGCGCGGGAACATTATAAAACAAATCACGAATTTCCACCGTAGTTCCCTTGATAGACGGAGCCGGACATTGGGCAAAAATCTTCCCCGCGTGAATTTCCACCCGATGCCCCTGCCCGCCTTCCCGGCAACTGGTAATCGCCATCCGCGATACAGCCGCCACAGAATACAGGGCCTCTCCACGGAAACCAAATGTTTGCAAGGTTTCCAAATCGCTAAATGAATTAATTTTGCTGGTAGCGTGGCGCCGGATACTCAACAGCAGGTCATCTTCGCTCATTCCGCACCCGTTATCGTTAATGCGGATTAAGGTCCGGCCGGCGCCTTCTATATCAATATTAATGGCACTCGCCCCTGCGTCCACTGCGTTTTCCAGCAGTTCTTTAAGCACACCAGCGGGGCGTTCAATTACCTCGCCCGCGGCGATTTTTCCGGCTGTTTTTTCGTCCAGAACGTGAATTTTACTCATTAATCCGTTTCTTCCACTCACAAATTAACTGCAATGCCGCCATAGGGGTCAACTGGTCGGTATCGGCCAGTTTGATTTCCTCCACAATGGGAGAGGAAAATAAATCTTTGACCATATCTTGCTCTTTGGCGGAAATTTTGGAACCTTTTTTTGCCTCTAAATCTTTGAGAACCTTTTTGGCACGCAAGGTACAGGCCGCCGGCAAGCCCGCAATCTCAGCGACGTGAATCCCATACGAGCGGTCTGCCGCGCCCGGTAAAATTTGATATAAAAAAGCCAGTTTGCTTTCGCCGGAAGTGTCTTGATATTCCTTGGCCTCCACGTGATAGTTGCGCACGCGGGCATACTTATTTTCCAAATCCACCAGTTCAAAATAGTGCGTGGCGAACAGCACCTTGGGGCCGCCGTGCGGTTTATATAAATATTCCACAATGGCCCACGCAATAGAAATTCCGTCAAAGGTAGAAGTTCCGCGGCCGACTTCGTCCAATAAAATCAAACTGCGCGGAGTCATAGAAGCCAAAATATGGGACGTTTCGTTCATTTCCACCATAAAGGTAGAATTGCCCCTGCCCAGCGCATCGTGCGCACCGATACGCGTCATAATTTTATCCACCACGCCCAAACGCGCCGCCGAAGCGGGCACAAAACTGCCCATTTGCGCTAAAATCGTAATAATAGCGGTTTGCTTTAAAAATACGCTCTTTCCCCCCATATTGGGGCCGGTAATCAGCATAATTTGGATTTGCTGGCTGCCGATATCCAAATTATTCGGCACAAAACTGCCCGCGGGCAAGGTGTCTTCCACTAACGGATGTCTTCCGTTTTCGTAATAGAGTTCGGTTCCGTTGTTTACCTCCGGCTTAGTCCAGTTGCCTTTCATGGCATCTAACGCAAGGGACATATATACGTCCAGTTCCGCAACAATTTGCGCAAAGGCTTTCAAATGGTTAATTTGCGCCGCCAAGGTTTTGCGGACTTCATCAAACAAACTGCTTTCCAAGCGGATAATTTTTTGCTCGGCATTTAAGATTTTATCTTCCAGTTGTTTGAGTTCTTCGGTAATAAAACGCTCGGCATTTACCAAGGTTTGCTTGCGCACATAGTTATAAGGCACTTTGGCAATATGGCTTTTGGTAACTTCAAAATAATAACCAAAAACAGAAGTATAACCCACTTTTAAGGTAGTAATACCCGTTTTTTCGCGTTCGCGCGCACAGATATCTTCCATACATTTATTGCTGTTGGCTTTGAGCGAGCGCAGTTCATCTAACCCGGCATTGTAACCTTGACGGATGACGTGTCCGTCGGAAATTTTTAAGGGCGGATTTTCACTAATAGCATCATACAGCACGCGCGCCATATCGCGCAGCACAGGCAAATGCTCCTTGAACGATGCAGCCAAATACGGCGCGACGTGTCCGTATTGTTCAAACCAACGGGCAATCGGGTCCACACTTAAAAGGGAATTGCGTAGGCCAGACATATCGCGCGGAGAAGCCGTACCCGTAGCAGTGCGCGTCATAATGCGTTCAATATCGGAAATGTTTTCCAACAGGGCAGATAAATCGGCAAGGGCAGATTGATTATTTACAAATCCCTCCACCGCGTTTTGGCGCACGGCAATATCCGCCGGGTCCATAAGCGGATGCAAAATCCACTCCTTTAACTTGCGGCTGCCCACCGCTGTTTTCGTTTTATCCAACAAGGCCCATAAACTGCCTTTTCTGTTTCCTTCCTGGCTTTTAACCAATTCCAAAGAGGCTACGGCATTTTCGTCAATTTGCAAGCAATTTTTAAGTTCTCGGTAGGACGGAACCAGCACCCGTTTAAAACTAGGCTCGGTAACGTTTAAATACCGCATAATAAGGAGCGCGCACGCCAAGGCGCTGCGCTTACTGCCCCACGCGCTCGGCGCAGGCCAGTTTTCCGGAAGGGTATAGTCCCCGTCAAAAGCGGGTTGCTCGGTAAGCGTTAAATTAGCGGGCAAAACAATTTTGGTTTTAAGTTGCAAAAGGGTATCTTTATCCGCGATAATTTCGGAAGGATTTACCGCGGCCAAAGCGGCGGCCAGATTGGTTAAAGAAATATCTTTATCGTTCTGGTTTATCCAAAATTCTCCTGTGGAAACCTCCACGCACGCCATCGCCCACCCCGTTGGTAACGACATAACAGAAACCAAATAATTGGATTGGTTGGCATCCAGCAAAGTATCTTCCATTAGCGTACCGGGGGTAATCACGCGAATCACTTTGCGTTCAAACAGTTTGGTGTTTTTGTCCATTACCGTACTGGTTTGCTCGCAAATGCCGATTTTTTTCCCCGCATTTAACAAGCGGACAATATAGTTATTGGCCGCGTGATACGGAATACCACACATCGGCATACCGTTGCGCGCAGTAAGAGTAAGACCCAAAAGGGCGCTAATTTCGCGCGCCTGGTCATCAAACATTTCGTAAAAATCACCCAGACGGAAAAACAACACGATATCGGGGTATTTGGCCCGCGTGTCAAAATATTGCTTCATTAAAGGGGTAAGAGCAGTCTTTTGCATAGTGATATTCTAGCAATTTTTCCCCTTTTATGGCCCGACGGCAACCTTTTATGCGGAGAATAATTTTATACACAGATAAAGAAATGACAGAAACGTAATTTTTTGTTATAATATTTGTACCTAGTTGTTTAAGTAATAACTACGGTCCGGGACTTTGAAGTTCCGGCGTTTTTAATGTTTTGTTCGGTAGGATGGCTGAGCGGTCAAAAGCAACGGTCTGTAAAACCGTCGGGCTACGCCCTACATAGGTTCGAATCCTATTCCTACCACCATTTAACCACCCTTACGGGTGGTTTTTTTATGGGATAGAAAAGCAGGCTACTTGCTTCAATAAGAATTAGCCGCCACTTGTTGGCGCGTCGGCATCTGCTGTTGTATCGTTGTTCCCAAAAAATGTTATCGGGGAGGAGGAGGACAAAACGGCAAATACCAGACTACGGTGATGGGGCGGATAACCACTATAACAGAAAGCAAACACCCCGGGGTTTCTTCCCCCGGGGTGTTTGGTTACAGAACTATACCGGCACAACCGCAGAGAAAACTCGCGGCACAGCCGTCAAGGGCCTTATAACGAGCCTTTTAAGCCGTCAATAAACTCTTGCCACGGGCGTTTGGCCTCGCCGCCGCCTTGGGCAAAGTCGGCGCGTCCTCCCGCACGGCCGTTTAGATCTGCCGCAATTTGCTTGGCAACCGCAGCAGCATCCGTATTAGGTAATTTCCCCGCTGTCTTAACAACAAAGGCGCGTTTACCCTCTTTATCGCAAGTTACAATAATTAATGCTTGCTTATATTTTTGTGCAATCGTATCGGCAATATTGCGCAATTCCTTAGGCTCGGCCCCTTCGGCATTACGCACGACCAAAACCGTGCCGTTTTTCAGCGTGAAACTCATTTCGTTAATGCCTCCGGCGGCCAAGGTTTTTTCGCGGAATTGCAGGTAGCGTTTTTTCACTTCTTTCAATTCGTCCGCAATCGCATTAACGCGGGCAAAAACATCTTTGGACGGAACTTCCAAGCGTACGGACAATTCTTCGGCCTGGCGGTTTACGTTCTTTAAATAGTCCAGCGCGGCATATCCCGCCACACCTTCTACGCGGCGCACTCCGGCGGAAACAGAACCTTCTTTAAGCACCAAAACCGTCATTACGTCCGCCGTATTCTTAACGTGTGTACCAGCACAGAGTTCCAAACTGTACTTTTGTTCCGGATGAGCAAAACTGCCACCCATTAACACAAAGCGCGCAGGGTCGGCGTATGTTTCGCCAAGCAAAGTTACCGCACCTAATTTTTCGGCATCGGCAAGCGGACGCACCTCACAAGCCACGGGCAGAGCATCTTCGGCGGCTTGATTGGCAATTTTCCACGCCGTGTTTAATTCCTCGGCGGTCGGGGTTTTTGAGAGCGTATAGTCAAAACGGAAACGCTCCGGCGAGACGTAAGAACCGCTTTGATGTACGGACGGCCCAAATACCTGACGCAAGGCCGCATTGACCAAGTGAATTGCGCTATGGTTCGCCATACAGCGTTTGCGCAAGGCCGCGTTCACCGCAAGAGTAACCTTTTGGCCTTTTTTCAGCAAGCCGGAAAATTTATGCAAGAACACCTTAGAGATGGGCTTTTGCACATCGTCCACGCGGGCAATTTCTTTTCCGTCTGCCAAAATAATGCCTTTATCGCCCACCTGTCCGCCGGATTCGGCATAGAACGGAGTGCGGTCAAAAACAGCATAACCTTCACCGTTTACTTCGTCCGTCAGTTCAAATTTGTCATTTAATAACATCAACACTGTGCCCTCGTCCGTCAGCGTATCGTACCCCGTAAATACGGTGGCCGGGTTGTGGGTTTCCACGTGCTGCATCATATAGGCTTTGTCTTTGGTAAATTCGTCCGCATACGAGCGGCTTTTTTCCTGTGCGGCAGATTTGGCCTTTTCGTAACCTTTTTCTTCCACAGTGATACCTTTGGAAGCCGCAATTTCCTTGGTCAGTTCCAAGGGGAAGCCATAGGTCTCGTGCAAATGGAAAGCCTCTTCGCCGGGCAAGGTGTTGCCGCAAGAAGAGAGCAATGCAGATAGTTTTTCTTCGCCGTTTACCAAGGTTTTTAAGAAAGTGCTTTCTTCCAGTTTCAGCACATCTTGGATATGGGATAAATTTTTGTCAATTTCCGGATACAACCCCGCAAAGATATCCTTTACCACGGGCACCAGCGTATAAAGATACGGTCTATCGTTGCCCATTAATTTGGCATAACGGGCGGCGCGGCGAATCAAGCGGCGCAAAATGTACCCGCGTCCCTCATTGGAGGGCAAAATTCCCTCAGCAATCAAAAAACTGGAACTTCTTACGTGGTCCGCAATAATGCGCAAGGCGGAAACTTCTTCTTTGGTGTTTCCCGTAATATGCAAATCTTGTTTGGCGCGGTTGATAAGCGGGGTGAAAAGGTCCGTTTCAAACACGTTTTTGGCATTTTGCATTGCCATACATAACCGTTCCAAACCCATACCCGTATCAATATTGTTGTGGGGCAAAGGTTTAAAGGTCCCGTCCTCTTGGCGGTTGTAACTTTCAAATACAATGTTCCAAATTTCTACAAAGCGGCCGCAGTCGCAGGTGATATCACAATGCGGATTTTTGCAGCCCTTATCGCCGAAATCGTAATAAATTTCGCTGCACGGGCCGCACGGACCGGTAGAGCCCATCGTCCAAAAGTTGTCCGCTTCGCCCAGTTCAAAAATGCGTTCTTTGGGCACATACTTCAACCACAAGTTGTAGGCTTCTTCATCACGCGGAGCAATACCGCCTTTATAGATGCTGACATACAGTCTGTCCGGCGACAAGCCAAGCGTCTTGGTTAAATATTCCCAAGCCCAGTCAATGGCTTCCTTTTTAAAATAATCCCCAAAAGAAAAGTTGCCCAACATTTCAAAAAACGTCAAATGGCGTTCGGTAAAACCTACGCTGTCAATATCCGTGGTGCGGACGCATTTTTGGCAGGTGGTGGCATTTTTGAGAGAATCATCAATACCTAAAAAGTTGGCTTTAAATTGAACCATACCGGCAGAGGTAAAAAGAAGTGTCGGGTCCGAGTGCGGGATAAGGGAACTGGACGCGATAACCGGCAGGCCTTTGGAGTGAAAAAATTGTAAATAACCGTTTCTGATTTCTGTACTTGTTTTCATAAAACCTTCTTAACATAGCGTTTAATACATATATAATAAAGTATATCAAATACAGAGGCTTCCCCGCGTGGCGGTTGCTGTTTTTGAACGGATAAACTGACAGATTTACTGCCCGTTTTGTTATAATTTTTCTATGAACAAAATTTTTGGATACTTACTGATTTGCGCCGGATTAGGATTAATTTTTTTCTCGCTAACCGGGATGTACAAGGTGTTTGTAAACGGCGGGGCCGTAATGCCCGTTATGCAATTTGCGGATATGCAAATTAATACCCAATACGGGCCTATGTTACTGCCAATGAAAAATTTAAGCACATTGGCAAACCTCGGTCTTTTTGCGGTATTGATGATGTTTGTATTATCTGCCGGAAGCAAAGTGGCCCAAATAGGCAACGGTCTCTTAAAAACCGAACGCTTGTGCGAAACCATTAAAAACAGCCAAACGGAAGAAGAACAACTGAAAAAATTATGAAAATTCTTTTTATTTTAAATCCTAAAAGCGGGAAAACCCTTCCGGACCAAGACCGGCTGGAAACAATGGCAAAATGTATCCAACTCAATTTTCCGGGAGCCGATATGCGCCTGACTAAGTCCGCCGGACACGCCACGGAACTGGCCCAAGAAGCCGCCGCCAACGGATATGAAGCCGTGGTGGCAATCGGCGGGGACGGCACCATCAACGAAACCGCACGCGGGCTGGTGGGTACAAATACGGCATTAGGTGTAATCCCTAAGGGGTCGGGAAACGGCTTTGCGCGCGAATTGGGTATGCCCTTTTTGTTTGAAGAAGCCGTAATGCGTTTGCAACGCGCCCAAATGCACAAGTGCGATGCGGGCCGCGCTAACGGGGAACTCTTTTTAAATTTAGCCGGGGTCGGCATTGAAGCCGAAATTGCCTGGAAATTTATGGAGCAGGGGAAAACAGGAATCCGCGGGATGTGGCCTTATTTTAAAATCGGCGCACAGACAGTTTTTTCTTACAAGCCTAAAACCTTACAGTTGGATTTGGACGGCACCCCTTGCACGTTATCGCCCCTGACGTTGGTTTTTGCCAACGGACGACAATATGGCAGTAATTTTAAAATTGCCCCCAAAGCCAATTTAAGCGACGGCGAACTGGATATGGTTATCGTGCAAGATGCTCCCAAATGGAAACTTGCCCTGGCAGCACCGTCTTTCTTTACCGATAACTGGCGACCCTTTGGTATTACGGAAACCACGCACGCCAAGCACGCGGTTATCCGTTCGCCTGGCGACATTGTTTATCACGTGGACGGCGAACCCCGCAAAACCAAAGACCAACTGGAAATTACCATACAGCCCGGCGCGCTAAATGTACTGTTTCCGGAGAAATAAATGCCCCGCAAAAGAAAAATCTCCGCGCGCAAGACCAACAAGCAGGTAAAATTTTGGGCAACGGTTATTGCCACCGCTGTTTTGTACATTATGCAACAGCAGGGGAAACCGCTCACCCAAACAGGCGAAGTGGAGGACGGGGAAATGTTTAGAAATGTGTCCGTGGCCTCGGTATATGACGGGGATACATTTAAAATTAACTTAAATTGTTCCCTTGCCGTGTATTGTGAAAAAGTACCCGTGCGCGTGCGCGGAGTGGACACCCCCGAAAGCAAGGGCAAGACGGGCAGAGAAAAGAAATTGGCACAAATGGCTAAGGAATTTACCCAAGCGTTTTTGGACCAAAAACCTATTACACTTTCCGACTGCGGCCGGGATAAATATTTCCGCCTGCTGTGTGATGTAACCAACGGCGAGGGCAAAAAACTGGCTGACGAACTTATCCGCCGCGAATTAGGCGACCCCTATGACGGGGGCACCAAGTCTAAAAAGTATCAATAATTATTACGGCAGCTGGTAATGATAGGTTTTCGCGTCATCCATATCCGCTTTCATAACACCACCCATAGACAAACACACACTTTGTAATGTTTCCAAGTTGGAAGCCTTTTTATCCATACCACACCAACGGGTTCCCGGCATCCAAGCCGCCTGTTCAAAATAAACGTGATAAAACAAACCTCCCTGTACTTGGCAGTAAATTTCTCTATTCAATGTTGCAACTCGGCAATTTCCCCACGAAGATGACACCATCGCATTATTCATAGATAGAGTGCCGGGCATAGAAATATCCAAATCGGTTAAATCCTCCGTATAATTTCCCGTCGCCATATAATATGTTTCTTCCGCCATAGAAAGGGCGCTCGCCGCCGTTAAGGCCTGGGTAAAGCGGGACTTTAAAACCGCTTTGTTATACTGTGGCAAGGCCACCGCCGCCAAAATACCAATGATAAGTACGACGACTAATAATTCAATGAGGGTAAAGCCACGGCAAACGGTCCAAGTAGTAGATCCTGAAACAAGTTCAGGATGACCTTCTTTTTTCATAAAGTTGTCTTTCCCGAGGGTGAGGCGGCCCGCAGGGCTCGGGAATCTGTCGTTTCCTTTTTTGAATAAAACCAGATCCCCGACGAAATTCCTCGGGGATGACAAAATAGAGATAAAATTTTTCTTCATTATTTTCTCCTTATTCTGTCCTTGGAGAAAACAGCGCATAAAAAACGGCTGCTATATCTGAGCCTAGCGAAGTAACCCAAATATAACAGCCGTGGTCTGCCGCCCGTTTAAGGGCGGCAAACACTCGGCACAGTACAGCCGGGTAATTAGTCCGTCTGTACTGTGCCTAATAACGAGCCGTTTTTGGACTTCGCTATGGCCTTTGGTATCCCAAAAGCTATCCGCATACAATTATGCGGTTCCAAAAACAGAATAAATTTGTGGTAGGGTTTATGCCCTACACTATGATTTTTTATTATAACAACTTTTTGGCGTATTGTCTGTTGAATTTACGGAAGCGTTTTTGAATGACGACAGAACCCGTATAAATACACTACGGGATGACGACGCCCTGTGCCCCGCCACTTATCCGCCATCCTTTTAATAGAACCACATTATTTTTGCAATGTCGCAAATAAACGAAACAGCAACAACAAAAGGTTGTTATAAAAAATTGGGGCCATTCTGAACTTGTTTCAGAATCTACCTTATGGGTAGTGGTTGTTTTTGTTATTTTTAACTACCCAAGCAGTAGATCCTGAACTAAATTCAGGATGACCTTATATATTTTTATTGTTTTGTTGTTTAGGCCGCCCGTGCGTTGCCGATAAAAAGCGAGTTGAACAGAAAATATTTTGATTTATTGGATCCCGATTGGGCGGGTTATCAAAATATCCGTTCAACTCTGCTTTTTATAACGCTTTGGGCGGCGAGTTTTTTGCTACTTTTTTTCGGTAAAAAAAGTAGGGAAATGTATTCTATACCATTGGAGCATAATCACCGTTTTGGCATCCGTAATTTCGCCATTTTCCACCATTTGATAGGCTTTATCCAAAGGGATTCGCTCTAAATTCAAAAATTCGTCTTCATCCGGCTGGTCTTCCCCGCGGGTCAGCCCCGTTGCCAAGTACAAATGCTGAATTTCGTTGGAAAAAGCATTACAAGGATGAAAGGTCATAACCTCTTGCAGATTTTTAGCCGTCAATCCTGTTTCTTGTTTGAGTTCGGCTTCGGCACACATCAAAAAAGTTTGGTTTTCTTCACGCTTTCCGGCAGGAATTTCCAAGGTAACCTGGCCAATCGGGTAGCGGTATTGCTGGACTAAATAGACGTATCCGTCCTCTACCGGCAACACACCGCTTGCTCCGCGGTGGTCAAAATACAACCGGGTGGAGGTTTTACCGTTTACCAATTTTACTTCATCCATCTTTACACCCAATACACCCTTATAGAGTGTTTTGGAGGAAATCGTTGTCTCTTTTAATTTACTATAATGTTTCATATAAATATCTTATAACATTTGGACCCGCCCGGACCGTTTATCTGTCCGCCCATTTAAAAGGATTTGCCTCTATGGCTGAATTTGTACAACTGCACAACCACACGGAATATTCTCTCTTGGACGGGATGCTGCGCATCTCCTCCAACCATAAACCTTCGCAATTTTTGCAAGATTTAGCGGCGCAGGGTATTCCCGCTATGGCAATGACCGACCACGGAAATATGTACGGTGCGCTGGACTTTTACGACGCAGGCCGTGCGGCAGGTATTAAGCCTATTATCGGGTGTGAGTTCTATATTACCGAAGGCAAATATAACGAAAAGGACAAGTCGCGCACCGGGCACTTAACCCTATTGGCCCGCAACTACGAGGGCTACCGCAATTTAATGAAATTAAACTCTATGGCCTGGGTGGACGGCTTTTATTACCACCCGCGCATAGACAAGGAAATTTTAGCCCAACACAGCGGAGGATTACTCTGTTTATCCGGCTGTTTAAAGGGTTTTTTATCCCAATATGTCCGCGAGCCGGGCGGCTTTGAAAAAGCCTGCGCGCTGGCCAAAGAATATCAAAATATCTTTGGAGTTGGGAATTATTACATTGAACTGATGGACCACGGCATACGGGAGGAAGTTGAATCGCTGCCCCTTTTAAAAGATGTTGCCAAACGTACGGGCATCCCCGTCGTGGCCACCAACGACTGCCACTATTATAAAAAAGATGACTGGCTGGCGCACGATGTGGCCGTTTGTATTGCTACGGGCAAAACATTAAACGACCCCAACCGTTTGCAAATGTCGCACGAGTTATATTTTAAATCGCCGGAAGAAATGTGCGCGCTGTTTTCGCACACGCCGCAAGCCTGCACCAACACATTGGAAATTGCAGAAAAATGTAATTTGGAATTTCCAAAGCACGGATTTATTTTGCCGAATTTTGATATTCCCAAAGAGTTTCCCAACTCCGCCGAATATTTTAAAGATATTTGCCGCAAAGGGCTTATCAAAAAGATGAACGGCAATGTGCCGGAGCATTATTGGAAACAGTTGGAGTTTGAATTCAATGTTATTATTACAATGGGCTTTGACTGCTACTTCCTTATCGTACAGGACTTTATTAACTGGGCACGCGCAAACGGAATCCCGATAGGGCCGGGGCGCGGTTCCGGCGCCGGGTCTTTGGTTGCGTACAGTATGGATATTACGCGCGTGGACCCTATCGTCAACAAACTGCTGTTTGAACGCTTTTTAAACCCGGACCGCGTAAGTATGCCCGACTTGGATATTGATATGTCCGACGCGGGGCGCGAACGCGTAATTGACTATGTGCGCGGCAAATACGGACACGATAAAGTTTCCCAAATTATTACGTTTGGTACAATGAAAGCCAAACTGGCCTTAAAAGACGTGGCCCGCGCAATGGAAATTCCGGTAGCCGAATCCAACCGTATTGCCAAAATGATTCCCAATGACCCCAAAATGACGTTGGAAAAAGCATTGGAAATCAACGAACTTAAAAACGAAATCGACCGCAACCCGCAGAGCAAAAAACTCTTTGAAATGGCCCGCAAAATTGAAGGGTTAAAACGGCATACGGGTATTCACGCCGCAGGGGTACTGATTACTAAGGATGCCGTGTCCGAATATGTCCCCTTGGCACGCGGGGCGCGTGATTCCATTACGACACAGTTTGAAGGGGAGCCGTGTTCCAATTTAGGGTTGCTTAAAATGGACTTTTTGGGTCTGCGTACTTTAACGGTCATTGATAATGCCGAAAAAATGATTCGCGCCCGCCACGACCCCAATTTTGATATTAATAAAATCCCGTTGGATGATAAAAAAACCTACGATATGCTCTGCGCGTGCAAAACGCTGGGCATTTTCCAGTTGGAAAGCGGCGGTATGCGCGACCTGATTAAAAAGTTGCAGCCAACCCAATTTAGCGACGTGTCCGCCTTGGTGGCGCTCTACCGCCCCGGGCCGATGGAATCAGGTATGATGGATATGTTCGTCCGCCGTAAAAACGGTCAAGAAAAAATCGTCTATGAAACGCCTATGTTGGAAGAAACCCTGAAAGACACCTACGGTTGTATGGTGTATCAGGAGCAGATTATGCAAATTTCCAAAACATTGGGCGGCTTTACCCCCGGCGAGGCTGATACTTTGCGTAAGGCTATGGGTAAAAAGAAATTAGACGTAATGGAAAAGTTCGGCAAGAAATTTGTAGAGGGTTGTAAAAAGAATAACATTTCCGAAAAAATCGCTACGCATATTTACGAACAAATGAAGGCTTTTGCAGGCTACGGTTTTAACAAATCCCACTCGTTTGCATATGGTTTGGTCTCGTATCAAACCGCCTATTTAAAAGCCAATTATCCCATTGAATTTATGTGCGCGGCCCTGACCAACGAAATCGGGCACAACGCTATCGGTTCCGACGATAAAGAAAACAAAATTGTTACCTATTTGGAAGAAGCCAAAAAAATGGGTTTTTCCACCCTTCCGCCTGATGTAAACAAATCCGAGCCGGAATTTTCCGTTGAAGAAATTGACGGCAAAGAATACATCCGCTACGCCTTGGAAGCCATTAAAAACGCAGGGGAAGAAGCGTGTCTTTCTATCGTCAGCGAACGCAAAAAGGACGGGCCTTATAAATCGTTGGAAGATTTATGCAGCCGTATTGACCTGTTCCAAGCCAACAAGAAAACCATTGAAAGTTTAACCAAGGCCGGGGCATTGGACTCTATGATGCCGGGAGAGGACCCCAAAGCCGTCCGCGCCACGCTGTTAGCCAATATAGACAATGCCGTGGATACCGCCCACCTGGTAGCCAAAGAAAAAGAAAAAGATGCGGGCAACCTGTTTGGCGACGATTTTTCGGCTGTGCTAAGCGTAAAGAAAAAGCCAACCGTTAAGGCGAACCCGCTCACACAAAGCAACTTGCTCGCGTATGAAAAAGAGGTGTTGGGCCTTTATTTCAGCGGGCACCCGATTGCTAAATACCAAAACTATTTAAAGCAACTGCGCTGCACTCCAATTATTGATATTTTGGAAGGACGCGCCGCGGGACGGCTTAACATTGTAGGCATTATTACACTCTTTAAAAAACGTCAAAACAAGCAAAAGAAAGAGTGGGCGCAAATGATGATTGAGGACTGTACCGGCTCTATTTTGGTTAATGCGTTTGCGTCGGCCTATGAGGGAATGTCGCACAAATTGGCGCCTAATGCCATTTTGAACTTTATGGGCGATATTAAGGTGGACGAGGACAGCGCACGCATTGAACTTAACTTAAAGGGCGTCAGCAGCGTAACGGATTTAATTTCCAATATTGCCAAGGAATTTACCATCCATATTCCGGCAAACTATTCCAAAAATAATCTGCAAAAGTTGCGTACTTATTTGGATATGACGCGCGGAACCACCGTAATATATTTGGAGGTCCCCTCCAAGGAACACCCGGACAAAGTTCACCGCATCCGTACCAATAAGCGGATTTTGCTCCACAAAGGGCTGCTGGAATTTATTGAAAACACTATGGGCAACGCGTGGAGTTTTAAGTAGTAATTCTTTTTAATGGTGCCATAAGAGAGACAGATTTTGTATAGTAATAGCAGCGGGGCAAAAGCCCCAAGGGGGAAGTAAAAGTATGGAAACAAATTATATCAATTTTAGCAAAGTTGGCATTATTGGCTGCGGATTTGTCGGCTCGTCCTCCGCTTTTAGTTTGATGCAGAGCGGTATGTTTACCGAAATGGTACTTATTGATGCCGATAGAGCCCGCGCTGAGGGGGAAGCCCTGGATATCAGCCACGGCCTGCCGTTTGCCAAACCGATGAAAATCTATGCCGGTGATTATAGCAATTTAAAAGATGCCGGTCTTATCATTATTACGGCGGGAGCCAACCAAAAACCCGGAGAAACCCGGTTGGACCTCGTTAAAAAGAACATTGCTATCTTTAAGTCTATTATCCCGGAAATCAAAAAAATTGATTACAAAGGCATTTTGCTTATAGTCGCCAACCCGGTGGATATTTTGACCACCGTCGCCATTAAATTAAGCGGCTTCCCGGCCAACCGTGTATTCGGTTCCGGAACCGTGTTAGATACGGCACGTCTGAAATACAACTTGGGGCAACATTTGGACGTGGACAGCCGCAGCGTACACGCATTTATTATCGGCGAACACGGCGACAGCGAAATTGCCGCTTGGAGTTGCGCCAATGTATCCGGCATTAAATTAAACAAATTCTGCGAAATGCGCGGTTTCTTTAAGCACGAGGAAGCAATGAAACGTATCGCTGACGAAGTGAAAAACAGCGCGTACGAAATTATCAAACGCAAACGTGCCACTTATTACGGTATTGCTATGGCCGTGCGCCGCATTTGCGAAGCCATCGTGCGCGACGAGAAATCTATCTTGCCGATTTCTTCTTTAATGAAAGGGCAATACGGCATTTCGGGTATTGCGCTGAGTATGCCGGCTATCGTGGGCAAAAACGGTGTAGAGACACACGTGCCGTTTGAAATCAACGAACAGGAAGCGGCCGACCTGCAAAAATCTGCTAAAACCTTGCAAGAAGTCCTCGCCCAAAACGAACTGTAATCGTTGAGGCAGACCTCTTGTAAGTATTAGCCAGTAGCCCGCCTTATGCGCGCGGATTCTGTGGCAAAATATAAAACTTTAACCCCGGGGAATTTTTTACAATTTCCCCGGGGTTTTAATATATAAAAGTACCCCCGGGCGCGTAGTCCCGGGAGGAGTAAGTAGGTTATTTGTCGGATAGTATCAATTTTTTATGCAGTACACTCTGAAATTATTCCTCCACACAAAGCATTCCGTTGTGTATCGCCCCAGAATAATTAATCAAGTCTACGATCTGACCACCTTTCATAACCATACCCGTTTTGTAAGAACCTCTTCCTGTGTCGCGATATTTCCGTAAGAAAGATTTATAATCTCTGGGATTAATGTATACTGTCATTGAAGGGCCCTCATACAATTCAGCGCTCGTCATAGCCATAACAGACCTACCGATACCCCATTTTTCAACCCATAAATGTCCTACAATAATGATGTCATAACTATCGTCTGGATTAAAATCATCTACTGATACGGCTCTTCGTTGTTGATACCCATCTGGACAAGCACTTGCACTGGCCTTAGCACTTTGCTGACTTTTACTCGTAGTTGCAGTAGGTGAGTTCTGAATGATCATCATCGTTATAAAGCCCATTATGCAAAAGGATAAGACTGCCAACAAGGCTGGCAAATCCGATGATGCGGGTTCTAGGCCTTCCGGTTTTTTTATCTTTTGTGTTGTTTCTAACGCCTGCTCCTTTTTATTGTCTTGCTCTGTGTTTATTTCAGACATATATTTCTCCTAATATAAATTTATTTCAATTTACTTTCGTCATTTTGCTTCTGGCGTTCAATGTCCGCAATATCATTTTTCTGTATGTGAATTAGATATAAGCGCGGCACCAAATATACCCCTACCGCCAAGGCTAAACTAATATCTATATCAGGAGTTGTAGGCGTACCGCAAGTACAATTTATCTTAACCGACAGCCAGAAACGTATCACAATCCAAATAAGCCATACAGCAGCCGCCCAAGCAGTGCCCCGAGCCAGCCTTTGGGCCTGTTGAATCAGACCTACATTAGCGGAAATGGGATATTTCGCACTATATTTTGGGAACACTAACATAAAATCTATCTCGTGCCAACTTCCGTCCTCAACAAATTTGAGTTTTATATATTTAAAATACTTTACTCGGTCGTTCTGCACTCCAACAAAAATAAGTGGTACTCCATATCGGATGGAATATTCCTTTAACGGATTGACGGTTTGTAGGCGGGCTCCAAAAACAAAAATGGCTATAATATCACCAAAAGTATTCCTTAATACCCAGCGCATTTCGTCCTTATCTATCAAGCCCGCAGAATACCCTTTATTTTTAAGTTCTTTTTCCAATTCTGCAAAGACCTTTTCACGAGCCACTTCACTCGTGTCAAACTTTACGGCTTCGTTTTCACTCATTTGCTCCCTCCTTTACCCATAAAAAAAGCGACGTATTACCAAAGCCATTGCACTAACCGTGGTAACCGTCGCCCACCTCCCCCCGATTAGGGAGGGAGGTGCGAAGCAAACGGTTATCTGTGGAGTGCAATGTGCCGGATGTTTTGTCCGGCTCAGCATAGGCTGCCCCTATGCTTCCAACAAATAACCTTTAAATTGTTTTACTGTTGTAAATTTAAATTATCTTATTTCTAATTACCTCTAAATTAAAACTAATACATTAATTTTATAAAACAAACCCCGTTCCCACAAGCCCTATTTTTAGCACCATATAAAAGTACCCCCGGGAGCGAAAGCCCGGGGGATTTTTATGTCAACAAATCTGCTTTTATTGGATAAGTTCGCCGTCGCTCGCGCATAGCGTGTAGCCATAAAGAGCGTAAGTTTCCACCAATGCGTTGGCGGGAACCTTTACTTTGGGGTTGCGTTTCTTGCGTGAGGACATTACATAATAGTAAGATACCCCCGCCTTATCGTCCGACGTGCGGGCTTGCACGAAATAACGGCGCTCGTTTTTGGACATATTTAAAACATACAATCCCAAATTTTTGCGCAAGGTATCCTCGGAACACAAGGTTTGGTTTTCCAGCATTTTGACTTCGGAGCGGGAAATTTCAATATAGCCCGCCTTTTTCAAGTCCTCTTGCCTCTGTTCCAACTGGGCCAAAAAGGCCGGGGTTGGCGGGACGGATTCGCTGGGGAGCAAAAAGCGTTTACGGTTTTTTAAGGCTTCGGTATAAACATAAAAACCGCTGTCGGTTAAGGTGCTTTCGGGCGTGTAGATTTTGTTGCCTTTCATATCGCGCAGGCTATAAATATCCCGCACCGCTACACCCGCGCGGTTGAATACATTAAACGCGTCTTGCCCGATACTTTTTTCAAGCGCTTTATAGCCATCCAGCGTTAAAATTTCCCGCTCAAAACCCGTTCCTTTATTAAGCGTTACCACGTATTCACCCGGCATTTTGGGATATTTGTTTTTTAAATACGTTACGCCTTGGCGTTGTTCGTCGCGGTGAATTGCGGCAAATAATTCCCTGTCCGCATCCGTCAGTTCGGCCGTTTCCGGCTTGACGGCATAGCGCTGTTTCAGCGCTTCCAGTATTTCCTCGTCGGTTAAATAGTCCGGCTCCAAATTCACCAGCCGCTTCCGCGCGATTAAGTTCATCGGTTCCACGGCAATCGCCGAGCGGTAATATTCCGCCGCACCCTGTTTGTCGCCCTGATACTCCACAATAACACCTTTTCCGACCAAGGAATTTACATTAGCGGCATTATATTCCAACGATTTAGAATACATTTTAAGGGCCTGGTCGTTCTGCTGGCGTTTGAGCGAAATATCCCCCAACATAGAATAGACATAAGACCAATAGGGAGAATTACGCTTCATATATTTTAACGCTTCGTTAAAATATTTTTCGGCTCCGTTCAAATCGTCCTGCGTTAAAAGCACTCCCGCCAAAGACAACAGGGCATCCACATTAGAAGCATCCATTTTCACACAACGTGTAAAGGTTTCTTTGGCCTTGGTATAATTTTTTGCGGCATAAAGCGTTTTGCCGCTCTCCACACAAGCAGACACTTTATCCGCCGCAAACGAGGAGACCGGAGTAAGCAAACAAGCAATTAAAATACCGTTAGAAAATAGTTTTGAATAGTGCATAAAATACGCTTCGTAATTTTTCGCCCTTGGTTAATTTAACCGGAACCGATACTAAAAAACCTTCTTTTCTTATTTTAGCAAGATTTTTTAAATATACATACCCCATTACTTTACACGGCAGCATTTTTAGGCGCGGGAACAGACCCATTAAACTGAAAGCCTTTTGGTAATGCTTTTCGGCCCGGGCAGCCAACTCACGCAAAACCCCAGCCAATTTGGGAGGCATTTCTTCCTGCAAAACAGCCTCGCGCGTCAAGCCATATTTGGCAAGCAATTCCGCCGGAAGATACACGCGGCCCAGTTTTTTATCGTCGGCCACGTCGCGGATGATATTGGTAATTTGCACCGCACTGCCCAATTCCCAGGATAATTGGTCGGCCTGCTGACCCTTTACGCCCAAAATGTCCAACGTAGCGCGCCCCACAATCACGGCCACACGCAACAAATACCACTCCAACTCTTGTGCGGTCTGATAGGTACGGCCCGTTAAATCGGCTTGCATCCCTTCTATTAAAAGTAAAAAACGGTCCGGCAACATACCAAAGGAGCGGACATCCTTTTGTAAACGGCGGCCCAAATCTGTAACAGGTGTTCCTTCATACATACGCGACACTTCTTCCTTCCAAAAGGAAAGTTCCCCTTCCGGATTTTTCACATCAGGTTCGTCCGCGATATCGTCCATTAAGCGGCAAAATTCGTAATAATCGGCCAAGGCTGTCCGCCGGGCTTTTTCTAAAAACAAAAAAGCCGGGCCAAAACTGGATTTTTTGTACGAATTTTTATTTGCCGTCATTCTTTTTCCCGTTTTTATAAAGATAAGAAAGAGCCGCCCCCGTTGCCGTAGCATAAATGGCATTTTGGGGAATAATAAAGTTTACGCCGTGCATTTTGTGCAACGCATTAAATACTTTTTTTGCGCACGGAACCAAGGTTAAGGTCCCTGTTAAAACTACGTCTTTCACGCTATCGTTGCGGCAGGCAAAAACAGCCATCATCCCAATAGTTTGAAAAGCCATATTTAAAATACCGAGAGCCAAGTCATTATGACTGGCCCCATCTTCCATTTTGCCAAAATTGGAGGCGGTTGTATCGGCAGACAAGGTGGGGATTATCCCCTTGCTGATGTCGCCAATGTTTAAATCTACCCGCTGTAAAGAGCCGCCGGCAGCCATTTCCACCACCGTTTTAAACGAGGTGGCCCCGCACAGTTTACTGCACAAACCCAGCACCGTGCCGCCGCCCACACCTGAGCCGCCGATATGGCGGATGCCGTCTTTCCCGGCGCGGACAAAGGCCGTTCCTGTGCCCATACTGACAATCAGCCCCTCCTTTTTGCCGGACAGCGCAAGCCCGCCCAGGCCAATGGCTTCAAATTCGTCCACTTTGGAAGTGGGTATGCCGTACACCTCTTTTTTAAACAAGGAGGAGCCGACACCCGTTAAAATAATTTGCTTTACTTCCGGCAGCGTTAAATTATTTTCGTTAATAAATTTACCCAACGCGCCGTAAGCCGAGGTCAACGGGTCGGCCGCTTCTACTTTTAAAACGGAAATTAATTTTCCGCCGTCCGTGTAGCCCACAATTTTAGTGGTGGAGCCACCTACATCAATACCGATTACCGCGCTCATAAATTCTCCAACCCAATAGATTTTAAGAACGGTTTATTATCTGCCGGACGGCCTAAAAAGTTTTCTACCATTTTTTCTTCGTCCAGCGTACCGCCTTTCTCCAAAATTTCACGGCGGAATTTCAAGCCCGTTTCCGGGTTAAAAATGCCGTTCTTTTTAAACTCGCCGAAGAAATCCTCGGCAATCACTTCCGACCACAAATAACCATAATATCCGGCATCATAACCGCCCATAATATGACCGAAAGAAGCCTGCGGAATTGTGCCTTTTGTAAGCGGAAGCCCGCGAATTTTTTTGGTTAATTCAAAATACAGTTTGGTGGTGTCGGGCGTCGTATCCGCCGTGTGGAGCGTCATATCGTACTGGGCAAAAAAGTCTTGCCGCAAGTACATTCCGCCCGCACCGAAATTCTTGGCCGCAATCATCCGTTTGATTAAATCATCCGGCAAGGATTCGCCCGTTTGATAGTGTCTGCTGATTTTTTTAAGCACCTGCGGGTCCCACGCCCAGCGTTCCAACATTTGGCTGGGGGCTTCTACAAAGTCCCAACTGACGCTGGTGCCCGAAAAAGCGGAATATTTGGCTTTGGTTAAGGCATTATGTAAGACGTGCCCGAACTCGTGGAATAAAGTTTCCACTTCACTGTGTTTTAATAAAGAAGGCGTATCACCGGAGGGTTTATTTAAATTGGACACTATCGCCACGAACGGATTTTGATAAGTGCCGTCCTGCTTTTCTTCCCCCTCTACCAAGCCAAAGCAGGCCGCGTGTTTGTATTTGCCTTCACGCGGATAAAGGTCCATATAAAAGTAGGCCACCAGTTCACCCGAGGCTTTGTCTTTAATTTTAAAGGCCTTTACGTCCGGGTGCCATACGGGAATATCCACCGGCTCAAACGTAATGCCAAAAACGCCGCCAAACAAATCAAGCATACCGTCAATCACTACTTGGGACGGGAAATATTCTTTGATTTTTTCGCTGTCCAATTCCAAATTTTCCTTGCGGAATTTATTGCTCCAATAGCCGCTCTCCCACGAGTAAAGCGTGCGGCTGTTTTTGCCTGTTTTGGAATTTTTGTAGGCAATCATTTCTTTATCTTCTTTCTTGCCAAGAGGTTTTAATTTCTTTTGCAAATCTTTTAAAAAGGCCATTACCGTTTTGGGATTTTTGGCCATACGGTCCTCTAACCGCAGTTCGGCGTGATTTTTATAACCGAGCAAGCGGGCAATTTCGCGGCGCAAGGTGAGTGTTTTTTCCAGCAGTTCCACATTTTCCTGTCCGCCGCGGCGGTTGAATTTAAATTCCAATTCTTTGCGGGCTTGTTCGTCATCGGCATTTTGCATAAAGGGTACATAGTCGGGATAATCTAACGTAACCAAATATTTGCCGTCATCGGTTTTGGATAGTTTTTGAATATAATCCTCGCCTAATCCCCGTAACTGTTCTTGCGTAACGGCCAAGGGATCTTTGTACTCTTGGATATTTTTATCAAACTTAATGATGTACTCGGCTTTTTCTTTATTTAAGGCTTTAAATTTTTCCAAATCCGCATCATTTAAATCCATACCGCTGTTTTTAAACCCAATCAGCATTTCTTTAACAAGTTTTGCCTGCACCGGATCCAACCGGGGGTTGGTATCGGTATATTCGCGTATGGCTTTATAAACGTCGCGCCGGGTGGCTACGTCCACCATATATTGGCTGATTTGCATTTGTAAATCGTTGGCGGCATCGCGGAATTTTTTATCCGTGGACACATAAGACAAAAAGCCGCTCATACCCAAGGCGTTGCCGTAATTGTCAAAAGCGCGCTCGTAGCCCATAATGGTATTTTCAAAGGTGCGTTCCGCTTGCGGGATAGCAATTAAAGCGGCTAAATCTTTTTCCAGTTTCACGCGCGCTTCGGCCTCTGCCGGGGCCAAGTCCTGCGCCTGGTAATTAAAATGTAAAACACCGTCTTTATTAAACATATCTGCCATAGAAAACGCTCCCGTCGCGGTTAAAAGAAAAGCCGTAACCAAAAGTAATTTTGTTTTTTTCATATTAAAATAATACACTCTTAATTGTAGCGGTTTTGCCCTTATGCGGGCAACCGCCGGTTAGAAAATCCGTAACAATAATAAAGAAACGTGTTTTGTTTCAGTGTTATTTGTTATAATTAATATTATATTAATTCTCAACATCAAGGAATTAGTGGAAAAATAAAAATGTACGAAGCGTTTGTACCCAAAGAGATATTCCTTACCAAAGGAATTGGCAGACACAAAGAAAAATTGGCCAGTTTTGAAGAAGCGTTGAGAGACGCCAAAATTGCCAGTTTCAACTTGGTGCCTGTGTCCAGCATCTTCCCTCCCGGCTGCAAAACCGTGCCCGTTTCCAAAGGGCTTCAAGAATTGCACCCGGGCCAAATTCTGCATTGTGTAATCAGCAGAAATACCAGCAACGAATACCGCCGCTTGATTTCCGCCTCGGTGGGGTTGGCTATCCCGAAAGAAGGGAAAACCACTCACGGATATATTTCCGAACACCACAGTTTCGGCGAAACCGATAAACAGGCTGGCGACTATGCGGAAGACTTGGCCGCTTTGATGCTCTCTACCACGTTGGGTATTGAGTTTGATAACAATACGACGTGGGACCAGAAAGAAGAAATCTGGAAAATGAGCGGAAAAATCGTCCGCACGACCAACATTACCCAGTCCGCCATCTGCGTGGAAGGCCTTTGGACCACCGTAGTGGCTGCGGCTGTGTTTGTCAAATAACTCCGGTAATATTTGTGAGCGATAACGTACAAACCGATAAGTTTATGGGGCTAGAGAGCAAATATAGTTCTCTGCCCCTTTGTAAATTCGTGGTAGTGCCTGTACCGTTTGAAAAAACGGTCTGCTACGGGCACGGTACCGCCAAGGGGCCGGCTGCCGTAATTGAAGCCTCTACCCAAATTGAACTTTGGGACGAAGAAACCAAAACCGAAACCTGGGAATTGGGCATCAACACCCAACCCGCCATCAACTGCAAAGGTTCCACCAACACGGTTTTTAAAAATATTGATAAAACCGTGCGGAATTTAATGCAATACAAAGCCATCCCGTTTTATATTGGCGGTGAACACACGGTAACGCAAGCCCTGGCCCAGCCGTATATTGATAAATATAAAAATTTAAGCATCCTGCACTTTGACGCTCACGCCGATTTGCGCGAAACCTTTGAAGGCACGCCTAAAAGCCACGCCTGCGCGCTTTATCCGGCCAGCCGCCAGGTGCCGGTAGTACAGGTGGGTATCCGCAGCGTAGCCAGCGAAGAAAAGCAATACTGCAATGCGGGCAAGGTTACCACATTTTTAATGCACGAACACCGTGACATTAAAAAACTGATTCCGCAAGTGCTTGAAAAATTGACGGATACCGTCTATATCACTATTGACGTGGACGGCTTTGACCCGGCTGTTATTCCGGCCACGGGCACACCGCAACCCGGCGGTTTTATGTGGTATGAAGCGCTGGACTTGTTCCGCGAAGTCATTAAACATAAAAAAATCGTGGCGGTGGATGTAGTGGAAGCCTGCCAACGCAAGGCTGATACCATTACGGAGTTTAACGTCTCCAAGTTAATCTACCGCTTAATGGGCTATTTGTCCGTTAAAAAATAATTTAAACCCGCTTTTAGGAGCGGGTTTTTTACTGAATCCTTGATGAGCCGGGTGCAGTTGCAAGCACCCGGTTTTTGCGCCCGGGAAAACCCCGTTTATGCCGAAAAAAAGGGCCTGCGTAAAACTCGCGCAAGCCCTTGTGCAAAACAATTTATCAATAACTAAAAGTAGAAACGGCCCGTAATTGCGCCGCTTAAACCCGTATGATCGGAATAGACATCTCCGTCTTTTTCAATTTTTGCCCCAAAATTGTATTTGGCTTCCAAGCCCAAGGCAAACAATTTGGTAAATCTGTATTCTGCCCCGGCCATAAGATGCGGAACAATTTTACTTTTGTGGTCCTTAACTTCATCTCCAATGACCTCCCTTTTAAGTTCGCTGCGGAAGAAAGATACCCCAGCCCCCACATACGGGGCCCACGCGGACACGCCATTATCTCTTTTATAATATACGGTCAACGGGATAGCATATGTGGTTTCGGTCCATTTATCCCACGCCGATGGGGTAGTAACTTTTAAATCGTTGTGCCCAAATACATCAACACCTAATTTAACACCCAACTTATTGGTTTCTTCGTCTAAATTAAACTCATACAGGGCTTCCAATCCACTAAATACCGCACCATTTTCATTTAATTCGGTGTCATATAATGTTCCATCTTGAATTTCTTTCATTGTTTTGGGGTCATTTTCGCCCACGCCAACTTTTACACCAATGCCCCAGTTATCGGCTTTGGCAGCGGTCGGCCAGGCGCACAAAATACTCAAAAGCACTCCTAAAACTACTAGTTTTCTCATTTGATTTCTCCTTGTTTGATTAGTCAAGCGGGAAACCTGACATAAGAAGAGTATAACACATTTGGATTATTACGGCAAGCCAAAAGGAATACTTTTCATAACAACAAAAAGCCGCCCGGAAGGGCGGCTAAAAGACTCTCAACCAAACATTTTATAACGGGGGTAACGGGCCTACATTTCCGCCTTCCGGCACGCTGTACGGCGTTTTTAAGAGAGCCTTGGCGGCATCATCAAAGCCCCATTTGTCTTTGAACGAAAGCACATACTGATACTGCTTTTTTGCTTTTTCGCGCTCGCCCAAGATATCATATACTTCGCCCAATCTAAATTCGTTCCACACCCCCCAGCGGCTGGGCTCTTGCTTTTCAAGCGCCTGATGGCCTTGTTCAAACAAGGTTTTGGCTTCTTCAAAATGGCCTTGCGCCATTTGGGAAGTACCCAAAGCGGTATAAGCGCGGGAAATGTAAATATCCTTGTAGAACGGGTCTTTGCCAATCAGGGATAAAAACTTTTCGGCCTGTTCGGTTACTTCTTTGTAATGCCCCGTTTCGTACAGGCAGATAATTTCCACATAGTGCATAAGCGGATTTTTGGGATATTTAGCCCGCAAATCACGGATATATTGCAACGATTTTTCCGGGGCATAATATTTACTGCCCCGCGTGTTTTGAATTTCAATTAAAATCAGTTTGGCACTATCAGACGTAAAGTGCGCCTTTTCGCGCGCCAAATTGAGTTGCTTGACCCCTTCGTCCGGGTTGCCTTTAATGGCGACAATTTTCGCCAATATCTTAATTACGGAAGGAAGCGTTCCTGCGTAATACTGATAAATGCCCAGTCCGAAATAAGCATCGTAATACGTTGGGTCTATTTCCAGCGACTTTTCCAGATTTTTAATTGCCTTCCTGCCGCTGAAATAGGCGGTAATCCAACTGCGGTTGCGCATTGTAAACATGGCACGCAAACCGTACAGCGCACCGATACCCATATAGGCATTGGAATCGTCCGGGTTCTTTTTAATCCAGCGTTTAATACCGCTGATAGAATCGTCCAAAATTTGCTCAAACACCTTGCGCTGTTTATCGTCGCTCAGTTCGTATTCGTATTCGTAGCGGCTCCAAGCAATCATTGCATTGCCAAAGTGGGCAAAGGGGTGGTCGGGGTATTCGGCAAATACTTTTTGGATATTTTTATCTGCGGTGTCAAAATCTAAACTATATACGCCGTTAATCCCTTCCGTGGCGTAGGCCATTACGTCCGGCGGAAGCGTAATTTCCGCTTGGGACGAAACGGCGGCGGACGCCAAAAGGCATACCGCCGCCAGTAAATGCAAAAACTTCTTCATTACTTCTTGGCCTCAATCTTATCTTTGCCGAAGTAAGGGCGCAGGGCTTGCGGAATAATTACAGAGCCGTCGGCCTGTTGGAAATTTTCCAAAATAGCGGCAAAGGTGCGGCCTACGGCCAAACCGCTGCCGTTAAGGGTGTGGACATATTCCTGTTTGCCTTGGGCGTTTTTAAAGCGCAACCCCATACGGCGGGCCTGGAAATCCAGACAGTTGGAACAGGAGGAAATCTCGCGGAAGCGGTTTTCGCTCGGCATCCAAACTTCAATATCGTACGTTTTGGCGGAAGAGAAGCCAATGTCCCCGCTGCACAGTTCCACCACGTGATAAGGCAGGCCCAATTCTTTAAGCACTTCTTGCGCATCGGAAACCATAATCTCCAACATTTGGTAAGAGTGTTCCGGGTGGGAAAGCATTACGAGTTCCACTTTATCAAATTGGTGGTTGCGGATTAAGCCGCGGGTGTCTTTGCCATAGGTGCCCGATTCCTTGCGGAAACACGGAGAATATGCCGTCAATTTCACCGGCAGTTCTGCTTCGGGAATCACGCGGATGCGGTTCAAGTTCGTAAGCGGAATTTCGGCGGTAGAAATCAAAAACTGTTTCGGTTCGCCCACCAGTTCATACATATCTTCGCGGAATTTGGGCAACTGGCCCGTACCAATCAAAATATCTTCGTTTACTACCACCGGGGGCAAAATTTCGGTATAGCCTTTTTTGGCGTGCATATCCAGCATAAACGCAATGATTGCGCGCTCCAAGCGGGCACCGTCTCCCTTAAACAACGCAAAGCGGCTGCCGGACAAGGCGGCGGCGGCTTCAAAATCTAAAATACCCAACTTTTCACCTACCGACTGGTGGTCCAACGGTTTAAAGTCAAATTTAGGCAGCGGAATTGTGCAGGGCAAATATTCCGGGTTATCCGCATCACTCACGCCCACCGGGATTTTTTCGTTCGGTAAGTTCGGGATACTTAAAAGCAAGTCGTTAATTTCCTTTTTTAAAGGGTCCAACTCGGCTTCTTTGACGGCCATTTCTTCCTTTAACTTGCCTACTTCGGCCATTGCTTCTTTGGCGGCTTCGTCGCCCTGTTCCTTTTTAATTTTGCCGATAGATTTAGACATTTCGTTGCGTTTGGCGCGCAGTTCTTCCACGCGGGCTAAAACGGTTTTGTAAACAGAATATTTGGTCAGTACGCCGTCAATTTGCGCGGCCAATTCCGGCTTGCGCAACGACAGACGTTTTTTTACTTCATCAGGATGAGCAACGATATATTTAATGTCTAACATATAAGTCCTCTTATTTAGTTTCTAACTCTATTAAATATGGTTCCGGGAACCAATGACGGTACGGTTTAAAAGTGGCAACGGCATATTCCATTCCATAGGAAGTCAATAAATGCACGCTGACAGGAGCCACGGAACTTTGCCCCGCCACCAAGGCGCCCACCGTAAGCGCCGCTAAAACGAACAGCGTTTTCACACCCATAAAAAACGCTTTTAACAACCAAACAGCCGATTGTTCCGCCAAAGACGGATGAGAAACGCGGGTCATTTGGCCTCCTGTATTTTGGCCAGTTCCTTGCTGAAACTTTTGACGAGTCCGCGCGCGATATAATCGGCCGCATCCAACGCGCTGGAACCGGTTTCATCAGCCGAGCCAATCCATACAATTTCGGCCGTTTCCACATCTACCAGTTTGGCAATAATGCCCACCCGCGCATTGATGGTATATTCCGTCGGGCGGACTTCCGCCGAGTGCGTATATTGCGTACCCACGTTGCGCGTATAGCCCACATATGTTCCGTCGGGCAGTTGCATTACGTCTTGCTTGTAAACCGGGCGGGATTCCGTGCGGCGGGTGCTGGTAAGCGTTAATTCCGTGCGGGCGGGAGAATAGGAACTCACCTCGCCGATAAGCAATACATCTACACCTAAAATCTTGCCTATCTCGCGCGTAGTTTCGGGCGACAAATATCCAGACACCGAAATATTATGTTCTTTTAAAACGCTTTCCAGTTGGGCGCGCTCTACTACCTTAAATCCGGCACTGATTAAATATTTGGCAAACAGATTTTCCACGCCCTGCAAAGCAGGCCGCGCATTTGTAAATGCCATTACACCGATACGGTCCATTTGGTTAAAATCATATGTTTTGCTGATAACCGTTTTGGGCGTACAGCCGCAAGCAATCAAACAAGTTGCCAGCGCCAGAGTTAAGAACTTTCTCATAAATGTATTATATAATTTTTAGCCCTACGAAAAGGTATAATAATGATATGAACGAATTATCCCCCCTTTTCATACAAAAAGCAAAGAAATTAAAACTGCTGCTTACAGATGTGGACGGCGTGATGACGAACAGCCAGTTAAGTTTTTTTACAGGCGAAGACGGCGTTACGCGCGAAATCAAACATTTTGAATCGTTAGACGGTATGGGCCTTATGTATTTAACCTACTGCGGCGTGGAAACGGGCATTGTTTCCCGCGGGTCCAGCGACACCTTGGCCTGGTGGGCGAAAGTTTTGGGGATGAAATACCTCTTTTACAACACGCCTGTAAAGCATAAGGCTCTTGTCTATTTACAGGAGCATTTTAATATTAAGCCCGAAGAAACCGCCTTTATCGGAGATGACCTCATTGACCTGGGGATGATGTCGCGCGTAGGCTTGCCGCTTGCGGTAGCCAACAGCGTACCGGAGGCAAAAAAATTAGCCATTTACACCTCCCCCCGCCACGGAGGTAATGCGGCCGTACGCGATATTGCGGAGCAAATTTTGCGCGCCCGCGGCCAATGGGATAAAGTAGTGCAAGACAATACCGACGGGACTTTTACCACTGTAAAAAATCAAATTCACATTGTAAAAGGATTATAAAATTTTTACAATATACTTATCTTATATTCAGTAAGGAGACTTATGAAAAAACTGCTTTTATTATGCGCCTTATTCGTAGCCGCCCCTGTGGTATTTGCGCAGGACTATTACGGCTTGCAAGAATATGGCTTGCGCCAAAATACCACCCGCGTAGAATTTTACGGCGGTATGGTATTACCCCAAAACACTTGGTCCCACCACGGACAGGAAGTGGACCTCGGTACCACTGGGTGGACCGCCGGTATCGGTTTTACCCGCAACCTGGTGCCTGTCTTTTCTTTGGGTTTAGATGCTAACTATGCCCAACTGGGTGACGGCGATACCTTTATTTCCGGCGGGAAAGAATCCTACTACCGCACAGGTATTGCTACCGGACTTGTTACCGGGCGCGTAAATTTCTTCCCCACCCAAGCCACCCGCTTGTATGTTCCTTTCGGTATCGGCGTGGGCCATATGTTTGCCCGCCAAAAATTTGACGACGGTTCCCACCTAACCACCAACAGCACCGACTTGGCGCAAATGATAGGTGTTGGTTTGGAATTTGATATTGACGATTCCACCATCTTTGGTGTGGAAGGCCGTTACTACTTAGTAGAAGCCGACAGCGACTTTAAAAATGCCTTTGGCAAAAGCCGTATCCACTATTCAAATATAATGCTCAAATTGGGTTGGCGCTTCTAATAGTTTTATTGCAAAACCCCGCCGCGCAAAACGGCGGGGTTTTTTATTTATGCCCGGGTTATTTACTTTTTTACCCCGGGTATTGTATGATAAGAATATGGACGATATTTTTATAAAGGTATTTTTATCCCTTATCTTGGGCGGCGTGTTGGGTATGGAACGCCAATATCACGATAAGCCCGCCGGCTTCGCCACTAACTGCCTCATCTGTCTGGGCGCAATGCTGTTTACGATTTTATCCGAATATATGGGCCAACAGGGCGGAGACCCCGGCCGTATTGCCGCACAAGTGGTAACAGGCGTGGGTTTTTTGGGTGCAGGTTCCATTTGGCGCGACGGAAACAAAATTTCCGGCTTAACCACCGCCGCAGGCGTTTGGTTGGTAGCCGCTATCGGTATGGCGATAGGATACGGACAGTATTTTTGGGCTTCCCTTTCGGCGGTATCCATTTTGCTGGTGCAACTGGGCGTGCGTAAAACGCTTAAACTGGTGGAACTCGTCAAACATTACGATACCGTTTACATTGTATGCGACCCCACTTGGGACACCGTAAACCAAATTATCAAAAAAATTGAAGCGCACCAAGTAACTATCTTAAAAAATGAGGTTACCAAACAGAATAACCGTTTTTACGTTAGTTTAGTAGCCACCTTTACTGGGCACGACTTTCAAAACATCACCAAAGACCTTCTGGAAATGCCCGAAGTGTATAGTTTATATAAATAACAGGAGATACGTTAATCTATGACGGACGAAATGAAACCGATTCCGCTGTTTAATTTAAAAGAACAGCACGACAGTTTGAAGCAGGAAATTAATGCGGCGGCGATGGAAGCCCTAAACTCTATGCATTGGCTGCTAGGCCCGCAAACCGAAAAATTTGAAGAAGAATTTGCCGACCTTATCGGTGTGAAACATTGTATTACTTGCTCGTCCGGCGCAAGTGCTATTCAAATTGCTCTGGCCGCCGCCGCAATAGGCCCCGGAGACGAAGTAATTACCACCCCTTTTACCTTTATTGCCACGACCTCCTCTGTCAGTTTGACTGGAGCCAAGTTTGTGTTTGCCGATATTGACCCGCGCACCTATAATTTGGATGTACAGGACGTGGAACGAAAAATCACCAAAAAAACAAAAGCCATTTTGCCCGTCCACCTCTACGGTTATCCGGCCGATATGGACGCTATTATGCACCTGGCCAATGAACACGGTTTAAAGGTAATTGAAGATTGCGCGCAAGCCCATTTGGCTATGGCAGACGGTGTGAAAGTTGGCGGCATTGGCGATGCGGGTTGTTTTAGTTTTTACCCGAGCAAAAACCTGGGTGCCTGCGGAGATGCGGGCTGTGTAACCACCAATGATGACGAAATTGCCGACCGGTGCCGCTCCCTGCGCCACAGCGGACGCGCCAAAGACAAGGCCTATGAATATGATTTGGAAGGGTCCACCTTGCGTATGGACGAAATTCAAGCCGCTATTTTGCGCGTAAAACTGCCGCATTTGGAAGAGTGGACTGAGAAGCGCCGCAAGGCCGCCGCTTGGTATGCCGAAGGATTAGAAGGTGTGCCGGTGGTCCTCCCCCCTACCCCTCCCGCCGGATATGAACAATCTTACTATGTTTACACCATCCGTGCGGAAAAACGCGATGAATTGCAAGCCTATTTAAAGGCCAACAATATTGGTTGCGCGGTGTATTATCCGGTACCGCTTTATAAACAGCCGGCCTATAAGGACCGTGGTTTTAAAGCAGAGGACTACCCGGAAGCCGAAAAGGCCGCCAAAGAAGTCCTCTCTATCCCGATGTTCCCGGAAATTACCGAAGAACAAGTGCGCCGCGTGTGCGAAACAATTCGTGCCTTTTATGAAAAAGACTCCACTATCTAAACGGATGTTTTAGGTTAGCGTGGTGTGCGCCAGAAACTTTACAGGGCAATCCGGTTTTTATGGGTTGCCCTGTTTTGATAAAGAAGGATATCCGTATTACCCCTTATGCAAAAACACTTTATTACGCTTGATTTTTAAAATTATCCTTATTTTTTAAGTGTTTTTTAGCAAAACAAATCTGTTTCTAACAATACCCTATCAAAACCCTGCTGGATGACGGTGTTATTAATCAAAAGTCATCCTAAATTGGCGGCCCGCAGGGTTTTCAGGATCTATAACTTGGGTAGTGATTGTTGTTATCTAAAAGGTCATACTGGAAGGTTGCTGTCCAGTATCTGTCGTTTTCCTCTTTTCGAATAACAACAGATCCTGGACTACTACTTTCCAGGATGACAGCAAACAGCCAAAAGCCGTTAAGGACAATTAAAAAGAGCAACACTAAAACAGTGTTGCTCTAATCATCAAGGAATTAATCCATACATTGTTTTACCAAACTGCGCCTCACAAACAGCGTATAGGTTCATAAGAGCGCGCCCTTGCAAAAACAGTGTGGCTCAACTAATCATTACCCAGCGTATTGAGTCGCCGTCCGCAGGACCCGCAGGACTATAACATTTTGGTTTTAAGGCGGCTTGCGATATTGTCCAATTCGTCTAAGGAATTATAGTGAATAACGAGCGTTCCTTTCTTCATATTTTTGCCGTACTTCACTTCCACCTTAGTACCTAATGCAGATTGCAAATCATTTTCAAAGGAAGCCACTTCCACCGGCTTGGCTCCTTTTTCGGCTTTTTTTACCGGGAACATTAAAGCGCGGGCGGCATCTTCGGCTTGGCGGACCGACATTTTGCTATTGTGCATTTTTTTAAACAACATTTCGCGCTTAGCCGGGTCCGTAACCATTAACAAGGCACGTCCGTGCCCTTCGGAAATAGCGCCGTCCTGTAAGGCCTGTTGAATTTCTGGCTCCAAGTCCAGCAAGCGCAACGCATTGGAAATGGCGGCCTTAGATTTGCCGCAATAAGAAGCCAAATCGGTCTGTGTAATATAGAATTTACTCATCAAATTACGGTAGCCGAGGGCCGTTTCAATGGGGTTTAGATCTTCGCGCTGGATATTTTCAATTAGTGCCAATGCACACATTTCCTGGTCGCCCAAGTGTTTGTGTACAATAGCATCAATTTCTTTTAATCCGGCCAACTGGGTAGCGCGGAAGCGGCGTTCCCCCACTACAATTTCGTATTTATCCAGGCCCGCATCATAGACAACTACAATAGGCTGTGTCAGTCCGTGTTCTTTAATAGATTGGGCCAACTCTTGCAATTTTTCTTCGTTAAATACGCGGCGCGGTTGAAAACGGTTGGGAACAATTTTGTTTACGTCAATGCGCGTAACACTCATCCCCGGGGTTTGCTGCACTTGTACAGCAGCCTCATTGGTGGGCATATTAACCACTTGTTGCGTTTGTTTAATTAAAGCGTCTAAACCTTTACCTAATGCCTGTCTTACCATCTTATCCTCCAAAATCGTAATTCACCGGGAGTTCGCCCGTCATCTTAAAATCTTTATAAGCACTTGCATCAGCCCCGCGACGAACCAAAAATTCAATAGCCAACTGGATATACGCATTGGCTCCGCGGCAAGCCGGGTCGTAATTGAAAATAGATTGCCCGAAACTGGGAGCCTCAGCCAAACGGATATTACGCGGAATCGGCGTTTTATATACTTGGTCGCCAAAATAACGGCTGACCTCAGCAAATACTTGCTTAGACAAATTCATACGGGCATCATACATTGTCAAAAGGCCGCCGTCCATTTTTAGTTTTGGATGCAAAAATTGTTTAATTTTGGCCACCGTATTCATAAAATGGGCCAATCCCTCCAACGCATAATATTCACATTGGACAGGGGTAATCACACTGTCTGCGGCCATCATAGCGTTTAAAGTTAAAAGGCCCAAAGAAGGAGGACAATCAATAATAATATAATCATACATAGCGCGCAGAGGGTCCAAGACATCTTTAAGCATATTTTCGCGTCCGCGCACATTTACCAATTCCACCTCGGCACCGGATAAATCTTTACAGGCAGGCAACACATCTAACATTTCGCTAGATGTTTGGCGGACCACCTGTTCAAATGTGGCGGTTTTGGTAAGTAAATGATATACAGATTTATCGCCGTCTTGTACCGTTACCCCCAAGCCAGAACCGGCGTTACCTTGCGGGTCAAAATCTACAAGCAACACATTTTGATTTAAACAAGCCAACGCATAAGAAAGGTTGATAGAAGTGGTGGTTTTACCTACTCCGCCTTTTTGGTTGGCAATGACGACAATTTCTCCCATAAATCCTCCGTTTCTCTATACATATATTAAACATTAATTGGTGTTAAATTGCAATATAAAGGGCCTTGTTTTCACGTGAAAACAGTTATTTAATCCAATGAATACGGTTAAGCGGCCAATGTACAAACCAAGCCTTTCCTTTGATATTTTCGCGCGGAACGGGGCCCCAAAAACGAGAATCACAGGAATTATCTCTATTATCCCCCATAGCAAAATAGGAATTTTCAGGAACCACAACCGGACCAAAAGAATCACGCAATTCAATTCCTAAATAATTATCCAATAAATGGTCTTCCCACAAGTTCTGATATTCTTCTTTATCATCTACCTCAAAATAAGGGACTCGTTCTAAATCCTCATAAACCTCATAATCTTGCTTAGGAAGTTCTTTTCCGTTCACCCACGGACGACCATTTTTTACCTGAACTGTATCACCGGGCATAGCAATTATGCGCTTAACAAAATCCTTACCATACTGACTACCGCCGCAATTTTGTTGAGAGCGGTCCTTAGCGGGAAATTGAAAAACAATAATATCCCCCGGTTTAATCTGTTCATACGCACCAAAGCGCACCTTCGTAAATGGAATACGGAAACCATAAGATGCTTTATTTACAAACAAATGGTCCCCCTCCACCAAAGTATAACGCATAGAAGCGGAGGGAATTTTAAAAGCCTGTATAAAAAAGAACATCACAATAGAGGCCACAAACCCGGCAAAATATACCGTATTACTCCACTCCAAGTCCGCTTTCATTATTTTCTTTCTTTTGTCATCTATGGCTTTTTTTCCTTTAAGCAGGCCATATATTGCACACCCCAAAGATAAAACAATACCCCAAATAAGCCTGGACCAGTTTAAGGGTTCTCCCGCTCCACCGCCCATTACAAAGGTTAAAACATACACCGCACAGGATAAAATAATAAACAAAAAACCAGCGTGCCACCAAGCAAAAGACGTATTAGAATTTAATTTATTCTTTTTATTTAAATAGCGGGTAAATAATGTGAGAGCGTACATAATACACGCCACCGCAAAAAGACGTTGTTCCATAAAAACTCCTAATTTGTTTTCACGTGAAAACTATTGTTTAAAACTTGTTGATAAATTTGTTGATATTGTTGAGAACTCTGCCCAATCCGCTTGGAAATTTGAAGAGAATTACCCTTCATTGTTTCGCGCAGTTGTGCATTATTTATCAATTCTGCCATAAAGCAACTTAACAGCGTAATGTCTTTGGATGGAAAAACAAATCCATTTTTCCCGTGTTCCACCCACAAAGGCATATCGCCCACTTTACTAACCAAGCAAGGCAATCCTACTTGGATAGATTCCAGTAAAGATAAAGGCAAAGATTCTTCTATGGACGGCAAAACAAACACATCTGCCATATTAAGCCACTCATTAATATTATCCTGCTTTCCGGCTAACAAGACTGTTTTTTCCAAACCGTTTTGGCGGATAAAATCTTCTAATTCGGTCCGTTTTTTCCCCTCTCCCACATATATCAAACGGGCATTTGTATAAGTTCGTGCCACATTACGAAATGACTGTAATAAAGACAGAGGATCTTTAACCGGGGTCAAACGTGCCACTTCTATAAATACAATATGTTCCGAGGTGTAGGCATACTTTTTCCGCATTTTATCACGCAGTGTTTCGTCCGCATAAAAAACCGTTTTATCCACTCCGTTTGGAAGTAAATAAACTTTATTTTTATTATACTTTTGCTTTTCTATCAAATACCGAGCCGTTGAAAAGGACTCTGCCACTGTCAGCGTATCTAAATCTTTTAATAGTTTATCCGCCCAACGGAGCGGAAACATCTTTTTAGATAAGTCAAAATGCGGTGTACTAATAAGTTTCACTTTTTTGCCTGCACATGCCACCCGGGCATATTCTATTGCGCGGTAGAGCATAGCGTGCACAATATCCGGCTGAAAATCTTTTATCTGCGCCGCTAATTTTTGGATAATCCGCCCACCATAGCCGCGCATATTTAGGCTTATTACCTCAATGTGATGTTTGGTTAATTCCCGTGCCACCGGACCAAGCGGTTTTAAACAGACCACCCGCACAGAGTGAACTTGGGCTGTTTTTACAGATAGTTCCAAAAGGGCTTTTTCCGCCCCCCCCACATCAGTTGAAGTAATAACATATAAAATTTTCATATTTCTTATTATACCAAGTTTAACACTTGTACGCGGGTTGTAAAAAGAATAAAAAAACGGGCCGTAAAATGCGCCCGTTTTTTATGTGTAAAAAATACTTAAAATTTAAGCATTTTTTTCAAAACAGCCCCTAATTTTAATTTTGCGGCTTAAACTGGTCCTTTCCTACCCCGCAAACCGGGCAAATCCAGTCCTCTTTTACATCTTCCCACTTGGTTCCGGCCGGAACTCCGTTATCCGGATCGCCAACCGCCGGGTCATACACATAACCGCAAACTTCGCAAACATATTTCACCATAATTTACTCCTCCCATTTTTTTATAAATGCGTAGCACCCGCAGGCGTTTTTCCTTTTATAACGTGATGATAATAATCATACGTCAAAGGTTTTCCCTCCGGATTTAACACACCCGCATCCTTTACCTGCCCAATAAAAAGCGTATGTGTGCCCATATCTACTGTTTGGCTCACCTCTACTTCCATATAAGAAAGTGTATGTTCCACAACGATAGGGCACCCCAAAAAACCCATTTTATAGGGAACCTTGGCCAATTTATCAAATGTCCGCCCCGAGCGGAAACCGAAAATTCCAATAAACGGCAAAGGTGTATTTTGTTCAAGCGGCATAGCGGCAAACACGCGGCTTTTTAAAATCATATCGTGCGTAAGGCTATTTTTATTGACGGAAATAGCCATTTGGGCCGGTTCCGCCGTTACCTGAAAAACGGTATTTACAATAAGCCCGTTCTTTTTTTCCTCTTCGCAGGTGGTAACAATATACAGCCCGTACGTTATATAATTAAGCCCTTTGTTAATGTCGTTTACCGCCATATCAAATACTCCGTTATTTTACTTTTTCGGCCAATTTTTGGCTGATAAGTAAGCCCAAATCCCGGCAGGATTGCTTTACTTTCTCATCGGGAACAAAGGGAGATTTAATAGCCGGAGCCACCACCTCCACTTTCATTGCTTCCAAGGTTTTAGTTAATTCATCAATAGGCGCTCCGCTCCAACCATAAGAGCCGAAAGCCGCCCCGATAAGACCTTTTTTGCGCAAGCCTTTTAAGTAGCAAAGCATATCCGCCATAGACGGAAAAATTTGGCTGTTAAGTACCGGCGAACCGATAATCAGCGCACTTGCGTCCAGCAGTTCTGTAACCACGTCGCTGCGGTGGTTGCTGTGCATAGAAAGCTGTTTTACTTCTGTGCCGCCTGCGCGAAGGCCGTCGGTAATATAAGAAGCCATTTTTTCCGTACTGCCCCACATAGTATCGTAAACAACAACCGCCTTATTTTTAGGAGCCTGAGCGGCCCATTTAGCATATAAATTAACGATTTTAGCCGGGTCTTTGCGCCATATAAAACCGTGGTCCGGTGCAATTAAACGCGGAGCCAAGCCCATTTGTTTAACTTGCTCCAAAAAACGCAAGACAATATCGGAATAAGGCAATACAATATTGGCATAATATTTTTCCGCTTCATACAACCAAAGACGTTCTTCGTTTTCGTCGTCAAACAGTTTTCCTGTGGCATAGTGCATACCAAACACATCGTTAGTAAACAGGACGTTCTCTTTTTCCAAGTACGAAAACATACTGTCCGGCCAATGCAGCATACGCGCTTCTACAAACGAAATGGTATCACCGCCAACGTCAATGCGGTCTCCTGTTTTCACGGTTTTTAACTTCAAATCACAATGAAATTGCTCGGTAATGTCTTTAAATCCCATTGTAGAAACATAGACTTCTTCCGGCTCAATATAATTAACGGCCTGGGGTAAAGCGCCAGAGTGGTCCATTTCCGAGTGGTTGGAAATAATAATTTTGATTTTTTTCGGGTCAATTACGCTTTGTATGCGCTCCATCATTTCGCCGTAAAATTCCTTTTTAACCGTATCAATAAGAGTGGGTTTTTCTCCCATTACCAAATAAGCATTATACGTCGTACCGCGCTTGGTGGAATAACCGTGGAAATCGCGAATATTCCAATCAATCGCCCCCACCCAATAAACTTTTTCCGAAATTTTTACCGCTTGCATCATATTATGTTTTTCCCCTTAAATTAATTTTCCTTCTGCCACAAACCGTGCAAATTGCAATATTCACGCGCTATTACTTTATCCGAATCACTCTTAAATTCAGCCTGCGGTTTTTCTCCGGGCTTCAAATATTTGCGCTGAACCTTGCCGCATTTTTCACAAACCAGTTCAATCCACTCAATATAATGGTTATCCAGCATCGGGTGTTCCACGCTCCCCACAGTTACGCGGTATCCGCCGTCAATTTTTTCTATCACCGGGACGTGCTTTTCAGCCGCTCCGTCGGAAAGACCTGCCTGCATTAGTTTCATAGCGTGCCCACAGCAGGATAATTCTCCCCCCGCCGCGTGGACTACTTCCACTATATTGCCGCAGGTTTCGCATTTATAAATATCGTTCAATTTTGTCATATGCACCTCTAATAAAAATTTGGTATTTTTGTAACCAATCTTATTTTTTTCTGCAATAAACTGTATATAAGTTATTATACCTTGTTTATTGATTACTATAACCTCTGTTTTATCTGTAATAAAATAGGAAGTTATTTTATTTTTTGCAAATCAGTTCATTATTAAAAAAATCCTTATTAATAATAATTCCTATTAATAATATATCATATTTTATGCTTCTTTGCATCATAACAAAGGAACCGCGCCCGCACAAGCCCAAAAAGAGATTAGTTTATTTAATAGTGTATTTTTTGGCAAAAACCGCGTTTTTACCACTTTTACAACTTTTTAATAGAAATATAGCCAAAATTTTAAAAATCGTTTTATTTTGCATTTTAACCCCATTATTAAACGTTTTAATTATTTTTATTTGACGGAGTCCGTAATAAGTGGTATTATAAAGAATATATTATTTTATGGTGGCTTTACTGTGGATAATTTTCAGGACACACCCAAATTAGTTCCCGTTTTTCAAGATATAGAAAATATTATAGGTAAGGATACTTACGATATGTGGCTCCGCCCGGCCCAATTTGGCTACGCGGGCAACATACTCACGATTTCTTTGCCCAACCAATTTTGGGGTAAAACAATTCGCGAGCGTTACGAACATATTATAAAGGACGCTTTTTTAAAACATTTGGGCGCGGAAATTACCATTGTTTACGAAGTTTCCGTCCAGGAACCCGCCCCGGCGGTGCAAACAGCGCAAGATGTTATTCCCGCGACACCTGCCCCCGCGGCTCCTGTGATAAAAAAGAATTCTTTTCCTTCGCGGTTAAATTCTGCCTATATGTTTGATAATTTTATTGAATCCCCCTCCAACCGCTTTGCTTATAAAGCGGCTGAGGCCGTAGTTCATAAATTAGGCAACCGCGAAAATAATCCTTTGGTCATTTATTCTTCCCCCGGACTCGGTAAAACCCACTTACTGCACGCTATCGGAAACCAAATTTTAAAGGAAAATCCAAACGCCAAGGTATTATATATGTCCGGCGAAGAATTTGTGAGTGAATACATTGAAGCCTTACAAAATAAAGCCTCGGAAAGTTTCCGCAAAAAATACCGTTCCTTGGATTGTTTTTTAATGGACGATATCCAATTTGTAGCCGGAAAATCTGCCAGTGAGGTGGAGTTCTTCTACACCTTTAATGCACTGTTTGAAAGCCATAAACAAATAGTATTGTCGTCCGACAGAACGCCGCAGCAGTTGGAATTAGATGAACGTTTATCTTCGCGTTTACTCTCCGGTATTTGCGTGGAAGTAAAACGTCCTAATTTGGAAACGCGTATTGCTATTCTGCGCCAAAAGCGCGACAGTATCAACTTTGACATTGGCGACGATGTACTCGCCTTTATAGCAGAAGGTGTGCAAACCAATATCCGCGAATTAGAAGGCTCTTTATTCCGTTTGGTGGCCTATTGCGGAATGCACAGCGTAACGCCTACTATTTCTATCGCAAAGGAACTGCTGGCCGATATCTTGGTAAGCGACAATGATTTATCTATTAACGTCAATACCATTAAAAAAATTGTAGGCAAACATTTTAATATAAAAATGGAAGATTTTAATTCCAAGCGCAAAACCCAGTCTATTGCGTGGCCGCGCCAGATAGCCATGTTTTTAACCACGGAACTGACAGATTTATCCCTGCCGGAAATCGGGCGGGAATTTAACCGCGACCATAGCACAGTGGTCCACGCGCGCGACTTGGTAAAAGAAAAAATAGAAACGGATCCCTTTTTTGCAGCCGAAATAAACCAAATTATCTTGGATATTAAGGCTGTGGATAAGTAGTATATAACCGGTGGATAACTTGGGAATAAGGTTAAAAAACGGCTCATAAATTTTTTTGCGGTGGATGATGTGGATAAATAAACCGGGTTATACACAATTATCACAAACAAGTTGTATAGGTAAAATCACATTATCCACGCAATCAACAGGACATATAACAGAGATTAAGATATGAAAATAAATATTACTAAATCAACCTTTTTGGAAGGCATACAGATTGTTTCTTCGGGTGTTTCGTCCAGAACCACTCTGCCTATCCTGCATAACTTTTTGATTGAGGCGCAAGCCGGAAAGTTAAAGTTGGTCCGTACCGATATGGAAATGGCCACTATCCACTATTTAAACGCCGAAGTGGAAGAAGAAGGCAGCATTACCGTACCGATAAAAGAATTTTCGGAAATCATCAAAAACTTACCCGATGATCAAGAAATTAACTTATACACCGACGAAAACAATAAATTTCATATCAAATCCGGCAAGAGTAAATTTTGGGTAATCGGTACTCCCAAATCCGAATATCCGGCTATCCCCGAGGTGGAACGCACCAACAGCGTTTCCTTATCTCCCTTGGAATTACAGGATATGGTAGTTAAGACAGCATTTTCCGCATCCACCCAGGAAACCCGCTATATTTTGAACGGCCTTTTGTGGAATAACACACCCGAAAAGTTTGAAGTAGTCGCCACGGACGGCGGCCGCTTGGCTGTGGCTTCTCATGCGGCTTTACCGGGCAGTAATGAATTTAAAATCATTATTCCTACCAAAATTTTAAACGAAGTTTGCCGTTATATCGCTATTGCCAAACCCGGCAAAGACGATATGATTGAAGTGAATGTGGCTTCCAACCAAGTCAGTTTTATGATGAAGGAAACCACTTTCATCTCCCGCTTAATTGAAGGCAATTTTCCGAATTACAACCAAGTAATTCCTACCAAAAAGAACCTCGGTTTTGAGGTTTTTACCAAGGATTTATTGGCTTCCACCCGCCGCGCGAAACTTTGTATTGGGGAATTTGGGGCGCTTGTTAAATTTAAATTGGAAAATAACAATTTGACGATTTCCGCCAACTCCCAGAAAATGGATTTTACGGACGAATTACCCGTAGAATATACCCAAGAAGCCTTTGATGTGGCTTTTAACCCGGATTATATTATTGATGTACTTAAAAATATCGCCACGGAAAAAGTTTCTTTTTCGTTTGTAAATGCTTCACAGCCTGTATTAGTGGAGCCGGTGGGCGATACAATGTTTAAATACGTCATTATGCCGGTGCGCGCTTAATGAAGTTTGGCCAAAACCCCAAAAAAGAGTGGCGTTCCAGCGCAGAACTGGAAAACCGTTTTAACGGCCTAAACCGCCGTTTAAACAGACTAATGATTTTGGACCACGTTTGGCATCAGTTGATTGGAAATAAAGCCAAATTTTGGGTATTAAAGGCCGTTAAAGACGATACAATCTATGTGCAGGTTAAAATTTCGGTGGCTAAGAACGAATTAATCGCCCGCCGCCAACAGTTAATCAAAGAACTGAATAAACATTTTGAACAGCCGTGGATTGGAAAAATAGAAATACAATAGATTTGCCGTATTTACATTAAGGAGTTGTAAATGACAACCGAAGAACAGAAAGAGAAGGATTACGATTCTTCCAAAATTACCGTTTTAGAAGGATTGGAAGCGGTCCGCAAACGTCCGGCTATGTACATTGGCTCTACGGGGCTTCCCGGGCTTCATCACTTAGTGTATGAGGTGGTGGATAACTCTGTGGACGAAATTTTAGCCGGCGGGGCCACTACCATTACCGTTACAATTAAAGATGATATGACCTGCTCTATTCAGGATGACGGGCGCGGTATTCCTGTGGACCTGATGAAGAACGCCAAAGATGCCAAACTGCGCAATAAATCCGCCTTGGAAGTGGTAATGACCGTTTTGCACGCGGGCGGTAAGTTTGACAGCGGTGCTTATAAAGTATCCGGCGGTTTGCACGGGGTGGGTGTATCCTGCGTAAACGCATTATCCGAAACAATGGAAGTGGAAGTCCGCCGCAACGGTCATATCCACTACCAGTGCTATCACCGCGGTAAACCGGCTGAACCTGTTAAGGTTATCGGCGATACCGAGGAACACGGTACAAAAGTAACTTTCCACGCTGATAAAGAAATCTTCGGCGATGTAGCCTTTTCCTATGAAACAATTGGTAACCGTTTGCGCGAACTGGCGTTTTTAAACGCGGGTATCAAAATTGTTTACACGGATGAACGCAAAGAGGATAACCAAACCGTTACCTTCCACTATGAAGGCGGAATTTCCCAGTTTGTTAAGTATTTAAACACAAACAAAACCGTTATCAACCCGGAACCTATTTACTTAACCAAAGAGGTGGGGGATAACTATATTTCCTTTGCTATCCAGTATAACGAAAGTTATTCCGAAAATGTGTTTTCGTTTGTGAATAATATTCACACCGTGGAAGGCGGTACGCATTTAAGCGGTTTCCGCTCCTCTCTTACACGTTTGATTAATGAATATATCAAAAGTAATAACCTTTCCAAACACAAAGATATTTCTGTGGGCGGGGATGATATTAAAGAAGGTTTAACGGCTGTTTTGTCTGTTAAAATTCCGCACCCGCAGTTTGAAGGGCAGACCAAAACCAAATTGGGGAACTCGGAAGTGGAAGGTATTGTCCGTTCCGTCGTGAGCGATACGCTTTCTACGTTTTTTGAAGAAAACCCCAAAACGGCCCGCGCTATTTGTGAAAAATGTGTCGGTGCCGCAGTGGCGCGTGAAGCCGCCAGAAAGGCCCGCGATTTAACCCGCCGCAAAGGTGCGTTAGAAGGCGGCGGATTACCAGGTAAACTCGCCGATTGCCAGGAAAGAGATTCCGCCAAATGCGAACTTTTCCTCGTAGAAGGGGATTCCGCCGGTGGTTCCGCCAAACAAGGGCGCGACCGCGTATTCCAGGCTATTTTGCCGCTTCGCGGTAAAATTTTGAACGTGGAAAAAGCCCCGCTCGTGAAGATTTTATCCAGCGATACCGTGCGCGACTTAATTGCCGCTGTCGGTACGGGGGTAGGCGAAGGGGAGGGGGGATTTGACCTTTCCAAACTCCGCTACCACAAAATTATTCTAATGGCTGATGCTGATGTGGACGGACAGCACATTTCTACCTTGCTTTTGACGTTCTTCTACCGCCAGTTAAAGCCGCTTATTGAAAACGGACACATTTATTTGGCCCAACCGCCTTTGTATAAGGTTAAAAAAGGCAAAGTGGAACAATATTTGCAAACAGAAGACCAAATGCAACAATGGTTGATGAAAGAGGGGCTTGCTACCGTTACGGTTACGGATATGAAAAAACAGGAAGCCTTGTCCGGCGACCAGTTGCGCGATTTACTTAAAATCTTGCGTGATGTGGAAGATATCCTTGCAAAACTGGAAATTAAAAACATTACGCTTGCTGACTTTATGGCGTTTCTCGCCGAAGGCAAAGTGCCGGTGTACCGCATTCCGTTAAGAAGCGGCGGTTTCCGCTATTTCTATGCGGAACAGGAATACCGCGAATACGAGGAACAGTATATGCAGGAAAAACGCGAGGAATTGGCTGCCGACGGTGTGGATATTGCCACCGTCAACACAGATTCGCTCGTGCCCGAACACCAGAGCCTGTTTGAATTTGGCAAATTATTAGCCTCCGAAAAGAAGATGGAAGTTTTTGGCTTTACGTTTGCCCAATACCCGGTGATTGAAAACGAAAAAGAACGTATCAATCCTTTGTTTAAAGTAAACAACGGCAAAACAGATGCCTTGGTTTATAGTTTGGCGGAACTCTTGCACGCGGTGAAGGAAGCCGCTTCCTCCGGTGCGACCATTCAGCGCTACAAAGGTTTGGGTGAAATGAACCCCGAACAGTTGTGGGAAACCACTATGGACCCTGCTAAACGCAAACTTATCCAGGTAAAAATCAACGACGCTGCCGACACCGAACAGGCGTTTACAATGTTGATGGGCGATAAAGTGGAGCCGCGCCGCGACTTTATTCAATCGCACGCCTTGGAAGTAAAGAACTTGGATATTTAATATACGGGGCGTTAAACGCCCCAACAGATTTAATCCGTAACAGGAGATATTTTTAAATGAGCGAAGAAATGAACAACCAGCCCCAAGCCCAAAATACAAATGTGGACTTGTTTGGCAATATTCAGCAGCGCGATATAGCGGGCGAAATGCGTTCTTATTACATTGATTACGCTATGAGCGTAATTGTAGGACGTGCTTTGCCTGACGTACGCGACGGTTTGAAGCCGGTACACCGCCGTGTGTTGTATTCTATGAACGAAATGGGCTTAAAATACAATAAAGCCTATAAGAAATCTGCCCGTGTAGTAGGTGATGTACTCGGTAAATATCACCCGCACGGTGATACCGCCGTATATGATACGCTCGTTCGTATGGTGCAAGATTTTTCCCTGCGCAAACCTTTAATTGACGGTCAGGGCAACTTCGGTTCTATTGACGGAGACTCTGCCGCCGCTATGCGTTACACCGAGTGCCGCCTGCAACGCATTTCCGAAGAAATGCTGGGCGATTTGGATAAAGATACCGTCAAAATGATTCCCAACTATGACGGCTCTTTAATGGAACCCTCCGTATTGCCGGCCAAACTTCCGGCTTTGCTCGTCAACGGTTCTGCCGGTATTGCCGTAGGTATGGCTACCAATATTCCTACGCATAACTTGGGCGAAGTCTGCGACGGTATTATTGCGTATATCCAAAACCCCGATATTTCCACCAAGGAAATGATGAAGATTATCAAGGGGCCGGACTTTCCCACGGGTGCTATTATCCGCGGAACGAAAGGTATTTATGAATATTTTGAAACAGGCCACGGCAGCGTAAAAGTACAAGCCACTACGGAAATTGAAGAACGCAAAAACGGCCGTGAAGCCATTATCGTAACGGCTATTCCGTATCAGGTAAACAAAACGGCTCTTATTGAAAGCATTGTCGGTTTGGTGCGCGATAAAAAAGTTACCGATATTTCCGATATCCGCGACGAGTCGGACAGACGCGGTATGCGCCTGGTGATTGAAGTAAAACGCGACGGAAATGCCCAAGTGGTGTTGAACCACCTCTTTAAGCATACCCAGTTGCAAACCTCTTTCCCGGTCAATATGTTGGCGATTGTGGACGGCCGCCCGCGCGTGCTGTCGCTTAAAGAAGTAATGAAGGCCTATGTAAAACACCGCCAAGAGGTTATTACCAACCGCACAAAATTTGATTTAAATAAAGCACAAAGACGTGAACACGTTTTGAACGGTTTACTCGTGGCTATTGCTAATATGGACGAAGTGGTTACCATTATCCGCAAAGCCAAGGACCCGACCGAAGCCAAATTTACGTTAATGCAGCGCTTTACCTTGTCCGAAGTGCAGGCGCAGGCTATTTTGGATATGCGCTTACACCAGTTGACGCAATTGTCCGCGCTTGCCATTGAAAACGAACGCAAGGACCTGCTTAAACTGATTGCTGAATTGCAGGATATTTTGGGTAACCCGCAGCGTATTTTGGATATTATTGTAGAAGAACTTACACAGTTGAAAAAAGACTACAACGACCCGCGCCGCACCGAAATCGGCCCGGATATGACGGACTTCTCTATGGAAGATTTAATTGAGAAGGAAGATGTAGTCATTACCATTTCTAACGACGGCTATGCCAAACGCATTCCGCTCTCCACTTACAAGAGCCAGAACCGCGGCGGCAAGGGCATTATCGGCAGTAAGACGAAAGAGGAAGACTTTATGGAACACCTCTTTGTAACGTCTTCCCACGCCACTATTTTGATGTTCACCAACCGCGGCCGTGTGTTTGCTTTACGCGCTTTTGAAATTCCCGAAGGAAACCGTATGTCCAAGGGTAAGGCTATTGTCAACCTGTTGCAACTGACGGGCGAGGAAAAAGTAACCGCCGCCAACGCGATTGAAACGTTTGACAAAGAACATTGTGAAAATACTTATCTAACAATGTGCACCCGCTTGGGTACTATTAAACGTGTGGAATTAAGCGAGTTTGCCAATATCCGCCGCTCCGGTATTATTGCTATCGGGTTGGAAGAAGGCGACGTGCTTGTCGGTGTACAAACGACGCACGGTAAATCGGATATTTTAGTGGCTACTAAGAACGGCAAATCTATCCGCTTTGACGAAAACCAAGTGCGTTGTATGGGCCGCCCGGCTAAGGGTGTGCGCGCCATTAACTTGGGCGCCGGCGACGTGGTGGTGGGTATGGAACAAGCCCCCAATGACGAACCGCAGCCAGACGTGCTTTCCGTATGTGAAAACGGTTTTGGCAAACGCACGGAATTTAGCGAATATAAACGCCAAAACCGCGGCGGTATGGGTGTGATTACCATTAAAACCAGTGCGCGTAACGGCTCGGTAGTGGGCATTAAACTGGTGGACGAAACGAAAGACTTGATGATTGTAACCGAAAAGGGTATGACCATTCGCGTCCGCTGTGCCGATATCCGTTCCGTCAGCCGCAACTCCCAAGGGGTTACGCTGGCCAAAATGGACGAAGGCGACAAAATTGCCCGTATTGCTCCCGTTGTCAAAGACGAGGACGACACCGCAACGGACGAAAAATAATCCGCCAACGGACCAGATTGCAAACCCCCGGCAGAACAAATTTCTGCCGGGGTTTTTGTGCGATTTAAAATTTCTAGTGCCCCGTATATTATCTGTTGATATTATTGGTGCGGCCTGTAAAGTGTGTGCCCCGCCGGGGTTACCGTTAGAGTGTAACTGCGCTATTAATCGTTACACAGCATCCAGGGTAGTGGCCTGCAAGGTGCGGCTGAAAAAAGTAGGGTTTACAAGCGGGCGCGAAAGTGCTATAAAAGTAAGAGGGGAAATCTATTATGAGGACAAATCCGCATATTTTAGAAATAAATACGCGTTCCTGGTTAAAACGGCTGGAAACGCAATTAAACCGGCCTGTAACTTTGGCAAATATTCCGGATGAACAATGGGATAAAATCAAAGAAGCGGGCTTTGATGCTGTTTGGCTGATGGGGGTATGGAAATTAAGCCCGGCGGCAGAAAAAATTGCGCGCGAGCATAAGGATATCCAAGCGCAAATCCGTGCTATTAAGCCGGATTTTAAGCCGGAGGATATCACGGCTTCTCCGTATGCCGTATATGAGTACACGGTTAATCCGTCGTTGGGTGGGGACGAAGCCTTGCGTACCGTGCGCCATAAATTAAACGAGCGCGGCATTTGTCTGCTTTTAGATTTTGTCGGCAACCATACGGCTATTGACAGCCCGATGATTACCGCGCAACCCGATTTGTATATTAATACCGGTAAAAATGCGCCCAAATCGCACCCGGATTGGTTCTTTAAAAATCCGGACGGGGTATATATTGCCCACGGGCGCGACCCGTATTTTGCTCCGTGGACCGATACGGCGCAACTGAATTATTTTAATCCCAAAACGCGGGCCTTTATGTTGCAAAACCTATTGCGCGTAGCCGATATGTGTGATGGGGTTCGTTGTGATATGGCAATGCTGCTGCTCAATAAAGTCCATCGGGATACTTGGTGGGAATTTATCGGCAGCGATTTGCCTAAAGAAGAATTTTGGCGCCAAGCCTTAGACAGCGTGCGTGAAAAACACCCTGAATTTACTTTCATTGCCGAAGTGTATTGGGGATTAGAGTGGGACATCCAGGAAATGGGCTTTGATTATACATACGATAAAGTCCTCTACGACCGTTTGCGTTTTTCTAATGCCGAGGATATTAAAGGCCACTTGGGCGCGGAGCATTTGTTCCAAATGCGCTCTATCCGCTTTATCGCTAACCACGACGAAGAAGAAAGTTTAAAAGCATTTGGTAAGGAAAAATCTTTGGCGGCCGGTACGATTATCGCTACGCTGCCCGGCGCGCGGATGTTCCATTATTTCCAAATCTTGGGCCGTCCGGCGCGTATGCCTATCCAATATATCAACGATACCTTTACGGAAAATGCCGAAGTAAAAGCCTATTATATGCGGTTGTTGCAAATCGCCTCCGCCCCGGCCTTTCACGGCGGACAATGGTCCTTGCGGGATGTAACTCCGGCCGAAATGGGGAACAACAGTTTCCGCAATATTTTGTCTTGGCAATGGAAACAAATGAACACCGGCAAAATGGTGGTTATCAATTACAGTAATGCTCCCGCCAAAGGCCGCCTGCATTTAAAAGGGGTCTATGGTCCCAACAGCCAGGTAACCGAAGAGTTTACGGGTGAAAAGGTAACTGTTTCGCCGGAAATGCTTTCCCAAGGTTACATTGTGGACTTGAAACCTTACGAAAGCAAAATCTTCACTTATACGGTGTGATAAAAGTAAAAGTTGTATTAGAAGCCCCGCCGACTGTTTTATGCGGGGTTTTTTATTCGCTTAAAAAAGTGCGCGGGGTTGCTAAATTTAATACAATACTAATAGGTGGCGGTTGTACGACTTAAATCGGTAGATTTTTTGCCCAAATTGTTTTATAATATTAAGTGTACTTACCGCCCGGTAAATAAACCGGGGGATACTTATGGCGCTTGGACCTTTTACCCAACAGGACCATTTACAAATTACGACGTTAGGCTTGGAGTTTGCCGTGTCGGAAATTTTAGGCGCGTATGTAGGATACCGGCTGGATATAAAAATGAACACAAGCCCGTGGTGTTTAATCGGGGGCGTAATAGCCGGGTTTGCATTGGGCTTTTACCAAATTGTGCGTTCGGCCAAACAGATGCAAAAGGACGCCGCAACTTTAAAAAAGGCAGATAAAAAAGATGGACGTAGCTGAAATAATTTCTCATCATATTTTGGACCACGATTGGGGTGTAGCCCTGGGTGGTTTCCGTATTCCGCTTACCACGCATAGCGTTACTATTTTAGCGGTAAGTGTAGTGTTGTTTGGTATGTTGTGCTGGATTTCCCGCGCCCGCCAAAGCCGTTCCGGCCGTTTGCTTACGGCCTTAGCCGAAGAATATGTGTTGTTCATCCGCGATGGTATGGTTTTACCTAATATGGGTAAAGAGGGCAAAAATTTTCTGCCGTATTTCTGCACGCTGTTTTTGTTTATTTTGTTTGTAAACTTAGCGGGTATGATTCCGGAAATGAAGACCGCTACTTCTAATATTTCCGTTACGGCCGCCTTGGCCTTGTGTTCGGGCGGGCTTATCTTGTATAGCGGGCTTAAATTTCACGGGATTGTCGGGTTTTTAAAAGGGTTTGTTCCTTCCGGCACGCCCGGCTGGCTGGTCCCTCTTATTTTCCCGTTAGAAGTTGTCAGTTTGGTTATCAAGGTATGCGTGTTGGCTATCCGTTTGTTTGCCAATATGCTGTCCGGCCATATGGTATTGATTTGCTTGCTTTTGATTATTTTTATTGTCGGGCAAATGCACGTTGCGGCAGGTGCCGGGGCACTTGTGCCGGCGATGTGTTTGGAAATTTTTATGACGTGTTTGGAACTGTTGGTAGCGTTTTTACAGGCGTATGTGTTTACGTTGCTGACGGCTATTTTTGCAGGATCGGTCATTCATACGCATTAATTTGAAAAATCTATCAAGGGGATTACCCCAAAGGAGAAGAACTTATGGAACTCGTAGCACTTAAATATATTGCCGCCGGTATCGGCGCTGGACTTACCGTCATTGGTGCGGGGCTTGGTTTGGGTAAAATCGGCACCGCCGCTTTGGAAGGTACCGCCCGCCAACCGGAAGCCGGTTCCGACCTGCGCACCACGATGATTATTATCGCCGCGTTGTTGGAAGGTGCCGCTATGTTGGGCTTGGTTATCTGCTTGCTCACGATGGTAATGAAATAAACATAAAAGAGTAATCTATGGAAGATTTATTGAAGCCTGATTACGGCGTACTCGCTTTGACGGTCTGCAATTTTTTGCTGCTCGTTTATTTGCTTAAAAAATTTGCGTGGAACCGCATCATTGGTGCGTTGGAATCGCGCGAACAGCAAATAGCGCAGGATAAATTGCAAGCCCAACAAGCGCGCGAGGCCGCGGAAAAAATCAAAAGCGAACTGGACGAAAAATTAGCCCAAATTGCCGATGAAGCCGCTAAAAAAATGGCCGAAGCCGTAAAAATGGGCGAAACGCAAAAAGAACAACTCTTGGCTGCGGCCAAAGAGCAGTCCGAACGCCTGGCAGAACAGGCAAAAGCGCAAATTGAAGCCGAAAAGAACAAAGCACTTTCGGACGTGCGCGGCGAAATTGCCCGCGTGAGCGTGCTGGCTGCTTCCAAGGTAATTGAACAGCAGTTGAACGAAGACGCTGCCAAAGCCGTGGTGGACCGCGTACTGGCAGAAGTAAAGGCGAAGTAATATGAACAGTTCAGACAGAATTGCGGTGCAGCGTTACGCGGCCGCCTACAACGCATTAAGCGCCACCAACGAGGATGCCTCCCGGCGGGCGGAATCTCTCCGGCTGGCTGCCCAAGCATTGGCAGGCGTGCAAACGTATATGTCCAGCCCGCGTATTTCCACAGAAGAGAAAAAACAAACCGTCAAGGCCGCTCTTGCCGCATTGCCGGAAGCATCTTCGTTTGTGGAAGTACTGCTGGATGCCAAGCGTTACGCGCTGTTGGACGCCGTCGTCCACCGCGTGGAAGAACTGTTAGACGAACGGTTGGGTATTTTGCGCGCGGAAGTTGTTTCCGCCCGCGCCTTAAACGAAACCCAGCAACGCCAGACCGAAGAAGCCCTTTCCGCGCGTTACGGCGGAGAGGTTAAAGCGATTTTTAAAACAAACCCGGCTCTTTTGGGCGGACTCCAAATTTGGTGCCGGGGGGAACTGATAGACGGCAGTCTGCAAGGGCGTTTAGCCAAGTTGCAGGCGGAACTCGCACAGTAACAATGGTAATTATATGGCAATCAGACCAGAAGAAATAACCAATATCATTAAAGAAAAAATTGAACATTTTGACGCGTCCGCCGATGTAAACGAAGTAGGTACCGTTATCCAGGTAGGGGACGGTATCGCCCGCGTACACGGGTTAAACAACGTAAAAGCATCGGAATTGGTGGACTTCGGCAACGGGGTAAAAGGTATGGCGCTGAACCTGGAATACGACAACGTCGGCTGCGTGCTGATGGGGCCGGACCATTTGGTTCACGAAGGCGGTACCGTTAAACGCACCGGCGAAGTTATCAGTATTCCCGTAGGCGCAGATATGATTGGCCGCGTGGTGGACCCGCTCGGCAACGCATTGGACGGCAAGGGTGCGGTAAAAACCGATAAAAATATGCCGTTGGACATTGTAGCCCCCGGTATTATTGACCGTCAGCCCGTTAAACAGCCGCTCCAAACCGGTATCAAAGCCATTGACGCAATGGTGCCGATTGGAAAAGGCCAGCGCGAACTGATTATCGGCGACCGCCAAACGGGTAAAACCGCTATTGCGGTGGACGCTATTATCAACCAAAAGAATATTCCCGCTTCCGAGCGCTGCATCTGTATTTATGTGGCTGTCGGCCAAAAACAGAGCACGGTGGCCCAAGTGGTCAAAACTTTGACCGATTTTGGGGCCATGGACTATACGATTGTAGTGTCCGCCACCGCTTCGGACCCGGCTTCCCTTTTGTATATCGCCCCGTACGCAGGTTGCGCTATCGGCGAATATTTTATGTGGCAGGGCAAAGATGTGCTTATTGTGTATGACGATTTGTCTAAACACGCGCAGGCATATCGCCAGATGTCCTTGCTGTTGCGCCGTCCGCCAGGCCGCGAAGCCTACCCCGGCGACGTATTTTACTTGCACTCCCGCTTGTTGGAGCGCGCTTGCAAACTTTCCAAAGAAAACGGCGGCGGTTCCATTACCGCTTTGCCTATTATTGAAACGCAGGCCAACGACGTTTCCGCGTATATTCCAACCAACGTAATTTCTATTACCGACGGACAGATTTACTTGGAAAGCAGCCTGTTTTTAAGCGGTATTAAGCCGGCTATTAACGTCGGTTTGTCCGTATCCCGCGTGGGTGGCTCGGCCCAGCGCAAAACAATGCGCAAAGTGGCCGGTACACTGCGTATTGACTTATCCCAGTATCAGGAATTGGAAGGCTTTGCCCAATTTGGTTCCGAACTGGATAAAGAATCCCAACGCCAAATTGCCCGCGGTAAACGTATGACGGAACTGTTAAAGCAGAACCAGTATTCTCCTATGAAAGTAGGCGAAGAAGTGTTGGTCCTCTACGCGGGGACTCACGGCTATTTGGACACGGTGGAAGTAAGCGACGTGTTGGAGTACGAAAAGCAACTCCTCGCCTATGCCCGCGCCGAACGCCCGGACGTGCTGGATATGCTCAATGCCTCTGTGGAACTGACCCAAGAAGTGGAAGAAAAAATGGTCAGCGCGTTGGATGCTTTTAAAACGGTTTTTAAACCTTTACAACAGGAGAAATAAATGGACGCTAAAACCAAGAAAAAATACCTGGTTACCGGCGGTGCCGGATTTATCGGCAGTAACATTGCCAAAACGCTGGAAGCCCAGGGACACGAAGTAACCGTATTGGACGATTTTTCCAAAAACGGACATTTCAAAAACTTAATCGGTTTTAAGGGCGACGTCATTACGGCTGACTTGTTTGAATATATGCCGACCGATATGTATTTTGACGCCATTTTCCACGAAGCGGCCATCACCGATACGACGGTTATGGACCAGAAAGCGATGATGGAACAAAATGTGGAAGCGTTCAAGAATTTACTCGCTTTTGCGGCGGATAACGAGATTAAAAAGGTTATTTACGCTTCTTCTGCGGCCACTTACGGCAACGGGCCTGTTCCCAATGTGGAAACACAACCCACCCACCCGGAAAATGTTTATGGTTTTTCTAAGGCCATTATGGATAATGTAGCCCGCCAATTTGCCGATGATAATAACGATATGAAAATTATCGGTTTACGTTATTTTAACGTGTATGGTCCCGGCGAATATTTTAAGGGCAAAATGGCCAGTATGGTCTATCAGTTATACAACCAGATGAAGGCCGGCAAACGCCCGCGCGTGTTTAAACACGGCGAGCAAATGCGCGACTTTGTGTATGTAAAGGATATCGTTAAAATCAACCTTTGCGCCTTGAACAACGGCAAAGAAACAGGCGTTTACAATGCCGCTACGGGTATTCCGCGCGATTATAACGACATTATCAAATGCTTAAACAAAGAACTGGGCACTAACTTGGAACCGGAATATATTGATAATCCGTATCCGTTCTTCCAGTTAAAAACCCAGGCGGATATTACCAAATCCAAAGAAAAATTGGGCTACGAGCCGGACTACTCGTTGGAAGCGGGTATTGCGGATTATGTGTCCATTTTGGAAGGCCGCAACAAATAAGGAACCGCTATGGAATCGTTAAGGGACATACGGCAAAATATTAAAGCCATCAAATCCACGCAGCAGATTATGCAGACGATGAAGATGATTTCTAACGCCCGCATACGCCGTGCGCAGGATGCGATGACCGCCGCCCGTCCGTTCGCCAAAAAAATGTATCAAATGGTGGACGATTTAAAGCAGGATATTTTGGCTATGCCGCAGCCGGATGACGCGGCAGAAAGTTGGGCAGGACGCTTTTTTATCAACAAGACGGGGGACCCGAAGAAAGTCGGGCTCCTCGTCATTACGGGTGATAAAGGGCTGGCGGGTTCGTTTAATGCCGTTATTCTGCGCAGCGCGCTGCACTTTTTAAAGGCAAACCAGGACAAGGAAGTCTTTGTTTTTGCCGTAGGTAAAAAGGGGCGTGATTTTTTGGCGCGCTTAAAAATGCCGAACCTGCATTTGGTATATGAAAGCGTAGGTATCTTTCCTAAGGTATCTTACGCTCACGCTGAACTTTTGGGCGAAGCGGTGCTCAAAACGTATTTTGAGCAAAACCTCGGCTCCGTAACGCTGATTTACAACGACTTTAAATCCCTGGCCAGCCAAAATTTGGTAGAGCAGAAGTTCTTACCCTTCCATTTTGAAGCCACGGAAAATAAAAAAGATGAAAGCGACTTTTTATTTGAACCGGGTATGCTGGAAATTTTTAAACTTTTGGTGCCCCGTTTGGTAAAGGCCAATATGTACCGTATGCTGCTGGAATCGCAGGCAGCCAACTTGGCCGCTACTATGAACGCAATGGACGCCGCCAGCAAAAATGCAGGGGAACTGGTTGCCGCGTTGGGTGTAAAACTCAACAAGGTGCGCCAGGCCAGCATTACGAACGAAATTTTGGATATTGTGAACGGGGCCGAAGCCCTGAACAGTTAATTCTACAATACAGGAAACCATATGAAGACTGGAAAAGTAATTCAAATCATTGGCGCGGCGGTGGACGTGCAGTTTGAACAAGACCATCTCCCCGCTATTGAGAACGCCATTGAAATAGAAATGGACGGCGGGAAAAAGATTGTGGCCGAAGTGGCCCAGCAAATGGGCGACGGGATTGTGCGCTGCGTATCTTTGGAAAGTACCGACGGTCTCCAACGCGGAGCCAAAGCCGTGGATACCGAAGGGCCTCTGTCCGTGCCGGTGGGGGAAGCGTGCCTGGGCCGTCTGATGAACGTGCTGGGCAAGGCGCAGGACCACAAGGGCGATATCAAGGCCGCTATGAATATGCCTATTCACCGCGACCCGCCTACCTTAGAGGACCAAAACCCGACCCCGGAAATTTTTGAAACCGGTATTAAAGTTATTGACCTGATTGCCCCGTATATGAAAGGGGGAAAAGTAGGTCTGTTCGGCGGAGCCGGTGTAGGCAAAACCGTACTTATTATGGAACTCATTAACAACGTGGCGCGTGAGCACCACGGCAGTTCCGTGTTCGGCGGTGTGGGGGAAAGAAGCCGCGAAGGGAACGATTTGATGCTGGAAATGAGCGAATCCAAACTTTCGGACGGCAGCACCGTACTGGACAAAACGGTACTGGTCTATGGACAAATGAACGAACCGCCAGGTGCCCGTGCCAAAGTAGCCTTGACTGCTCTTACGCAGGCGGAATATTTCCGCGATGTAAAAGGCCAGGACGTGCTGTTGTTCTTGGATAACATCTTCCGCTTTGTGCTTGCTAACTCCGAAGTATCCGCCCTTTTGGGCCGTATGCCCTCTGCGGTAGGTTATCAGCCGACGTTAAACACCGAAATCGGCAACTTGCAGGAACGTATTACTTCCACTAAAAAAGGCGCTATTACGTCTATTCAGGCCGTTTACGTTCCCGCCGACGACTTAACCGACCCCGGTGTGGCGGCTACATTTACGCACTTGGATTCTACGTCCGTATTGTCGCGCCAAATTGCCAGTTTGGGTATTTATCCGGCGGTGGACCCCTTGGAATCTACGTCCCGCATTTTGGACCCGCGCATTATCGGCGCCGAACATTATAATGTTTCCCAAAGCGTACGCAAAATCTTGCAGAAATACAAAGATTTGCAGGATATTATCGCCATTTTGGGTATGGATGAACTCGGCGACGAGGATAAAAAGACCGTGGCCCGCGCCAGAAGAATCCAAAAGTTCTTGTCTCAACCGTTCTCGGTGGCCGAACAATTTACGGGGCACCCGGGCAAATATGTCAAATTGGCCGATACCATTAAAGCCTTTAAGGGCATTGTGGAAGGCGAATACGACCATATCCCGGAGTCTTGCTTCTATATGTGTGGCGGCATAGATGATGTGTTGGCCAATTACGAAAAAGTAAAAGACAAAGAGTAATTTATGGCAAAAAAACTGACCCTTAACCTGATTACGCCGGAAAAACCGCTTATTTCCAACCTGGAAGTGGATATGGTTGTTCTGCCCGCTTTGCTGGGGGAAATGGGTATTCTGCCCGGGCACGTCAAAACAATTGTGCAGTTGGGTATGGGTTCCCTGCGTTATAAAAAGGACGGGAAGGAAGAAGAGTTTGCTGCGTTAGGCGGGTTTGTGGAAGTGCTAAACGACGTGGTGAACGTATTTGCCGAAAATGCCGCCTTGGCGGACGAGATTGACGAAGAGGCCGAAAAGCAAAAAATTAAAAAGGCCAAGGAGTCCCTCTCCGGCAAAGATGCCGATATTGATTTTGAACTTGCCGAAATGGAATTAAAACAAGCCATTGCGCGTATGAAAGTCAAAAAACGGCATATGTAAGCAGTATTTGCAGTTACTATACCCCGCTTGGAAAAGTGTCCCGGCGGGGTATTTTTATGCCTTTAAAAGGCTATTTGCCCGAAAGAGACCGTAAAAAAGCCCGCACCACATAAGCGGTACGGGCTTTACTTGCTGCAAGAACGCTTTTAGGCGGCTTTTACCACGTCCACCAATTTCTTGAAGGACACCGGGTCTTTAATCGCCATTTCAGACAACATTTTGCGGTTAAGCGTAATGTTGGCTTTGGCCAAGCCGCTGATGAATTTGGAGTAAGACAAACCTTCTTCTCTCACCGCGGCGTTGATGCGGGTGATCCACATCTGGCGGTAAGTGGTTTTTTTGTCTTTGCGGTCCACATAAGCGTGCACACCGGAGTGATCCAGCTGCTGGGTGGCCATACGCAAGCGGCGGGATTTATCTCCGTAATAGCCGCTGGCTCTTTTCAATACTTTTTTCTTTCTCGCGTGTCTCGCGACGCTGAATTTAATTCTCATTTTCTACCTCTTATTTGGCCATCGGGAGATATTTTTCCAAAATCTTCCCTTTGTTGGACTCAGGCGTAATGACGCCGGTCTTTCTCATTTCGTGCTTCCGGGAGGCAGAAACAGGCGTAAGCAAGTGTTTTCTGCCGGCTTTTCTGTGGGTAAATTTACCCGTGGCGGTTTTTCTGAAACGTTTTTTACCACCGCTATGGTTTTTCAATTTAGGCATTGTTAATATTACCTCTGTTTAATTAGCCCTTTTTCAGAACGACCTGCGCCGGGAGCCGGTCAAGCCCCGCACGCAGTACACTAAAAAGGACCTAAAAATCTGTTTAGTTTTTGGGCACAAACGTCATAGACATACGGTTGCCCAACTGCTGCAAACCGCCGTCCACATTGGCAATTTCGGCCAAGCGTTTGGCCGTATCGTTTAAAATCTGGATGCCAATGTCTTTGTGCTGGTTTTCGCGCCCGTGGAACACCACTACAAAACGCACCATATCTTTCTTACGCAAAAATTCTTCAATTTGGCGGATTTTTACGTCCAAATCGTGCGCGGCAATGCGCGATTTAATGCGTAACTCTTTCAAGGTTACTTTGGCTTGTTTCTTTTTGGCTTCCGCGGCTTTTTTACCCTGTTCGTACACATACCGGTTGTAATCAAGTATCTTACAGACAGGAGGTTGGGCGTTGGGAGAAATTTCCACTAAGTCCAACTCTTGTTCCTTAGCCAGGGCGATGGCTTGCGCCACCGGCAAAATGCCGACCATACTTCCGTCGGAATTAATCACGCGTACTTCGGGTACGCGAATATTCTGGTTTCTGCGGTAGAGATCTTTTTTGTATTCTCTTCTGTTATCAAATCTGGCCATTATCTATATTATCTTTTTGCAAAAATTGTCCCTATACGGGGACATTTTTATTATACAAACTTACTAGACCGGGTGTCAAAATTATTGTGCCTGTTCCGCCCGGTATGATAGCGTTCCGTTTTCATACATTTCCCACGAGGCGGGCAACCGTTTAAGAAGTACCTTTTCCCCGCTCCATTGGGGGCCGTCGTCCGTAAAAGAGCGGACCAACACTTGGCTTCCGTCTTTGGTGAACACTTCGGCCCGGGTTCCGTCTGCCGATAAAATGACGTACGCGGCAAATTGCGCACTGCCCGTTTGTGCGGTTTGGGTCAGGCGGATACCCTCTTTCCAGGGTTGTACGCACGCTTGTTTCACGTTGCTCCAAGCGGTCCCCGCGGACGGAATACAGCCGTGTTTGTCTCTGTCCGCACCTGTCAACGGTCCGGTGGAAGCACACGCACCCAAAGAAGATGCTAGAATCATTGTAAAAAGGACTTTTCTATTCATAAATATATTTTACCACAAACCCGCGCAAGGCGGCTCTGCAAGGACGACGTAAATTTGCTAAAATAGATGTAAACTTTTATTTAAAATTTGTACGCTTTATACAGGTGGAAACTATGAGTAACAGAAGAATGGCCCGTGAGTGTGCCCTACAATCGCTTTATTACGCCGACAGTTCCAAATCGGCCGATGAAAACAATATTTTGCGTTACGCGGCGGATTTTAAACACGACTTGGGCGATTGCTATCCGTTCTGCGAAGAATTAGTTACCGGCACCACGGAACATTTGCCCGAAATTGATAAACTCGTTTCCTCCTATGCCAAAAACTGGACCATTTCGCGTATGTCAGCGGTGGACCGCTCTATTTTGCGTATGGCTACTTACGAAATGGTTTTCAGCCCCGAGAACACGCCCTTGGCCGCAATTATGGACGAAGCCATTGAACTGGCAAAAAAATATTCCACCGAAAATTCCAGCAAATTCATTAACGGATTGTTGGACCAACTGAAAAAAGAACGCAAATAAAAGTTATGCACCCGAAAGAAGAAATTGAGCGGCTTAAAAAACTGGTCAATTATCACAATAACCTGTACTATAACTTGGACAACCCTGTTTTGTCCGATACACAGTACGATGAACTTTACAAACAACTTAAAGATTTAGAAGACCAATATCCGCAATACCGCACCAAAAACTCTCCCACCCAGCGCGTGGGCGGGCAAGCGGGCAATTTATTTACGCCCGTCAAGCACGCCGTTCCGATGATGTCCTTGGATAATTCCTATTCTCCGGACGAAATACGGGAGTGGTATGCCCGTGCGGAAAAGATTTTACAGCGCAACAATTTTGAAATGGTGGTGGAGGGAAAAATTGACGGAGTTTCCTGTTCTCTCACTTACGAAAACGGTATTTTGATTACGGCCGCCAGCCGCGGGGACGGCAAAGTAGGCGAGGATATTACTTTAAATGTCCGCACTATTAAAAATATCCCGCAAAAGATAGAAAATGCCCCTGCCGGACTTTTGGAAGTGCGCGGCGAAGTTTATTTGGATAAAAAGGATTTAACCGCCCTCAACGAACGCCAACAATTAAAAGGCGAAAATATTTTTGCCAATACCCGCAATGCGGCGGCAGGGTCTTTGCGCCAAAAGGACCCGCTTATTACAGCCCAGCGGCCCCTTAAATTTTTTGCCCACTCATTTGGCACGGGTAATATAGCCGCAGACAGTTTCAGCGGGTTTATTGATTTGTGCAAATCTTGGGGCTTTTCCGTTTGCCCCGTCCGCACGAAAACGACGCTTATCAGCGACGTAATCCGTTTTTACAACCAGTTTAACGAATCCCGCCACCAACTGCCCTTTGATGTGGACGGCCTGGTGGTAAAGGTAAACCGGTTTGAGGACCAACGGATATTAGGGGTAACGGCTAAAAGCCCGCGCTGGGCGATTGCCTTTAAATATCCCGCCCCGCAAGCCACGACGACGGTTAAAAATATTATATTTTCCGTAGGCAGAAGCGGGGTGATTACCCCGGTGGCCGAATTGGAACCTGTGCCGTGTGCGGGCGTGATTATCTCCAACACCACCCTGCATAATTTTGATGAAATTAAACGTTTGGGCGTACGCATTGGGGACCGTGTAATTATTGAGCGTGCGGGGGAAGTTATCCCCAAAATGGTAAAGGTGGTGGAGCAATTAGGCACGCAAGAGGTTTTGCCCCCCGCCAAGTGTCCTTCCTGCGGGGAACCTGTTTATAAAGAGCCTGATGAGGTGGGTTATTATTGCATAAACCCCGCTTGCCCGGCCCAGTTGCGTGCGCGCCTATTGCACTTTGCTTCGCGCGGGGCAATGGATATTGAGGGGTTGGGCGACGTGGTAATGGATAAATTGTTGGAAAGCCATTATGTAAATGACTTTGCCGATATCTACGGCCTGACTTTTCTACACCTTTTAAATTTGGAAAATTTTAAAGATAAAAAAGCCCAAAACCTGTTGGACTCCATAGAAGCCAGCAAACAAAAACCTTTATCCCGCCTGCTTTTTGCATTAGGAATTGCGTTTGTGGGCGCGAAAACAGCCGAAATTTTAGCCGACAAGTTCCGCACTTTAGATGCTTTAAAAAATGCTTCTTTGGCTGAATTGCAAGCCGTCCCGGACGTGGGGGAAACGGTTTCGCAAAGTATTTATGATTTTTTCCATAGCCAAAGCGCCTTGGCCCAAATTGAAAAATTGCGTGCCGCCGGGCTTAATTTCACCCAACCCAAAAAGGAACTCTCCGGAAATGTTTTAGAAGGGAAAACGCTCGTGTTTACGGGCGAACTCAAAACGATGTCCCGCACCGAAGCCGAACGGCTCGCCAAAGAATACGGCGGCAAAGCCAGCGGAAGCGTATCCAAAAAGACTTCCTATGTAGTGGTGGGGGAAGCGGCCGGAACAAAACTTAAAAAAGCACAGGAACTGGGTATCCCCGTACTGACCGAAGAAGAATTTTTAAAACTGTTAGGAAAATAGTTGGTGTTCAACCAAATTAAATTCATTTTCCGCTTTCCTCTTTTTAAATAAAACTAATTCTCAGACTATAAATTGCCATAGCAGGCGGACAAGGAAAAACCGCACTCAGGGTGTGGTTAAGGCACGCGCAAGGATGCGTTGCGGTAATTGTCCAGCCGGCGGAAAAAGGCCTCCCACTCGGGGGAAATCCCTTTGGGGCGGGTTACTTCTTGTTTATATTTCTCAAACACTTCGTTTAACCGGGCTATGGTGTGCCGGTTGATTTGGCTTTGGCGGGTGTTGAATTCCTTGACCGTTTGGCTGGATGTGGCGTTGTCCAGACAGGCTTTTTCGTCATCTAGTAAAATGAACAGTGCTTCTTTTTTTGCCTGTTCTCCAAATAATCGTCCGGTTTCGGCGGTTAGTTCGGCGTTGGCGGACCATCGGCTTGCCAGCCACATATTTAATTTGGCGGAATTTGCTTTGCCCAAGTGCGTGTTGCGGATGGGCTCCCGTTTGTTTTCCATAGTGATTTGCATTACTGCCGGTCCCGGCACCGCTACCGCCGGACTCTTTTCTGCCGGGCTGTCTTGGTATGTAATCAGTATCATTTTAGGTTTTGGTTGTAACTTATCCCAAAAGGCGCGAACGCCCTTTACTTGGCGGGCAAAGGCAGTTTTGGCAGAGCGGGCAACACTTGGAGAGGTCATTTTTGTTGGCAATTCCCCGCGGACCAAGAACAAGGTGGCCCGCAGGGTATTGGCAAAATAATGCAGAGAAACGGCAATCAACAGTAGGAAAACAATAAACTGAAATCGTTTCATACTGTTCCTTTATTTTCAGCGGTTGGTGCGGCGGGTCCGTTTTAAATTGGCGGCGTTCTGCTTCATCAGTTGCATCAGTTTCTGGTCTTGCAGCGCCAAGAGCCTTTTTTGCTCGGACAGATAGGCTTGAAAATTGGCGCTTTTGGCAGCGGCGGCTTTCAAATCCTTTTCTGTTTGAGTAGTAATTAAAAAAGCTTTATGCTTTACAGCGGTATTGAAAGTCCGTTCAATAGAAACTAACGCTGCTTGATTGTTAACCTGCACCGCATCAAAGGCGCGCTTCATTTTGGCACGTTCGGCTTGCGGGGCTTTGCCAGGCAACTCATCCGAGTCCATCGTTACATCCATAATTTGCGGCGCGGGTGTCGTGCGCCGGACGGGAACAGCGGCTGTGGACGCATTTTGTGCCGGGAGTGCCGGGGTGGGGCCGTCAAAATGTTCAGGAAAATCCATATGGCGGGCTCCCATAGCACCCATTGCGCCGAAATTGGCCGAACCGGCTGCTAACTTGGTCAGTTGGTCCATCTTAGTACTAGCCACTTTATTCATTAATTGCATAGATTGCATCATCCAAAAAGTTTTGATTTTTTCGTCTTGTTCTTTGGTGGTGCACCCCGCTAAAAGGGATACGGCAATTAAAGGCAGTAACGTGTATTTTTTCATAAATCCTCTGTTCTCAAAATATAACAAATTACACCTGTCCATACAAGGCTTTTGTATTGCGGGTGGTAATTTCGGCTAATTTTTCCAACGGGATATCCAAATAATCGGCGGCATATTGTGCAATCAGCGGGATATTGGAGGGGTCGTTACGCTGCCCGCGTTTGCCTTGGGGGGATAAATACGGGCAATCTGTTTCCAATATGATTTTATCTGCCCCGGCTTTTTTAACAGCCTCGCGGATATATTCGTTCTTTTTATAAGTAAAGCAACCGTTAATACCTAATAGTAAGCCCATATCCAACGCTTTGCGGGCCTCCTCATAGCGCGCGCAAAAACAATGGAGGACACCCGGATACGCGGTGGAAGATTTCTGCTTCCACTCGTGTTTTAACGAATAAAAAACATCTTCGTAGGCGCTGTAATCTTCGCCTTCCCGGCGGGTGTGCAGTACAATAGGCTTTTCCGTTTGGTTGGCCAGCGTAAGCATTTGTGAAAAAATGGTTTGTTGGAGTTCCTTGTTGGAAATATCCAAGCAAGTGTAATCTAGCCCGATTTCTCCCACAGCCACGCAATCTTTGTGTTTTAGCAGGCCGGACAAAACCTCCAAATCGCCCGGGCCGGTTTTGACGGCATATTCCGGGTGGACACCCAGGACGGCGGAAATAAAGCCCGGATGTTTTTGGGAAAGGTCCAAGGCGGGCTGCCACTCTTCGGGCGAACAGCCGATTTCCACGCTCATCGCAATCTGCGCGGCGGGGAGTTTAGAAATCAGTTCTTCCCGGTCAGGGTCAAAGGCCGGGTCGTTCAAATGGGCGTGTGAATCAATAAATTGCATAATAATATTGTAACTTTTCTGGCAGGGTCCCGTCATAAAACAGGTAAAACAAAAACTACTAATCCAAAAAAACACTTGTTAAACGCAAATAAAAATTAGTATTTGTATAGGAGAAAATGCAAAAATATAATTTCAAAATTAGCACTCAAAAAAGGGGGTTGACAAAAAAGAATTTTTTACCTATAATAATAGCAGAGAGGTTCAAAGAGTGCTAAAATAAAAACGAAACACACTCCCAGAACCCGGGAAGTTTAAGCGTATGAGAATTTTAAAACCGGAAATTGCCAAGGCGCGTAAAGAAAAGATTTTAAGGTGGGTGGTTCAGCAGTTTGTGGAAACCCGCCGCCCGGTCGGTTCGCAGATGATTGCGGACGGAGCGTTGCAAGATATATCCAGCGCTACGATTCGCAACATTATGAAGGAACTGGAAGAAGAAGGGTATCTTTACCAGCCGCATACTTCCGGCGGACGTATTCCTACGGATAAAGCCTACCGCTATTATGTGGACTACTTGGCCAGTGTGCAGCAAATGGCCGCCCGTGAACGCCAACGCATTGAAGAACAATATGATGAGCGCGTAAACGAAGTGGACAATATGCTCGTGCAAACCTCGCGTTTGTTGGCAATGTTGTCCGGTGCGGCGGGGTTTGTTTATACCGCCCATGTGGACGACCAACGTATCCAACGGCTTGATTTTATTCCGCTGGCTCCCGGTATGATGTTGGCGGTTTTGGTAACCCAGTCCGGGGCTGTACGCCATTGGCCGGTGCGCACGGCATATGTCATTGACCCTGCCCGCTTGCGTGTGCTCAGCCGCTTTATTAACGGCGAGATTGCGGGCCGCACCTTGGCGGAAGCGCGCCAAGTGCTCTGGCACCATATTCATAGCGGACACCCGGAAATTGCAGGCGTAGCCGATTTAGCCACGAAAGTATTAAAGGATATTGAGCGCCCGCAAACGGGAGCGGATGAATTGTATGTGGAAGGTATCGGCCGGCTTTTGGAAAATACGACCGAGGACGATTACGAAGATTTGAAACAAATGATGCGCGTAGTAGAGGAGCGCGAACGCTTTTCCTCGCTGCTTAGCGAGAAAATGACGGATATGGAGAAATCCAAACAAAAATTAAATGTCAGTATCGGCAGCGAAAACGAACTGAAAGAACTTAAAAATTTAAGTATCGTTTCTACCGCTTGCCGTGTGGGGGACAAAACGGTGGGTATGCTGGGCATCATCGGGCCGAAACATATGGAATATACGCGGGTGATGTCGCTAGTAAATTTTATCGGCAGTTTGTTGGAATCCTCTATGAAAAATTGGACGGCATTACCCTCCGGGGAAGATGATTATGAGTAAGCACGAAAAACACGGCGAACACGAACACGCCGAAATGAAACAAGAAGTTCCGCAGCCAGAACAGCCTTGCAACGCCGAAACCGAGCAGGAAACTCCCGCCGCAGAACAAAAGCCTGATTATTACGACAGATATGTGCGTTTAAGCGCAGATTTTGAAAACTTCCGCAAACGCACCGAGCGCGAAAAAGCCTCTTTCTTGGCATATGGCAAAAAAGAATTTGCCGAGAAGTTGCTCCCTTCGTACGAAGTGCTCTTGCGTCAGTTAGTGGAGATGGACAAAAAGGAAGAAGAAGGTCAAATGTCCGCCGAACTTAAAGCCGTTAAAACGGGCCTGAAAATGGTGTTTGGCGAAATGGAAAAAGCATTTAAGGCCGAGGGTATTGAGCATATGGACGTGCTTGATAAACCTTACGACCCTGCCACGCAAGAAGTGGTGGCGATGATTCCTTCCTCCGGGGACCAAGACGGTCTCGTGTTGCAGGAAGTGCAAATGGGATTTACAATGGACGGCAAAGTCCTGCGCCCGGCGCGCGTGATTGTCGGCCAGCACGCGGAAGATTAATTCCGCCCGTTTGACAACAATTTAATTTATAAGATTTGAAGGAGATAGACATATATGGCTAAGATTATTGGTATTGACTTGGGTACTTCTAACACCGCCGCGGCGGTAATGGAAGGGGGCAGAGGAACAATTATTCCGTCTGCCGAAGGCAGTTCTATCGGCGGTAAAGCATTTCCGTCTTATGTAGCGTTTACCAAGGACGGACAACGCCTCGTGGGCGAACCTGCCCGCCGCCAGGCCATCGCCAACCCGGATGGTACGGTAACAGCGTTCAAACGCAAAATGGGGGAAAATTATAAATATAATTTGCGCGGACAGGAATTTACACCGCAACAATTATCTGCGTTTGTCTTGCAGAAAGTTAAAAAGGATGCCGAAGCCTTTTTGGGCGAGCCTGTGGAAAAGGCCGTCATCACAGTACCTGCCTATTTTAACGATAACCAGCGCCAGGCCACCAAAGATGCGGGCCGCATCGCCGGCTTGGATGTGGTGCGCCTTGTAAACGAACCGACGGCAGCCGCCTTGGCCTTTGGTATTGATAAGGCCGGGAAAGAGCAAAAAGTAATGGTGTTTGACTTGGGCGGCGGTACGCTGGATGTAACCATTATGGAAATGGGTAAAGAAGGTACTTTTGACGTGCTTTCCACCTCCGGCGATACGCATTTGGGCGGTACGGATATGGATAATGCCGTTATCAAATGGATGGAAGATGAATTCCGCAAACAAACGGGTATTGATTTGTCCAAAGATATTCAAGCCCAACAACGCTTGAAAGACGCGGCCGAAAAAGCCAAGATTGAATTGTCCACCACTATGGAAACGGACATCAACTTGCCTTACATCTCTGCCGATGCTACCGGCCCCAAACACCTCGCTTTGACGCTTTCCCGCGCAAAACTGGAAAGTTTGGTGGACGACATTGTCAAACGCTGCGGCAAGTCTGTGGAACAGGCTTTGAGCGACGCCAAATTGTCCGCCTCTCAAATTGACCGCATCATCTTGGTCGGTGGTCCGACCCGTATGCCGATTGTACAGAAATATGTGGAAGACTTGGTCGGCAAAAAGATTGAACGCGGTATTGACCCGATGGAGTGCGTGGCAATCGGTGCTTCCGTGCAAGCCGGTATTTTGACGGGCGACGTGAAAGACGTCCTCTTGTTGGACGTTACCCCCTTGTCTTTGGGCTTGGAAACTTTGGGCGGCGTATGCACGCGCCTTATTGAACGCAACACCACTATCCCGGTGCGCAAGACACAAATCTTCTCTACGGCTTCTGATAACCAGCCGGCCGTAACCATTAACGTCTTGCAGGGTGAACGCCCGATGGCCAAAGACAACGTACCGCTGGGCAAGTTTGACTTGGACGGTATTCCGCCAGCTCCTCGTGGCGTGCCGCAGATTGAAGTTACGTTTGATATTGATGCCAACGGTATCTTGAACGTATCTGCCAAAGACTTGGGTACTAACAAGGAACAGCACATTACCATTAGTTCGCCTAACAAACTCAGCGATGCCGAAGTGGAAAAATTCGTCAAAGATGCGGAAAAATTCGCCGACGAAGATAAAAAGCACAAAGAAGTTATTGAAGCCAAAAACCAGGGCGACAGCGTGCTCTATCAGACCGAAAAGGCCTTGAAAGAATACGGTGATAAAGTGTCCCAGGACGACCGTTTGGCCATTGACCGCGCTTTGAATGACTTGCGCGATGCCTTGAAAGGTGAAGATGCTGCCAAAATGAAATCGGCCACTGATGCGGCCTTGCAAGCCAGCCAGAAACTTGGCGAAGCGATGTACAAATCGCAGCAGGCTAACGCGGGTGCCCAGGCTCAACAGGCCGGAGCCCAAGCGGGCGCCAATGCCGGTGCGCAAGCCGGTGCCGCCAACAACGGCGGAAAAGACGACGTAGTGGAAGCGGAAGTCGTTGATAAATAATCTAGTAATACAGCCGCTAAAAAGGGGAACCCGAAAGGTTCCCCTTTTTTTGTAAAATATCCCTATGCCGCAGTATTTTGCCGATATCAAAGAAACAGAATTTTTTTTAACCGACGCAGAAGCACACCACGCGTCCGCCGTCGCCCGTCATAAAGAGGGCGATGAAATCCGTGTTTTTGACGGAAAAGGCAAGCAGTTTTTGGCCCGCATAGACCGCGTACAAAAAAAGTTTGTCCGCGGAACATTGTTAAAACCGTGTGCGGTGCGCCGCGTTCCCTTAGAGTTGGAACTTTGCTTTGCTCCCAATTCCCGTACAGGGCTGGAAGAAGTATTAGACAAGGGAACCCAATTGGGGGTAGCCGCCTTTCGCCCTATTATGACGGAGCGCAGCGAGTATGATGTACTCAAAAAATGGGACGGTAAAAACGACCGTTGGCACCAAATTATGATTGCCGCCTGCAAACAATGTAATACCCCCTTTGTGCCCGAAATTCTGCCGCCTGTTAAATTTCCGGCGGCCTTGGTGCAGGAAATACCTTCTTTAATTGCTTACGAGGCCGAGGAAACGCATACTTTGCAATGGGGACTTGAAAAGTTAGGCCATCCCAAGAGGGTGCGCGTGTTTGTAGGGCCTGCGGGCGGGTGGACGGACGAGGAAATTGTCGTAGCCGCCCAATACAATGTGCTCCCGGTTACGCTAGGGGTAAATATTTTGCGTGCAGAAACGGCCTGTATTGCGGTAGCCTCTAAACTCTTATGACCACATTTTTTATTAAAACCTTCGGTTGCCGCGTCAACCAAGTGGAAAGCCAGGCATTATTGGAGCAATTTTTAAACTCCGGGGCTGTTCCTGCGGACTCCTTTGAAACCGCCGATATTTGCGTGCTTAATACCTGCACGGTTACGCACCAGGCCGATAAAGACGTGGAAAAGCAAATCCGCCAGATTTTGCGCCGCAATCCGCACGCACGCCTTGTGCTGACGGGGTGCTATGCCGCGGCACACGCGGACGAAGTCCGCCAAAAATTTCCGCAAGCCGAAATTGTAGGAAAATATGATTTGGGCAAGACCCTGTTTCATACGGACGATATTTGTTGGACGGTTTCCGGACACGAGGGACATAGCCGCGCGTTTATCAAAATTCAGGACGGGTGCGATTGTTTTTGTTCCTATTGTATTGTACCGTATGCCCGCCCTGTAAAACGCTCCAAACCTTTAAAAGATGTACTCAAAGAAATTGATGCTTTGGAGCGGAAGGGCTTTGCCGAGGTCGTTTTGACGGGTATTAACATTGGTAATTACAAATGCCCGCAAACAGGGGCCGATTTGGCTGAACTGTGCCGCCATATTGCCCAAATGGAGGGCAATTTCCGCGTACGCTTTTCGTCTATTGAACTCCAAACGGTTACGGACGGCGTGATAGAAATGATGCACCGATACCCCGCCCGCTTTTGCAATTATTTCCACTTGCCCTTGCAGGCCGGGTGCGATAAGGTGCTAAAAGATATGAACCGTCATTATGACACTTCCGCCTATGCGGACAAGGTAAAGGAGTTGCGTGCCCGCGTGCCGCAAATAGGCATTTTTGCAGACGTAATTGCCGGATACCCCACCGAAACGGAAGCGGATTTTGAAGCCACTTACGCATTTATTAAACAGGTAAAGTTGGCGGGGCTTCACGTTTTTAGTTATTCCCCGCGTCCGGGAACGCCGGCGGCCGCTTTAAAGCAACTGCCGCACGAAGAAATTAAGCGGCGCGCGGAGGCTTTGCGCGCGCTAGATAAGGAATTGCGCGCCGCCTTTGCGGCCTCTTTGGTGGGTACGGCACAGGACGTGTTTGTAGAAGAACATAAGGACGGACGCCCGCACGGCATTACTTCTAACTTTCAGCCCGTTGTGTTGGAAACATCAGCCCCTGTTCACGGCCTTGTCCGCGTACAAATCGCCCGCGCCGAAGGCCCGCTGTGCTTTGGGCGGCTCCAATAGTTCCGGTTAAAATGGTAAAATAAAGTAATGCCCGGGCCTAAGGCAGGATGTATCAAAAGACTGCGCTTGGACTGGTGGCGGGATTTTGATATAATATATATATAATTTGTTTTTAAACAAGTTAGATTCTTTTTTAGGCAAGAGTTAAACAAAATGGTAGCCAAAAAAAATCTGTGTGTACTCATCTTGGCGGCCGGAAAGGGCACCCGGATGAAATCTCCTCTTCCCAAACCGCTTCACCTGGTTTGCGGAATCCCGATACTTGCACATATTTTAAAGGCGGCCCAGGAATTGGGTCCCGCCGCTATCGGCATTGTGGTCGGCCACGGGGCTGACGAAGTTGTTTCGGCTGTTAAGGCCGGGCTGACCGATTGGGGCATTACTGCCCCGGTAGTGTTTATCCCGCAGACGGAGTTATCCGGCTCTGCTTCCGCTGTAAAAGCCGCGGTGCCTCTCTTGCAAAAATTTGAAACGATAATGGTGTTAAACGGCGATACTCCGCTTTTGAAAGCCAAAACGCTTGCCCATATGGCAGATGTGTTTGAAGGCGGCGAAATGGGAGCGTTGGTTTTAGGCGTAAATGTACCAAATCCTACGGGATACGGGCGCATTATCCGCGCGGAGGACGGCGCGTTTGAAAAAATTGTAGAAGAAACCGACGCCGACGAGGACACCAAAAAGATTTCCGAAATCAACAGCGGTATGTACGTTTTTAATTCCAAAGCCTTACAAGCCGCGCTTATCCAGTTAACTCCGCAAGGGCCGAAACAGGAATATTATTTAACCGACACCTTGGCTTTGATTAAAGAAATGCAAAAGCCCGTCCTGGTATTTGCCGGGCCGGACTACCGCGAAGCCCTTGGCGTGAATAGTAAGGCGCAACTGGCCGAGGCCGAGCAGATTATGCGCGACCGCGTAGCCAGCGAGTTAATGGACGAAGGTGTAACCCTGGTCCGCCCGCACGAGGTATTTATTGACCCGGGTGTAAAAATCGGCGTGGATACCTTTATTTGCCCCGGTTGCTATATTTGCGGCAAAACGGTTATCGGCAAAAATTGCACGATTGAGGGCAACGTCTATATTAAAGATTCCATTATCGGTGATAACGTAACCCTAAAAATGGGAACGTATATTGAGGAGTCCGAAGTGGCCGAAGAATGCCAGTTGGGGCCTTATGCCCACCTGCGCCCGAAATCCGTGTTAAAGAAAGGTGCGAAGGTTGGCAATTTTTCGGAAATAAAAAAATCTGTTATTGGGGAAGGGTCCAAGGTCAACCATTTAAGTTACATCGGCGATACCCAAATGGGCGCGGGTGTTAATATTGGTGCGGGAACCATTACCTGCAATTACGACGGGAAAAACAAACACCAAACCGTCATCGGGGACCACGCTTTTGTGGGGTCCAATGTAAATTTTGTAGCGCCTGTAACGGTGCACGAATATACAAAAATCGGCGCGGGTTCAACCATAACCAAAGAGGTTCCGGCGGAATCATTGGCTATTGCCCGCTCGCGCCAGGTCGTTCTAGAAAACAAAGGTATCAAAAAAAATGACTAAAAGCGTAAACGGCGATTTGAGAATCTTCTCCGGCAATTCCAACATTGCCCTGGCTCAAAAGATTTGCAATCACCTGAATATGGAGATGGGAAAGTTGCGCGTGGAGCGTTTTGCCGACGGCGAAATTGACGTGCAGATTTTGGAAAGTGTGCGCGCGCACGATTGCTATATTATTCAGCCCACCTGCCCGCCCGTCAACGAAAACTTGATGGAACTTCTCATTATGATTGACGCGTTCAAACGCGCCAGTGCAGGGAAAATTACAGCGGTGCTCCCGTATTTCGGTTATGCCCGTGCGGACCGCAAGGCCTCTCCCCGTGTGCCGATTACGGCCAAACTGGCCTCCAACTTAATTACTACGGCCGGGGCGGACCGCATTATGACGGTAGATTTGCACGCAGGCCAAATTCAGGGGTTCTTTGATATCCCGGTGGACCACTTGCGCGCCCGCAAAGTATTTTTGGATTATTTTAAAGATTTTGATAAAAAAGATATCGTGGTTATCTCCCCCGATGTGGGCGGTGTGGAACGCGCCCGAAAATTTGCCGCCCGTATGGACGCGGGGTTGGTGATTATTGATAAACGCCGCCCGAAACCGAACGAAGCCGTGGTTTATAACGTTATCGGTGATGTAAAAGACAAAGTGGCGATTATTTTTGACGATATCGTGGATACGGCCGGCACGCTGACCACCGTAGCCCAAAAAATCAAAGAACGCGGCGCGCGTGAAATTTACGCCGTCTGCACGCACGGGTTGCTCTCGCGCAATGCCATGGAAAAGATTAACAAGTCCGATATTAAAAAATTAATCATTTCCGATTCGCTGCCTATCCGCGACCTGGGCCCGAAAGTGGACGTGCTGTCCGTTTCGTACTTGCTGGCGGACGCCATTAAACGCAACCACGATGGCCGCTCTATCAGCGATATGTTTAACTAAATTTTGTAAATACTTTGGAGGAAACAAATGGAAAAAGTAAATATTGCTGCCGAATCCCGCGAAGGTATCGGCGTCAAAGGGGCTCTTTCTAAAATCAGAGCCGAAAAGAAAGTACCGGCCGTAATCTACGGCGGTCATAAAGAACCTGTTAGCGTCACCGTAACCGTAAAAGATTTGGATAAAATCGTTAAAGCCGGTAAAAACACGCTGGTAGAAATTGCCTTGGGCAAAGACAACGAACTCGCCTTGGTAAAAGAAATTCAATACCACGCTGTAACCGACAACCCGATTCACGCCGATTTTCAGCGCGTTAGTATGAAGGACAAAATGGACGTTATCGTTCCGCTCAAACTGGAAGGTACGCCTGCCGATGTGGCTAACTATGGTGCTATCATTGAACACATTATGCGCGAAATTGAAGTCCGCGCCCTGGTAAGCGCTATCCCGCACGAAATTGTGCTTGATATTACGCCGATGACCATCAACAAAGGTATTGTCGCGGGCGAAGTGAAATTGCCGGAAGGCGTTGAACTTTTGACCGATCCGGAAGCCCCGGTCGTACACTTGATGATTCCGAAAGAAGAAGAAGCCCCTGCTCCTGCCGCGGCTGATGCCGCTGCTGCGCAGCCGGAAAGTTCTTCTACCAAAGGCAAAAAGGACGAAGAAGGCAACCTCACCAAGAACGCTGCCGCCGCCCCTGCCAAGGACGCTGCGAAGAAATAACCTATGCAATATCTCCTGGCTGGGCTGGGCAACCCCGGAACCCAATACGAGCATACGCGGCACAACGCCGGATTTATGGTGTTGGACCACGCTGCGCGCCAATGGGGGGCCGAGTGGAAAGCCTGGCAAAACCTGGGAGTGTATGCCAAGGTCTTTGTGGCCGGGTGTGATGTCTTTCTCATCAAACCATCCACTTATATGAACGAATCGGGTCGGGCTGTATCCAGCCTGGCCCGGTTCTATAAAATTCCGCCGCAAAATTGCCTGGTTTGCTTTGATGATGTATCGCTCAATGTGGGCAAATTGCGTATCCGCAAAAATGGCTCTGCGGGCGGACAAAAGGGTATGAAGAGCGTGATTGAGCAGTTGGGTACGCAGGAAATTGCCCGTCTGCGCGTGGGTATTGGTCCAAAACCCGAAAAGTTTGATTTGGCCAATTTTGTACTGTCTAATTTTCCCAAAGCAGATGCGTCTTTGTTGGAAGAATCGCTTAACCGCGCGGTGGAAGCACTGGAAGTGTTTTTTAAAGACGGCATAGAAAAGGCGATGAACCGCTTTAATTAATATAAATTTGTTTAGATAAAACACCGCCCCGGAGTATTTTTCACTCCGGGGCGGATTTTCATATATTACGGCAAGGTTATTTGGTGTAGGCCATACAACAGTTGCCCAGCATACAGGTTTTGCACGGCTCTGCCGGCTGGCGGTCTTTTAAAGAAGCCAGCAATTTGCGGGCAAAATCTGTTAAAGTGGGGTCGCGCGCACCCAAAACCAGCAAGATATCCCCCGGCTGGGCCGCGCCGGCCATTTCTTGCAAAATGCGTTCGCGGCAGTCGTCGTAACTTACGTTTGTGCCGCGCGCCTTTAAGCCCTCAAAAATCGTCCGGCAGGAAATCCCTTGCGGAACCGTTCCGCCCGGATAATACACCTCGGTCAGCCACAGGTGGTCATTGGGGCCGATATGGTTAGCAAAACTGTCCACAAAGTCCGCTGCCAGCATTTTGATAGAAGTAAACGCGTGGGGCTGGTAAAAGGCCAGCACGCGTTTGCCGCGCAAGTGGGCCGCTTCAATGGTGGCTGCCAGTTTGTGCGGGTTGTGGGCAAAGTCATCTATTACCTCAATTTTGTTGTAACTGCCTACACTGGCAAAGCGGCGGGCAATTCCGCTAAATTTGTTTAATGCCTTGGCACAAGTTTCCAAATCTACTCCCATTTGCAGGGCTACGGCTACCGCCGCAGTGGCGTTGCATACATTATGAAGCCCCGGAATATGCAGGCGGAAGGGTTGGTCTTGAATCGTAAAATCCGAGCCGAATCCGTCCGCCTTGATTTCGCTCGGGTGTACGTCGCCCAGAGAAAGCCCGAAGGTTTTGGCTTGGGGGGCCAGCACGCGCAGGTTTTCTTCTTCGGCATTAATAATAGCCGTTTTACAATGGGAGATAAACTCTTTAAAATATCCTTGTAAAATATTGATTTCTTTATGGTCTTTTTGCAGATTTAAGCAAAGGCCCAAATGGGGATGGTATTTGACAATAGAGCCGTCGCTTTCGTCGGCTTCAATAACCAAAATATCGCTATTTCCCTTATATACGTTGCCGAAAACGCCCTGTTCTTTTTGCAAAGACAAAATAGATGCCCCCGTAATAACGGACGGGCTTAATCCTGCAAAAGCCAAAATGTCGTAAACCATAGCGGTCGTGGTGCTTTTGCCGCTGGTGCCGGAAACGGCAATCGTGCGGTGTTCCGCCACATGTTTGGCCAATAGTTCCGAACGGTGCATAGTGGGAATGCCCAGGGCTTTGGCTTTGATAATTTCGGGGTTGGTTTCCTCAATGGCCGAGGACAAAATAACCAAATCGGTTTTGTGGTCAATGCCGCTGCCGTCTTGCGGAAAGAGTTGTATGCCCAATTTTTTAAGATATTCCCATAAGGCCATATCGGTATAACCTTTGCTGATTAAACGGTCGGACCCGGTTACCTGGTCCTTGCCCATAGCGTGCAGTTGCGCCAGTGCGCTCATCCCTACACCGCCAATACCTACGAAGTGAATTTTCATTTGCGTTTTTCCTTCAATTTAAATTTTGCATAGTCCGACATTGTGTAAAACCCGCTCTCGCGCTTCATCAGCCACAGGGCTACCTGTATAGCCGATTCGGCAAACAAGTCCCGGTTTTTGGCCTCGTGCGTGAGCGTAATTTCATCAAAGGGGGAAACAAACTTAGCCGTGTGCGTGCCCACCGTTTCGCCAATCCGTTCGTAAGTAACGGCCTCATATGGCAGGCCGATTCCGTCGGCCAAAGTTTTGGCTGTGCCGCTGGGAGCATCTTTTTTATGGATATGGTGTATTTCGTGCAGGGCGGCCGAATATTGCGGAAACATTTTACCTGCCAGGCGCACCAGTTCGGTAAAGAAATAAACGCTTAAACTGACGTTTGGGGCATAAAAAACAGGTATTTTTTCTTCTGCCTGCATTTGGAACAAAAAGGTTTCGGGCAAGTTCGTGGTGCCCGTTAAAAAAGGCCGGCGGTGCTTATGCGCAATAGTAAAGGCTTCCTGCGCGCCCTGTGGGGTGGAAAAATCAATCACAATATCAAAATCGCCGATTACCTTTTGTCCGCTTTCGCGCTTAACGGCTACGGAGAGTCCCCATTGGGGGTTGGTTTCAATTAAGCGCGTAATGGCTTTGCCCATTTTCCCTTCCGCGCCGTTTAATAAAACTTTCTTCATACAAAACGCTCCAATAACAGTTCTGCAATTTGGCGGCCGTTCATCGCGGCCCCCTTTAATAAATTATCAAAAGTTACAAAATAGTGAATTACATTTGGTTCTTCTACATCTTGGCGCAGGCGGCAGATGTAAGTGGTTTCTTGTCCGCTGGCTTCTTTGGGGGTAACTACGCTTTCGCTGTATGTTAAATTAGGAAATGCGTTCCACTGTTGCTTTACCTGGGCCAAGTCAAACGGTTCTTTGGCTTTTACGGTAACGCCTAACGAGTGGGAATTTTCCACCGATACGCGTACGGTGTGGCAATATACTTTTAAGCCCGGAAGCCCTAGAATTTTGCGCGATTCGTACAAGCCCTTTAATTCCTCTGCGGTGTGGCCGTTGGGTTGCACCGAGCCGATAAGCGGCACGCAGTTGTTTTCGTAATAGGACCCGGGAGTGTGAAAATCGTCCAACAGTTTTTTGCCCCCGCCGCTGATGGCCTGGTAAGAGCAGAAAAAAACTTCCTCAAAATGATAAAACGGTTTAAGCGGGGCCAAACTCATTACAAGCCCGGTAGTGGTGCAATTAGGGCTTGCGATTAAGCGGGTAGAAGGCGTAATGTCCTGCGGGTTAATTTCCGGAATAACAAGCGGTACTCCCGGCGTCATGCGGAACTCGGAGGACATATCCACTATGTATTTTACGCGGTCCTTGATGAGGGGCGCCAATTTTGCGCTGACAGGGTTGTCCGTGCATAAAACAGCAACATCCAGGGGTGTGATTTCGTCCTCGCGCCCAAAGGTTTTAATTTCCATGGGTGTTTTAAGTTTTTTGAGTTCGCGGAGCATATTCTGCCCCACCATCCCGTTAATGCCGATAATTCCAACGGTTTTCATAAAATTCCTTATTTAATAAATAAATTGTTATCTGCCGTTTGCAATAAACGGTCTATCTTTTGCTTGTTTTCTGTGGATATTTCTCCCAGCGGCAAGCGCACGGCTTCCGTGCCGAATCCGATTTTGGAAAGCATATACTTTACGCAAGTGGGATTCGTTTCCAAATAGCAGGCTTTTATAAGCGGATAAAGTTGTGCAAACAAGGCAAAAGATTCTTTTGTACGGCCCTCTTGAAAGAGTTTATAAATTTGCACCAAGGCGGGAGCAAACACATTGGCCGCCGCGCTGATAATGCCGGAGGAGTTAAGTGCCAGATACTGCGGGAATAAATCGTCGTTGCCGCACAGATAACTTAACTTGTTGCTATATTTTACGGCGGTATCGGTAACGTGCGCCATATCATAATCGGATTCTTTTATGCCTGCAATTTGCGGCACTTCATTTAGTAATCTGTCCAAAGTTGCGGCAGAAAGTTTTAAACCTGTTCTTCCGGGAATATGGTATAAAATAACCGGCACTCCCAAAGCAGCCGCTTGTTTATAGTGGGCAACCAGCCCGTTTGGATTGGGTTTATTATAATAAGGCGTAACGATTAAAACCCCGTCCGGTTCAAACGCAAGTGCGGCGCGGGTGTTTTGTACAGTAGAAGCGGTATCGTTCGTGCCTGTGCCGATAATTATTTTGGCGCGGCCTTTTATACGCGGCGTACAAAAACGTAAAATTTCGGTCTTTTCCTCGGCTGACAAAGTAGCGGCTTCGGCGGTAGTGCCTAACAATACAAAGCCTTCTGTCCGGGCGGCCAGTTGCGCCTGAATTAAACGCTCTAAAACGGGATAATCCACTTGGCCCTGCTTCGTAAAAGGGGTGGCAAGTGCGGTATAAACTCCGGTAAACATAACGCCTCCTGAATATGTTTTGCGCGCAAGAAGAACTGCCCATATTTTAGCAATTTAATTTGTATAATTAAGTAACAATTTTAATGAAAGGATATTTTATGCCAGAAAACGATAAAACAAACCAAACCAATACGGATATCAGCCTTCCCAAAGAAGAGTGGGAAAAGAAGTTATTGGAAAACGAAAAAACGGCCTTCACGGAGTTTCCGCTCCCGCAAGACCCTAACGAAAAAAAGCCCGCAGGCAAACACGCCGTACACGGCATTTGGGCCGCGCTGTTGCTGGCCGTTTTTGCCGTTTCTGCGGTATGCGGGGTGTATTTGACGGTTAAGCCTGTGGCTAAATGTGCTCCTGCCAAAACGGCCGAGAAGGAGGATAACACTTCCAAGCTGGCGGCGGCATTTGTACGTTCCAAAGGGGAAAAGGGTATTGCTTGGATTAAGGTCCGCGGTGTGATTGCGCAGGATAATAATTCCTCTGCGTTTTCCCGTCCGTCCGGGGCCTCCTCTATCGCTAAAAAAATCCGCGAAGCGGGGCGCGATGAAAATGTCCAAGCCATTGTGCTGGATATCAATTCTCCCGGCGGCACGGTGGCTTCCGTTCAAAACATTTACAGCGAAATTTTAAAAGCCAAAGAGAAAAAGAAAGTTGTAGCCTTGTTCCGGGATGTGGCGGCAAGCGGCGGCTTTTATATTGCTATGGCGGCAGATAAAATCGTGGCGGAGCCCGGCACGATTACCGGTTCGGTGGGAGTGATTATGCAAACGAGCAATGTAGAAGGTTTGTTTGATAAAATCGGCGTAAAAGTTACCCCGATTACCTCCGGCAAATATAAGGATATGGGGTCCGCTTTCCGCCCGATGAGTGATGCCGAAAAAGCCATTTTGCAGGATATGGTAAACGATACTTATACGCAGTTTTTTGCGGCCGTAAAAGCAGGGCGGCCCAATGTAAAACCCGAAGATTTGGCCGAATATACCGACGGGCGCGTATTTACAGGCCAGCGTGCGTATAATTTGGGTTTTGTGGATAAATTGGGCGGCGAGGAAGATGCCCGTTTGTTGGCGGGCGAACTGGCCGGGATAAAAGACCCCAAAGTGATTGCTTCCCGCCCGGACGGATTGCGGGAACTGATTTTCTCGTTCGGTTCATCTATGGAAAACCAAACGCTTGCCAAACAGTTGCAAACGCTGGCGACACCGAGCGTGTCCTATTTGTGGGTGAACTAATATGAATTTACTTAAATCGTATTTTAAGTATATGGACGACCCCTCCGGCGCGATTACGCAACTGGCTGCGGAACGCTCTCTTTCCCGCGCGTGTATGGGTTATTTTGCGGCCACGCTGGGGTGGGTGCTGTTCTTTAATATCGGCGACGGTATCAGCCCGGTAGCCTTGCTGTTAAAATTATTTGTGGTGTTTATTGCCGAACTGACCGCGGGTTATTTTATTGCGTCCCTGTGCGGGTTATTTTTGGATTTTAAACATATTAAATCTTCGCCTGCCGAGTTGTTTGTGCTGATTGGTTCTGCGGGATTTATTAAGGGCTTACTTGTGGCTTTTGCCCTGATTTCCGCCGCTTGGCCCGGCGCCGGGCTTGGCTTGCTTGCTCCGTTTGCCCTGCTTCTGGTCTTGGGGCTTCAACTGGGCTATTTAACGCGCTCATTAATGCGGCTGTGCGGAGTTAGCGCGGCCCAAGCGTTGACGGCTTGGCTGTTCGGCTTTGTCCCCGCGTTGGCGGCGGTGGTTTTGCTGGGCGTGTTTTTTGTGTGGGGGATTGCCCTGCTGTTTTAAAAAGAGGCTGATTCACAGGTTTAGCCCCGGTTTTTTGCCGGGGCTTTTTCATTTTATATGAAATATTTTAGGCCTTGCCCGTGTTTAAATATGTACAGGACTTATCATTATTTGGTAAAATATTACCGACCGGTAAGTAAAATTATTTGAATTATATGAAAAAACAAGAAACCGAAAAAACAGATAAATCCGAACGTGAAAATCATATGCGGGCGGCTATTAAAAAGGCGGCGTTTCACTTAATGGCAGAAAAAGGTTTAAACAAGGTGTCTATGCGCGAAATTGCCGAAAAGGTAAACGTAACCAAGCCTGTTCTTTATTATTACTTTAAAAATAAAGAAGATTTGTGCCGCAGCATTATTGAAGAACACGAACAACTGTTTAGCCAACTGTTGGACCGCGTGTCCGAACGCGCCAGCGGCCCGGCGGAAATACTAAACGAAGGGTTAAAATCCCACTTGGATTTTTTTACCAAGGACCCGGTTCACTCTAAGTTTGTTTTGCAGATGATTTCTTACACCTTGGATGTGGACCCCAAAAAAATCCCGCCGAAAGAAAAACCTTGCGTGCAGGATATGTTGGCCAACGCTTTAAAGCGGGAAGAACAAAAAGGCAAACTCCCGCCCGGCAGCGTGATGGATATTATCCGTCTGGCATCGGGTATTTCGGCGGAAATTATGTTTAGCGCGTATCTTACGCAGCACGTCAATCCCGCCTCGTACCGCGGGGGATCCTTTGACCAGCAAACCGTAGAACGGTTAGTCAAAATCATTTTACTTGGTATTCAAGCATACTATAAGGAAACAAAATAAAACATATGAAAAAATGGGTATTACTCGCGCTTATGGCAGCATATGCGCCTGCGTGCCTGGGGGCTGCTCCGGGCAAAGCGGCAAACAATTTGTTTGCCGAACGTGAAGAGGTAGGGGGGGAGAAAATTACCATTTCCGATGCAATTCGGATGGCACTCTCGGACAGTTACCAAATCATTGATGCACAAAAGACGAAGGAAATCTATGAACAGCAACTTTCGCAGTCGCGTTCCGGTTACTATCCGTCTTTGTCATTGGACGGTTCGTATAGCCGCGCTCTTAAAAAGGGCAAAATTATTATGGGCGCCCAAAGCATAGAAATCGGCCAAAATAATACATACCAAGCCGGGCTGAACGCCTCTTATATTTTGTGGGCCGGCGGTCAAATACGCAACTCGGTCAACCTGGCAAAGGTGGGCGCAGAACAGGGCCTTTTTAACTTGCGCCATGTGCAAGATACTGTTACCAAACAGGTGGTGGGTTTCTGTTATGACATTATTTATGCCGCCGCTTTAATCCGCGTGCAAGAGGAGTATTTGGATATTGCCAAACAGCACTTGGACGAAGCCCAAGCCAAATACAAACAGGGCCTTGCCAGCAGTTTGGATGTGCTGACCCAAAAGGTAAAGGTGGAAAATATTGAACCTACGGTTTTGCAGGCACAAAAGAACTTTGAACTGGGCAATTTGTATTTGCGCCAAATTTTAAACCGTGACCCGGAAGACCGCATTTATTTAACCTGGACACAAAAAGATTTGGAACTGCCGCAAACGCCGTCTTTGGATGAGTTATATAATTTGGCTATGGAAAAACGCCCCGAATTAAAACTTTCCAAATTAGCCGTTGATGCGGCGCATTACAACGTAAAGATTGCCCGCTCGGGCCATATGCCGGTGCTTGCCTTAAACGGGAATTATACCTATAACGGCGTAACCGATAACGGGTTTCCGCAGCATAAACAAGATTATTATTGGTCCAGCGCGGCCGGAGTAACATTGAGCGTTCCGTTGTTTGAAGGGTTTAAAGTATCCTCGCAAGTGGCGCAAAAGGAACTGGCTTACGAACAGGCGGTGGCTGCGTACCAAAACAAAATGAAGAACGTGCGTATCCAAGTAAAAGAAGCGTGGCTGAATTTGGAAGAAGCCCGCTCCCGCATTGAAGGCACCAAAGGCGTAGTGGAACAAGCCCGGGAAAACTTGAACTCGCAAATGAAGCGTTACCGAGCGGGGCTTACGAGCCAGTTGGAAGTCAACGACGCTATTTCCAACGTGAACGATTCCGACTTGCAATATGTGCAGGCTGTATATGATGGGGCGATTGCCCTTTCCGATTTAAAATTCGCCGTAGGTGTAGAGGTAAATTTGTATGAAAAAAAGAACTAAAAGAAGAATTATATGGGGGGTAGTAGCCCTGGCTTTTATTTTGGCCTTGGTGGTCATTTTTAAGCCTAAAACATCCGGCCCGTTAGACGGTGTGGCTAAGGACGTTTTCTTGGTAAAACAGGAAATGGTGCAAAAACGCACCTTGAAGCACGAACTGTTAATGTCCGGCAGTATCAAGGCGTTGGAAGAAGCGACTCTTTTCCCGCGCGTGAACGGTAAATTGCTTAAAAACGTCTTGCGCGAGGGAGATGCGGTCAAAAAGAACCAAACAGTTTCTTTAATTGAGCGCGACGAAGTGGGTGCCGTGTACGAGCCGGTGGTCGTGCCGTCCACCATTACGGGCGTAGTCGGCCGCGTATATTTGGACCCGGGCGCCAACGTAACGGTTTCCACGCCGGTAGCATTAGTAGTCAACCAGGAAAAAGTGCGCGTAGCGGTGGATATCCCGGAACGCTACATTGGCGAAATTTATAAGGGCCAGCCCGCCACCTTGCGCGTGGATGCGCTGCCCGGCCAAGAATTTGAAGCCAAACTGACGATTATCAGCCCGGTGGTGGATTCCACCAGCCGCGCGGTAGCCGTGGAGTTTTATGCCGATAACACCAAAGGCTTGTTGAAATCGGGTATGTTTGCCAAAGTGGATATTACCTTGTCTGAAAAAACAAACGCCGTTTCTGTTTCTAAGCAGAGTGTTTACACGGATGAAGAAACGAACGCAACATATGTTTTTGTTCCGTCCGCTGACGGCAAAACCGCCGTACGCAGAAACGTCAAGACGGGCTTTATCAATAGCAATCACTTGGAAGTGAGAGAAGGTCTTTCCGCGGGTGAACAGGTGCTTACGTTTACCTATGGTTTGAAAGACGGTAGCAAAATTGAATTGGAAAAATAATTAAGTATGGCTGAAAATAACAACAATTTACAAGCGTCCAATGCGCTGGAAAAGGAGAAAATGAAAAAAGGCGGTTTTACCGCCGTCTTCATCCGCCGCCCGGTAGCCACTATTATGATGTGCTTGGCTATTGTGGTCATCGGGTTGATGTCCTATTCCAGTATGGGCGTGGGTATGTTCCCGAACGTGGACGTACCGTATGTGCTGGTGCAAACCACTTTGGCGGGTGCCAGCCCGGAAGAAATTGAAACTTCCGTTACGAAAATTATTGAAGAATCCGTCAACCAGGTGGAAGGGATTGATGAAATCAAATCCCAAAGTATGGAAGGCGCCTCTTTGGTAAGTATTAAGTTCTTGATGGATAAAGACGGCGACGTGGCCGCCCAGGAAGTGCGCGATAAAGTGGAACTCATTAAAAACGAACTCCCGGACGGTACAGAAGCCCCCGTGGTGCAAAAGTTGGATATGGACTCCATTGCCGTATTGAACGTAGTGGTATCCGGTGACCGCGACATTGTGGAACTGACGGAAATTGCCAAAAAGAAAGTAAAAGAAAACATTGAAAACATCCGCGGCGTAGGTGCCGTGAACATTGTAGGGGGCCGCGAACGCGAAATCCATATTACGGTCAACCCGCTGAAACTGTTTTCTTTAAACCTGCCTATCAGCGACGTTGCAGCCGCGTTGGCCGACCAAAACGTAGAAATTCCTGGCGGACGCGTGGAACAGCAGCACCAGGAATATACGTTGCGTATTTTGGGCCGTATCCCGGACGTGCCGTCCTTTAATGATATTTTTATCGCTAACCGCAACGGCGCTTCCATTAAAATTGCCGATATCGGCTATGCCGAGGACTCCGGCGAATACGAACGCGAATCCACATTTTTAAACAAACGCCGCGCCGTAACCTTGGAAATTACCAAACAGTCCGGCACAAACACCTTGGCCGTTGTGCAAGGCGTAAAAGATAAGTTGGAAAAAATTAAACCCACGCTTCCGGCGGACATATCCCTCTCTTTGATGATGGACCAGTCCGGCAATATTAAAGCCTCTGTTCACAGCGTGTTGGAACACTTGGTTCTCGGCGGTATTTTAGCCGGTATTATGGTGTTCTTCTTTATGGGTTCTTTGCGTTCTACGTTTATTTCGTTCTTGGCTATGCCGATTTCCATTATCGGCTCATTTATCTTTATGAATATGGCCGGGTTTACGATTGATACAATGACGCTTCTGGGCTTGCTGGTAGCCGTCGGTATCGTAATTGACGACGCTATCGTCATGTTGGAAAACATCTTCCGCCATATGGAAAAATACGGCAAAAGCCCGAAAGTGGCGGCTATTGACGGTTCACACGAAATTACCTCTACGGTAGTGGCGACCACGCTGTCTATTTTGGTAATCTTTCTGCCGTTGGCTTATATGAGCGGTATTGTGGGCCGTATCGTAAACAGTTACGGTATGACGGTAGTGTTCGCTATTGCTCTTTCCGGTGTGGTGGCCCTGACGCTGACGCCTATGCTCTGCGCCAAGATGTTAAAGCAGGAAAAGAAAACAAAACTGGACCTCTTTGTTGACGGTGTAAATAAAAAATTAGTGGATTGGTATATTCCGCTTTTGGATTGGTCTATCCACCACCGCAAAATAATGGTTTCGCTGGCGTGCTTGTGCTTGGTGTTGTTGGTGCCGATGTTGGCGCGCGTGGGCGGGGAATTTATGCCTACGGATGATAGCGGTAAAGTGCAGGTTAGCATTGAAGCCCCGGTAGGGACCAGTTACACCGATACGCAGGATATTTTAAAGCAGATTGAAAAGGATATCCGCCGCTTGCCGCACGTCAAGGATACCTTGGTGGCGGCGGGGGTGTCTTCCAGCAGTTTCGTGTCCTCTAACCCTTCCAACAAAGGGTATGTGCGTGTGGAGTTTGAAAGCCGTGATAAACGCGACGGCGTAACCACCAAAGAATATTTGGATGCAATTCGCGAAATGATGAAGAAATACAAGGGATTGAAAAGCAATTCTTATGTAGTCAGCGAAACCCCGTCCTCCGGTTCGTACGAGTTGGAATTTGTTATTTCCGGTCCGGATATCAATAAGTTGAGCGAATACAGCCAGGCGATGGTACAGCAGTTGTCCAAGGACCCGCGTTTTATTGACGTGGACACTTCGCTAGACTTGTCTAAGCCGGAATACCGCGTAGTCATCAACCGCGAAAAAGCGCAGAACTTGGGCGTTAAGATTACGTCTATTGCCTCTGCTCTGCGTACTATGGTAGGCGGCGAAGATGATATTACTAAATACAAGGAAGGCGACGACCTGTATGATGTGCGTGTTCGCGTAGCCGAGGAATACCGCGATACCAAAGAAGCCATTTCCGCTTTAATGGTTCCCGGTAAATTAAACGGCAAAGATACGATTCAGCGTTTGGACAGCGTAGCCTATATTGAAGAAGGTACCGGCCCCAGCCAGATTGACCGCCATAACCGCCAGCGCCAAGTAACCGTACAAGCAAACTTGAACGGAATTGATACGCGTTCTGCCTTGGCGATTATGAACGATATCTTCCACCGCTTAAATGCGGGGGCGGAATACTCGGGCGGTGTAACGGGTATGTCGGAAGAAATGACAAAGATGTTCTCGTCGTTCCTTTTGGCGTTCGTGTTGGCGTTTTTCTTTAAATATATGATTTTGGCCGCACAGTTTGAAAGTTATACGCACCCAGTGGCCATTATTGTTTCCCTGCCGCTGACATTGCCGTTTGCGGTGCTTTCCTTGTTCTTAACGGGGCAATCGCTTAACTTGTACAGTTTGTTGGGTATTTTTATGTTAATCGGTGTAGTCAGTAAAAACGCTATTTTGCAGACCGATTATACCAACCAACTGCGCGCCCGCGGCTACGGACGTACAGATGCTATTTTGCAGGCAAACCGTGTCCGTTTACGCCCTATCTTGATGACGACGCTTACACTGATTATGGGTGTGGCTCCGATGATTTTCTCCAACGGCGAAGGCGCCGACCAGCGCCGCAGTTTGGCGATTGTTATCGTAGGCGGGCAGGCACTCTCTCTGCTCGTTACGTTGCTGATGACCCCGGTTACTTATATTTTGATGGACGAACTGGGTGATTGGTTTAACTATACCTTTAAAGGGATTCCTTATCCGGAAGATAAGAGCAAAACAGAAATTTTGCCCGAAGTGCCGGAAGAAGATTAATCCTCACAGGAAAACAGCAAACCCCCGCTTACGGTTTTATGATAAGCGGGGGTTTTCTTATGGTGTGATAGTAATTAATGCTATTTAAACCGATAATGTAGGTTGTTGAGCGGGGCTTGCCCGTTTATAAAAGGCGTATAAGGCGGAGGAGTATTTTTACTTGTTTGAGCCTGTTAAGGCGAGTTGTAAAAATACCCGCCGTTACTGCCTTTTATGGGCACCGACCCGCTGGTCTTTTTGGTTCTTTTTCTCCCACGAGAAAAAGAAGAGAGAAAATTTTGCTTACTTTTTGTCGGCACAAAAAGTAAGGGTAATAAAGAAAAACTATTTTTTGGCAAAAAACAACCCTGCGTTATCTTTCAACACAGGGTTCAAATCGTAAGGTGCGGGCGGGAATCGAACCCGCGAATATGAGTTTTGCAGACTCACGCCTTACCACTTGGCCACCGCACCGTAACATCAAATCGGTAAGACCTAATTATTATAGCAAAAAAATTTAAATTTAGGAAGAAAAATATAAAAGTATAAAATTGGGTCTTGATTTTTTGTGCTTTGCCGCTATACTAGCCATATGGGAGTGCCACCATCGCCCGTTTTTGGGTACAGCCTCTTGTAGGGGACAAGGCCTCCCACCTTTTTAGCCCGGCCCGAGTGGCCGGGTTTTCTATTGCGAAATTTATTTCTTTTTTGTATAATAAATCAAAGGCTCCCGATTGGGGGCCGTTTTTCGCGGGGTTTTTGACCAAAACCCTTTTGTAATTGAAGATTTTTTGATATAATAAAGTAAATGCCTTGCGCGGGCGTAGTTCAATGGTAGAACACTAGCCTTCCAAGCTTGATACGTGGGTTCGATTCCCATCGCCCGCTTGGCAAGGATGCAGAAAGCCTGTAAGGGCCAGCATAAATGCTGGGGTAGCTCAGTCGGTAGAGCATCTCCATGGTAAGGAGAAGGTCGTGGGTTCGATTCCCACTCCCAGCTTGTTTTGACAAACTAAACAAAGCAGTAAAAATTAACAACAGGAGAACTAAACACAATGGCAAAGGAAAAATTTTCCCGCAGCAAACCGCACGTGAACGTGGGTACGATT
>OLGZ01000050.1_pt1 | contig 117558 bp, 103 predicted proteins | sample 1605981 | NCBI WGS metagenome assembly OLGZ01 (sample SAMN03283291) | human gut metagenome | biome: human-associated habitat; material: feces | host: Homo sapiens | place: Peru | collected 2012
ATCTAACATTACGTTCTTCACTTAATGATTCTAATATCATTGCTTTAGGTATTCCCAATGGTGAACTTTATAAGGCGTTAAACAAGCTTTTAGCTACAAAATTCTTCAAAGGTAATATCAGTGTTTCAAATGCAAATGGTGAGAATATCCTAAATGTAGGAACAGTTGAAGACGTTATTAGTTTACTTAACACTATGGTTAACACTGTAACCTATGATGCCTATCCATTAAATTCAGAATCATCAGTGCAGAATTATGTTAAAGCCTATCTGCTAGGAGCTAAACAGAACGTATCATCAGAAGTTCATCAGGCTAAAGGCCGAGCTGATTTAATGATTGAGACCAATAAACGCAGAATCGTCATTGAATTTAAATATGCTCAAAATGAGACAGAAGCTAAGGCAAAACTACTTGATGCAGTAGAGCAGATAAAAACTCGAGACTATGGCAATATTGTGCCTAGAAAGAATGAGCTGTTAAGAATAGCTGCTGTCTTCAATGCAGATCCTAAAGTAAGAGCATTTACCCAATATAAATTTGTTCAGTAATTCTCACTATCCTCTCTTTATATGAAAGATCTGAATTTTCTCAGATCTTTTCTTTTCCATACAATAATTTTATTGCTTTATTTTGATGCGTTATTTTTGTGATTTTGCGTTCTAATTATGTGCATGCACCAAAATTACGCTTTATTCTTGGGCAAATAGCTTTTCTTTGTTGATACTCAAAATTTGAAATCGTATCTTGTAACAAAGTCAATGATGGCTTGAGTTCAAGGAGAATTTTTTATGAGAGTTACAAAAAGTGCATTATTAGCATCTGCACTAGCCTTTGCTCCTAGTGTTTTTGCTGATGAAACTGCTGCTTTAGATAGAGCTGACAACGGCTTTATCTTAATGTCTGCAATGTTAGTGCTGTTAATGTCTATTCCTGGTATTGGTCTATTCTATGGTGGTTTAACACGTTCTAAGAACGTTCTATCTACCATGGAGCAGTGCTTAGCCGTTTTCTGTATGGCCATTATCTTATGGGTTATTATAGGTTACAGCTTTGCTTTCGGTCCTGTTGAAGGTGTCTTAGGCGACTTCTTCGGTGGCTTTGGTACCATGTTCTTAGCTGGTATTGATTTTAATTCATTATCAGGAACATTAGCTGAGTATACATGGGTTATCTTCCAAGGTGCTTTCTGCGCAATCTCAGCTTGCTTGATTGTTGGTGCAACAGTTGAACGTGTTAAATTCTCTGCAATCTTAATTGCAGTTGGTATTTGGATCGTTCTATCTTATGCACCTTTAGCTCATCAAGTATGGGGTGGCGGTTTCATCGATTCTGTATTCAAGTCATATGACTTTGCTGGTGGTACTGTTGTTCATGTTAACGCTGCTGTATGTGGTTTAACAGGTGCATTCATCTTAGGTCGCCGTCATGACTTAGGCAGAGTTGCAATGGCTCCACATAACTTAGGTATTACCTACATTGGTGCTTGCTTACTGTGGATCGGTTGGTTAGGTTTTAACGCAGGTTCTGAGTTAGTTGCTGATGGTATTTCATCTCTAGCATTTATCAACACTGTTCTTTGTCCAGCAACTGCTGCAATGACATGGATGGTAGCAGAGTGGATCATCTTCAAGAAACCATCAACATTAGGTACAGCATCAGGTGTTCTAGCAGGTCTAGTTGCAATTACTCCTGCTTGCGCCTTCGTAGGCCCTATGGGTGCAATTGTGATTGGTGTTGCTTCTGGTTTGGCTTGCTTATGGGGCGTTCATGGCTTCAAGAAGTTCACTAAGGTTGATGATTCATTAGATGTATTTGGTGTTCATGGTATTGGTGCTATCGTAGGTGGTATCTTAACTGGTGTATTCTGTGCTCCATCTTTAGGTGGTACAGGCTTCAAAGATGGTTGGGATTCAATTGCAGGCCAGGTTTATGGTCAAACCATGTCACTAGTTGTAGCAATCGTATGGTCACTTGTAGTATCAGTAATTGCTTTCAAGATTGCAGGTCTACTAGTTGGTCTAAGAGTTACTTCTGATGAGGAAGCCGAGGGTCTTGATTTGGCATCACACGGCGAGCGTGGTTACAACTTATAATCAAAGGATAAATTACTATGAAACGTATTGTTGCAATTATCAAACCATTTAAATTAGATGATGTCCGTGAAGCTTTAGCTACCATCGGTATTTCAGGTATGACAGTATCAGATGTAAAAGGCTTCGGCAGACAGAAAGGTCACACTGAGTTATATCGCGGTGCTGAGTATGTAGTTGATTTTCTACCTAAGTGCAAACTTGAAGTAGTTGTTGCAGACGATGAGGCTGATAAGTGTATTCAGGCAATCATCAATGCAGCTCATACAGGCAAGATTGGTGATGGTAAGATCTTCGTATCAGATGTTGAGAGAGTAATCAGAATTCGTACATCTGAGGAAAATGAAGAAGCTATTTAAGTAGCTCTCAAAAAAGTAAATCACCATGGTTGGTAACGCGATCATGGTGATTTTTTTTACAATATTTTGGGGGCAGTCCTAAAAACTGTGGGATCTTTGTTCAGTCATCTTTAAAAGAGCTCCACCTTTGTCTTGAGTCATCAAACAGTTTAAGAAAGAAATACTCATCAGAAGGAAGACCATAACTCTTCCTTCTGATGGTCTTTAGCTTCTGGTTTGACACCTTCAACCTTTCAGTTAGATTACGGATTTTTTTCTAATCCCACACTTTTCTGTATTGACCTTTTTTTTTTGCAATTAAAATCATATAGAAACTTAGCCGTTATCGCAACGCTCGTCTTTTTAGATCCATTCTTTCATTAGATTAATCAACTATTGTATTGCACGGTCCGTATAATTTTTAAGATCCCGTGCATGCTTGAAATATAAAATAATATGCTGTTTTTTTGATTAATTCAGACTCATTTAGATTATTCATTTTGAAATTTCTTAATCTAGGACTTATGGTTAAATCAAAGGAATTCTGTTTTAATTTAACACGCTCTGTAGCAGAAGCACTTGCGTTCCACTTCTTAACTTTTAGACCAAAGCTATTCATGAATTCAGAAGCAAATAGAGAAAGGAATAATTTAGCGTTAAAGCTTTGCTCTGTAGATACACCTAATGTATCAGCTTCAATATGATCTTTTAGGTAGCGATAGCCAATTTCAATTTGATTTATATGAGCGTAATGGGAGTTTTCCATGGTTAAAGATACCACACCATATATAACGATCCCACGCTTATACATTACCAGCAATAATAAAACGCAAGGACAGCAATTTGATACTGCCGCCCATGTTCGCTATACGGAACAATTAAGTGCCCGTTATTTTGAACTTTATATGATTCGCCCCAATTCCACATAAAAGCAAGAACCAGTATTAGATTTTCACATAGTTCTGACAATCTGTATTCTACTCTCTGCGATACACAAGAGCATACCTGACGATAATTTTGAAATGGCGTTGCCAGCTTCTTTTTAATATTCATTGATTATCAATCAACTCTCTTATCTGTTCAATAAATTTCTCTGCCGCCTTAGAGAATATTGGATACCGTTTCCATGCAAGACCATATTGAATTTTAATTGCCGGTTCCAATGGGCGGAAACAAAGTGTGGGACTTTCGCTGGTGTCTACCAGTGTCCGCAGTGCAAATGCATATCCAAGTCCATTTTTAATTAAAAGAGAAGGGTTGTTAAACAAAATGTCGAAGGTGGAAATGGTATTCAGTTGCTCCGTAGGAATCCCGGCCCAGGCGGAAAGTTCCCTCTGCAAGCCAATACGCTGAGGCAAAATGAGTGGAACACCTTGAATGTCCTCTGGGCAAATGACTTTTTTTGATGCAAGAGAACAATCTTTTTTCATGAGCAGTCCCCATTCGTCGGCTTCGTTCAGGGGAAGATGTTCATATTTCACAAGGTCAACAGGCTCAATCAGAATACCAAAATCTAAGGTGCCGTGGTCGAGCCGCTCCATCAGCGTTTCAGCGTCACCATTAAAAAATTGAAACTTCACTCCAGGATACCTCTGCGCCATCAGAGAGGTTGCCTGTGCCACAACTAGGGACTGGGCGCCACCTATAGAAATAACACCGCCAATTAAGTCAGAATCCTGGGCAATTTCTCGCCTAGTTTTTTCGCACAGCATCAGAATTTCGTCTGCACGCTTACGGAGAAGGACCCCTTCTTCAGTCAGCGTGATTTTTCTTTTGCCACGAATGAAAAGCTGCTTTCCTAATTCCTGTTCTAATTCCATCAGCTGTTTCGATAGAGAAGGCTGCGTAATATGCAGAGATTCCGAAGCACGAGTAATGTTTTCTTCTCGTGCAACTGCTAAAAAATAGCGAAGCAATCGTAATTCCATCAGTATTTCTCCTTGTCGCTTTTGGCATCATTATATATGATTTAATCATTCCTATAAACTATGATTATTCATTGTTTATAGGTATTTGATATGAAAGAAAAAACGTTATATAGTTTGTATCGCAAAGACGGGACGCAAATGAACCATCAAATAGCATCTGATGCTGTCATACAAAATTTGAAGGATGCCGGATGCGAAGACGTCTTTATTGAGAGATTTATTTTGGCATTAGAAAATAACCAAAACAAAGAAGTATTTCTATTGCTTCGTGGATGGCTGAACAGCCCGCTTTATGAAATACAAAACAATCAGCACAAGCTGGACTGTCTTGATTATCAGAAACGAAAGTTAGGAGGTTAAAGAATATAATATGAACGCATCAGCTTTGAAAAGAAAAGCTTGCAAAAACGAGAATCAACCGATAGCTCCGATGACGGAAGGCAGTATCTTCAAAAGCATTTTGTTTTTTTCCGTTCCATTGATTTTAGGGAATCTCCTGCAGCAAATGTACAATGCTGTTGACTCCATCATTGTCGGCAACTATGTGGGGCGGGACGCCCTTGCGGCGGTCGGTTCCAGCACGTCCTTGATTTATCTGCTGATCGCATTCAGTCAGGGAGCGGCGGTCGGCGCTGGGGTGGTGGTTTCCCAGTATCTGGGCGCCAAGGATAAAAAGGGCGTGCACGCCTCGGTGCATACAGCACTGGCGATCTCTGTTATACTGGGGCTGCTGCTGACCGTTGGCGGTATTCTGTTCAGTCGTCCGTTGCTGATCTGGATGAACACGCCCTCAGAGATTTTGCAGGAGTCTGTGACCTATCTGCAAATTTACTCCAGTGGGATGGTATTCAATGTGGTTTACAATATGGCAGCCGGTATTATGAACGCTGCAGGAAATTCCAAGCGTTCTCTGCGCTATTTGGCGGCAGCATCCATTGTCAATGTAGTTTTGGATTTGCTTCTGATCGCAGAATTCAAAATGGGGGTTGCGGGAGCGGCGATCGCAACCAATATTAGTCAGGTCGTTTCCTGCGTGCTGGCCATGCTGTTTCTGATAGAGGTTCCCGAACCGTATCAGGTAAACTTAAAAGAAATCAAAATTCAGAAGCGGATCGCCCTCCAGATTATTCAAATCGGTCTGCCCACCGGGTTTCAAAATATGGTCATCTCTCTTTCCAATATGCTGGTTCAGTCCAGCGTGAATGCATTCGGTGCCGCGGCTATGGCGGGGTTTGGTGTTTACATGAAAATCGACGGATTCAATATCCTGCCCATCACCAGTTTCAGCATGGCAGTCACCACCTTTACCGGGCAGAATTATGGCGCGGGAAAATATGACCGGGTGAAAAAAGGAATGTTGGTGACCACGGTCATGGGAATCGTTTATACGGTGGCTCTGGGAAGTCTGCTGCTTGCTTTTTCGGAGTCTGCCATCCGCCTGTTTAATCAGGATGCCACCGTGATAACCTTCGGCGTGATCGCTATGCGGTACTTCTGTCCCTTCTACTTGGCGCTCAGTATCATGCACGCATTGGCTGGAACGGTTCGCGGCACAGGAAAAAGCGTCCCACCAATGGCAATTATGATTCTCTCTCTGTGCGTGTTCCGTATCGGTTGGATTGCTTTTGTGATGCCGCATTTCGGTACCATCGACGGCGTGTTTGTACTGTACCCGGTGTCATGGGGTTTCGGAATGATTTTAATGGCTTTGTATACATGGAAGGGAAAATGGTTTTCTGTTCCAGAAAAAATGAATGGAGGATTTTGAACATGAAAAATACAGTGATGCTCAATAACGGCGTTCAGATGCCGAAAATCGGATTCGGTGTGTTTCGGATCAACGACATGGAGGAATGTGAAGAAGCTGTTTTGCAGGCAATTCAGAGCGGCTATCGCCTGATTGACACTGCAAGCGCCTATGAAAATGAAGAAGCTGTTGGACGTGCCATCCGGCGTAGCGGCGTTCCCCATGAGGAACTGTTCGTAACCACCAAGCTGTGGATCACGGACACCAGCTATGAAGGAGCCAAGCGGGGGTTCCAGCGCTCTATGGAGCGGCTAGGGTTGGAGTACATTGACCTCTATCTAATTCATCAGCCTTTTCATGATTACTATGGCGCATGGAGAGCTATGGAGGAGTTGTATGCAGATGGAAAAGTCCGGGCGATTGGTGTGGACAATTTTACTCAGGATAGACTGGCTGATTTTATCTTCTTCAACAAGGTAAAGCCTGCGGTCAATTTGATTGAGTGCAATGCCTTTTTCCAGCGTGAATATGACCTTGCCTATCTGAAAAGCCAAGGAATCCAGATGCAGGCGTGGTCCCCTCTGGCTGCCGGCAGCGAGGGACTTCTTGATAACCCGCTGCTGCGTCAGCTCAGTCAGAAATACCAGAAGTCTGTGCCACAGATTGTTCTGCGGTGGCTCATCCAGAGAGGCATCGTCCCGCTGGTGAAAAGTGTAAAACCTGAACGAATGAAGGAAAACCTTGACGTTTTCGACTTTGCGCTTTCTGAGGAGGACATGGAGCAGATCGCCACTCTTGATACAGGGCACAGCTGCTTTCCGCCCCGCACCACCGGTCAGGACGTTCATGCCTTTTTGAAGACCGCACAGGGGTTTCTGGTCTGAGAGGAAGGTGAATGGTGTGTGATGACCGGGGGTGGTCAAGCGCACTGTTAAAATGATAACAATTTAATCCTAGGTAATAAAGACTTATCAAAAGACGGTGCATTTGTTAAAACTATAAAGGAGCAAACAAATGAATGTAGTAAAGTGCCGTTTGAGTGAAGGTGAGTTAAATCTAATCAACATGCAAGTTGCACATAATGAAGTCATACGAAAAAGGAATGCTCCCGCAAATTATCAGGGGGAGCAAAAGCGTCGACCGAGTGGGAACTGAACTGAAAAGCGCTGATGTGCAGAAATGTCTGATCGTATCGGGAAGCCATGTCATCAAACATCCCATTACCCAGAAAATCATTCATTCCTTAGAAAGCATTGGCATTTCCTGTGATATTTTTGACCGAGTATTGCCGGAACCTACCGATTCTCTGTGTATCGAAATTGCACAGGAAATCAAGCGCAATCACTACGACTGTATTCTGGGCATTGGAGGGGCAGTCCTATGGATGCTGCAAAAGCAGCTTCTTTGATTGCCGGAATCCCAGAAGATATTGAAGATCTGCATGAATACGGTAAGACCGGTACTCGCATGCTGGAGCAGTGGAACCGTCCCTGTATGCTGGTTTTGATGCCGACTACATCAGGCACAGGAGCCGAGACAACGGCCAGTGCCGTTATTTCCAGCGAAAAGCATGGGATGAAATTCTGCTTTGGCAATCGAAATATGGCTCCTGATTTGTGTATCATCGACCCTGAATTTACGCTGGGAATGCCTGAAATGCCGACAGCCTATGGCGGCGTGGATGCACTGGCACATACAGTTGAAATTCTGGTCGGTACGGGAGCCAATGCGTATACCAATACGATTCTGTTGTCCTGCTTGGAGAAAATCTGGACATGGCTGCTGATTGCGGTACAGGAGCCGGAGAATTTGGAAGCCCGTGAACAGCTCTCCTGGGCAGCTCATAACGCGCTGGCAAATGGCGGAATCCCCAACGATCATGCAGTTGCTCACGCCTTCGACTCGCTGTATCATGTGGTTCACGGCCACGCCTGTATGATGGTTTTGCCTGCAGTCATTCGACATTTTGCAGAAACCGCACAGGAAGCAATCGGACAAATTGCCGTTCGGATCGTAAGTTCCCCATCACCATAAAGAGATAATTTTCAATTTGAATCATAATAACTCCTGTTAACGAAACCAATTAGCAGGAGAGTATTATGCTTAAATCAGAGTTCCATCTATATTTCAAAAATGCTGATGACTATTTAGCTAGTGGTTATTCATTAACTAAGTATTACGATGTTGGACTTGAGCAATTTTTCTTGAAGCATAACTTGGATATTCATCAGTTACTTTCAAGAATTAGATTCGCCATATTATTTCGTTTTATAAACAAAACTCTTTCCTCAAGATTAAGCTTTTTGAATAATTTAAAAAAATGGGAACAGATTTATGATGAATATAGAGCAAGCGGACTTCCAAAGAATAGATTTCATGAATTAAATAACCATAAAATTGGTGTTTCCCATTCCACTTTTTTTGAATTGCTTCGAGCTATAGAATTTAAGAAAGCGTACGAGAACTATAGAGAACTTTACTTTCTCACATAAAAGAAAGTAAAAAACATTAACGGAGTCTTATATATCAAGGCTCTAGCTTTTTAAAAATCTATGACACCGTTTGGAAATAAAATTTATTGAGAAATCAATAAGTTAGGATTGACAAAAATGGCGTTTTTTCCTTATAATTCAAAGTGTTAAATCAAAAATTATAAACGAAGAAAAACGCCATGAGCGTAGTACTACATAACGAATTAAATAGCCATAACTTTTCATCACCATTTACTAGCTTAATTCCCCACCTTGGAATTAAACGAGCTTTACAAAGAGCTCACTTTATAAAGATAAAGGGTGAAAGTGCTTTTGATATGTTTACTGCTCAGCTTAATAGCTGCTTGATGGGTGATAACCTATGAAGAGCTTTTAACTCCACAGTTAAAGCATTCTTTCCCACTTCAAGAGCTGCTATGTATAGATTCATGGCTAATGATAAATACAATTGGTCAATGCTTTGTATGTACATAGCATCTAATGCATCCAAAAAGATCTTGAAGCTTAATCCTAATGAGACTTTTTGTTTTGTTGTTGACGACTCTTTAGAAGAAAGAAGTGATTCAGCGAAGTATGTTGAAAAATGTACTATGACTTTCGATCACAACTCTCATACTTACGTTAAAGGCTTCACCGCTCTTCAATTAGGTTGGACTGATGGACATAGCTTTTTAACTATGGGCTCTAAGCTTTTAGCTTCTAATGAATCAAATCGTAAGAGCAAAGCTTGTTCACCAAGACCTAAAAGGAAAAAGGCTATTGTTACTGACAAAAGAACCTATCAAGGCTCTATTAGAGCTCAAGCTGATAGTTCAAAACCTGATTTAGTTGTAGATTGGGTTAAGCAAGCTCTTAACCATGGTATTAAAGCAGAGTACATTCTCATGGACTCTTGGTTTAACTACGAGCCTCTATTAAAAAAATTACAAGAGCTAAAAGTTGATACCATAGGCATGTTAAAGCTTGATAATCGCAAGTACTCTGTACTTAACAATAGAGGTAAAGCTAAAGAATACTTAAACTTAGGAGCTATCTGAAAACTTGCAAAACAAAAGCATCGTAAGTCTGATCCTGAAGAGATTATTGGTAGCATTAAAGTTATGGCTCACACCAATAATGAACCAGTTACAAAAGGAATTCCTTTAAAGTTAGTGTTCATCAGAAACCGTCACAATAAAGAAGACTTCCTTGTACTTGCATCTACAGATACTAGTTTAGACTCTAAGAGAATAGTTCAGCTCTACGCTAGAAGATGGAAGATAGAAACTAACTTCCATAATCAAAAAGCATTCTTTGGCATGAATAGTGAGTGTCAGTCAACCGACTTTACCACCATTAGTGCTTATGCAAATCTAGCTTGTATCAGAGCTAATCTAATGGAATACAAGCGTAGAATCGAGAATGATGTTAGAGCTGCAGGTGAATTGTTTTATTCAGCCTGCCAAGCCTTAAAAGAAATTCCTTTTGCTGATGCACTAAACAGATTACTACAAGCTTATAACTCAATAGTAGATGATCTAGAAAAAGCAGGTTGCATTGTCAAAGGTAAACTTAAAAAGGCTAAGAAGATCCTTAAGCAAAAACTCTCAGTTTGGTATGACGAGAGCTCAGCCTATATTCAAAAGCTCTTAGAACTTTACTCTACGGAAATTACCAGCCCCATACTGAAACGCATAAAATAAGGTGTCACAGATTTTTAAAAAGCTAGAGCCTTGATATATAAGACTCCGTTAAAGATTTTTACTTAATTTATTGTGAGAAAGTAAAGTAACCTATTAACCTCAGATGCTATCCTCTTGATTGTAAAGCATAATTGGTTTCAATCATATATTTTGATTCTAAATTATTTTTTGAAGAGCTTTTTGTAATGTCGACTACATATAACTTTGAGCCAAAAGCTTTGGAAACTTCTTATGCTTAAATAGATGTCTTACCCTTGTTGAATAAATAAGACATGCACTCAAAAGCGCAAAAATAAAGCCAATCCAAATACCATAAGCTTCAAGTTTTGTTGTAAACAATCCCCAAGCTAAGGTAAATCCAACAGGAATACCAACTACCCAATAGGAAACAATTGTTCCTATAAAGATCACCTTAGAGTCTTTAAATCCCTGTAGAACACCTAAAAAGAAGCACTGTAAAGAATCAGGCAGCATATAGATGCAATTTAGGATCATTAGATTTGATGCTAAGGCAAGAACTAATGGATCATTTGTATATAAAGAGGCAATTTCTCTCCTGAAGATAAAAACAAAAGTAGCATAGATCATAAATAAAGATAGATTTAATGTAAGGGCAGTCTTTATTGATATATATGCTTTAGCCCAGTTCTTTGTTCCCATGCAAAAAGCTGATCTTATGGTAATAGTCATACCTAAACACATAGGTATCATAAAGATAAGTCCTGATACATTCAGGGTAATTGAGTGAGCTGCAACCACTGTAGGACCAAATGGACTTAAGATCACTGCTGCCACAGAGAAGCAGGCTACCTCAATAGTTCTTGAGATACCGATTGGTAATGATAACTTGGCAAACTGCTTTAGTAATTTGTAATCAAAACGCGATGATAAATGCTCTTTTGGCTTAAAGCTCTTAAAGAACTTACCTTTTTTGATATACACATACAGTAAGATTGCACATAAGATATTGATAAAACAGCTAGTAGCTCCACAGCCGACACCACCCATTTGAGGCATGCCAAATTTGCCAAAGATAAAAATGTAGTTTAGAGGAATATCTAAAACTAACATTAAGATACCAAAGTACATGGTTGGCTTGGTGTAGCCTAAACCTTCAGCATAAGATCTTAAAACGTTGTAGATTACAGTAGCTGGTAATGATAATGATACAAAGTAAAGATAACCAGTAGCTACCTCAATCATCTTCTCATTTGATGGTACGTATGCAAAGATAAGGTGAGATAAAGCCAATAGAACAGCTACTAGCATGCCCACTACAGTGCAGAATAAGAATGCATTAAACAGGCTCTTTTCCATCAGGCTAAAATTTTTGCTAGGCAGAATGTGAGATACAGTAGGAGTTACTGCGTATGCCATTCCAGCTAAGAACAGGTATGCAGGCCAGTAAAAAGAGCAACCAATAGCAACACCTGAGATCTCAGTAGTACCAGCAAGACCTGCCATCACAGTATCAACAGTACCCATGCCAGTAGCACACAACTGACCTAATAAAAATGGAATAAAAAGTCTTAATTGACTGCGTAATTCCTTTTTGTAAGCTACTGACTGTAAAAATTTTAGAATAGACATTTATCTTACCAAAGACAACAAAGCCGGTCTTAAGACCGGCTCTATAAACTTAATTATAAGTTAATGAATACGGTCACCGTTTTGTGCGCCTGAATCTACGCTAAGTAAGAATACCTCAGTAGCACCAGGACCTGCTGCTGTAACCATACCTTCAGATAAACCAAACTTCATCTGACGAGGCTTTAAGTTGGCAACTAAAACTACCTTTCTGCCAATTAATGACTTAGCATCAGGGTAAGCCTGCTTTAGACCAGCAAATACCTGTCTTGTTTCAAAGCCGATATCTACTTTTAGCTTTAGAAGCTTTCTTGCTTCTTTAACTTCTTCAGCTTCAACAATGGTACCTACACGAAGGTCGATCTTAGCAAAATCGTCAATAGTGATTTCAGGAGCTAAAGGTTCGATTCTATCGTCAGCTTTCTTCTCATCAGTCTTTTTAGTCTGTGCCTGAGCCTGCTTTAAATCCTCTTTTGAAGTCTCAATCATTGCATCAATCTGAGTCTTCTCAATACGATGGAATAAAGGCTTAAACTTGTTGATCTGATGATCTACTAAAGGATTATCAAGAGTAAAGAAATCAAGTTTAGTATTTAAGAACTCTTCAGCATGAGCAGCAACTTCTGGTAGAACAGGCTGTAAGTAGGTAATTAAAGCTCTAAAGAGGTTGATACCATCTGAGCATACTTTCTGTAACTTGTCTTCCTGACCTTCCTGCTTTGCAATAACCCATGGTGCCTCAGCATCGATGTAGCGGTTAGCTTCATCAGCTAAAGCCATGATGGTTCTGATAGCTTCAGCATAGTTGCGACTCTCATAACCTTTGATTACATCTTCACGGATTGATGCAGCTTTCTTTAAGATCTCAGCATTATATGGAGCTGAAGATAACTTACCGTCAAAACGCTTAGCAATAAAGCCTGCGGTACGTGATGCAAGATTTACTACCTTACCTACGATATCTGAGTTTACCTTGGCCATAAAATCATCTAATGAAAGATCGATATCAACTGCAGATGAGTTCATCTTTGAAGCAAAGTAGTAACGTAATGTTTCAGGTTTTAAGAATTTCAAGAAGGTCTTAGCTTTAATAAAGGTTCCCTTTGACTTAGACATCTTAGCGCCATTTACAGTTACATATCCATGAACGTAGATATGTGAAGGTAGACGCATTTGAGCTGCTTTTAAAGTAGCAGGCCAGAACAGAGAGTGGAAGTAAAGAATATCTTTACCGATGAAGTGATCCATCTCAATTTCTGAACCTTCTTTTACGAAATCATCGTAATTGTCACCAGTCTTTTCACAAAGATTCTTCAATGAAGCCAGATAGCCCATAGGAGCATCCATCCAAACATAGAAGTATTTATCCTCAGTACCAGGGATCTTAAATCCAAAGTAAGGAGAATCACGAGAAATATCCCATGGCTTTAAGCCCTGTGTGAACCACTCTTCTAGCTTATTAGCCATCTCGGTCTGAATTACACCTGAATTCTTAATGTAATCATGTAAAAAGTCTTTTGCCTTTGGAAGATCAAAGAAATAGTGTAAAGACTCTTTTAATACAGGCTTTGCTCCTGATACTACTGAGTAAGCATCTTTTAATTCTGTAGGAGAGTAAGTAGCACCACAAACTTCGCAGTTATCACCATACTGATCTTTAGCGCCACACTTAGGACAGGTGCCTTTTACAAATCTGTCTGGCAAGAACATATTCTTTTCAGGATCGTAAAGCTGAGAGATGGTTTCGGTTTTAATATAACCATTCTCTTTAGCCTTTTCATACATATATGAAGAGATCTCATGATTCTCTTTTGAATGTGTTCTGTAGTAGTTATCGTAATTAACTAAGAAACCTTTTAAATCCTCAGCATGGTCCTTTGAGGTAATTTCAATCATCTGCTCAGGGGTAATACCCATCTGACCTGCTTTAATCATTACAGGTGTACCGTGGCAGTCATCACCACAAACATAGAATACTTTGTTACCAATTGCTCTGTTAAAGCGAACAAAAATATCTGATTGGATGTGCTCTAACATGTGACCTAAATGAATAGGTCCATTTGCATATGGTAGTGCGTTAGTAACTAACAGGGTCTTGTTCTTTGTCATTTTACCCTCTGAAATTAAAATTATGAATTTGAATATATGCAGTAACTTTGTGTGCAACTTTGAAATAAATAATTGATATTTAAATTATATGTTACAAAAATCGACTGCTAAGGCCTATTAAGGGATCTTTATATTTAGTCTTAAATCTATTTGCCAATTATCGCGTTCTAATTTAAATTCTTTTAAGAAAGACTTAATTAGAGGCTTACTAAAAAATCAATGCGCAATATTCTACTATATTTAGCGCTTTATTGCGCAAATCTTAAGGTCGTTAAACTAAAAATAGTCTTGCTCTATCTTTTGTTTTAAAAGAGCTTACTCTTTATAGTCAATGTAAAGTTATTTACTGTGTTTCTTAAAACTGATCTGAGTTAGGAGCACAGCAATAAACATTAAAACTGCGCCTGTAACTTCTCTTTGAGTCATAACTTCTTTTAAGAAAAGAACACCAAAAACAGCTCCCATTACAGATTCTAAAGACATGATTAGAGAAGCAATAGAAGGATTGATACCTCTTTGACCTACAACCTGTAAAGTATAGGCAACACCGTTTGACATGATTCCTACATACAATAGAGCAGGTAGAGCTAAATATAGATTTGATAATGATGGCACGCCTGTAATCAGCATCATGATTAGTCCCATGAAAGAAGCTGCAAAGAACTGACCACAGGATAACATCACACCATCGACATAATTTACAAAGTATGAAATTACCAGAATATGGAAAGCAAAACCCACAGCGCAAAGAATAACTAAGGTATCGCCTAATTGCAAACTGAAACTTCCATGCATACAAAGTAAGTACAGACCAACACATGAAACAATTACCGATAAGGCAATTTTTACAGTTAATTTGTGTCCAGCGAAGATACCAATAATAGGAACAAATACCATGTATAAAGAGGTAATGAAACTTGCCTTATTTACATCTGTATAGACTAGTCCAAACTGCTGGAATGATTCTGATAAAATTAAGAAGAAACCACAACAGATTGAACCTAATAGAAGCATCTTAGGTGAGTTCTTTTTAGTTCCTTTACTTAACTTTAAATTAATCTTATTTAAAGAGTAAATTACCGGTATTAAAAATAAACCACCAATTAAGGTTCTATAAAAGGTAAAAGCAAAAGGAGATATGTGGCTGATACCAAGCTTCTGTCCTACAAAACCTGAGCCCCAAATAGTAGCTGTTATAAAAAGTAATAGATACTGTCTTAATTCAAACATTTTGTTATAAGCCTTATCCCTTAAGTGCATCGATTATATATCATCAGATGGACGAACCGTAGTAAGTTGGTATTTGCACAATATAAGATCTTTGAGAGTTTGCCATTGCACTTTTCAAAGTAGTCGTCTGCTCTTAATAAAGATGTTCTACGGCAAACTAATCGAACCGATCAACAACACATAATTTTTGGGTTCAATTGAAGCCAAACAAGTTAATATAAACTTGTAAATTAACGTTACAGATTAACTACAGTATATGATTGCTAATAATTTTTGTGATAACGATCGGCATCATTTTGTGGGCGCATAATGAATCATAGTTTCAACCATAAATTCACATATAACTCACGAATATTGTTCTTATTACACACTGTGTTATTCATTATTAGATGCTTTATGTTTGTCTATTCTCAAGGTCTTCTTCATGATACGCGACTAAATACCTGAGTTAATTGATAACAGAATTCTCTATTTGTCAGCTATAACTATCTTTTTTCAGTCGTTATGTAGTAATATATGCATTGTCGTCGGCTAAAAATGTCGTGATGCAATAAATGTACATAATAAAAATATGGTTGGGAATAATCCAAATAGTTTGACAGTTGCCTCTCCAATCAGTAGGCTAAGTAATATTCCTACTGACAAGGCTCCAAAGTTTATTCGTTCAAAAGATAGGTGTCATATTATTGTTAGAACTCCTATCTATGATGCGAAGGGAAATCTTTTGGCCTATAACTTCAGATATACAGCAGGTGAAGGCAGTTTCAGACCAGATGAACTACAGAGAAAACACGTAAAACATGTTTTAATTGGATTTTACATTCGCCGTCATATCGAGCAGTTTACTCAGGACAATGCTTTGGCAATGACAGAGTTGCCATTAAGCCCTGAGATAACAAAGTTCTCAAAACCTATTCCTGCTAACAGATTTATTCTGCATTTACAGGACAGGCAAGACTCATCTGCTTCATATCAGCATCAGGTTAATAAGCTAAAACGCGATACCATGACGATTGCTGCAGATGCTTATACAATTGTTTACACTAACTGGTTTAGAGAATTACGTTCTATTAGTTATGCTGTAATCGACATGACCAAGGACGTTGAAGAGCAATTCATCTTAGCTAAAAATATTGTTAAAAAAGCTCCATGGATTAAGATTATTTGCGACAGATGTGATAACCAGAATTTAGCCTCAATTGCTTTTGAAGCTGGTGCTGATTATGTATGCTGTCCAACTTTCTCAAAAGACATCATTAAAAAGAATCTTAATCCTTATCACTTTAAGGCTAACCGTTTAGGCTATGACAAGATCTTAGCGGTCATTTTGGAATTGTTAGAGGACAGACCTAATTATGATCTGTTCTTAAATCTAATTTCAATGAGAAATGATATTAAAGTTCAAATCCCATTCTTATTAGATTTCTTACAGTCAGATATTACTCCTGATTACATCTACACTGATATTGAATCTTCTTTATATGATATTGATACAGAAACCTTGCATAAGTTAATCTGTATTATCTGTCTGATGTTGTTAGAAGAATTCTATATGCCTGATGCTGAAAAAGTACATTACATGCGTTTTGAGCCTGTAAAACAAATCCTTATCAGAGCAAAGTGTGTTGAAGAGCTTTTAACTTATAAGTCAGGTGAGGTTGATGTTTCATGGGGATTTACTGTAGGTCTGAGTACAGCTATATCTAGTCTTTATGCTTATACCAATAACATCATTGATGAACTTTTAACTCAAATTGAAGCAAGACTAATGGTTCTATTTGATGAGCAACCAGTCATTGATACGGCATGCAAGATTGCCAAATCTTTAGATAGCCTTGATTTAGAATATATTGATGGAGTTATGATGGCTGATGTTTTTGGTCGTCATGACATTCTGTTCTCTTACGAGAACGCTATTACCTGGACTTCATCATTTGTCACCATGATGAATCAAAAACGCTACTAAATTTTAATCTTTTAGAAGTTAGCGTAGTGTTCTAAACCTTTTCTAATCTTCATACAGAGAATTTCCATAACTTAAGCTTTCAAGATCTTCTTTATTTACACCTTTGAGCTTAAGTCCTGAATCATCTTCACTGTCGTCATAAATACCTCGACGAGGATCATGCTTAACGCTAGTTACGTTCTGATCATCCTTTTTGTAACCATCAATAGAATAGTTAACACTGTTAGTTCCAAAATTGATAGCTTTGTCGTCATCATTAATTGCGTTATAGTCGATGATGTATGCATCAGCAGTAAAGGCGAAAATAACTAAAGGCAACAATAATAATTTTTTCATAAAATAGCCTCGATCTTTTATATACCTTAAGTATAGCAAGTTTGAACTTTATTTGAGCTATATTTATAGTAAAATGTAGAATTAGGTCTAACTAACGTTAGATTTATTGGTTTTAAGAATACAGGAAGCTCCTATGCTAAGTTATAAACACGGTTTTCACAGTGGTAATCATGCAGATATCATTAAACATATGATCATCTGCCTTTTGCTTAGGTGCTTAAATAAGAAAGAAAAACCTTATACTGTTATCGATACTCATTCTGGTTCTGGTGTTTATAGATTAGACGGCTTTATGGCTCAAAAGAATCAAGAGTTCAAAACAGGCATCGAAAAGATAAAAGACAACGCAAAGCTCCGTGAATTAGTACCTGAGTTTTACAAAGTTTATGACGATCTAAATGCTGAATTAAAGAATACTTATCCTGGCTCTCCATTATTTGAAGCTTCATTGTCAAGAGATGTAGATAAACTTACCTTCATTGATTTACATCCTAGTGAATTTGAGAATTTAAGAAATAACTTTAAACGTGACAGACGTTGTAATATTCAGCATCGAGATGGTCTTGAGGCTTTAAATGCGCTTTTACCACCTACACCAAGACGCGGTTTGGTTGTGATTGATCCTGCTTATGAAGAGAAAAACGAATACGTAGAGTTAGTTAAAGCTGTAAAAACAGGACTTCATAAATGGAATACAGGTGTTTTTGCCATCTGGTATCCTGTTTTAGGAAAGCTTCGTGATCATTCAAAGAATTTAACCAATGATATAAGACGTTTAAATATACCTATGCTTCAGGTTGAGCTTTGTATTGAAGAACAGGAAGAAGTTTTTGGTATGTGTGGCTCTGGAATGCTCATCTTAAATTATCCTTACGGTATTGATGAGATGCTGTCACCAGTAGTAGATGAACTTTATAAAGCTTTATCAAGAAAAGGAGCCTCAGCTCGGCTTAAAGTACTAAATCCACAGGAATAATTCTTAATGTGGAAAGTATTCTTAAAATTACATTTAGCAGTTTTAATTGCAGGTTTTACAGGAGTCTTTGGAAGACTAATTTCCTATGACGCTTTTGTTTTGGTCTTTATAAGATTTTCTATAGCCGCATTAAGTGCTTATGTCATATTAAAAGCTTTTAGAAAAATTAAAGTTATTTCATTTAGAAGCAGATTTCAGGGCTTGTTTGTAGGTGCTCTTCTTGCATTTCATTTAATCTTTTTCTATCTGTCAATTAAACTGTCTAATGTCTCTATTGGTACGGTAACTTTAGCTTCATCTAGTTTCTTTACCTCATTGTTAGAGCCAAAATTACTTAATAAAAGGTTTGATAAGACGAGCTTGATTTATGCCTCTTTAAACCTTATAGGTCTTTTTTTAATCTTTAATTTTGATACTAAGTTCAGACTTGGTATTTCTGTAGGTATCATCTCAGCTTTTTTAGCAGCTTTATTTACAGTTTGTAATAAGAAATTCTCCTATGGAAAAGATCCTTATACATTTATTAACTATGAGATGCTAGGTGGATTTCTCTTAGTTTTAGCTTTGTCTCCTGCTTACCTATTAGGGTATGGAACAGCATCAATCTATTTTGATTTAAAAGATCTTATCTACCTGTTCTTACTTGCTACTGTATTCACAGTACTTTTGTATCTAATGGTTGTGCAACTGGCATCAAAGGTATCAGCTTTTACCTTAATGCTCACTTTCAATTTAGAACCTGTCTATGCCATTATCATTGCAATGATCCTTTTTAACGAGGCCAATGAAGTTAACTTTTCATTCTATATTGGCGTTGTTTTAATGATCTGCAGCGTTTTTTTACAGAACATGAAATCTAAGTTAGAGAGGTAACCTCAATCTATACTAAAGTCGTTTTTTTTCATTACGAAAACTAATAAAAATTTTTAGTTATATATAAACAACTTTAATTAGCCTATGCTAAAATTATTTTGCAGTAACTTATAGTTGTTGCATTTTGTTAATAAAAATTTGTCTATGCTTACGATTTATTTGTTTTATATAATAAAAATAATATCGTAATACGGAAAAGATAAATGTTTAAATTTTTAACTCAGTTTTTTGATGAAAAGAAGTACTTCTTATCTACTGTAGAAGTATCAAGCTATATTCCAGGCAGGATCAGATGCTACAGTTCTTTGATTAAGAACAATCATGAGAATGCTTTGATCTTAGAAGACTACTTTTCAAAATTCGATGAACTGAATACTTTTAAAATTAACGAGGTAACAGGTTCTGTGCTCATCGAGTACGATGCAGATAAAGTTACAAGAAATCCTGAGCTTCGTGAAATTGAAGAAGAATTAAAAAAGAAGGCATCCAAGTAGGGAACACATATGAATTTAACAGTTCTGTCTTTATGTATTGCAGCTGCACAGCCTTTAATCGGTGTGTATGTAAATAATTTAATGAAAAAGAAGATGATTGCTTCTGCAAAACAGGCTGAATTTGCGTGTGTACATGCAATTAAAGGCCGCAGAAGATACAAGAGTATTCTTCTAAAAGATCCTGTTTTTGCTAATGCTTTAAAAGAGAAATTTGAATCTTTAGATCTTTTCAAAAAGATCACCGTAAACACTGTAACAGGTACCGTACTTTTAGAGTATGAGTGCAAAGCAGAATTAGTTGATGAGGTAATCGATCACATCAACGAGCAGACTAGAAAGGTAAATGAAGATAAGTTCGGTGATGATGAGAGCTTGTTAACTAAATCTGTAAACGGTACTGTCGCTGCATCATCTGCTGTTGCTGTAGGTAAAGGAGCTTCTAAGTTAGGAAAGAGCGCCGGAGCTAATACCGTAGTAGGTAAATGCATCGGACACTATGCAGGTCATGCTAATTCAGCCGTAAGAACTGCTCTGTCAGGTGTTGCTGATATTTCTATCATTTTAGGTTGTATTTGCCTTATTTGGGGCACATACAAAGTATTTGTACAAAAACAAACTCCTAATGGTCCTCAGTTAGTTTGGTGGGGCTATAAGATTTTAGAGGGTGTAAGCAAGTAAATGTCTGGCCTATATCATAAAGTTATTAAACTTGAGCAAAACTACAGCGAGAAAAAAGCTGCCTTGCTCGAGTTCTCTTTAAGAAGAGTAAAAGGTGTCGTTTCAGCATGTGTATTGCCAAATAACTCTTTGAGCGTATACACAAATGATCTTAAGACACTGTCATATGCTCTTTATAAGATGGAGCTTTTATCAGTAAAGGATAAGATTAAAGCTAAAGAATCTGAGCAGGAAACAGAGATCAAGAATGCTGCTGACGAGCTGAAGAGCTGCAAGTTAAAGGCTTTAGTATCTTTAGTAGGCTTTGGTCTTTTAGAAATCACTAAAAGAATGGCTCCTACTACCTTTACAAGATTGTCCTTTGCTAGAAGTGCATTTGTTATGCTCATTGCAAAAGATATTTTCAAAGAAGGTTTTGCAGGTTTAATTCGCGATAAAGCTCCAAATGCTGATACTCTTACCGCAACTGCTGTATTAGCTTCATTGCTGTCAGGCAAACCTGAGTCAAGTTTGTCTCTGTTAGTTTTATCAAACTTTGCAGAAATGTTAACCATAGGTGCTGCTGAAAAAGCAAGACAGCATATTTCAACTTTACTTGATATGAAAGAGAAATATGTTTGGTTAAAAGATCTTGATGGTCATATCCGTAAAGTTGATATCGATTCAGTAAAACTAAATGACAGAGTTGTAGTTTACGTAGGCGAAAAGATCTGCGTTGACGGCACGATTGTTGAAGGTGGAGCTTCAATTGACCAGTCTTCTTTAACAGGTGAATCTATTCCTGCTTATAAGACTGTAGGTCAAGATGTATACGCAGGTACAGTGGTACGTTCTGGAGAAATCACTATTGAAGTATCAAAGGTTGGTGATGAGACCAATCTAGCACGTATCATCAACATGGTTGAAAACGCTCAGAACAGAAGAGCTCCTATTCAGAACTTCGCAGACAGAATGGCTAATGCATTAGTTCCTATTTCATTCTTATCTGCAGCTGTTGTATATGCTGTAACTAAAGACATTCAGCGTGTACTCAATATGTTCTTTATCGACTTTAGCTGTGGCTTGAAGTTATCAACCTCAACTGCAATTTCAGCATCTATCAGTAAGGCAGCTCAAATGGGTGTCTTAGTAAAAGGCGGAAACTTTATTGAAACTTTAGCTGATATTGATACTGTTATCTTAGATAAGACTGGTACCATCACTAATGGTCACCCAATCTTAATTGATACTATTGCATGCAAGGGCGTAGAGCAAAAAGAATTAGTTCAGTTAGCAGCCGCTGCTGAGAAATCATCATCTCACCCATTAGCAGAAGCTATTATTAACTATGCTGATGAGAAGCAGTGGGGCGTACCTGATAATGCCAAGATCGAAACTGTTGTAGGTCGTGGTATTAGTGCATCAGTTGATGACTTTGATGGTATCAAAGGTGGTGAACTGTTAGTTGGTAGCTTTGTCTTTATGACTGAGCGTGGCGTAAGAGGCATTAAGAGCTTTGACAGATCTCAATATTCTAAAGAGTGTAACATCATCTATGTTGCAAGATCTTCAAAGTTATTAGGTGCTTTAGTAATCACAGATCCTATTAGAAAAGACATTAAGAAGACTATCAACCGTATCAGAAGAAACGGTGTTGATGAGATCGTAATGTTAACTGGCGATAACAAGGTTACAGCTGAATATGTAGCAGCTAAACTTGATCTTGATGGCTTTAAGTCAGATGTTCTACCTCATGAGAAAGCGGAGTTTGTTGCAAGCAAACAGAGCTACTCAAAGGTTTTGATGGTAGGAGATGGTATCAATGATGCTCCTGCTCTAGCTTATGCTGATATTGGTGTAGCTTTAGGAGGCAAATCAACTGATATTGCTATGGAATCAGCTGATATCACCATTACCTCTGATGAACCTTTAAAGTTAGCTAAAGTAATGGAATTGTCAAAAGCTACAATGGGATTAGTAAGACAGAACTTTGCTGCTACTATTACCATTAACTCAGCTGCGATGATGCTAGGTGCTTTAGGTAAGATCAATCCATTAATTGCAGCTACTATTCACAATGCTGCAACTATTGGTGTGGTTATTAACTCAGCAAGAATTCTGTTTGATAAGAAATTTACTTTCGAAAAGATCAAACGTAATCAGGATTTGGAAAAGTAATTTTCCAAATAGCAACCTAAATAAATTCTCTTATAACAGTTTAGGTTGTTAATATTAAGTATGTTTTTATGGAGAAGAGAAATGTTTACTAATAAGACAGATTTATTAATAGGTTTAGCTGCTGGTATCGTAGCTGGTGCTGTAGGTTATAAGATGTTCCAGGATCACAAAGAACAGATCTTAAACTCTTTTGATTCAGTAACCAAGAAGTTCTCAAAGGCAGAGAATACTGCAGAGTTAAGCGAAGAAGAATTACAAGCTCAGAAAGAGCACTTAGAGGATTTAATTGCTGAGTCAAAGGCAGCTAAAGAAGCAAAGTAATTTAATAAGGCTATCTAGTTATAGCCCATCAAAAAGCCCAACAGTATCTCCATAAAGAACGTTGGGCTTTTTTGTATCTAATTGTATATGAAGGGTACTAGCTTAACTTATTGTAGTAATCCTCATCCTTAATAGGTTTGCTGTAGTAATATCCCTGAATTTCATCACAACCTAAGTTTTTTAGGATCTGACTCTGCTCTTTATCTTCAACACCTTCAGCGATGGTCTTAATTCCAAGTTTCTTACACATGGTGATAAGAACACTTAAGATGGTGGTCAACTTTTCATTATTCTTTTTAGCAATGTTATCGATAAGTTTTTTATCGAACTTAACCTCAGATACAGCTAAATCTGCTAATGAATAGATATTTGCATGAGCGGTTCCAAAGTCGTCAATAGAGATGTTAAATCCTTCTTTTGATAGTTCATCGGTTACATCAACAAGCTCTTTGTGACGGATTGTGTTAGTATGTTCAGAAACCTCAAGAGGGATCATGTCATAAGATAAATGGTATTTGTTCATGATCTCTTTAAGTTTTGATTTAAACTCAGGACGTACGATAGTATGTCTTGAGAAATTGCAGGAGACAGGCAAGATCTTTTGATTACTGTCTAATCTTTCTCTCATTCTCTTGCAAATAGTTTCAAAAACATAATAATCAATCAAATGAGTGTAGTGAGCAGATTCTAATGCAGGAATGAAGTCATCAGGTGGAATTAAAGTATCATTGATGATAAGCCTTACTAAAGCCTCTGCACCAGCAATCTCTGCTATATCCCCCTGAATTCTGAACTTAGGCTGATACATTACTTTAAAGCAACCATCAGCAATCAGTTTTTGAATTTTAGCAGGCTCAATGATAGTTAGCAAAGAATCATTCTGAGAACGGTATCTTGAGTTACTCTCATCACTAGGATGTACTCTGTAGTATTTCTTTTTCTCAGAATACATATCTGACTCAGCCTGATTTATGGCAGACTGAATCAAAACACCTGTTTTAACCCAACTAGTACCAACAGAGACAGAGAAACCTTTATCTGATGTCATAAATGCTTTTAGCATGTCTGACACCATTAAGAAGTCATGCTCTTCAATATTAGGATAAATACCTACGAATTCATCACCACTGATTCTGTAGATGTATTCGCTGTCATGTAATAACTGTTTTAATAATGAAGCAGTCTTAACTAAGATAGTGTCACCAGTCTTAACACCCATCTTTGAGTTAATCTGTTTTAATCCATTAACATTTAGGTAAATAACACCAATGTTGTAGTTTACTGATAGGGTATTAACCTCGCTTAATAATGAATTACGATTCTTTAATTTGGTTAAAGGATCGATATTGGTAATGTTTGTAAGTTCGGCATGCATAATTCTGTGAGTAAGAGAACTGCTCATCAGAATTGAAATAGTATTTAAAGCAGGTTGCAAAGTCTTTAAAACTTTTTCATCAGGAGATTTAAAGAACACGGCTCCTAAATAGGTTTCATCTGAGATTAAAGGAAAGCAGAAGAACTTGAATCCTTCATGTTCAAATTCAAAACAATCCTGATCTACTTCAGCTCTCTTTAAAAACTTATCAGGGATCTGTACAGAATCCTGAGAATGTTTAAATGCATCAGAAATCCATAAATGCGATCTGTGGAATTTAGTCTTAACAGAATTCTCTACATCTGTATCATGAGTTGTAGGAATAGTTGAAGCTAAAGTAGCTGACTTTGAGTCAGGTTCAAGATCCATTGAGAGTTTTGTCTGCTCATAGATACAACAGAAATTTGAGTTAGTTTGAGTACCCAGATACTCAATAAAACGATACAATTGAACATCTGGATCTTTAATATTCTTAGTATAAATCTCAGTAAAAGGAGCGATGGTATCGTTTAAACTAGCCTTTTCTTGAGTTTTTTCTGAAATTTGATTTTGAACAACGTGAATTTTGTTATCTATTAGCGCAACGTTAATAGTATAAGTTCGGTTATATAACTCAATATTCTTAGATTTGATTACGTAACCGTTTTTTAATTTGGATTCAACTAATGAGGTGACATAAAAATTGTCGCCGATAGAATGGTTACAATTGCATTCTTTACAAGGGGATTTGCATCCACGTAACAACTCATGGCAGGTGCCAACAAAACATCCCTCTACACCTAAAGCTTCACTTAATGGTTTATTTAAATAAACAATATTCTTAGTAGTAGCATCAGTAATGAAAACATACTGATCGATGTTATCTAATAGTAAATCTGCGATTTCGCTGATATCAAAGGAACTAGATGAGTTATAGACAACATCATCCAGGTTATCAAAGTCTAGACTAGACTGAATCTCCCCATCCAGATAGGACTCGGATAAAATATCCGCTGTTGTAGCATCGTTGCTTTTCTTAGTAGTCATATTGTTATTTATTATCAAATTCTTTCAAGATAAGAACTTTATCTTTATATAGTTATAATAAGTGAAAGCTTAACATAAAGCACACAATTTATTATAAATGCAACTTTATAAACATTCTAAAATTAGTAAGAATTAGTATTATGAATGTCATAAAATAAAAGCCTTTTAAAGGTTATAATAATCACATTCGTAAGCAAGATCAACTCTAAAACGCTTATAAATTGTTTAATTTATTATCTGTTGAATGTATTAAACAATATTATGTAAATGCCGTAAACGGTTAAGGGTAAATAGGCGTAGTTTAAGAAGATAATTGAATATGATTATTTTCACATTGTCTTTAATAAGGTTGAAAGAAAAGTTACAAGCTGACTAAATATTTTATTAAACTAAGCTCTATATGGTGCAACATTCAATATAAAAACTAATAAAGAATTTAATAAACAATATACATGTTTTGATTTATAATTTTTTTTATTGTTTGATAATTAAGCAATTTTTATAAAAATTTACAATTATTAGGATATATTAGAATAAATATAAAAAATTCAATTTAATTCCAATATAAAAAAACATTTGTGATTTTATAATTTAATTCTTCAATAATTGTACTAATATAAATTTTTTAACATAAGCTCTTATTCTGATTTGCTTAATTACATGCGAGAAAAATATGATAAAACGCTAAAGATACATGTCAGTTATTCGTAACTTTATAGACAAACCAGTAATTAAAGTGTTAACAGGAATGAGAAGATGTGGAAAAAGTTCATTGCTAATACTTACATATGAAGAAATACTAAAACGCAAGTGTGTTGATGAAAAGAACATTCTGTATTTTAACTTTGAATCTTTAGAATATGAATCCTTAAAAGATTACAAAGCTCTATACAAATACATTCGAGAAATAATAGATAAGTCAGCAGGAAGTGCTATCAATCAGATTAAAGAGAAGAATTACTTACAGTTCTTTAAAGACTATAAAGGTGAAGTTCAACTAGTAGGCATTAACTTCTCAAAAGATACTAAAACTCATCAGTGTATTATTGAAAAAGTAATGAACCGCTAATCAATCAAATTGCATTTGTCGTTCTAAGTTCTGATAGATTTTATTATTCTAGATTAATTACAAATTAAAAAAAAGATTAGCTGTAACTTCGCATAATTTATATTATGTTAAATTCTATAATTATAACCAATAACCATCAGTAGTTACTCATGATTATTGGAATATGCTTGAATATGTTTTGAAATAAAGATCTGTAAATTTACTTAAGTGCTACTACTTTTACTCTGCAGTATTTATTAGAAAAAGCAATTGCATAAGCATAGACGTGGTCGATTGAGCTGTCTTTTATATAACTTTCAGCGTATTTCTTTTCTTTAATCTGATCTAATGCTACTTTCTGAGCGTTTAGTAGTTCATCTGTACTTGTACAGGATTTAATTTCAATAACTACAGCTGTTTTGCCAGGATCATCTTTAAAAGCAAAATCCAGATATCCTAAACCTGCTTCTGCATTTGACCTGTAGTCTGAAATTACATCTTTGCAATTTACGAATATTCCTGAAAAAAAGCTCTGATAGAAGTTCTCTGGATTTGATTTTGTGGCAAAGTCACTTGTTGATACATAAGTTAAGGTAACTTCTGAAAGCAAGTCTTCAACTTTCTTTTCATTTCCTTTTAATAAGAATTTTGCAATGTTAACTGCTTTAAAATCAGGTCCTTCTTTTACCATGTCATTAAAACATTCTGTAATATTAGAGTTAAAACACTCTAATATTTCCTTATTTGGTATCTTTACAAGATAGTTATTCTTTGAAGGATTGTCTACTGCTGTTAAATATCCTGTATGCAGTAATAATGAGAAGAAATCGTCAGGATCATGAAGCTTTAAATCGTCATAATTCATAGAATCATTGATTTTTACTTCAATACTCTTTCCATCCACTAAATCCTGAAGACTCTCTCTAATGCTCTTGTTTAGGTAACCTAAATATTCCTGTAAAATCTTAGAAGATGACGTTGCATTCCAATAGTTTCCTGGCTTTATATCAGATTCTGTTCCATTTAATTTATGCTCATAGTTTTCTGCAACGAAGTTGATAACATCCCATGGACAGAACATCTCTTCATTATAGAATCTGTATCCATCATAGTTTTCTTTGACCATCCCCTCATAGTCACTTAGGTTATAGTCTTCTAAGACTTTTTTTGTCTCTTCTTTGTTGAATCCTATGATTGATGTAAATTTAGTCTGTGTATTCAGAACTGTATTTACAACAACATTGTTGACACCTGTAAAAATTGAGTTTTTAGCTACTTTTAAACAGCCTGTCATTACAACTTTCAAAATTGGAGCTGTGTCTTCGTTGGTATTTTTAGGTGTGCTTTTTAGTACTCCTAAAAAAGAACTGATAAGTTCTACCATCTCTTTATGGTATTTACCTGCAGCTGCTTTTGCTAATGGCACATCATATTCATCTATTAACAGAATTACTTGTCTTTTAAAATGTTTATATAAACAAGAACTCAGAAAACTTAATGCTGAAGTAAGGTTATTTTGGTTAAACGGATCTTTTAGGTAGGCATCACTACACAGATTTTTTAAGTCTAATTTATCATCTTCTGAGAGAACTTCGCTTTTTTGAAGAAAACTGAAGGTTCTTGCAAGTTCTTTTACAAGATTAATAAGACCACCTTTTGCAATATCATAATTGATACCTTTAATGTCTTTTAATGAAATAAAAATAACGGGAAATTGTCCCATGTACTTATCTACAAACGCTTTATCTTTCATGATTTCTTTATCTGTAAAGCGTTTTTGCTGAAAAGTAGTATCTGAAGGATTTAGATAGTTTAAGCGAAAGAAATCGGCAAACATGTCCATAAGTAAGGTTTTGCCAAATCTGCGTGGTCTTGTAAATAAAAGAACCGAACTTCCAGCCTCAGCAAAAACAGATCTCAGATATAAAGTTTTATCAACATAGTATTTATTTTTGGTAATGATTTCTGAATAGGTATCACCACCTACTGGTAACAACTTGTATTTCTGGGTATCTGTCATTTCTATCTCTTTGTTTGAATTGGTTATATATAACCAAATTGACCGTCTTCATAACTTCTACGATCAATCATATATTATCTTTTTAATGTTATCTTCTTGCAGTTTCAAATAATAAAAAAGCAGAACCTCTTTTAAGAGATCCTGCCCTTTTCAATATTTATCAATCAAAATTGCTTGATATTAGAATGCTGGTACAACTGCACCCTTGTATTTGTCAAGGATGAATTTCTTAACCTGAGTTGTCTTCAAAGCTTTTACTAATGCCTGAACACCTTCTGATTTAGCAGTCTTTGAATTAGCAACAACAATATTTACATATGGAGAATCTGACTTTTCAATAAATAAAGCATCTTTTAATGGATTCAAACCGGCATCGATTGCGTAGTTGGTATTGATGATTGAAATATCGGTATCATCTAAAGAACGTGGTAGCTGAGGTGCTTCTAATTCTTTGAAGTTTAAGTTCTTCTTGTTCTCTTTAATATCAAAAGGAGTTGAAGTTACACTCTTTGGATCCTCAAGAGTAATTAAACCTGCTGACTGTAAAAGTAATAAAGCACGACCACCATTGGTTGGATCATTAGGAATTGCAACTGTTGCCTTATCTTTTAGATCCTTTAGGTCTTTGATCTTTCTTGAGTAAACGCCCATTGGTTCAATATGAATACCACCAACGTTTACTAAGTCTGAACCACGATCCTTAACGAAAGACTCTAAGTATGGTAGATGTTGGAAGAAATTACAATCTAGCTGTCCATCTGCAACTGCTAAATTTGGCTGAACATAATCATTGAATTCTGTAATTTTTAGATCAAAACCTTCTTTTGCAAGAATTGGCTTTACAACTTCAAGGATCTCTACATGTGGAACTGGAGTAGCGCCAATAGTAATGGTTTCGTTTGCCTGAGCTGTGAATGATACTGATGCTGCTGTTAATGCAGCAAAACCTAAAAGTGACTTAATCTTATTCATTATATTATTCTCCGTAAAATGATTCTTACCAAATTTGTTTCGTTAGTAATAATATGCCCCTATTACTTTTGAAGATCAACAAGTTAATAATACTATTTTTGAATTAACGCTTATAGCTAACGGCTATAATTACAATAAAAAGGAGAGCTACAACTAGTTCTCCTTTCTGAATTTTTGACATTAAAAATACTATCTATGATCGACTTTCTTGGTTAGGTAATCACCTACAAGCTGGGTTAACTGCACCATCAGAATTAAGATAATAACAGTTAGAACCATAATAGATACTTGGAATCTTTGATAACCGTAGCGAATTGCAATGTCACCTAAACCGCCACCACCGATGGTGCCAGCCATTGCTGAACAGCCAATGATTACAATCACAGTTAAAGTAAAATTCTGAATAAGCTCAGGCAGAGCCTCTGGTAATAATACTTTTCTGATGATTCTAAATGGACTAGCTCCCATTGATTGTGCAGCCTCAATAAGACCATAAGATACTGTTCTTAATGAGGTTTCAACTAGTCTTCCTAAAAAAGGAATAGTCGAAATTGTCAAAGGCACAATTGCAGCAGTTGTACCAATACTTGTTCCTACAAAGAACTTGGTAATAGGAATAATTGCCACCATTAATATAATAAATGGAATTGATCTTAGGGCATTAACAATTGAACCTAACACAGAGTAAAACACTGGTGAATACCAGAAATAACCTTTGGAGGTTACAAGTAAAATTACTCCTAAAGGTACACCAACAATGATTGAGATTGCTGTTGCTAAAAACACCATGTAGAAAGTATCGATAGTACCATCAAACAAAAGTACTGAAATTTTTGCAACGTAGGATGAAAGACCTAGGGAAGTTAAAAACTCTACCATTTATTTTGCCTCCTTTAGCTGATAGCCTAAAAGCTTAACTCTATATACCCTGTTTTCCAGCTCAGCTTTTGCTTTTTCAATGATGTCTTCACTGCCTTCTATAGCAATAATTAGAACACCTAGAGGTTCATTTTGAATATGATTGATTTGACCTGCCATAATACCAATCTTAACACCAAGTTTTTCAGCAACATCAACGATCACAGGATCTTCAGCTTTATCTCCTAAGAACAAAACTTCAAACCAAGCTTTAGAACCTTCTTTATAAGTATTATTAAGCTTTGTATATTCTAATAGGTCATTCAGATCCTTTCTTACTACGGCACTTACTAATCTCTTTGTTAATTCCTTTTGAGGATTTGCAAAAACGTCAATAGTTTTGCCTATTTCACTTATTAAACCACCGTCAATAACGGCCACCCTGTCACAACACTCTTTAATTACTTCTAACTGATGAGTAATAATTACGATGGTAAGATTGAGCTTCTTTTTAAGATCTTGAAGTAACTTCAGGATTGAGCTTGTTGTCTTCGGATCTAAGGCTGAAGTTGCCTCATCACACAGCAAGATCTTTGGATTTGTTGCTAAAGCTCTTGCAATACCCACTCTCTGTTTCTGACCTCCAGAGAGCTGAGCAGGATAAACATCAGCTTTATCTGCAAGACCAACCATTTCAAGCAATTCTTTAACCTTAGCTTTTATGGTCGTTTTATCGTTTTGTGGATTTAACTCAAGAGGGAAAGCTACGTTTTGAGCTACAGTCATAGATGACAACAGGTTAAATTGCTGGAAGATCATTCCAATCGATTGTCTTACTTTTCTTAACTGTACTTCTTTGTAATCTGTGATGTTTTCACCATCAATAATTACCCTGCCCTCGGTTGGAGTTTCAAGCATATTGATGATTCTAATAAGTGTTGATTTACCTGCACCAGAAAGACCAATCACACCAAAGATTTCACCTTTGTTAATAGTCAGATTGATACCTTTTAATGCATGCAAACTATGATTTTTATCTAGCTGATAAACTTTGTGTATATTCTCTAATTTTATCATTTTGACTAATCCTAGTATGGACTTTATATGTCATATCTCATTGGAGTAGAGAGTGATTTATAATTTTTTTGCTTTATTAATAATATTCTTGTGTAATATTAAATTGTAACATTGTATTTATAACTTTTTATAGAATCCTATTCTTTAAGTAGAATAAAATAACATTTAAGATATTTTATAAAATACATTTTTTTATTTGTTATTTTATATCAAAAAAAAATGGAGTAAAAATGGCTAAAAAAGGTGTTCAACTACTACCTCCTGTCATTTCGGAACAACAAATGATAGATATTTATAAAATACTTGCTAAGGTTAATTTAACAAATTGGAACTATGAAAAGTGATTTTTCACATTCCATTGTAGCTTCTCATCTCGTCAGCATTTTTTCTCTTAATGAATCTGTACAATCAACCAAGATTGAAGGAACACAAGTTACATTTTTAGAAATGATAGAACCTTCTAACAGGAAAGGTTGGGAACAACAAGAAGTTTTAAATTACAAAAAAGCGTTAGATCTTGGAGTTGATTTAATTAAAGGAGGAATGCCTTTTAGTACTAGATTGATACAAAAATTACATAAAGTTTTGATGACGAATGCCCGAGGGACTAGCTCTGCTGGCGGAGAATACCGCAAAATTCAAAATGTTATTGGTCCAGATAGTAATATAGAACACGCAATTTATATTCCAGTGTCTGCTGCAGAAATACCTCAGTATATGGAAAATTTAGAATACTTCATGAATGGAGAGGTTCATTCATCATTCAAAAAATACAATGGTTCTGAAGGTGTAGTTCTTGATGGAAAAATAGAACCATTGATAAAAATGGCTATTATGCACGCTCAATTTGAGTCAATACACCCTTTTGGGGATGGTAATGGAAGGTTAGGTCGTATCCTTATTGCATTAATGGCAATGAGTTACGATCTTGTAGATTTTCCCGTTTTTCTTGTTAGTGACGAATTAGCAAAAGAAAGAGCCAGGTATTATGCTTTATTAAATGGAATAAGAGGAGATAATCCTGATTGGTACCTGTGGATAAAATTTTTTCTTGAATGTTGCGAACGTATGACGTCAAAACTAATAGAGAAGATGAAAAAAGCTGAGCAATTAGCTAAAGAATGTCTTTCAAAATGTCGATTAGACACTGAAAAAAAAGTATGGATGTACACTTTTCAAAAACCCTATTGCAAAGTTTCAGATTTCGACTCATCTATCGGTTCAACAATTACAGTTCGTAAAGCGCTGAATTCTTTGTCTGATAAAGGATTGTTATTCGTTGACAAAGAAGTTAAGAGAAATAGAATATACAGAAATTATGATTTGCTTAGAATATTGCAAAACTAAAAGTATATGCAAGTTTATGAATATCAAAACAGGCATTATCTATGATAATTGTATTTGTCTTTACGATTTGTAATATTTTATTAAAAGTTAAATTTCAAATTCTTAAGTAAAAAGCACAACAGAAACACTTTAAAATGAATTAGATGATTTATCACAAAAACTATATAATGTTTTGTACAAAGTTGAATTGTCTGATTCATGTTTAGGCTCAGTTAGCCTTATATAAATTAAGTTCAGAAGGAAATCTAATGGCTTTTGGAATCTTTTCTAAAAACAAAAATTATCAGCAAAATGATGACTCTGGTAAGGTAGCATCTCTATTTAAGAAGATCCGTCTTAATGTTAACCAGACATCTGGCAAAACAATCAATAGAGATTTCAATTCTGAACCAAGCTTTGGTCAAGTAAATCAGAATTTTTCATCAATTGATCCTGCTCAACAAAATGCTAATCATAACGTAAATTCTCAAGAACAATTTGCCAGTGCTTTTTCAGACCCAGGCTTTACTAATATTGTTCCTCCACAGAATATACAGCCTCAACAAGAACTACAGTCATCTTTATATGATAATAAGCAAGTTCAAGATCTATCTCAACCTAAGACTCAAAGTCAGAAAGAAGAGACTATTTATGCGGTAGGACCATCAGAGAGGGAATTAAAAAAGCACGATTATTACACCTATAAAGCTAATGAAGCTTATTTAAATGAAGAAGGTCGTGACTCAGGTCATTTATACATTGCTCCAGGTGAACCTTTAAGGCCAAGAAAAACAAAGAAGGAAGTTAAAAAAGAAGAAAAAACACCTGTTCAGACAGACTTGTTCTCTAATAACACTATGGTACAAGGTGACTTATCTGCTCATATGTCAGCTGATGCTCAGGAGAATTCACAGAACTCTGTGTCTGTGAAAAATAATAAGGCTGATGAAAACAATAATATTCATGTAAATTCACCAACAGAGACAAATACATCTGTAGAAAATAATCTTTCATCTCAGAATTTTGCTGAGCCTTCTTTTGAGAATACTAATACTCAAAATAATCTTGCTGATAACAATCTGAATCAGCAAGCTGCATTTGCAAATAATCAATCACAAAATATTGATAGCAACACAGCACAATCAAGCATTTTTGCCAATGTAAAGAACACTAACCTAAACTTTGATCCACAGATAGCTCAAAGCCAAGAGTCTGGTTTTAATCAGAATGTTCAGACACAGCCAAATATGCAAAATCAGCAGCGAGTACAAAATCAAAGTGTACCTGTTGACAATCAGACTAAAGTTAACAATGAAATATCTGCTTTTGTTTATGTTCTAGTCTTTATAAGACAGCTTGTAGCATCATTCTTTAACTTTACAAATTTAGGAGCCTTGTTCCCTAAACAATCCTTATCAATTTTAGGACCATCAGCTCCTGCTTTTATGCCACTACCTTATTTTGTAATTGGCTTTGTTACATGTTTACTTGCTATGTTTATGCAATCAGTTTGTCAGAGCGGTTCATTTTGTGCTGCAGTTGCCGCTCTGTTCTTCTTTGCTTTAACTGGTTCAGGAGCTTTCAGAGGAATAGGACATTTATGTACAGCCATTTCCTTAAGAAAGCTAGATACCTATGGCAAAATTTTAGTTACCCTGTTTGTAATTAGCTTATTTGCAAGATCAATTCAGTATTACACCAAGTATATGGAAATTGATTTCTATTTCTGCTTAGGTTTTGCTGTCGTCTTTATGATAAGTTCCTTTACAGCTACAACTTTAAACTTTGGATCATCAGATGATCCTGTAAGCTCATTTGGAACCTTAGGCTTAAAAGGTTTGATTGCAGATGCTGTTATCTGTTTAGCAATTACTTTTGTAGTTCTTGATTGGCAGATAGCTCTGACCATGTTAGGAATTTGTTTACTCTCAAGAGTACTTATCGGTCAATTTATGTTAGTTAAAGGAATAAAAGCAAGCACAGATATGGTATGTGCTTTGCAGCTTATCACTGCAATTTTGTTAATGTTGGAGATTATCTTTACTAATGGATATTTCACCTTTGTAAATCCTGTTTTATTAGGACAGTAAGCAAGATATTCAGTTCAATTTCCATTTGACAATTTGTAATACAATAAAGCTCTTTTCTCACACTCATGAAACTTGTAAGAAAAGAGCTGGTTTACTTACTGTTCAAATGGCTTATCGATTATCTTTTCAAGCTTATAAGTGCTGAATTTCACATTTGGCTCTTTAATCTCACCTAGCTTTAAACCGTATAGATTTTCAAAATTAGCTGATGTGATTGAAGCAAAATTATCCTCACTAATACCTTTAAAATCAGCTATAAACTTTAAGGTATATCTTACAAAAGCAGGTTCATTCTCAACACCTCTTACAGGAATTGGTGCTAGATATGGGCAGTCAGTTTCTACCATCATTCTGTCAACTGGCACATATTTAATAACATCTCTTACATTATCTGAACCTTTAAAGGTTGATATACCTGTAAATGAAATGTAAAAGCCCCTATCAAGGCAGGCTCTTGCCATCTCAATAGTATCTGTAAAGCAATGGATCACGCCTCCAACATCACGGGCATTTTCAGCTTTCATAATGTCCAGTGTATCCTTTTTAGCCTCTCTTGCATGAATTACTAAAGGCTTGTGAACTGTATGAGCAATGTTAATTTGTCTAGCAAAAGATGGTATCTGAATTTCCCTAGTTTCAGGAGCATAGTGATAATCAAGGCCAGTCTCACCTACAGCAATAACCCTAGGTGAGCTTTCAAGATTTTTAATTAATTCATCATCTTTCCAATCAGGATCATCCTCAAGATTTAATGGATGAATACCTAAGGCTAAATAGATATTGTCATAATTCTTTGCAATTTCGCAGTTTTTAGCGAATTCTTTAGTTGTACAAGATACATTTAAAAAATGTGTTACACCGACATGATTTGCTCTTGCAATTATTTGTTCAATTTTGTCACCTGCCTTGCCTTCTAAAGATAAGCTTGAAAGATGGCAGTGAGAATCGACTAAATACGTCATGACTTTTCCTTTTATATTCTTTTCTTACAAATTGGTGCTATTTTACATTCATTACAAAGTGGAGCGCGAGCTTTACAAACATATCTTCCATGAAGTAACAAAAGATGGTGAGCTTGAAGAAGATACTTCTCGTCAATTAAAGGTACAATCCTATCTTCAACTTCTTTAACAGTTTTACCTAAACAAAAGCCGGTTCGGTTGCAGACTCTAAAGATATGTGTATCAACAGCAACTGTAGGCTGATTAAAGGCAACATTTAAAACTACTTTAGATGTTTTTGAGCCTACTCCTGGTAACTTAATAAGTTCATCATATGTAGATGGAACTTCTCCATTAAATTCATCGCAAAGCATCTTTGATAACTTTACAAGATAAGATGCTTTAGCTTTCCAAAGGCCAATGGTTCTTATTACATTACCCACTGCAGCTTCAGGTAGTTCACTCATTTTAAAAGGTGTAGGTGCAAGTTTGAATAACTCTGGCGTGATCTTATTTACAGACTCATCTGTAGCCTGAGCTGAAAGCACCACAGCACACAAAAGCTCAAATGTATTATGAAATTTAAGCTCTGATTTAGGATTTGGAAAACACATTGACAAAATGTTCAGCATGTTTTCTCTTTGTTCTTGATTGAGTAATGAGTTTTTAGTTGCCATAAATTGAATCACACGTAGCATTTATTGATGATATTTTACATGCTGTAAGCTGTCTGTAAATCGAAAGATCAAACTATGGCAAGCAAAACACTCAAATGTAAAATGGTAATTCCTAGTTTGAAAATATGAGATCTGCATTTGACCTTTAGTTTTTGCAAATAAAATTTTTAAAAATAGCCTTTCTTTAGTAAAATACTTAAGTAAACTTAAAATTTTTCTCAATATCTTTAGACTTTATAAAAAAAGATTTAAAATTCAGCGTGTAAGATATTTTATTCAAGTTAACTTAAGTGACATGTCTTGCTCAGTTGCCCTACAAGAGCAAACTATAAAAAAATCCATTTTATTAGCTTATTTGAACATTACCTTCAAGGTAGTGTTTATGTGTTTATTTTGATGTAATACGTTTTTGGATACACGTAATATCTATGGTTCACTATTTATTTTTATTCTTCGGTGCTGCAATCGTTAATAACTTTGTATTAGTCCGTTTTTTAGGTCTATGCCCTTTCCTTGGTGTATCAAATAAGATCTCGGCTGCAACCGGAATGGGGCTTGCAACTTCATTTGTTTTGCTTATTACCTCGATTGCCTGTTACCTAGTTAATACCTATATATTAACTTTGTACTCTTTAGAGTCGTTAGAGCTGATCATCGATATTGTGATTATTGCGATAACTGTACAGCTTGCAGAAATTGTGATCCGTTTTGTATCCGTAGATTTATACAATTCTTTAGGTATCTACTTACCTTTAATTACCACTAACTGTATTGTTTTAGGTTTGGTTCTTTTACAAGGTTCTTTGTCATTTAACTTTGCTGAGTCAGTAGCATTCACCGTAGGTGCTGGCTTTGGTTTTACGCTTGTATTAGTTCTATTTGCAGCAATAAGAGAAAGACTTGCAATTTCAGATGTACCAGAACCATTTAAGAATACTGCAATTGCCTTAGTTACAGCTGGATTGCTGTCAATGGCATTTATGGGCTTTGCAGGTTTTGCAGGAAGTGCCGCATGATAAATTTTGAATTCATTATTGGATTAGCTTTAATTTTAGCCGTTGTAGGTATTTTATTATCTATTCTGTCTTCATTTACAGAATCAAAAAGTGGCAATAGCAGTGAAAAGCGTATTGAAAAATTATTGCCAGGCATTAATTGTGGTCAGTGCGGATATCCAGGCTGTCAAGCTTATGCTAAAGCTCTAGCTGATGGCAAGGCCCAGGCTAATTTATGTAAACCAGCAGGAGCTGATGTTGCAAAACAAATTGCTTCAATGCTTGGTATTAACTCAGGTGATGTTGAAGATTATGAAGAGCAGCTTTTCTCACCAAGACAGGTTGCCTATATTCATGAATCACAGTGCACAGGTTGTGGCAAATGTAAGAGAAAATGCCCTGTTGATGCTATCTCTGGTTTATTAAAACAACCTCATGTAGTCGATCCTGAAGAGTGCATCGGCTGTGATGAGTGTATTAACAACTGTCCAGAAAAGTGTATTGAAAAAATAAGACTTGAACGCAATTTATCTCATTTCAACTGGAATATACACTCTGTTCAAATTAAGAGTGGGAGCTTATAATGTCATCTAAACAATTACAAAAAATTGCTCAGGCAAAAATTTGGAAGTTCTTTGGTGGCATTAAACCAAAAGAGCTCAAAGACACCGAAAACTGCAGAATTGAAGAGTTAAAGTTACCATCACTTATTTGTTTACCAATTGAAAAACATCTAGGTAAAGATGGTGAGATCTTGGTAAACGTGGGCGATCATGTTAAAAAAGGACAGCCTTTAACAGCTACAACCGGCAGATTAGTACCTTGCCATGCATCTACATCAGGAACCATTACCGCTATTTCAAAAGAGCTTTTACCACATCCTAGTGGCTATACAGGTCTTTGCATTACAATTAAACCAGATGGTCTAGATGAGGAAATCGATCTTGCACCTCTTCCTAATTGGGAGAGCATGAACAGTAAAGAACTTTTAGCCAGAATACATAATTTTGGAGTAGAAGGTTTAGGTGGTGCTCAATTCCAGACAGACATTAAATTAAAATCAGCATTAGATGAGTCTATCTCTGGCTGTAATGTCCTAATAATCAACGGTTGCGAGTGTGAACCTGCAATTACCTGTGATGACAGAATCATGCAGGAGCGAGCAAGTGAGATTGCATTAGGCATCAAGATCTTTAACAAGATTTTAAATCCAAAGATAACCTTAGTTGCAATTGAGAATAACAAGCCAAAAGCAATTTCTGCTATGGAACAGGCTTGCGCACAAGTTGCAACAGTAAGAGTGATCCCTACTGTATATCCTTCAGGTTCAGCCCGTAATCTTATCAAGATCCTAACCGGTATCGAGGTACCTTATAACGCTCATACCTCAGAATGTGGCATTGTAGTAGATAACGTAGGTACCGTTTTAGCAGTGAAGGAAGCTATTGTAGACGGTCGTCCTTTAACCTCAAGAGTTGTTACAGTTACAGGTAATTCTTTAAAGAAAAAAGGAAATGTAAGAGTTCGCTTAGGTACATCTGTAAGATTTGTATTAAGTAACTATGAGTTAAATCCTGAGTTCCACCAAAGAATTATCTTAGGTGGACCTATGATGGGATTTACTCTACCTTCAATTGATGTACCTATTACCAAGTCTGTAAACTGCATCATGGCTCCGGGCTCAAATGAGATCCCAAGAATTAAAGAGCCATCTAACTGCATTCGTTGTGGTCGTTGCGCTAGAGTTTGCCCTAGCCGTTTAGTACCATATCAAATGTATAACCAATCTAAGGCTCATAATCATGCTGCAGCGCAGATGTGCGGAATTAAGGATTGTACACTATGTGGCTGCTGTACCTATGTTTGCCCTTCATATATTCCACTTACTGCTCAATTTAGATATGAAAAAGCTGTAGAAAAGCATATTTATGATGCAGAGATTAGAAACGAAAGAGCTAAACAGAGAATGGAAACTCGTAACGAACGTTTAGCTGAAGAAGAAAAGGCTCGTGCTAAGAAGAAAGCTGAAGCATTAGCAAGAATACAAGCTCAAAAAGAGGCTGAAAAGAACATGTCTCCTGAAGAGTTAGCTGCTGCTCGCCAAAAAGCAATTGAAGAAGCTAAAGCCAAGGCTCGTGAGAGAAAAGCTGCTTTAATGGCTGCTAAAGATTCTACCGCTACAGCACCAAATGTAATAGCAGAGGACTCAAAAGAAGCCCTAACTGTAAAGAGAATAAAAGATGTTGAAAGAAAAGCAATGATGGTAGCAAAGCATCAAGGCCATATTGAAACATCAATTCTGCCTAAAAAGGATGATGTAGAAACTAAAGTTGCTAAGGCACAAGCTGAAGTTGTTGATGTTCTGCCATATGCACTAAGAACTCAGGCAGGTGTAAGAGATAATGTTTTGAATATTAAAGCTAATCATGAGCCTGTAATTGAAAATGAGAATCATCCATTAGTAGGATTAGAGCCTGATGATAGTCTGCAAAACCCTGCTCAAAAGAAGGTAATTGCTCAGGTATTACTTTCTCATCAGGAGCAGAAGGTTGAGAACAATACATTGCCACAGGCGTTAAAGAAAAAGACATTGAGAGCTAAAAGGTAAAAAATGAATACTAATTTTAATGGAGTTTCAAGACAGAACTTAGGAATTGAAACAGCTCCACATCTTAAAGCACCATTGACCACTAAGATGATCATGGGAATAGTCTCATTATGTCTATTACCAGCATTTTTAGTTCAGATCTTCTTTTTTGGCTTTGGTAATTTCTTTCAGTTCATAAACTGTTTGATTACAGCCATCGTCTGTGAAGTTGTGATTGCTATCTTAAGACACAGATCAGTTTTACATTCACTATCTGATCTTTCTTATGTGGTTACAGCAGCTTTATTAGGTATGACCTTACCTCCTCTTCTACCTTGCTATTACGCAATTGTTGCAACTGTGTTTGCAATTATTGTGGTTAAAGCTGTATTCGGAGGTCTTGGCAATAATATCTTTAACCCTGCCATGGCTGGTTTTGTCTTTATCGTAATTTCAAGCCCATCTGTTGTAGGTTTATCATGGGTTGCCCCTGCTCCATTTGCTTTTTCTGTTGCATCATTAGAGAAAACCGCAGCTGTTATTTACGATAAGAAAAGCGCTAATGCTTTAAAGAAAGAAATTGATGCTTTAAACATTACGTTATTAGATGAAAATACTGATGAAAGTACAATGTCAAATACAGATGAGGTTGTAGTTGATAAGTCATTAGCATCAACAGATACTGATGCTACTACTGGAGCTACTTTCCTAGAAGAGATAAAGTCGGCAAGAAAGAGCGGTACTTTATATGAGAAGACAAATGTAGATTTTCAGTCATCTGAGTATTTAGCTTATTTCTGTTTAGCTATTGCCTACCTTTTAGGTGGTCTTGCACTGATTGCCTTTAAGATCATCTTAGTTAAGATGGTAGTAGTTTTCTTTGTAGCCATTGTTGCTTTCTCTTTACTGCTATCACATATCTTCCCAGGCTACTTTCTGCCACCGCTAGACACCTTACTCTTTGGCGGAACCATGATGGCTGCATTCTTTATTATTACCGATCCTGTAACTAATGCAGGTACATCAAAGGGACGTATCTACTTCTCAATTTTAGTTGCTTTCTTAATCGTACTCTTAAGAGCATTTGGTTCTTACTCAGATGCTGTAGCATTTGCAGTAATGCTTTCAAATGCAGCAGCTCCTTTAATTGATGTCTTAACTCACAGAAGACCTTTTGGCTACAGATACAAAAAAGGAGGACTGCAATAATGAAAAACACTAACGTAGAGACTCTTTTAGGTACTAACGAAAAAGATACAAAACGCATGAATAAAGGACTACGTTCTTTATTGTCAGGAGTGTCTTTAGCTATTGTAGGTTCATTATGTGTAGGGCTTGTTCTGTATGTTGAGAACACCACTAAAGATCAAATTGCTGAAAACCAAAAGAACAGTATTGATGCCCGTGTTTTAGCTTTATTACCTGATGAAGCTAAAGATAAAGGAAATCAGATCTCCTGTTATCAAATTAAAAAGAGTAAATACATTGGTTCTAACCAAAAGCTATTTGTTGCAAGCAGGGCTTCAGAAATCACAGGTTATGTAATGACCTATGAAACCTCAATGGGTTATTCAAATCCATTAGTGATGATTGCAGGTTTTGATAAAGATAAAAAAGTTTATAAAGCTGATATTCAGTTTTCATTAGAGACTCCTGGTCTAGGAGATAAAGTTGATAGAGCGCATGGTAATTTCCTAGATCAATTCTCAGGTTACGCTCTTGAAGATGCAAACTGGGATGTTAAGAAGCTAGGCGGTGACTTTGATTACATTACAGGTTCTACTGTAACCTCTCGTGCTACCGTAGTTGCTACCTCTATGGCTTTAAAAGAGCTTAACGAGCTCGATTTAAACAGATTTTCAAAATGCAGGACACAGAACTAAATGAGTGAAAACTTAAAGCCTGTAGAAGGCAAACTTGATATTATTACAAAAGAAACAAAACTACCAAAAGAGAGTATTGTAAAAGTCTTCTTAAAAGGAATTTGGTCAAATAACCCAGGTCTTTGTCAGTTGCTGGGGTTATGCCCTCTGCTGGCTGTTACAACCTCTGCTGCTAGTGCCACAGGTCTTGCCATTGCCACTTTACTGGTACTTTGTGTAAGTTCTTTTGTAATTTCTTTAATTAGAAAGCTAATTTTTAAAGAAGTTCGCATTCCAATTTATGTACTCTTAATTGCAACTTTAGTTACCGTAGTAAGGTTCTATACTCAGGCTTATTTCCAGGATCTTTACTCTCAGTTAGGTATCTATCTATCATTGATTGTAACTAACTGTATTATTATGGGTAGAGCTGAAGCTTATGCCGGCAAAAATGGTCCTATTTCCTCATTCTTTGATGCTTTAGGCTGTGGTATTGGTTTTTCTTTAGTATTGTTTGTGCTAGGTGCTTTACGTGAGATCTTAGGTTCAGGTACTTTATTTATGGGAGCATCTAATCTCTTTGGAGAGTTTGGTAAGTCATTAGAGTGTACGGTAATGTCATCAGACTACACCTTAATGGTTGCAATCTTGCCACCTGGTGGTTTCTTTATTCTGGCATTCTTAATTGCACTTAAAAACTTCCAGTCTAACTTTAAGCGCAATAAGATTGAAAACAGCTATAAAATTAAGTCAATTCAAAACTAGTTGAAATCTCAATTAAAAAGGCGCTCAAGAATGAGCGCCTTTTTAATTACTTTTTCAGGCTATCTAAAAATTCCTCATAACCTTTCTTTCTTAATTTACATGAAGGGCACTCTCCACATCCATACCCCCAAGCATGTAACTTATCATGTTGTCCTTCATAGCAGGTATGAGTTTTTTCTACGATAAGTTTTACAAAATCCATACCACCTAATTCATAGCCTAGGTAAAAAGTCTGAGCTTTAGATTTGAACATTAAAGGTGTTTCAAACTTAAGATTTGATTCCATACCTAAATTTACAGCACGCTCTAAAGCTTTCATGGTGTTGTCTCGGCAATCAGGATACCCAGAATAATCTGCCTGTCCTACGCCAGTAATTACAGTATCTGCTTTAATGGTATAGGCATAACTTGCCGCATAGCACATAAAGATTAAGTTACGTCCTGGTACAAATGAGGTTGGTAAGTGATTTTCCTCATTCATAACATAGTCTTCATGATCTTTTGTTAAAGCTGAATCTGTAAGATCTTTAAAAGACAACATATCTACTACTCTGTCGCCTTCATACTTTTTATATAATTCCTTATCAAAAGCCTTTAAAGCTTCTAAAAACTCTAAACGGCATTTCATCTCAACATCATGTCGTTGACCATAGTTAAAACCAATGGTTGCAACCTTGTCATACTTTTTTAAAGCATAGTAAAGACAGGTAGAACTATCCTGTCCGCCTGAGAATACGACTAAAGCTTTACTCATAATTTACCTCACAAAAATCTAGTAAATTTTACTATATATGGTTCAAGTAATTAAGTAGAAAAGTAACCGGCAAAGGCAAGTTTTTAGTAAAGATTTGTTTGCCGTTTAAGGCAAAAGAGCTCAATATTTCCGATATAAAAAAATTAAATTCTTTATAATTCAATAAATAAAATAATTGGCACAGCATTTGCTTTATATAAAACATAAGAGCGAATAGCTCAAAAATAAAATAAATTTGAGAGAAAAAAAACTATCTATTATCTATTTGGAGAAACGCTATGTTCAATACATCAATTACTGGTATAAATGGTTCACAGAAATACTTAGATACCACTTCAAACAACATTGCTAACGCTAACTCATATGGTTTTAAGAAGTCACGTGCTGAATTTGCCGATCTTTACACCAATTCTGTTTTCACAAGTTCAAAAACAGCTACCGGTATGGGTACTAATACTACTACTGTAGCTCAGCAGTTCGCACAAGGTTCATTATCAGGTGATACTGGTAATAACCTTGATATGGCAATTAGCGGTAATGGTTTCTTTGTGTTAGCAAATGAAGCAAATGATACAGCAACAGCTAACAATGGCGACAGAACCTACACCAGAAACGGTGCCTTTGAATTAAATCCAAATGGATATGTTGTTACAGCTATGGGTGACTACTTGCAAGGTTACCCAGTAGATCAAGATGGTAATGTTACAAATCTTGATATTACATCTACAAAAGCAATTAGAATTCCTAGTGACACTGGTGCACCTCGTGCTTCATCAAAGATTGGAATCACCTTTAACTTACCTGCTGGCGCCGATTCAAAGGCAACCCAGGCTGCTCACGGTTACCAGAACTTTGATCATACTGACAGCTCAACATATACTAATGCTTCATCACAGACTGTTTATGATTCATTAGGTGGAGCTCATACTTTGACTTACTACTTCATCAAAGATCATACCAATGACGGTACACAGAACCACCCTGGTAATGTAACTAATGACGGACACACTATTTGGAACGTATTAACTTATGTTGATGGTAACCCTGTTGACGTAGCAGGTGGTGTTGACTTAAAAGTTGATGCTAACAGCCCTTCTGCTGATGCAGGTAAGACCTTCAAAGGAATTCAGTTAGAGTTCGGAACTGACGGTAAGTTAATTAATAATGGTCAGAATCCAGGTGTAATCACATTCACTAATGCCGGTGGCGCACATCCTCCTGAGAAAGGTCGTGACGCCTTCACTTTAGCACAGGCAATGGGAGGTGGTGTTGATGACTCTCAGTCAATCGTAGCAGATCTTAACTACACTCAGTACGGCAGCTCAAAGTTCTCTGTTGGTGGCATTACAAATGATGGTTACTCAACAGGTGTCCTAGAGAACGTACAGGTTAACGAAGATGGTGTAATGATCGCTTCATACACCAACGGCAGAACATCAAAGATCTGTAAGGTTGCAATGGCAAACTTCACAAACCCTCAGGGTTTAATCAAAGTTGGTGATACTCAGTGGAAAGAGTCTGTAAACTCAGGCGAAGCTCAGGCATGCGAAGCTAATTCTGGTATGGCAGGTTCAATTAAAGGCGCTAACTTAGAGTTATCAAACGTTGAGTTAGCATCAGAATTAGTTGATCTGATTATTGCACAGAGAACCTATCAGGCTAATGCTCAGGCTCTGCAGACTCAGAACACTGCAATGGATTCAATCATGAACATCCGTTAGTAGTTTAGGTAAAGATTTAATTTAAGTTTCTCTTTTAGATAGTTGTGCCTCATAGTTATGCTATGGGGCTTTTTTTGGTTCTTCCGCAAATTTGTTGAAAGCACTGAAAAGAATATAACTATATTCATCAGTGCTTTTTAATTTAAGCAAAAGCCGGCTTGCCTCTGAAAGCATCCATAATTCTAAGGAAGAAGTAGTCAAAATCACGGAATCCAAAGGCTACACGTTTAATGACTTTGATTTTGTTATTGGTTCCTTCTAAAACACTTGTACCGATATGGTATATGCCAGCATTGGTAATACCATCCTTGTAGTTTTCATTTTGAGTTTCAGCAAACTTGGTGATTTCTTCTACATTTGATTCCGAAGCCAATTTGTACCATGTAGACCAAAACTTCTCAGTTTCTTCTTTAGAAGTTGATTGGAATATCTCAGGAAGTAGCTCTTTAAGCTCATTAGCCTTGTTTAAGTCAGTGTAGAATTTTAGTATGTCATCAAGCTTTGTACGCCTATTATCAGGAAGTCTTGAATTACGTGTAAGGAGAAGAAATCTAGAGCCTTTAAGAAGTGAAGCTGCATCTTTATTACCATTTTCCTCGCATTGGTTAGAAAGCCTAATTCTGATGGCACTTATGACCATTCTTCCAAAGTTAGAAATCAAGTGAAATTGATCATACACAACCTTGGCATTAGGACAGTACTTTTCAACACATTTAGCAAAGCCGGCATTTTGATCCATGGCGACAGCTTTTAATTGCTTACAGCCTTCAGTTCCGCACTTCTTAAAGAAGTCACTGACTTGGGCTACAGACTTGCCATAGCCACCCCAGATAACTCTCCTAGTGCTTATATCAATCACTACAGTGGCGTAGATATGACCTCTACGTATTGAGAACTCATCTATAGCAAGGATAGATGCATCTCCAAGGTCAAAGTAGAGACTACTCTTTAGATAGTATTTATGAATGTCCTTGCAGTTATCCCACTTGAGTCCTGTTCTTTCTGATGTGTCTTTGATAGAGACTGCTCTCTCTAGGTCTTCAATGACCTCCATCTCAAGCCTTATAGATACTCTAAAGCCATTATCTGAAAGGAAATCTATCTTTTCAGTTCCTACTCGGTTGCAATGAGTACATCTAAGAGTACGGTAAACAACCTCAAGTATTACCTTTTTACTGAGAATACTAGAATCTCTCACAACTCTCTTTCGGTACTGATTCACTACCGTGCAACGAGCATGACAATGTGGACACTCAGGATAATCCTCAGGAGGTTCCAAATGAATGATGATAGAGCCACTTTGATCAAAGCCTATTTGAGTGATTCTAAAGCCAGAGTAGAAGTTTTCTGAAAAGAATTATGATACGATATCAGTCATGGTCGTCTTCCTATGTTTTTATTTCCAATTACAATCATACGGAAAACGACCTTTTTTATTAAGATCTTAATGACAATTTTCACTACCTATTTTTAGGTAGCAACACTTTTGCGGAAGAACCAATTATTACTTCATTTAGAGCTTTATCTTTTCGATTTTCTTTTATTTTTCAATTAAAAGATCTATTATTACAGGTTAATATCATCTAACTAGACTAGATCAAGAGTCTTTATTTAAGGATTTGTATGTTTAAAGTGCTTTTCCTTTGCCATGGAAATATTTGTCGGTCACCTATGGCAGAATTTATCTTAAAAGAGTTAGTAAAGAAGCTTAAGCTTGAGGACGATTTTATTGTCTGCTCTGCTGCCACTTCACAAGAAGAAATCGGCAACGGTGTCTACCCTCCTGTTAAAGCTTTACTGCGTCAAAAAGGTATTGACTGCTCAGCTAAAAGAGCAAGACAAGTTACAGTACAGGATCTAAAAGTCTTTGACTACATAATTGCCATGGAACAGTTTAATCTTGATAATCTGTATGCGCTGTATCCTAAGACAGATAAGAGCAAGGTATATTTGCTTTTAGACTTTACAGATACTCCAAAAGATATTGATGATCCTTGGTATACAAGAGATTTTGAAAAAGCTTATTCTGAGATTTTAGTAGGTTGCAAAGCCCTGCTCTCAAGTCTTTACCATGATGGACTGATTACTCTTAATAAAGAGCAGAAAAAAGAACTCTCTGAGATTTAAAGCAGTTTGAAGAAAGATGCTAAGTACAAACTGCTTAAGAAAGTTCAGGCAACTGTAAAGCCTAATAAAGACAAGGTGCTTCTGATTTTTTCAGGAGCATTTTTTATGGTAACAGATGATAACTCTCGTCTTTCACGATAGTTCTGACGCATTGCATCGAAAGATTTACCATCAGTAAAGGCATTCTTAAATTTAAAGCTGTCTCTTCTTACATCGTAAACAGAGAATACAAGTCTTGAGATTAAATCAAGATCAAGAGTCTCTACATTGCCTAAGTCAACATTTTCAATTTCTGCCTTTGGCATTCTATATGGTTTTGGCTCTTCAAGATTTAAAGCTTTTGCCATTGAGTGAGCGAGCATTACATTTGCTCTTCTTTTTGATTCATAAGAGTAGCCTGCAATATGAGCAGTAGCACCATCAACCTTTGATAAAAGTGACTTTACCTTGATCTCAGGCTCACCTTCAAAGACATCAAGCCAAACTTTAAGATCAGCTCTCTCATCTAGAACTTTTGATAAAGCTTCATTATCAACTACATTGCCACGGGAAGCGTTAAAGAAGAAAGCTCCAGTCTTTAAAGATTTAAGCTCATTCTCACCTATCATGTACAAGGTCTTATCTGTACCTTCTTTAATTAAAGGTACATGTAAGGTCACGATGTCACAATTAAGACAATCTTTTAAAGTAGCATTGCATGTTGAGTCTCCATTTCTAAATCTTGGGGGATCACATTTAAAGATCTTAAGACCTAGAGCTTTAGCTTTATTCTCAACCTGGGTACCTACATGACCACAACCTACGATACCGATGCTCATACCATTAAAATCAAGAGAGTACCTTTGAGCCATTACAAGTAAAACAGAGAGAATATAATCACCAACACTCTCACAGTTAGAACCTTCAGCATTGGTGTAAGGAATGTGCAATGAATCTAAAAGCTTGGTATCAAAGTGATCCATACCAGCTGTGGCAGTACCTACAAACTTTAGCTTATGAGCTTTCTTTAGGAGTTCAGAGTTTACCTTAGTGATTGAGCGCGTAATTAGAACATCCACATCTTCAAGATCATCACAATTTATTTCACGACCTTTTTTTAAATGAACCTCTCCGTACTGAGAGAAAACTTCAACTGAGTTTGGTAAAGCTATATCGCAAAGAATTTTCATAGAACAAATTCACCAAAAATTTTAAAAATCAAAATATTAAGTCAATTATAAGCTATAATGAGGTCATATTTTAAAGGAGTAATCTTATGTCTTGCTCAATTACCATTGACTATCATAAACATTCAACCAAAGCTTTACTATTAGGTTCAGGTGAACTTGGAAAAGAAGTAGCTATCGAACTCTTGCGTTACGGCATTGATGTAACAGCTTGCGACAGATACGATAATGCACCTGCAATGCAGGTAGCTCAGCATCGTGCAGTCATTGATATGCGTGATCCTAATGAACTTGAGAAACTGATTTTAAAAGTAAATCCAGACTACATTATTCCTGAAATTGAAGCTATTTCAACCGAGACCTTAGTAGCATTAGAAGAGCGTGGTTTTAACGTAGTACCATCAGCTAGAGCTGCTAACATCACCATGAACAGAGAAGCTATCAGAACCTTAGCTGCTGAAGAGCTGTCTCTACCTACATCTCCATACTTCTTTGCTTCAACTGTTGAAGAAGTAAAAGAAAACATCCATAAGATCGGTTTTCCATGCATTATGAAACCAATCATGAGTTCATCAGGTAAAGGTCAGAGCGTATTAAAGTCTGAAGCTGATATTGAAAACTCATTTAAAGAAGCAATTGAACATGGTCGTGGCGGTTTAGGTCGTGTGATTGTTGAAGGTTTCGTACAGTTTGACAGAGAAATTACATTGCTTACCGTAAACGCTGTTGATGGTATTCATTTCTGTGAGGCTGTAGGTCACCACCAGGTAAATGGTGATTACCATGAGTCTTGGCAACCTGAATCTCTATCAGAGGAAGTACTAATGGAAGCTAAGAGAATAGCTTCAGCTGTTGTTAGCGCTTTAGGTGGTTTTGGTATCTTTGGTGTTGAGTTATTTATCTGTGGTAATAAGGTTATCTTCTCAGAGTTATCACCTCGTCCTCATGACACCGGTATGGTAACTATGATTTCTCAGGATATGTCTGAGTTTGCTCTGCACGTAAGAGCTCTTTTAGGTCTGCCTATCGGTAAGATCACTTTCTATGGTCCATCAGCGTCAGCTGCATTATTAGCTGAAGGTACTGGTGATGACATTATTTACAAGGATTTAGACAAAGCTTTAGCTGTGGCCCCTTCTTCACAATTAAGAATATTTGGTAAACCAGATATTGATGGTGAAAGACGTATGGGTGTGTGCCTAGCACGTGGCAAGACAGTTGACGAAGCTGTAGAGAATGTTAAAAAGATGAGATCACAGATCTCTTTTGATATTGAATAATTGTATTTACAAAAGATCTCTTAGAACCAATTTCTAGAGATCTTTTATTTTTCTACAATGGCAAAAGAACAAAGACTCGATATTGATGGCCTCAAAGCCATTGCAATTTTAGCAGTAGTTTTCTATCACCTTTTTGACCTTTTAAAGTCAGCACATTTTACAGAATCAACTCTATTTGATGGTGGATTCTTAGGTGTAGATATCTTTTTTGTAATCTCAGGATTTCTCATTACCTCATCTGTCTTTTATAAGCTAAGTAATAATGACTTTTCATTATTGGCTTTCTATAAAAGACGATGCCTTAGAATTCTGCCACCATTACTTTTTGTTTGTATCTTTACCTTAATTATTGGTTACTTTCTGCTCTTTCCTGAAGTTTATAAAGAACTTAACATTGAAGTTGCCAATGCCCTGTTATTTATCGGTAACTTCAGATTTGCAAACTCTGGTGGTTACTTTGCTTTAGATTCATCTGATAAGTTACTCTTACATACCTGGTATTTAGCTGTAACTATTCAGTTCTATGTTCTCTTTCCTTTAATTGTTCTTTTATTAAAGAAAGTCTTTTCATTAAAGAGATTACCTTTAGCTGTAACTATTGTTTTTATCTTACTTACTGTTACATCAGTACTAGTTTCTCGTAATGGTAAAGGTTACCTTTTAACTCAATGCCGTATCTTTGAGTTATTCTTTGGCTCTGTACTGTTCTTCTATAAAGATATTGTATATAAGAAAGTATTCTCTCTAAATACCTATTTACCTGTATTAGGTGAAGTCTTAGGTATTGTAATTATCATTGCCTCTATCTTTACTGTAGAACTTCAAAATGGTATCTGGACTGTAACTACCTCTCTACCTACTATGTTAGGTACAGCTTTAGTTATCTTGTCTCACAATAAGAACTCTGTATTAAAACTTCCTCCTTTAACTCTATTAGGAAGATGTTCTTACTCTCTATATCTGTGGCACTGGCCTTTATTTGTCTTTGCTCTAAGATGTGGTTATACAGATACAGTATTAAGCTGCTCTATAGTTATTCTGGTTATTCTTATCTTTACAGCTTTATCTTACATCTTTACTGAGAAGAGAAAGCTTGACTATAAGGTAACTGTTACCCTCTTTTTACTTTGCTTTATATCTTACTGTTACTTTCACCACAATGAAGGGAATAACTATCTTAAAAACTACATGAGAACAGAGAGTAAAACAGATCTCTATAAGATTGATATTAAAGATCCTGACTACCTTCCATCTGTTAAACGATATAACGAAAGAAGCTATGTCACCCATTCAGGTTTCCAGAAGGAAACACCTCATATCTTTATGATTGGTGACAGTCATGCTGATCACTACCGCTATTATGTAAACAATATCAATAAGCTTCCTGTTTATTTCTATGTCTTACATGCTACTTTAGCTTATGGCCCAAACTTTAACAGCCTAAAAGACACTTTCTTTACAGATAAGACCATCAGAAAAGACTATTATGATGCTTATATTGATATTTTAAACAAGCTTCACAGTGGTGATAAGGTAATTCTCTCAAACCGCTGGGATGTACAGTACAACCTCTATATGAAAGAGTTCTCTTTAAAGGATACAACAGAGAACTACAAAGCTTTCTTAAAGTTCTTAATTGACGATCTTGCCTACGAGATTGATAAACGTAAAGATCTTAAATTCTATCTTGTATCAGAAGGCATCATCACCAGTAAAGCTTTAGTTAATTGCTTAAAGCTTGATCTTAAAGATTCATTCTTATCAAAGATCATTGATAAGAACAAATGCCACAACACACCTAACCGCTTAGGTGAAAAATTCACTTTTACCAATGATGCCTTAAAAGCCTTTGCTGACAGTCGTGAAAACGTCTTTTATATTGATAGAAACGTTCCTTTAGAGTTGGGTAATGGCTATTACAAGACCTATGACGATAATGGAGTGCCGTTGTTTGTAGATGACAATCACTACAGCGCTGAAGGTGGCATTATTGTGGGCAAATACATTTTCGATACTGTATCTAAAATAAATTAGATCTTTGCGAGGATTTTATTATGATGTCTTTAGCTAATTTTAAAAACATGGATCCATTCATTCTGTTATCAGCTGTAAATATGCAGTTACGTGATGAATACTCATCATTAGATGAACTGTGTGCTACTAATGATATTGATAAGAATAAGCTTACTGAAAAATTAAAAGTAGCAGGCTTTGAATACAATTCTGAACAGAATCAGTTTAGATAAGAGCTTAAAGATTTTTTGATTTTACAATTGAATAAATGTAGTCAGTTTTACAATGATAAACTACGATAGAAAGTTACTATTTTTACTTCCAGAGCCAGTAACCTCACCTGATGATAAATACCCAAATCTGTATTCATTATCTTATGTATTAACAGATTTGAACTTTAATATTATCGACAAAAACGAGCTTATTACCTGTAAAGGCTATGACTACAGACTACCAAGTCCAAGTTATCTTTTCACTCAGGGTATCGATCCTTACACTATTAAAAATGGGCTTAGCGTCGAAAAGTTTTTAGATGAGTCAGAAAAGATCTTACATAATCCCAATGTAACCATCTTTACTTGGTCTATTCGTAATTTAAAAATTCTAGAGAGTATGTGCCTAAGACAGTTTAGAGAACCAACTATCTTAGATAATGTTTATGCTCTTACAGATGTAAACAAAGTATTAAAACTCTCAGAGCTCTTTACTGAAGGCAAATGTCTTAATACCGATTCTCTTTTAAAATGTGCATTTAAATACGGCTTTAAAGAGAAGTTATCAATTTACGACAGATTAGGTCGATTGAGAGCTTTAATTCATATTGTAAAAGAGTTGAATCTTAAGCAAACAGCTCTTTTAAACTACATGTCAAGACCTCATGAGCAAAAGGCAGAACAAATCAGTAAAGCTATTGGACAAGGTAAATTCTTAGTTGACTACAACGTAAAAGAAAGAACTCTTGAAGTTTTAAAGCCACTGTCTCTCAATGGCAATGACATTGATGCACTGTACTTTGATGGTAATGAGGTAAGACGAAAGTACTACAGATTAGGTGATTTTGGAGTACTCTCACCTGCTACTGTCTTAACTCATGAACGCCAAGCTTTAGTTAATATACCATTAACGCAGATTATGAATTTATTAGCAAGCGCTAATCTTGAGTGTGTTAAATGGGATGAGGTTAAGAATTACTCAAAAGAGTTCTTTAAAGACTTTTCTCAAAAAGAGTATGAAGAGTATCAAAAGATCTTATTTAACAATAACAAAGAAGCTGTAGTAGCAGCTCCCCTTACCACTAGTAGCAATTACAGAAATATTGTCTTTTTATTCAGAGGCAATAACTACAAAGGAACACTCTTAGATAGTGAGCTTACAGCTTATTACAAGGTTTGTGCTTCTATGATAGAAAGACAATTACCTAACTATGCAACAGAACTTAAGTACTTGTCTAACTCTGTAAATGAGAACTCTGAAGAAGAGCTAAAACTCATCAGCAAGATTAAGAACTACCCTCTGGATCTTTAATAAAAATCACTGTCTACGATAATGGGAGCTTAAGCTCCCATCTTCAAAATCCTACAACACTTATCTAAGCTTTCTTAGCTGTTTTTCTTACCGTAGTCTTTTTAGCTGTAGACTTTCTGGTGGTCTTTTTAGCAGTTGTTTTCTTAGCTACAGCTTTTACAGGTTCTTGAACTTCCCACTTTTTGTCATCTTCATTATAGAAAGCGACAAATGAGGTTGGTTTACCCTCTTTATCTACAGACATAATGTACTGCTTTTTAGACTTACGGCTGAATCTAATCTCAGTTTCATTACCGTCATTGTCATAAGCTGGTGCATCAGCTAAATAATAAAACTTAGGTGAGAGCTTATCTCGGTGATTTAACAGCTCTATTACCTTAGGAGGACGTGTCTCACGTACCTTAGGAAAGTTGTGAGCCGCTAAGAACAGACCGGCTGCACCATCACGTAACACATAATGTGAGCCTTCTGTCTTACATAATAAATCAGGCATATCTACAGGATCTTCTCGTGGAGGTGCGACCTGACCGTTCTTTAAGATCTTTCTGGTGTTGCCACATTCTTTATTGGTGCAGGCCATGTACTTACCAAAGCGACCTTCTTTTAGCACCATGGTATGACCACACTTCTCACAAGGGATCTCTGGTCCTTTTTCTATCTCAGAGTCAAAATTACCTGTCTCTAACAGATAACCGCCACAGTTTGGAGTTGAGCACAGATGGAGCTTATGAGTTTCGTCAATGATGTAAGTGTCCATCACAGAATGGCACTTGTTACAACGAGGACGAGAGCGTAAGATATTAGCCTCTTCCTCATCAGTCAGATTCTTAGAGTTTAAAGCACCAATGTCTAAAGCTCTTAAATTTAAGGTCTTATGGCATCTGTCAGCTGTCTTTACACTCTTATCATAATAGCCTAAACAGCTTAAGAACATACCTGTCTTACCAGACTGTACTGCCATATGGTATTTGCCACACTCTGGACAAGTAAACTCATTAATCTCTAAAGGTTTATTCTCTGGCATACCACCATCAGATGCAGGCTTTGTGGCCTTTTCTAATTCAACTTCAAAAGATTTGTAGAAGTTGTCTAGGCTGTTTAACCAGTTCTTTTTACCTTCAGCGATTTCATCTAGATTGTTTTCCATTGAAGCTGTAAAGTTCTTATCCATAAGATCTTTAAAGCTAAAACGTAATCTGTCAGTTACAATCTCGCCCATTCTTTCAGCATAGAAACGACCATGGTTAATTGTTACATAACCTCGTTCCTGAATAGTTGAAATAATTGAAGCATATGTAGATGGTCTGCCGATACCATCTTTTTCTAACTCTTTAACCAAGCTTGCCTCTGAGAAACGAGCTGGTGGCTGTGTAAAGTGCTGAGATGGTAATAACTCTTCAACCTTAAGTGTTTCACCTTCTTTTAATTCAGGTAACAGTACTTCTTCGTTCTTGTTGAAATTGTAAACACGTTTAAAACCATCAAAGGTTACATGCTTACCTGATACCCTAAAGGTATAACCACCAGCATCAACTGAGACATTAGTGGTCTCATACTCTTGAGGAGTCATCTGAGAAGCTAAATATCTTGCTTTGATAAGATCAAATAATCTCTGACCATCTCTATCAATATGAGCTGGAAGAGGATCTAATGGATGTGAAGGACGAATAGCTTCGTGAGCTTCCTGAGCTGATTCTTTTGACTTATAGTAATTTGGCTTTTCAGGTACGTACTTATCACCAAAGTTTCTCTGGATAATGTCACGAGCTGCAGCGATGGCTTCAGCAGACAGATTAACACTGTCAGTACGCATATAGGTAATTAAGCCTTGCTCATATAAGTGCTGAGCTACAGTCATGGTTCTGCGTACTGAAAAACCTAATTTCTGATTGGCCACCTGCTGTAAGGTTGAGGTGGTAAATGGAGGCAGAGCTGACTGCTTACCTTTTTTAGTTTCAATCTTAGAGACAACAAATGGAACTGACTTTAGATAATCTAAGATTGAATTTGCTTCATCCTTATTGTGGATCTCAACTTTCTTGCCATTCTTAGAGGTTAAAGCTAACTTTAAGCTCTCCCCTTCATGATTTAAGGTAATAGCATCAATATTCCAGTATTCTTCAGGAATAAATGCTTTGATCTCACGTTCTCTATCAACAATTAGCTCAACTGCTACAGACTGTACACGACCTGCTGAAAGACCACGAGCTACTTTCTTCCATAATAGAGGTGAAACCATAAAGCCCACAACTCTGTCTAAGAATCTGCGTGTCTGCTGAGCGTTAACTAAATCCATGTTGATACGGCCAGGATTTTCAAAAGCTTTAGCAATTGCAGCTTTGGTAATTTCAGGATATTTAACTCTTAAATACTTGTCATCCTTGCCACCTAAGACTTCTCTTAAGTGCCATGCAATAGCTTCTCCCTCTCTATCCAAATCGGTTGCCAGATATACTTTGTCAGCATCTTTTGAGAGTTTTTTAAGTTCAGCTACAACCTTTTGTTTGTCAGGCATGATCGCATAGTTAGCTTTCCAATGATTATTTGGATCAATACCCATGTTCTTGACCAAAGTTTCTTCTTTAGTAAGCTTGACTTTTTTGCCATCGGCAGTTTCTGCCTTTGAGGATGAACCGTTAGCCAAATCTCTGATATGGCCAACACTAGCGCGAACTACATAATCATCGCCTAAGTAGCGATTGATGATAGTTGCCTTAGATGGAGACTCCACGATTACCAGCGATTTGCCCATTGTAAAATCCTTTTTCTCTTAAAAACGGCCTGTATCTTGTTCAATAATAGTATCCTGGACTTCGTTTTTAATTGCTTTTGTCCAAGTTTTAGCCATAAAAAACTTTTTAATGATATCTACAAATGACTTCTTTTCTTCATGTTCAATGCTAATCTTTATAGCACAAACTTTTGTAAATTCTACTGTTTTTTGTAAATATGCATCAAAAGTGTCAATTTGGTCAACTAAACCACGCTCTTTAGCATCAGTTGCTAACCAGAACTCGCCTGTTGCAAACTGCTCAACATCCATATTTGGACGATATTTTGCAACAATAGCTTTAAATCTGTCATGGATCATAGAAAGCTCCTGACGGAATTTCTCTCGACCTTCCTCAGTATTCTCACCGAACATGGTAAGTGTACGCTTGTATTTACCAGCTGTTACCAGCTCATAATCAACATCGTGATTCTTTAACACTTTATTAAAGTTAGGAATTTGAGCTACAACACCGATTGAACCTACATAAGAGAATGGTGCGGCTACAATCTTGTTTGCAACGCATGACATTAAATAGCCACCTGAAGCTGCTACATTATCGACACAGACTGTAAGATGAATGCCTTTCTCTCTTACTCTTTCTAATTGAGAAGCAAGTAGACCATAGCCGTTTACAACTCCTCCTGGTGACTCAAGATTTAAAATTAACTCATCTTTATCTGTTGCCACATCAAGAACAGCGTTAATCTCTTTGATAAAGTCATCCTGAGAGCTTGCCTTAGGATCACCATAGAACTCGATTACAAAGACTTTCTCTGGGCAGAACTTACCTTCTTTTTCTGCCTTCTCAATCTTTTCTTTTAAGGCTTTTTCATTTTTATTAGGATCTTTTTTCTCGTCTTTTGCTTTTTGCTTTAAGAAAGCTTTCTTTTCTTTTTCAGTCTTTGAGCTATCAGCTTCAAAGATAGCATCCTCAAGCTCCTGTTTACGCTCTTTGAACTCTTTTTTAAGATCAGTGAACTTTAACTTATCTTCGTTGTCTTTTTTAGCTGATTTAAGACCTTTAACTGCCATTAAAAGAGTTATAAGACCAAAAAGAATTAAAGCTACTGTAACTACCAGCTTGCTTGAATATAGTGCTAAAGAATATAGAAATTCCATCATTATCCTTATCTAAAAATCTCTTTTGAGTAACTTAAAATGCCTAAACTATAAGTTGACTACTCTTTACAACCAATACTTAACAGTTAACCGTTTTGCTGACTGTTTTTATTTACATAGTCAGTGCCTTCTTTAGTTAACTTAATGCCATCATCAACCATCTCAATCAATCTTAATTTATAGAGATTGCCAATAGCTTTTTTAAACTTGCCTTTTGACATATGCAGGTAATCCTCAATATCCTGAGGATCTGACTTATCATTAAAAGCTAAGAAACCATTTGAGGTCTTTAAAATTCTCAATAAAAGACTTGCAGCATGCTCAATGCCTAAAAGACCAGGTTCCTGCAAAGATACATCTAATTTGCCATCTTCTCTAATCTTAATGATATAGCCATCTAGTCTCTTACCAATTCTAATTGGTGTCTTTACGTCAGACTTATATAAAAGACCATAAACAGAGTCATTTACCACCATTCTGTAGCCCAATGGTGTGTGAGATACAGCAACAGCTGTTACTCTCTGACCTACTTTAAACTCTCCTTTATTAGAAGCGTCTCGAATATATGAGTTATAACGCTGTGTACCAAAAAGTCTGCCTTGTTCATCCATGGTAACCAAAATTAAAACAGACATACCTACTTCAAAAGCAGAACGCTGTTCTGATACAGGAACTACGAGTTCTTTTGGAATACCAAGATCCATGTATACAGTGCCGCAATCAATTGAGGTAACAGTAAGACGACCTACCATTCCCACCTCAAGATATGGATGTCTTGCAGTAGCTAAAACACGACCACCATCCTTGTAAAGGAACACTCTTAACTTGTCACCTATTTTTAGATCTTTAGGTAATTGCTTATGAGGGACGAAAAGATCACCAAATACACCAGCATCGACAAAAGCGCCCTGATCTGTAATATCAACGACCTTACGCTCAATCATATGACCTAAACAAAGATTATCTGACATGAAAATTTTCCCTACAAAGACTGCTAGTGTGCTACAAGCTTTAGTGTTATAAGAATTTTAGCTCTAGGCTTTGACAAAACTACTTTAGACAATACTAAATGAATAAAGTTAAGCTCTGTCTTTAAACTTGTGTCCTTTAGTAAATGGTGTCTTTTAAGTGATAATTCAATAAGAACATTCACAATTATGCCAAATCACAACAAGGACAAAACAAAATATCTATATACAATATATGAAAAAAGCCACTCTCTTTGCAAGAATGGCTTTCATATATCTTACTTAGGTATCAAAAATTATTAGATACGCTGAAAATCGATGTGTAAGATACGCTCTGAAACTGGGTGACGCTGAATGTCAACAGGCTTAACCTTGATTGACTTGCCATCTAAATTGATTTCTACTTCTTTGTAGAACTCATCCTTTAAAGAAGCAGTAATAACTTTCTTCTCATCTAAGGTAATTGATAAAGCGTCTTTGCCTTCACCGATGATGATAGCTGGAGTTTTGAACTCACGACGTAGGCGGCGGCTCGCACCTCTTCCTAAGTCAGTACGTGAAGTAGCATCTAAAGTAATTGCCATTTTCATGTTTCCTATAAAATATTAAAAGATAACTGTGTAATGCGACCATAAACACAGCGAGCGATAGTATACATGAATTTCTATAAAATTCAAGGCAAAATTTGGCTCTATCAGATTTTTAATCCAAATATTGAACTTTCTAAATGCAAAATTGCAGTTTTCAATTGAATAAAAGGCTCAACAAACAAAAAATCTCGCTAAAATAGTTGAGTGATGATGTTTCTTTCTATAAGATTTCCTACACATAAAGCAGTTTTATCTGTAATTGTGAAACATCACAATGTTATGCAATATAAGTTATTGTATCTTATTTAAGCCTTTTGGTTTCAAGCAAGTTATGCTTTAACCTCATAACACATGCCTTTGACAAAAGTTCATAGATTACAATTAAATATTAAGAATACAAAGAGAATCATATGACCGATTATATCCGTCCATCAAAAGATCAATCATTTATGGAAATTGCAGTGGCTGTTTCCATGCGTTCAACCTGTCTGCGTCGTCGCTACGGAGCAGTTATAGTTTCAAAAGACGGAAGAATTGTCTCAACAGGATATAACGGAGCTCCAAGACACAGAGCTAACTGTGTTGATTTAAAAGAGTGCTTAAGAGAAAAGTGCAAAATTAAACCTGGTACACACTATGAGTTATGTAGAGCAGTTCATGCTGAGGCAAATGCTATTATCAATGGAAATCCATTAGATATTGTTGGCGGTACTTTATATCTGGCCGGTACTGATGTTGCAACTAACAGTAGAACCAAACAAATGCGCCCTTGCTCTATGTGCCAGAGACTAATTTTAAATGCTCAAATTGCCAAAGTTGTAATGAGAGATGTTGATGGAAATCTTGTGTACTCAGATCCTTTAACTTGGGAAGACGATTTACCTGAGAGAATTGCAAAAGAGTTAGATCACTCCCTGTAATAAAACAGACCTTTACAACCCAATCTAAAATTCAAGTCATCCTATCAGCCATATTAGTCACTTAATATGGCTTTTTACTTTTAAAATCTCCATTATTTTTGCTTTTACACACACTTATGCACGATGCGTCTTTTTTAATGGTATTTTTAAGAGCCGGAGGTCAAAACAGTTAAAGTCTCTACAGCAACATCATTACTACCTGGTGCTTTGATCTACCACTTACAGCTATTGCTATATATTTAGGATGTTCTTTTAATGCAGCCATCATTTCCTTTATAGAAGAGAAGTTTTATGTCTTATTCTTTTATATATAGGATATAAGAATGAGAATTGGATTTCAGATCTCAAAAATAACTGTATTATGGCTAGTAACAATACAACCATAGCGAATAATTAACTTGTTTATATATTTTTATCAGGTAAATAAAAAAATACTAACAAAAAAAAATATACAGTATATTATATTTAACATCATATTGATTTTTCTAAAGTTATAATCTCCTTTATTGGATGCTCATCACTTATTGCATGGGTTACCTATAAATGGACAATGTGAACTTTTGGTTCTACATTAAATTTTGACCAAATTATATGGGCTCTATGCAACTCAACAGAGGGATCTGATCCCAAAATCATACGATCGGCTTTAACTAATGCTATTTTCGGTATTTTTCTTTGCTTTTTGAGGTGTTTTCTTATTATTTGTTTTAATAATAAAGCTCGTTCTATAAGATTAAAAAAGTTTATCAAGAAGTGCTGTAGCTTTTTTTCAATTGTATCTTCTTACCAATTAAAAGAGTGATTGAATCGCTACAAAAACAAAAGTACTAAAACCAAGCTTGCACAGTAATATGTTTATCTTCATTAACTGCCATTTCACTTCTATCTCTATTCAATGTATTAAGATTAGTTGACAAAAACTATGAGATAACTGCATATTTTAACAGTCAGAAATCAGCAGATAAGTTTGATTATATTAAGGATTATTACACTGTTCCTAATATTAAGAATGTTCACTTTAAAGAGAAGAACAATGTCGTATTAGTAATGGGCGAGTCATTGGAGTCTAATTTCAATTTTACCGAACTGATGTCTAAAGAATTAGATAAGATTGAACAAAAAGGAGAATCTGTCACTAAATTTGTTAATGCTACAGGCTCAAGCTGGACAATTGGATCTCTTACAGGTTGGCATTTTGGATTGCCTTAAAAAATTCCTGTTAAATACGATAACTCTTTTGTTCCCATTGGAAATTTACATAATACATACGACTCAAAGAGAGTTTTTTTTGCCAAACGCTAAACCAATATTTGGAATTCTAAAAGCTAATGGATATAAAACTGTTTTATTTTTAGGTTCAGACAGTAATTTTTCAGGAATGAAAAATTGTTTTCAATGCATGGCCATTTTGAAATATTATATATAAATTACTGGCAACAAAAAGGATGGAATATTAATAAATATCAAGGCATTGGTTGGGGATTCTCTGAGTCCTTCATTTTTGCAAGAGCAAAAGAAAAATACTTAGAACTTCAAAATGATGGTATTCCATTCGTCTTAATTGTTGAAACTATTGATACCAATGGTCCTGATGGATATTGACCAAAAGATAAAATTAAATTTTATGATATTAGAGATGCGTTTCTTGAGACTGATAGACAAATATCTAATTTTGTCAATTTCATTCAAAAAAATTAAAACGCACATCTTGCTTTAGGAGTTATAGGAGATCATTATTTCATGGGAACCCCTCCAATGTTTGCAAACATTGAAAGACATATTAGGAATATTTTTATAGGAAATGTTCCAAAAATTCCTGAAGAAAAAAGAAAACAATATATAAGTTCTGTAGATATGACTCCAACAATTCTTCAGGCATCCGGAGCTTATTGGGGAAGCTCTAAATTTGGTCTTGGATCATCTATTTTTTCAAAAGATAAATCCATTATCCAAAGGTTAGCTCAAAAAAATACAATAGATATATGAGTGCTCCTTCAAAGATGTATCAATCATTTTACTAAGATTGAATAACCTATAGTGGAATGTCGATCCTGTTGATAGTTTTAAATTTACAGTAGACAGGATCAGAGCCATGAAAAGCTATATATCTGCTTCTTCTACGATCTTTGGATACATAGCCTTTGGTCTGGCATCTATCTTGTCAGGATCGTAATTTCGTCTGTCATTGCAGTTCATATCCGATATTGTCTCAAGATCTGAATTTGAAATATCAAAGTTATAAAGCTCACTATTTTGAATAAGCTTCTCTTTGGTATTAGCCTTTGGAATTGCAACGATTCCCCTTTGAATGCACCAGCGCAATAAGATCTGTGATGGTGCTGCCTTATAATAATCACGCATACAGATAAGTCTTGGATCATCAAGGATCAGTCTGCCTTCAGATCCTAATGGAGAGTATGCTTCAACAGCTATCTTCTTACGACGGCACCATCCCATTAACTCTTCTTCAGTGTTCAAAGGATGGATCTCAGTTTGGTTTACCTGAGGAATCACTGTAGCACCATGCTCAAATAAACTCTCGATATGATGAATCTTAAAGTTACTTACACCAATAGCTCTGCAAAGACCTTCCTGCTGTAACTTTTCTAACTCAAGATATGCCTTTTCATAGCCTTTTACAGGCCAATGAATAAGGTATAAGTCAACATAATCAAGCCCTAATCTTTTTAGAGAATCTAAAAGAGCCTGTCTAGGGTTATCAAAGTCTGTAACCCAAAGCTTAGTGGTTACAAAAATTTCATTGCGAGGAATACCTGAGTCGCGAACCGCTTTGCCAACAGCTTTTTCATTACAGTAAATACGAGCTGTATCAATAAGACGGTAACCTACATCTAAGGCGTCTCTTACAGTCTTATAGGTTTCCTCTCCGCCTTTCATCTTATAAACACGTAAGCCTAAAAGAGGCATCTTAACGTCATTATTCAAGTTAATTGTTGACTTTAAGCTAAGTTCCATACAGATACTCCTAAGCTTCTTTCATGCGTTTATAAGCTTCTCTAAAGACTTCAGGTCCTGCACCTAACTCATGCATATGACATGAGAGGTAATTTCTAAAACGTCTAGCACCTTTGCATCCGTTAAAGAAGTTGATGATGTGATTTCCAAGATAATGAAGTTTATTACCCTCTGATACGAACTTCTGCGCAAATTCCATGAGAGTTTCAAAAATCTCATCACGAGATTTAACTTCCTCTTCTACTCCATATATCTTACTATCAACAGAAGCTAATAGATAAGGATTGTCCATAATAGCGCGACCTAACATCACACCTTCAACATGTTGTAACTGTCCTAAACAGTCATCAATAGTTAAGATGCCACCATTGATGGTTATAGCTAAATCTGGAAATACCTCTTTTAGAGCATACACCCTTGCATAATCTAATGGAGGTACAGTTCTGTTCTCTTTAGGTGACAAACCGTTTAACCAGGCTTTTCTAGCATGCAAAATGATGTGTCTTGAGCCAGTTACATAGACAGATTGCACAATCTTTTTGGTGTATTCAAAATCATCTAAATCGTCTACACCAATACGAGTTTTTACAGTTACAGGTATGTCTACAGCATCCTGCATTGCTTTTAAACAATCTGTAATCACCTCAGGTGTTTTCATTAAGATTGCACCAAAAGATCCAGACTGCACTTTATCAGATGGGCATCCAGCATTTAGGTTAATAGCATTATAGCCAAACTTTAAGGCAATCTTACAGGCTTGTGCCAGTACTTTAGGATCAGAGCCTCCTAACTGTAAGGTACAAGGATTTTCATTATTAGGATCTTGTTCTATAAGATGCTCTTTGCCATGAGTAATAGCCTGAGCTGCGATCATTTCGGTGTACAGCATTGCTCTTTTAGTTAAGAGTCTTGCCATACGTCTGAAGGTACGATTGGTAACATCAATCATTGGAGCTACAGAGAATCTGTCAGCTTCGGTGAATTTTGAAGGGTTGCCCATATTTATAAATGAAAAAGGCGGGCTAATGCCCGCCAAGCTTATTAAAAATTAGTATTCTTTAGCAAATAAAGAACGTACAGCAGGATCCATGTACTTCTGATCAAGATTTGGCAGAGTTGAGGTTAATGAAACCACAATCTTATTTACCTTTCTTGCATTCTCATCATCTGGTTTTGATAAGTAAATACCGATTGCTTTACCTAACTCTTTCATCTGTTCTTGCTCAATGCCACGAGTTGTTGCTGGTAATGATGAGAAACGAACAGCATCAAACTTGATGTTTGGATTGTTAGTTAAAACCTGAGCAATTCTTACATGAATACCCAAGTCTGCTAATAACTCCTGAGCACCACGAGCTGAAATTGCACAGTTCTTAGCATCAATCATAACCAAGTGAGACTCAGTCTTTGATGAGATGATCTTCATACCCCCCTCAACTAAGCCTTCTGCTAAAGCCTGAGCATTTGAAACTACAGCTTTGCAGTAGTTCTTAAAACCTTCAGTTGTCATCTCATGTAAGCGAGCAGCTAGTGCTGATAACTGAGGAGATAATAAACCGTTGTGACCTGCTAAGTTCTCAGAACGCTTGATTAAACCAGATAACTCCTGACGGCATAAAATTACTGCAGCCTGAGGCCCCTGCATAGCACCGTGAGTTGAGAAGGTTACTACATCAGCATACTTCATTGGGTTATCTAAAACACCTGCTGCAGTTAAACCAGCTGTCTGTGATAAGTCACACCATAATAGAGCGCCATTTTCTTTAGCAATCTTTGACAGACGCTCAAAGTCTACATGTAATGAATAGTTAACTGGTGAGAAGATGATCATCTTAGGCTTGTTCTTCTTAGCTAAAGACTCAATCTCATCCATGTTTAATTCTTGGGTATCTGGCTCAATACCGAAGTTTACAAATCTGTAAGCTAAATTTTCACTGTTGCAGTGCTCTTTCTTACGTAAGTCTAAAGACATCACCACATCACCACGTTGGGTTAATGCTTTAAATACAACACGAGAAGCAGCTTCAATAGTAATAGTTTTTACAGTTGCAAAAGGGGCATCAAATAATTCACATAAGCGTGAAACAGTAAGTTGCTCTAAGTTATCAGTTCTACCTAAAGTTAAAGCACTTGCTGAATTTACAAGCACACTACCCATGATTGCTGCACAAATTGGAGAAGTGCTGTTCTCATCAGGAATGAAAGAAATACTTGCGTGCTGACGCTCAATCTCTTTTACAAAGTATGCATATAAATCTTTATCAAAATTTTTTACAAGCTCAATGGAATTCATTGTTGACTCCTCATCCAAAATAGCGAATGAATTATATCAAAATTTTTAATTATTGCTATTTTATGAATATGTTATTGTTACATCTTATTAGTGTTGTAGGCTCATTTTGATACCTAGCTATCAAAGATTGATTAACTAGTTTTCTACAAAAGGCCAGAAAATTGGAATTAACAATACGCATAAGATTAAACTCATTATGCACATTGGAATACCAACTTTTAAGTAATCTTTAAAATGAAGACCGGATGGTCCTAAAATCATGGTATTGCAAGGAGTTGCAATTGGAGTTGCAAATGAGCATGAAGCTCCGATTGTAACTGACATAATTACTCCATAAGGAGACACCTGTAATTTATTGGCAATACTCAAAGCAATTGGAATTATAAGAGCAGCTGTTGCAGTATTTGGCATAAATTGTGTTAAAAAACATGCAATAAGGAATAGTACAGCTACAATAGCATGCTCAGATGGTGTATCACCAAGAATTGAAACTACAGAATTAGCTATAAACTCTCCAGCCCCAGATTTTTGCATGGCAATAGCAAATGGCAACATACCAGCAAATAAGAACACAGTTACCCAATCAATACCTTTGTAAGCCTGTTTTTCGGTAATACAGCCTGTGATCACACAAAATAAGGCTGCAGTTAAGCTTACCATCGCAGGAGACAGTCCAGGTATACCTACAATTAAACCTATAACCACATAAATTAGTATTACCAAAGATAAAATTCTCTGTCTGTTAGTACCAACATTGCCAATCTGTCTTGTAAGTAAACCTGTATCTGCTGACTTTTTTGGCAAGATATGACGACCTATAAAGAACATAAACAAAGAGGTAGCTAAAGCAATAGGACCACCTATTAAAGCAAATTCAAAAAATCCATATGGTTCTAAACCGGCACTAGAGACTTCAGCTACAGCTAACATATTAGGAGGTGTACCTACCATGGTTAAGTTACAGCCAACATTAGCAGCAACAGCAACTGACATTAATATTGGAGCTGAAGGAATTTTAGCTGAAAGGCATACACCAATAATTACAGGCAACAGACAGGCTACAGTGCCGGTATTAGAAGCAAAGGCTGACAGCACAATGGTTAAAACCATAAAAGCAGGGATTAAAGCATGCTGCGTACCGCCAACTTTGCGCACAATAAAGTTACCTATTGTCTGGGCAAGTCCAGACTCAAGCATGGCTACACCTACTACAAACATGCCAGAAAACAAGATTACATTGCTGTTTGAAAATCCAGAAAAAGCTTCTTGAGGTGTTAAGATTCCAAAGAAGACTAAGGCTACTGTCGCGCTTAGAGCAGAGACAGCAACAGGTATTATTTCTGTTAAAAATAACAGAGCTACTATAACTAGAATAATAAGTGTTATTAGAGCCTGATCCATTTTACTTTCCTCAAAATTTTATTTGATTTAATCATTTATGAAGTTTCATCGCTATTGCCTCAATATCAAACTGTGATTTGTGCAAACCTTGACAACGCAAATTGTTACAAGCATCAAAAATCTATCACTTTATCAATACACTAAGTAAAAGCTAATCATGCGAAAATACAATGAAATGGCTTTAACAATAGATTAAACAAGATAACACGAAGTTCTAAAAGTTAGCTAAAAATCTAAAAACTGGGCCTTTGTATATGCTATTATTGAGAACTATGATTAACGTTAAGATTACTAACAGAACTGAAAAAGAAGATTATGTGGCCGTTGAAAGAGAGACGGGCGCTATTGCTTTACCTAGCAAACATGTCTTTGCAATTTTTTCTGTTGGAATCATCTCTGTCCTTTTAGCACTCCCATTTGGACAGTTAATTCCTGAAAATTATTCCCCATTCTCAGCATTAAGTGCCGGTCGTCAGGAACAGAACAGAAGATACGAACAAGCTTATCTTAGAAATGATGAATCGGTTGCAGAAAAGAATCTTGAGATCTCATCAACAGCAGGTTCTGAAGAAAACTACGATGATGAAGTTATTCCTGAAGCTCTGCTTGCTAATGATTCAAAGGATGATTCATATACAACTCAATCAGCTAGTACAGATCAGGATATTGAGCGTCAGAAGTTCTCAACTACTGACGATAAGTTAAAGAAAGAAGTTGAAAACTCTGAAAAGTTCATTGCCAACATCATGGAGCCCAAAAACATAACTGATGAGCGCAAAGCTGAAAGTAAAAAAGAATCAGATGCAGTAACTGCTCTTAAGAATACCGCTGTTAAGAAAGAGTTCAAGTATGACGGTAAGTGGTATGAACAGACCGTTAAGAAAGGTGATTCTCTCTTTAAGATTTTCACTTACTTAAATCTTGATGTGAAAGATTTAAAGAAGATAAAGGCAGCATCTGGCGATGATAATCTGAACTTAGCTGTAGGAGATAAGATTCAGTTCTTAGTTAATAACAAGAACGTCTTACAGGAAATTGCCATTCCTTTAGCAGGAAAGAAACAGCTAAGATTCTCTCGTGATCTAGATGATGGCAGTTTTGCAATGTCTAAAGAAGACAGATTTGCTCAATTTGAAAATAATAAAAAATCAAAGATGGAGCAAGCTACCAAGATGCCAGGTTACGTAGAGGCACAAAAAGAAAAAGAAGCTAAAGAAAAAGAACTTTTGTTAGCTAAAGAAAAAGCTGAGAAAGAAAAGGCTAAGCTTGATGCTATGGCAGCTGCTTTAGATAAGAAAGCAGCTTTAGCTGAAGAAAAAGAGCAAAAGGTTAACCTTGCAAACAGACCTCGTCTGCTAATAGGTTCAATCAGAGCTGGTGAGAACTTTGATAAAGCAGCTAAGAGACTGGGCTTAACCCGTTCTGAGATTGTAAGTATTAAAAATCAGTACTCAGGCAAGATTAACTTTAAACGTGTAGGTCCTGGAGACAACTTTAGAGTTTTATTCAATGGTGTAGGTTCAGGATCAAGCATGACTGCTATTTCAGTTGATTCAGCCAGATATGGCCAAATTAACCTCTACCGTCATCCACAGAACCATATCTTCTATGAAGAGAATGGTTATCATCCATCAACTGGTACCTTCAGACGTTTCCCATTTATGGGACAGGTAAAGGTTAATTCTCCATTTAACTTAAACCGTTATCACCCTATTAAGAAACGCAGAAGACCTCATTATGGTGTGGACTTTAAATTACCTATTGGTTCTCCTGTATATGCTCCAGCAGAAGGCACTGTAACTTACGCAGGTTATATGCGTGGAGGCGGATATACCGTAATTATCAACCATAAAGGCGGTTATACCACTGTCTATATGCACCTGTCTAAGTTTGATGTAAGAAAGGGGCAACAGGTCAGAATCGGTCAGGTTATTGCTAAATCAGGTAATACAGGCTATTCAACCGGTTCACACTTGCATTATGAGGTTCACATCAACGGAAGAGCAGTTGATCCTCTAAAAGTTGATCTGCCTTCAGGAAGTCCTGCAACTGCACAGAGATTACGTGAATCTTTTAAAAATACGGTATATATTTTAAAGACAGAGCTGTATAAGAATGCTCTAGCTGAGAACAAATAAAAATAAGACAAAGTAAGACAAGCAAAAAAGTAAGGATCAATCATGCTAAGTGAAAAAGAGTTTTGTGAAGAAGCCCTAGCCGTATTAAAATGGTTGATTGCTATTCCTAGCATCACTAGAACCGCTGGTGATGAGATTATAAATCAGACTATCTACAACACTGTCTCTGAATTTACCTATTTTAAGAGTCATCCTGAGTATCTAAACTTTATCACTCATGATGATCAGAAGAACCATTCTTTTACAGCTTTTGTAAGACGTGACTTAATCACCAAACCTACATTGGTGGTCTTATGTAATACTGATACTTCATCAAATGAAGTATACGGTACGATTAAGTCATATGCTTTTAAGGCTGATGATTTAAAGAACAAGTTAAAGAACTTGTCTTTAAGTGAAAAGCAGTTAAAAGACCTTGGGAATGACAAGAACATCTATGGCTTGGGCAGCTTTGAAAACAAAGCCCCTATTGCTGGTATGTTAATTCTATTAAAGTACTACACTGAAAGATTGTGGGAATTGCCTGCTAACCTTTTATTTGTATGTACCTCTGAATCTTTAAATGGACATGAAGGTATTAGAACATGTCTGCCTTACATTCATAATCTAATTAACGATTATGATATTGAGTTATCTTTAGCTTTGAGCTTCAAACCTGAATCTGTTGGTGTAACCGAAAACACCATTAACCTTTACACTGCCAATATGGGTAAGGTAGAAGCTGGTTTCTACATCTTTGGCGAAGGTACAGATACAGAGTTACCTTTTAAAGGTTTCTCTCCTACTTTAATTGCTTCAAAAATCATTGAAGATATTGAGTTAAATCCAAAGATCACCAAAGATATTTCTCATTCAGCAATAGCTCCTACTTTTAACTATCTGCATTCATATAACAACCGCTCTCCAAATACACCTGATGCGGTACATTTAAGTTTCAATTTTCCATTTATTAACTTAAATCTTTTAGATTTAGTAGAGAACTTAAAACAGATTGCAGCTACAGCTATTGAGAAGACAGCAGGATTCATGGAAGACAGAGAGAACTTCTTCTGTAAGATAAATGACACCGAGCCATTAAATCCAACACGAGAAGCAGAGGTTTTATCCTTCTCTGATCTTTTCTACAGAGCAAGTCTGCATTACAAAGGGAACTTAAAGTCAGCTATTGAAGGCTTAATTCAGAAGTGTACTAATGAAGATCTTGGAAGTCATGACATCATTAAGACCATCATCGAACGTTTGAATGAATTAGCTCATTTACCAAGACCATCTGTGGTGATCTTCTTTGGTAATGACTTTATTCCTCAGCAACAACTGCGTAAAAACTTTGCTTTAGACAGAGAGCTCTATATTAAGATCAATCGCGCTGTTGAAGAGTTTAATAAAGATCATGATCATCAGATCAATATTGAAAATGAGTGTCCTGCTAACGATAACTGCTTTATTAGACCTGTTGGTATTGATGTTGCTCTTAAGGCAATGAAAGATGAATGCCCTATTCCAGTTTCTACTTTCTATAACTTAAATGCTCCTGGCATTACCTTTACTTATAAAGGTGGTGAACTGTACAGGGCCTGCGAGCACGTTGAAATGAGCATCTTTACTGATATGCTGAGTTTTGTTCATAACCTAATGATAGAAATTGGTCCTGATGATTCATCTAGCTTTGAAAAGAAAACTGAAGATGATGCTATGTCAGCATTGAAGATTGACAAGATCATTAAAAAGAATAATGAAGACGAAGATAAGGTAGAGTCTCCTTCAGATAACAAAGATGATGATGCAGAAAAAGAAACTGATAAGTCAGAAAATTCTGAAAAGTCTGTTGAGAAGATTTAATCCTACTGTTTCAAGAGAGCTTTACAGCTCTCTTTTTGTATCTATTGATATCTATTCTAAACGAGACTTTTAAAGAGCTAATGACAAAATGACCTCACAGTCAGTTTTATCTAACTTTTCATAGTTACCAATGTTACCAATCTCAGGGAAACCAGCCTTATAAAGAATTCTCTCAATATCTGCAGCATCCCCGTTGATCTGAGATAAAGTGGTTGGAAGTCCAAACTTTGTAAACATTTCTTTAATTAGCTTTACTGTATTTTTAGATGTTGTCTCAAGATTCTGGTAATCTAAAGCTACATTTAATACACAAGATCCTAATTTAGCTACCTTCTTGGCATGCTTCTTTTGTACAAACTCAAACCAGGCAGGAAGTATGATACTTTCAGCTTGTTCTCTAGAACAGTCAAAAACCCCCACAATAGCCCTTGAGAGTATATCTACAGATACATCATCACTATATGAGTAGAAAGGAACTACATAAGCGGTAATACTAGCCCACATCAGATTGTTGATACCTTCTAAATCACCAGGCTTATCTTTTAACTTGTTATACATTAAAAGAACTGTCTTTAGGGCTGCTTCTGTTATGTTATCAGATAGTAAAGATACTTTGTTTTTAGCAAAGTAACGGTGCAGCAATAAAGAGATGATAGAGACAACATTGCTCTCTAAAGACATATCATCATATAGACACAATTCAGGTGAATAGATAATGAACTTTGGATATAAGAACTCTGAAGAACAACTATAAAATGTTAGTGATCCATCTGAAAGTCTGTGAGCAACAGAGGCTCTGTCAGAAATTGCCACACCAGTACATATGGTAGTGCTTACAATTCCAAGCGGAATAGCTTGCTCAATGTCATATTCTTTCTTGAAGATATTGTAAAAATTGTCATCATAAGGAGAGGCTACTGCTATAAGTTTGGCAATTGTAAATTCATTGATGCCACCTACAGCGAGAACAAAATCTACATTCTCCTCTCGGCATATTTTGATACCTTTAAAAATAGTATCAATTTTTGGAGTCTTTGCGTCATTCTCTGATAACTCAACAAAATCAAGACCGGTTAATCTTAATGATCGTTTAATTTTATCTAAAAGATTATTCAGATTATTAATATTCTTTGAGTAATGCAGAAGAACTCTGGTACCACCTAGGTACTTTATCTGTCTTCCTACCTCATTTTCTTCATTAGAACCGTAGAGTAATTGAGTTCTAGTAAGATTATTGTAATTTTGCATAGTAACCTTTGAAAAAATTACATTTTTTTTAACAAAATCGTAAAAAATATTTCATATATAGATCAGATAATTAAACGATTATCTTGACGTAGTTTAAGATAAAAAAAGAATAAATGTCTACGTAACTGAAAATAAATGTTGACTGTTATCACTTTTCATTTAAGATCAGCGAAAAAAAACAACCTTTTTGTTTTTCTCTAGATGGAGATTTACGCGCGTGAAAAATATTAGCGCTCAAAACGCAAACTCAGCAAATAATCAGGTAAAACCTGTTGAAGCAACTTTCAAACAGCAGCACAGACCAGGTGAATTACCAGGTCAGAAAGCTTCTCCTGTAGAACAGAATAAGAAACCAATTCTTGAGATAAAGTCGCTTACAAAGAATTTTAGTAATTTTACTGCAGTTAACAATGTTGACTTGACCATCTATGAGGGTGAAATTTTTGCTCTTTTAGGTTCATCTGGTTGTGGTAAATCTACTCTTTTAAGAATGCTAGCTGGTTTTGAGCATCCTAGCGCAGGTCACATCATCCTAGATGGTGAAGATATTGTTGATCTTCCACCATACAAGAGAACCTTAAACATGATGTTCCAGTCATATGCACTATTCCCATATATGACTGTAAGACAGAATATCGCTTTTGGTCTAAAGCAGGAAAAATTACCAAAAGATGTTATCAATGAGCGTGTAGACAAGATGTTAAAGCTTGTTCACATGGAAGATTACGTCGATAGAAAGCCATACCAGTTATCTGGTGGTCAAAGACAGCGTGTAGCTTTGGCAAGATCACTTGCTAAAGAGCCTCGTTTACTGCTTCTTGATGAGCCTATGGGAGCTTTAGATAAAAAACTGCGTGAGCAGATGAGACTTGAGTTAGTAGACATTATTAACTCTGTTGGTGTTACCTGCCTCATGGTTACCCATGACCAAGAAGAAGCAATGACTATGGCTGACAGAATTGCCATCATGGATAGAGGTGAGTTCGTTCAGATTGGTGGTCCTCGTGAAATTTACGAGAACCCTAACTGCCGCTTTTCAGCTGAGTTCATCGGCTCTGTAAACATGTTTGATTGTACTTTAACTACATCTAATGCAAACGGCTCATTCATTGCCTGCAATGACTTCCCTCGTCCTATCGAGTTACAGCACGATATTGATATTGCTGACGGCATGCCTCTGTCAATTGCAATGCGTCCAGAGAAGATCTACATCTCTCATGAAGAGCCTCAAGAGGAAACCAACTGGTGTTCTGGTATCGTAGAGAATATTGCTTATTTAGGTGATATTTCTATTTACTACGTAAGACTACCTTCTGGAAGAATTATTACCTCAACACTGCCTAACGTTGACAGATTCAAAGTTGGTCTACCAACCTGGGATGATAAGGTTTACCTAAGCTGGGATCCTGAGTCCTGCATTGCATTAACATTCTAAGAGGCAAATTATGGCAGTTATAAGCATTGGTTCTTCAAAGAGACCAAGCTCTAAGGGACACAGACCACCACCTAGATTTGTCCCTGGTAAAAAAATTTCATGTAGAGAAAGAGCGATTATCTTCGTACCATATGTATGGATGATCCTGTTCTTCTTGATACCATTTTTAATTATTTTCAAGATTTCTTTTTCAATTACAGAGATCTCTATTCCTCCATATTCTCCGATTATTACTTTTGAAGAAGGTGCAATGCAGATCATTCTGCATCTTGAAAATTACACCAATATCTTTACAGATCCTGACGGTACCTATTTGAGATCATACCTAAAGTCAATTCAGGTTGCTGCTTTCTCAACTCTGTTCTGTCTAATCATCGGTTACCCTATTGCCTGGGCTTTATCCTCAGCAAAGAGTACTACAAGAAACATTCTCTTTATCTTAATTATCATGCCAAGCTGGACTTCTTTTGTGGTTCGTATTTATGCATGGATGACCATTTTAAAGAGAGATGGTCTTATCAATGATATCTTAATGACCCTAGGTATCATCGATCACCCAATGCACATGTTACAGACAGACTTTGCTGTATATGTTGGTATTGTGTACTGTTACTTACCTTATATGGTTTTACCTTTATTCTCAGCTTTAATGAAGGTTGACTACAGCTTAATTGAAGCTGCTCAGGACTTAGGTTGCAAACCAGTAAAGACATTCTTCCAGGCTTTAGTACCTCAAACTAAGAGCGGTATAATTGCAGGCTCTATGCTGGTATTTATTCCAGCCATCGGTGAGTACGTAATTCCTGAATTATTAGGCGGCAAGGATTCAATTCTTATCGGTAGAATTCTATGGCAAGAGTTCTTTAATAACAGAGATTGGCCTTTGGCTTCAGCTGTAGCTATCACCATGTTAACAATCATGGCTATACCTATTATTTGGTTCTTTAAAGCTCAGCGTAAGAAGGGAGACTACTAAAATGATATTAAAAAAACAGACTAAGAGTCTTATTATCAGAGTAATCATCCTAGCTTTAGCGCTGACATTCTTATACTTGCCAATCATGACCCTGATTGTATATTCATTCAATGAGTCAAAGATGGTAACTGTATGGACACAGTTCTCTTTAAAGTGGTACAAGGCATTATTTAATAACTCAGCTATTATTACCGCTGTTGGTATTTCACTTACCATTGCTTTTATGTCAGCAATAGCCTCTGTTATTATTGGTACTTTAGCTGCTTTTGTTATGGTAAGAGTTCATAAGTTCCACGGCGAAAGTGCATTCTTATTATTTATGACAGCTCCTATGATTTTACCTGAGGTTATCTCAGGTCTTGCACTGCTGCTGTTGTTCGTAACATTAGGAGACATCATTCCTGTCTTCTCTGACAGAGGCATGATCACTATTTGGATTGCACACGTAACTTTCTGCTCTGCTTATGCAACTGTGGTTATCCGCTCAAGATTTGTTGAACTTGATGTTTCTATTGAAGAGGCAGCAAAAGATCTTGGAGCAGGTCCTTTGAAAGTGTTCTTTGTAATCATTCTGCCAGCTATTATGCCAGCTGAGGTTGCCGCATTCTTGCTTTCATTTACCATGTCAATGGATGACTTGGTTATCACAAGTTTCGTAGCTGGACCTAACTCAACGACACTGCCTATGCTTATCTTCTCAAGTGTAAGACGTGGTCTGTCACCTGAGATTAATGCACTAGCCTCTGTAATTGTCTTGGTTGTTTCCTGCTTTGCTTTTGGCTCATGGGTACTTACTGTAAGAAAACAGAAGCGCAAAGAAAAGAACCAGGCTTTAATTGAGGCTGCACTTCGTAAAGAAACAGCTCGTCACACAGCTTAATTTGATTTTAAGGACCTCATTTGAGGTCCTTTCAATTTTGAGATTCAGTAAAACCAATCAATATCGATTTTTTTCTGACCACAGTCGAATTTTTGTATATAATACGCACACGTTCTTCAATCACTAATCGGGATTTTTATGTCTGATTTAAAACTCTTCTCTGGTAATGCAACACCAGAACTTGCAACTGAAATTGCAAAATGTCTATACACTAACTTATCTGATGCAACCGTAGACACCTTCTCTGATGGTGAAGTACATGTTCAGATCAATGAATGTGTTCGTGGTTGTGATACCTTCGTAATTCAGTCAACTTGTGCTCCAACAAATGATAATTTGATGGAGCTTTTAGTAATGATTGATGCATTACGTCGTGCTTCAGCAGGAAGAATCACTGCTGTCATTCCTTACTTTGGTTATGCTCGTCAGGACAGACGTGTTCGTTCTGCTCGTGTACCTATCACAGCAAAGGTTGTAGCTGACTTATTATCATCTGTTGGTGTAGATAGAGTTTTAACAGTTGATCTTCATGCTGAGCAGATCCAAGGCTTCTTTGATGTTCCTGTTGATAACTGCTATTCTTCAAAGTTATTCGTTGAAGATATGAAGTCATTAGACTTAAAGAATCCTTGCATCGTATCACCTGATATGGGTGGTGTGGTTCGCGCAAGAGCAATCTCAAAATTATTAAATGATGCAGATATCGCTATTATCGATAAGCGTCGTCCTCGTCCTAACGTATCCGAGGTTATGAACTTAATCGGCGAAGTTAAGGACAGAGAGTGTATCATCGTTGATGATATGATTGATACAGGTGGTACTTTATGTAAAGCAGCTGCAGCTCTAAAAGCACGTGGTGCTAAGAAGGTTATCGCTTACGGTACACACCCTGTTCTATCTGGTTCAGCTTACGAGAACATCAAGAACAGCGTGATCGATACTATCGTTGTAACCAACTCAATTCCTGCAACCGAGCAGTTCAAAGCTACAGGTAAGTTCAGATATGTATCATTAGCACCTACCTTAGCTGAAGCAATTCGTCGTATCAACAACGATGAATCAATTTCAGTTATGTTCAACGATGCTGTTTAATCAAAACTGAACAATCAAATATTGTAAAAAGCTCAGCTCAGTCTGAGCTTTTTCATTCAAAGTCTTTCTACCCTTTCAAAAGTAAGTCGTTTCTTACAAAATATTTTTTCAGATCACTTCTTATTTCAAAATCCAAAGTGCTATTATTCACGAAAATTCTTTTGTTTTTCAGATAAATAATAAAATGAGCAAGCAAATTTCACCTAATACAGTTACTCATGCAAGTACTTTAGCTAACATCTACAAGTACTTTCCTCTAATCATACTCTCTGTTTGTGGTTTTACCTTTAATACCTCTGAGTTCATTCCAATTGGACTACTCTCTGATATTGCTCATGACTTTTCAATTTCAGAGCCTCAGGCCGGCATGCTTATCACTGTGTACGCTTGGGTAGTTATGATTGCATCGCTGCCTTTGATGATGATTGCATCAAAGTTTGCCTTAAAGAAGTTATTGTTAACAGTTGTAGGTCTCTTTGTCTTAAGCCATGTCTTATCAACTGTATCTACAACCTTTGCAACTTTAATGACCTCAAGAATCGGTGTGGCCTGCGCTCATGCTATCTTTTGGTCTATAGCTTCACCTTTAGCAGTAAAGATAGCACCTGACGGTAAGAAATCATTAGGTTTAAGTATGATGGTAGCAGCTACCTCTGTTGCGATGGTAGTAGGTTTGCCATTAGGTCGTATCGTAGGTTTATATGTAGGTTGGAGAACTACCTTCTTATGTATAGCAGTGATCTCCGCTATCCTTTTTATTCTCTTAACTATCGTCTTCCCTAAGATACCAGCTTCAGGATCTTTAAAGATCACAGAGTTGCCAAAACTCATGACCGATCCGGTTTTAGGAGGAATTTTCCTGATGACCGCAATAGCTATCATCGGTCACTATTCAGCCTACAGCTATATTGAGCCTTATTTAGGTCAGGTAGCAAAGCTCTCACCTGATGCTGTAACCATTGCCTTAACAGTCTTTGGTGGTATTGGTATTATCGGAAGCTTTATCTTTTCAAAGCTCTTTAGTAAGTACCACTCCTTCTTCAACCTCTTTGCAGTCTTTGGTATTGCCCTGTTCATCTTCTTATTAAAGTTTGCTTCAGGCAATCTAGTAACCTTATACATAGTACTGATTGGCTGGGGTCTTGCAATCACTGCATACAACCTTGTATATCAGTATGAGATCATCAAGTTTGCACCAAATACCACTGCTATTGCGATGTCAATATATTCAGGCATCTACAATTTAGGCATCGGTGGTGGTGCTATGGTAGGTGGTCTTGTAATTGATAACATCTCAATTGCCTATACTGGTTTTGTAGGTTGTGTCTTCCTCATTGTTGCAGGTATTTACCTGTACATAAAACTGCTTCCAAGACTAAAGGCAGTTGCTGACTGATTGTTATTAAAAGTGCTGTCAAATCTTAAGAACAGCACTTTAGCATTCCTTCGTTTTCAATTTTTACTCAATTCTGTTTCAAGAACAAAACCTTGCACAATAAAACAGACAGATTTTGTCATAAAATGACATGAACACTTCTATAGCAATTTTTAGAATTCAGTCATTGGCAGATATTAGAGGATCTTATAGATTGGTTAAGATGCATTAACAAGTCTCTTACTTTGATTGAAGATAAACTTCAATCAAAGCGCTGACAATTCTGCAAACTCATGTGATATTGATAGTATCGATATTGCAAACATTGATCTTGCAAAAAGAAGTTGGCGTATCTTCAATGTACTTACAAAAGCCATTTATATTGAATGGTACAGCTGTGGAGATATTCAAAACACAGATTACAGATCAGAGATTTGGGTTCCTGTAAAAGAGATAAATCAATAACTTTCAAATTTACTTAGCCCGTTAATAAAATAACTGGCAAATATCTAAATAAATTCGGTTCAGTACAGAAAAATGAGGGATCACATAGAGGCTCTTTCCTATTCTCACCGCTGGCTAAGAAAATCATTTAATAACGCTGTTAACAAAGATGGTTAAAATTAGTTAAGAGAAATTATGTTAAGGAACAATCTGATTCTCTGTAAAAGCTCTTACCTTAGGATCTGCATTAAAGACTGCAGCAATTCTTATAAGCTCATTCTTTTTAGGTAAGATGTTGCCATAGTCTCGTGTCTTTATCTGCTCTACAGCTTCACTTAATTTTGACTTAGCCTCTGCCTCATTTTTTGCATACTTAAATTCAAAGACGATTCTTCTGTTATCTGTATTAACAACTAAATCAGCTCTGCCCTTTGCTTCATGAACCTCAGATAATACTTCCTGATGTGCACCTAACAGGTAAAGCTTTAACATATTCTGTACTGATGATTCTGACACTATGGGATAATTGTCATAGGACACAGAGTTTAAAGCACTGTTAAAGAGATTGATGATGTCATCAACAGTGCCTACTTCTAACAGGCTTCTACCATAGTCATCAGTGATATCAGTGTTTCCTTTAAAAATGTTATTAGCAAGCAATCTGTTTAAGGCTTTATAGATTTCTCCGTTTGGAATACCTAATGCTACTGTAGAGGTTTTATTAAGATCTGATCTTAAAGTTAAATATCCTGTCTGACACATCAGTACGTTCTGATTGATTGTGGTTAATGCTGTAGGATTTTTAAAATCATCACTGGATACTTTTAAGAACTTATCTTTGTCTAAGTATTCAAAAATATTAAGTTCATGTGTTTTTAAATAGTTAACTAAGATAGATGGTAAGCCACCATTGTCATACCAGTACTCTCCAAACTGAACTTTTTTCTTTTCTATCATTGTTTGGAAAAATTTATTTACAGACCATGTACTGAAGACCTTCTTTTCATAGTCTTCATCAAAACAATAGCCATCGTAGTTTTGAGCCATCATATCCAACATTGACTCAAGCTGAGTGTCGGTTACATCATCAACACTGCAGTTATTCTCATAGGATGATGCCAGTTTTAAATAATCGATGTAGTACTTTTTAATCTCATCACGTGTAAAGCCTATCATCTGAGAATAGGCACTTGAGTTGGTGATATCTCTGATATCAGAACCTACTGAAAATATCGCTACATCTTTTAATCTGGTGACACCTGTAATTCCTAAGAACTTAATTGCAAACTTATCTTTGATGTTGGCATAAATTCTTTTTATTTTTTGCTGGAATTGTTTATAGAGTTCATCATTATTGATGTTAGAGGTTAACTGATAGTCATACTCATCAATGAGAATAACGATTTGACGAGTTTCTTCTTCTAGTTTTTCAAGCAGACTTAATATTGAGTCTTCAGGCTCTGTTTTTTCGACATATCCTTTTACACTGATTTTATTTGCAAATTCAGTAATTTTTGAATTTAGCTGTTTTTTGAATAAGTCCATTGAGGAATTATCTAAATTCAAGAAACTCAGTCTGAATACAGGATAGGTAGGTTCAGTCCACTTGTCATAAATCCAGGTTCCTTTAAAGTAAGGTTCAACGCCTGTTTCAAATAAAGTTGCTATGGTATCTAAGGTAAGAGATTTACCAAAACGACGTGGACGGGAGATAAAAACTCGCTTTAGTTTGACGAGCTTTGGAATATATTCAGTCTTATCAACATAGATAAAGTTCTCTAAAGTAAAATCTATAAATGAACCTGTTGAGCTGATATCTTTCATATGTATTATCTCCAAACCTTATTCTAGATTATATATTGAAAAGCAATTTTTTTCTTTTATCAGTGACAAATTATGGATGGATCAAGACAGTGCAGAAAACAACTTATATCCTGTCTCATAAGACCTTTTCTCTATCTTAAAGTTTAACATTAAGTTCAAAACTTCTACTTAAACATAATGCTCTCTTAATAATGTGAGGATTAGCAACAGAACAGATGCCATTAGCAATAAAGGTTGGCACCATTTATGGTGAACATAAATGATGAATCTTTTCTTACTACGTATTTCTAAAATTAAAAGCTCCAACCAAAGATCGTACATTTGGTTAGAGCTTTTAGATGCGAGTCCTTCCACTAAATGAAAGAACAGCTTTTTTATATTTTTAAAGCTTAAGTCTACTTCTTAGCTTCTTCTTTTGACTCAGTCTCAGCCTTAGAAGCTGGTTTTTCAATCTTTAATAACTGAACATCAAAGATTAAAACAGAGTTTGGTTTTACAATCTGTGAAGCACCATTCTCTCCATAAGCTAGTTTTGATGGGATGTAGAGGATGTACTCTGAACCTTCGTTCATTAACTGTAAACCTTCGATCCAACCTTCAATCATGTTCTCTAATGGGAACTCGATAGGCTTTTTAGACTCGTCAAAAGTTACACCATCAATGGTTGTGCCTTTATAGGTTACAGTGATCTTGTCACCCTTCTTAGCGGTCTCACCTTCACCCTGCTTTACAACCTTGTACTGTAAACCAGAAGTAGTAGTTACAACACCATCTTTCTTTGAGTTAGCAGCTAAGAATGCTTCACCAGCCTTTAAGTTATCTTCAGCTGATATCTTCTGTTCTTGAGCAATCTTTTCCTGGATCTTTGCATCAAGATCTTTTAATACTTTTTCAATCTGTGCTCTGTCTAATGCTGAAGCGCCGTTTACACCATCAGTAAAGCCTTCGATTACTTTTTCAGCAGAGATTGGGCCGATTAACTGCTCCTGACTCTGCTTCATCTGAGCTACATACTCGCCTAAAGAAGCGCCGATAGCATAGGCGGTCTTCTCTTCAAAAGAGCTCTTATCATTTAGAGCTGCAGTTGCTGTAGCATTTGCATTAACAACTGCACCGTTTTTTGAAACTGATACTTCGTGATCGCATGCACTTAAAGATAATACTGATGTTGCCAATACAGTTGCGATGGCAGTCTTTTTTAATAATGTGTTCAAGATAAATCTCCAATGTTTCCTTGAATTCTTTTTTAAAAATGTTCGAACGACTTTACGTTTTGTTGGTACATCTTACCATGTTTTAAGATCTCTAATGTACCATTTTTAATTTTGCCAATTTTGCTTACTTTTACAGCATATGTTGAAGCCAATTCCATGATCTTGTCTTCATTCGCACTTGGTGCTGTAAATAACAATTCATAATCACCGCCACCATACAGACAAAGTTTGTCCTGTATTTTTTCATCAAGGTTGTAAATTGAAAACTCACTGGGCTTTGGCAACTTTTCAACATCGATTCTTGCGCCTACGCAAGAACGCTCTAAGATATGTCTTAAGTCTCCTACAAGTCCATCTGAGATGTCTAAAGCACAGTCTGAGTAATTTACAAGTTTATGAGCAAATTCACATCTGTCAGGAATTATCATGCTCTTTTCATAGCAGTATGAAAAAGCATCTTTTCCATCAATAAACTTATCAAGGCAAATGTTCTTATAACCTAGTTCTACAGCAAGACCTGGCAGACCTAGTGTACCTGTAACATAGATGTCGTCGTTTACTTTTGCCTTATCTCGTCTTAAAGCCTTACCTTTATCTACAAGACCATAAGCACTGATGGTTATGGATAACTCACCTTTAGTAGTATTGCCTCCAATTAGAGGAATATCTACTTTTGAAGCAAGTGAAAATAATCCTTTTGAAAACTCTCTTAAAAAGTCCTCGTTAGCCTCAGGCAGTGTAAGTGATAATGTAAAACAGTATGGTTTTGCTCCCATGGCAGCTAAGTCAGATAAGTTTACCAGCAAAGACTTATAACCGACATAGTAAGGAGAGGTGTTAGAAAAAAAGTGAATACCCTCAATCTGGGTATCGGTGGTGATAGCAAGAGTTTTGTTTTCAGGCAGATTTAATAAGGCACAGTCATCGCCTATGCCTAATTCAATACCAGTACCTCTGTCATTCTGACAGAAGTACGTTTTTATAAGTTCAAATTCACCTAGTGACACTAGTGAGCCTTAAAAGACTTAACGACCTTATCTAACACACCGTTTACGAACTTGTGGCTGTCCTGCTCAGCAAATTCCTTTGCAAGAATAATAGCCTCGTTGATAACTACACGGTATGGAACTTCCTGGCGGTACATCAGCTCAAAGGTACCTAAACGCAACACTGCCTTATCCACCTGATCAAGATCGTCTAATGGACGGCTTAAGTATGGAGCATAAACAATGTCGATATCATGAACATTGTTAATTACACCTGATACTAAATCATGGAAGTAATCAAGATCGGTGCCCTTCATAGGCTGATCTTCTAAAAACTGTTTTTCAATCTCGGTTGGGCTTAAATCAGTTAACTGCCACTGATAGATAGCCTGCATCGCAAAGTGTCTTGCCTTGTGACGCTGAGCTGGTGTTACTGCACCTTCTGTTGAATCCATCTTTTTAAATCCTTTATTGTTTTAGTTTAAAGCTCTTATCTAAGTGCTTTATTTAAAGCTTTGTTTTATAAATTTAAAGCATTTGTTTATAACTTTTTATAAACTTTTAATTCAGCTTTAATTAAAACTGTTTTACTACATTTACCATTTCAAGTGCAGCAGAAGCAGCTTCGGCGCCCTTGTTACCGGTATGAGAACCTGCTCTCTCTAAAGCCTGCTCTAGAGTATCTACAGTTAAAACACCGTTTGATACAGGAATAGCATACTTTAAGGTTACCTGAGTAATACCCTTTGCGCACTCGTTTGCTACAACCTCAAAGTGATAGGTTGAACCACGAATTACACAACCTAAAGCGATGATAGCATCGTACTTTTGAGACTGTGCAATCTTTTCGCATACTACTGGGATCTCAATAGCACCTGGAACACGTACTAAAGTAATGTTCTCCTCTGGCACCTCACCTTCACGCTTTAAAACGTCTACAGCACCTTCAACCAGGCGCTCACAGATAAGGCTGTTAAAACGAGATACTACAATAGCAAACTTGCCCTCTCGGCAAGGCTTGTTACCTTCAATTACTTTGATAGACATAGGTTCTCCAAAATTACTTAAAACCGTTCATGAGTAATGCACTCATGGTAATAGCAGAGGACTTGTAGCTCTTGCTATTTGATAAATTATTCTGTTTGCTGTTTGAGGTATGACCTTTCATGGCGCCATCTTTAGCTAGACTTTGAGTTCCTGCGTTAATGGAGCCAACTCCTGCCGTAAACAGTCTTTCTAAATATCTAGCTAATACGTCACACTCAAGATTAACTTTATTACCTTCATTAAAGTTCTCAAAGTTTACATTACTTTGAGTATGAGGAATTAAGGTTAATCTAAAGCAGTCACCCTTTATCTCATTTACAGTTAAAGACACACCATCTACTGCTATAGAGCCCTTTGTGGCAATATAGCGTAAAAGCTCATTAGGAGCTTTTATCCAGATGTCATAGGCATCATCCAGTGTATGTCTTGATACTACCGTTCCGATACCATCAACGTGGCCCTGTACAACGTGCCCTCCTAAATGAGTAGACGGGGTACAGGCTAGCTCCAGGTTTATCTTATGCCCTGATGAATAACTGCCCAAACAGGTACATTTTACAGTCTCTGAAGACACATCTGCATAAAAGGCGTTACCTGACATAGCTGTAACTGTAAGACAAACACCATTATTGGCAATAGAGTCGCCTAATTTAACGCGTTCTTTTAATTTAAAAGAATCTGGAGTCTCTACTAAAATCTCGTAACCGTGGCCATGCTTTTTTAAAGCCTTCAGGGTACCTACAGCTTCAACAATACCTGTAAACATCAGTTACCACCTGATAGATAATGTAAGAGCACATCCGAACCGTACTTTTTAGTCTTATATAAGGAAAATTCCTGACACTTATCTAAAGACAGTGCATTCTCAAGATTAAAGGCATTGCGACCGTCTTTACCTAAAACTTTACCTGACATAAAAAGATAGAGTTCATCACAGAAACCTGAGTTAATAAAAGCTGTGGTTAAAATTGAACCAGCTTCAACCATCACACGACGGATTTTTAACTCGCCTAGATATTTTAACAGATATTCAAGATCGATTAGATCATGTCTTAAAGGCATAAAGATGCGAGTTACATGCTCATTAACCACTTTTTCTGTGCCCAAAAGCTCAGAGTCAGTTGTGCCATGAACTAACAGCACTTTGCCCTCTTTAAAGATCCTGTACTTTGTAATATTTAGGCTTGAGTTGGTATCTAAGATCACCTTTAAAGGCTGTCTTAAATACTCTTTATCAATCTTTTTATAGTACTTTTCTTTTAACTCGTCATAGCGGACAGACATTAAAGGATCATCTGCAATTACAGTATTTACACCTGTAATAATGCAGTCAGACTTTGCTCTGATATCCTGAACTTTCTGACGAGATTCAGGACCTGTGATCCATTTACTAGAACCATCCTTTAAGGCAGTTTTGCCATCTAGTGACATACCAACCTTTACAGATACATAAGGGATAGGACCTGTAATGGATTTCATGAAAGCACGGTTTTGGAATAAAGCTTCTTTTTCCAGTACATGCTGAGTTACTTCAATACCCGCATCGCGCAAGATCTTAAAGCCTTTGCCGTTTACTTTAGGATTTGGATCATCTGCTGCAGCTACTACTTTTTTGACCTTCAGCTCTTTAAGTTTTAAGGCACAAGGAGGAGTTCTGCCATAATGAGAGCATGGCTCTAAGGTTACATATACAGTAGCACCTTCAACATCGAAAGAAGCATCCTGTAAAGCCATAATCTCAGCATGTGGACAACCAGCTTTATGATGGTATCCCCTGCCGATGATTTTACCGTCACGGACAATGACACATCCTACCGCAGGGTTTGGGTAGGATGTGTATAAGCCGCATGATGCAAGCTTTAGGGCTTGCATCATGAATTTTTTGTCAGTATCTGATACTTGACTCAATGTAAATTTCCTATCTTGAGACTATTAGTCTTTGTATACAGGGAATTTAGCGCATAGAGCTTTAACACGCTCACGACACTTTAAGATAACTTCATCATTCTGATAGTTGTCTAGAACATCACACATGATTGAAGCTAACTCTTTGATCTCTGCTTCTTTGAAACCACGACGGGTACATGCTGGAGTACCAACACGGATACCTGAGGTGATAAATGGAGAACGTGGCTCACCAGGAACGGTGTTCTTGTTAACAGTAATGAATGCCTTACCTAAAGCAGCCTCAGCATCTTTACCGGTCATCTCTAAACCGATGAAGTCCATTAAGAATAAGTGGTTGTGGGTACCGCCTGCTACAACTTTGTAACCGCGCTTCATAACTTCCTCGGCTAACAACTTAGCATTAGCTACAACCTGCTTCTGGTACTCAACATACCATGGCTCCATAGCCTCTTTGAATACGATAGCCTTAGCAGCGATAACGTGCTCTAGAGGACCACCCTGAGTACCTGGGAAGATAGCTGAATTTAATTTCTTGTAGATAGCTTCGTCGTGGCAGTTTGATAAGATAAAGCCTGAACGTGGACCACCTAATGACTTGTGAGCAGTTGAGGTTACAACGTGAGCATACTCAATTGGGCTTGGGTAAACGCCAGCTGCTACTAGACCTGCAACATGAGCCATATCAACTAATAAGTAAGCACCAACTTCGTCTGCGATTTCACGAAGTTTCTTCCAGTCAACGATGCCTGAGTAAGCTGAGAAACCGCCGATGATCATCTTTGGCTTGCACTCTAATGCTTCCTTTCGGATTGCATCATAATCTAACTCACCCTTCTCGTTAACTTCGTAACCTACAGCATGGTAGATTTTACCTGAGAAGTTTACAGGGCAGCCGTGAGTTAAGTGACCGCCTGAAGCTAGTGATAAGCCCATTACGGTGTCACCTGGTTTGCACAATGCCTGATATACAGCATTGTTTGCCTGAGAACCAGCATGAGGCTGAACATTAGCATAATCGCAGTGGAATAGCTTGCATGCTCTGTCGATTGCTAACTGCTCCACAACATCAACGTATTCGCAACCGCCGTAGTAACGCTTTCCAGGATAACCTTCAGCATACTTGTTAGTTAGCTGTGAGCCCTGTGCTTCCATTACACACTTAGAAGCATAGTTCTCTGATGCGATAAGTTCGATATGATCTTCCTGTCTCTGGCATTCGCCGCTCATTGCGGTCCATAGCTCTGGATCATATTCTGCGATTGACTTGGCTTTGTTAATGAAGCTCATGGAGTGTTCCTCAGTAGTTATTAAGGTTAGGCACCTTTCAACAGGCACCTTAAAATGAAAGAAAAAACTGTGTGCACATTCTAACATTTTTTTGTGTTGTACATCATAGTTTTTACAAGTTTTCGTATCTTAAATTTGCCAAATAAAAAAACACAAATTACATTCAGTAAGTGAGCCTTTTATTAGTTCTCTGTAGTGAGTAATTTAAGGTGAAAAAGGTCAAATTTTATAAAAAATACCGACTTTTTAAGAAAATTTGCGCCACTTTACTATAAAAATGATAAAATGCGCCAATTCAGTTTTTTGGAGTTAGATTTTGGCTAAATATTCAATATTAGTGGTTAATGGTCCAAACCTTAACCTTCTTGGTACCCGTGAGCCTGAGATCTATGGTCATGAAACCATAAAAGATCTTGAAAATATGCTCAAAAAGGTAGCAGATGAACTTAATGTTGATATTGAATGCTACCAGTCTAATCATGAAGGCGATATCGTCGACAAGATCCAAAATTCCCGCAACAAAGTAGATTTCATACTATTAAACGCAGGTGCCTATACCCATACTAGTGTAGCTATTCGTGATGCGCTTGCAGGTATTGATATGCCATTCTATGAGATTCACATTTCCAATGTTCACAAACGAGAGGAATTTAGACATCATTCATTTCTTTCAGATGTGGCTGTTGGTGTCATTGTAGGTTTCGGACTTGATGGTTATGAGTTTGCTCTAAGAGGCGCTGTTCGTTTCTTAGACCGTAAGCATTAAGATTAGAATCAACTAAATAGGATATTTTTCATGCAAATTGATATTCATAAGATAGCTAAGCTTATCGAAATTGTATCTAAGTCAGATGTATCTGAGATCAACTTAAAGCAAGGCGAAGAAGAGCTTAAGATTACCCGTGAAAAGGCTGTAGCTCAGTCAGTTCAGACCGTAATTGCAGCTCCTGTAGCAGCTCCTGCACCAGCTCCTGTACAGGCAGATGCAGCGGCTCCTGCTCCTGCAGCAGCACCTGCAGTTTCAGCTGCTCCTGATGCTGCTAAACTTATGAAGTCACCAATGGTTGGTACTTTCTATCGTTCAGCAAGCCCTACTGCAGCTCCTTTCGTTGAAGAAGGCGCTTCAGTAAAAGAAGGCGATACCCTGTGCATTATCGAAGCTATGAAGATGATGAACCAGATTCAGGCTGACAGATCAGGTGTTATTAAGAAAATTTTGGTTGAGAACGGTTCTACCGTTGAGTTTGATCAGCCATTATTCGAGTTTGAATAATATAAGGGGTAACCCATAAATATGAAACTTGAAAAAGTTCTGATTGCAAACCGCGGTGAGATTGCTTTACGTATTCTAAGAGCATGCCGTCAGTTAGGTTTAAAGACCGTAGCTGTACATTCAACTGCTGACCGCGATTTATTGCATGTAAAATTAGCTGATGAGGCTGTGTGCATAGGACCTGCAGCTCCTAAAGACTCATATCTAAATATTCCATCAATCATCGCTGCAGCTGAGGCTACAGGCGCTAATGCTATCCACCCAGGTTATGGATTCTTATCAGAGAATGCTGACTTTGCTGAGATGGTTGAAAAGTCAGGCTTTATCTTCATTGGCCCTACTGCTGATACCATTCGTTTAATGGGTGATAAAGTTTCAGCTAAAAAGGCTATGCAGAAAGCTGGCGTTCCATGCGTTCCAGGTTCTGCCGGTGCTTTAGGTGAAGATTTTGAAGAGAACAAACGTTTAGCTAACCAGATTGGTTACCCAATCATCATCAAAGCAGCTGGTGGTGGCGGTGGTCGTGGTATGCGTGTTGTAAGATCTGACGCTGAGTTAGAGGATTCAATCGCTCTAACACGCCGTGAAGCTGACATGTTCTTTAACAACCCTGCTGTATATATGGAGAAGTTCTTAGAGAACCCTCGCCATATTGAGTTCCAGGTTTTATCTGACGGTCAGGGTCATGCTGTATACCTAGGTGAACGTGACTGCTCAATGCAGCGTCGTAACCAGAAGGTTCTAGAGGAAGCTCCAGCTCCATTCATTTCAGAGAAGCAGCGTGAGACTATCGGTTCACGTTGTGCTCAGGCATGTATTGATATTGGCTACCGTGGTGCAGGTACTTTCGAGTTCCTATATGAGAACGGTGAGTTCTACTTCATCGAAATGAACACCCGTGTTCAGGTTGAGCACCCAATTACTGAAATGATCACTGGCGTTGATATCGTTCGTGAAATGATTTCAGTTTGCGCTGGCAACCCATTATCAATCAAGCAGTCAGACATCAAGTTACGTGGACACGCATTTGAGTTCCGTATCAATGCTGAAGATCCTGCTACCTTTATGCCATCTCCTGGTGAGATAAAGTATCTGCATGTACCGGGTGGTCCAGGCGTACGTTGGGACAGCCATGTATATCAGGGCTACAAGGTTCCACCTCACTATGATTCATTAGTAGGCAAGTTAATTGTTTACGATGATGACCGTGAGTTGGCTCGTCTGCGCGGTTTAGAGGCTTTAGATGAATTAGTACTTAACGGTATTAAGACCAACGTTCCTCTACACAAGGATCTGTTAACTGATCCTGTTGAAATCAAGGGCGGTGCAAGCATTCACTACCTTGAGCAGAAACTCGAAGCTGCTAAAGAGCAAAAGAAATAATCTTTTCTCTTAAACTAAAGCGGACCGTTAAGGTCCGTTTTTGTTTTAGTGTTCAGTAAGTTACCCTAATTTGTACTTTCTGCTTGCAATAAGTGCTGAAACTTAAGCTGTTTTAAAGCTTAGCTTTAAGCTAACAACTTTTTAAAGCTAAAAGTCAAAGTCTGTCATTTGAGTGTTATGAAGTTTTACTCATTCATTTTAAAGAAAGACTTTAACTTTTAGTTTACGTTACACCACCTTTTACATTATCTGATGTTTTTTCATCAACTAATGTATTAACACTTTTGTTTTAAGGCAGGCAACCATGCTCTATTTCACCTCAGATCTTCATTTATGTCATAAGAACATAATTAAGTATGCTCGTCCTCAGTTTGAGTTTTCAGATGAAGGCTTACAGCAGTGTGAAGATCTAATGCTAAAAAACTACAATGATGTCATCACCGATGACGACATCGTAGTCTTTTTAGGTGATATAGCTTTCTTAAAGTCTGAATTTAAACCTCATATTTCTGAGTACTGCAAAAAGCTTAAAGGCAGAAAGCTCATGCTCAGAGGAAACCACGATACCATTACAGATAAGTTCTTTTTAAGCTGTGGTTTTGAAAAGATCATAGATTACATTCTTTTTGAGAATATCTTTATCTGTCACTATCCTTTATCAGAACCTGATTCAAAAAGAGAAGCTGAGTTTAAAGAGATCTTTGAAGAGAATAACTGCAATACCGTAATCCACGGACATATCCATTCAAAAGAGCCTGACAGCTCTGATGGTATTGTACGTTTTAATATGTGTGTTGATTATGCTCCTAATCATTACTCTCCTGTGCTCTTTAATAACGAGGAGTTGGAGCATTACATTCTAAATGAGATCTTAGATGAGATTCAGGTTAAAGAGAAAGTAACCTTTAAAGATAAGCTTCTTCATGCTGAGCATCAGGCATCTCAAAGGTTAAAGAGACTGTTTCATTAACCTTTATTTAAGGTCTTTTTGCTCTTATTCTTATCCTTAACCTGTGTGCCAGTCTGAATAGAGTTTTGTCGTCCCTTTTAGCGACGTGGTGGATGTGAGCTAAAATTGTGGTCAAAGATCAAAAGTCCTGTATAAAGGATGATAGCAGCACCTACCACAGTGTACTATACAATTCTATCTCCTACGGTTGGGTTAGCAATATGCGATCTTCCATCACCGCTATTATTCTCTTTAATGCTGGCTAAAAGATCTTTATTGAACTTGTCACTGTTGTAGTTAGCGTTCTTACAGATTGCAGCAACTGAGGTACTGCATACCATTCTCTTATCTTTTGAAGATGAGAACAGTAAATTGTTTGAAGATAGACTTGAGCAGGCTGTAAGCATCATCATTAAGCTTACTATGGCAGTTTTTGCCATACATTTAAAGATTACCCTAAAAGTTCGTTTAATCATGCTCTCACCATAAGAATATACAGATAGCTTCAGACGCTATTGTTCCGCAAAGCCTTGTCAAAAAGCTAAAGTCAGTCAAGACTTACATCATCTCTAACCATACTGCACAAAAAGAAGTTATACTTAGATTTGATATAGCTTAGCCAACAGCTCCCAGTATCTATTTTCATTACAAGAAGAGTTAACTTAATTTAGTGCATTTTTCACAACCATCAGCGAAAAAGATTACTTATAAAGGGTTAAAACAAAATTCCTATCTCCAGTTATTACCTCTGTTCTGTCAAAAGGAATACTAAAACTATCGTTACCAGAATTATTTGTTATGTAAAATGTTGATTTCATAAGTTCAAGATAATAAGTGTAACAAGTTTGAGCACTTACTATTTCTCTGTAATCTGAAAATAATTCATACTTGCAACTAAGTTCAACTAAAAGGACTTGGCATATTGAATCTAAGTAAGGAGTTACACTCATTACCATTCCCTGTCTATCCATGGTGTGTATCCCATAAAAAATGTCATATTTTCCTCTTGGAGTTTTGAGTTTTACTTTATAGACAGGTCCCAAAAAGCTTCTACTCCCCTGTTTTTCTGCATCAAAAAGGTTATCTGCATACTTGTTGATGTAAATAGACTTTTTCCCTTCAAGAACAGCCATCACATGGATATTTAGTTCTTTAATTGAATCTATGTGAATGTCACATTCAGGAGCTGAAACATTGCTCTTACTTTTAGAGAACAAAAAATTAAACATATCGTAGCCTGCTAAATATTATTATGAATTGATTCTGAAAATAGAAATGAAACATTGTAAAAATTGTAAGACAGATTGATGATGATTTACTAGCTTTGCATATCCATATTCAGTTAATTCTCACAAAAACAAGACTCCACAACTTATTTCCGCTAAAGAGCTTTTTGTGAATAAAATAAATGGAATATTCTCATGTCAGATATATTGCATAAACAATCTTTTCATCTTACAAGCTCATGATATTTATTTTTGAAGAACAAGCAAATCTAATTTAATAAGCCAAAAAGAGAACATCTTGTTAAAGATGTGCCACATAGATCTGTTTTTTGGTACGCTGATTCTGCTTAAATAGAGACGTGTGAACGATAGGGTATGAGGAAGCTGACATGTGGGGATTTAGGAATAGAATTGTTAATGAAAAAAGCGATGAAATAGAACTTTATAACAAAGGAGCAATATTACTTCAAAATGGAGACTACGATGGGGCTTTAACGATATTCAATCAACTGTTGTCTATAAATCCTAATTATAGAAGTGCTATCTTTAATGTTGCTCAAATAACTGCTGGTGGTAATGCAAAGTATATTGACATAGATATGTGTGCTTACTATTACTATAAAGCAGCATCTTTAGAACATCCATCTATGGTCATGATGCTTCCTATATTAGAAGCTTGTGACAGAGGCGGTGTTGGAACTACCCCTCTATTGTCTTTTGCAAAAAATGTATATTTTAGAGCACCTGAATCACTAAAAATAAATCCTTTTTTAATGGTTTTTGTATGTAGGTTTTTAGGCTACATATGCGTTGGCAACAAAATTTCTCAGATTGTTATTGGTGCTGAACTCGACTATATAAGTCAAAAGAAAAATGAACTTTCGAATAACTTTTTGAAATCGCTTAATGTCGATTCTGAAAATTACGAAGGATATTCTATCTACGCTACAGAGCATCCCGAAAGCGATTTTTATCTTATTTATAAATTTTTTAGAGATCTTATAGATCTATTTAAATCTGAAAATATTGAAGAAAAATATATTGAATATTTCCACTGTACAGTAATAAGCTACCTCATTAATAGATCTGGCTATAACGCATCTCTTGATGAAAACTTGCCTGGAATAAAACTGTTCTTTGAAAAATACGGATACTAATATGCTTTTATATCCTTCAGATACGCTAATAAATGATGGTGATGCAGAGTTTGAATCTGATAATGGGAATGTATATAAAATGGAAAATGATAAGTTAAAACTAGTTTACACTCCTTCGATGGTGGTCGGAGCTACATCTAAAGATAACATTGAAGATGCATTATCAAAAAAAACTTATGTAGGCATAGATTTTGGAACCTCAACAACAGTTGTTAGTGTAATAAAAAAAGATAAAGATGGAAATTTATGTTCAGAAGCACTACAAATTGCTCAGCCTGATGGACGAGGAGGTTGTAGTGAACAGGAAATTGTAAACAGCGTTCTTGCTTGGATACAACCTAAAAATGCAGATGGTCAACTTCTTTTTGGCAAAACAGCCTACGAATTAAAATCGACACTAAAACCAAATAAGAATGTATTTTCATCTTTTAAAATGGACTTGGGTCTAGACATTGGACCAACGTACCCTGACACTGTGCTTTCAAAAAAAGATAATCAACCATACACCATAGAAACAGCGAAAGATGCGACATACTGTTTCTTTAAACAATTAAAGAAAGCTATAGAAGAAGCTGTAAAAAAAGAGAACCTGCCAGATAAAATTGAGTATGCCATTTCTGTTCCTGCGTCTTTTTTAACAAATCAACGTGCTGATTTATTGGATTCCATCCATAAAGCAGGGCTATCCATTTCAGAAAGTTGCTTAATAGACGAGCCTAATGCAGCATTTTTAAGTTTTTTCTACGATAACATTGTAGAAAAAAGAGATGTAGATCTATTAAAAAAATTGCTATCAGAGTCAATAAACGTTTTAGTCTACGATTTTGGAGCGGGTACTTGTGATATTTCTATACTAAGCGTGACAGCACAAAATAAGGCATTACAATCTAAGAATATTGCTATTTCTAAGTTTACAGCACTAGGTGGCGATAATATTGATAGAGATATAGCTAAGTACTTAGCTAAGAACTTGAGATTTGAGCCTAGCGGATCTGATTTTACTATTAATGAGAACATTGAAAATACGATCATCGCAAGGTTGATGCCAATTGCTGAACAACTAAAAATTGCTATGGTAAAGTGGCTAACAACTCAAGGTTATGAAGACTATGATTCACTATATAGCATAGATCATGAAATAGAGATGAGTGAAACTGTAGTATTACAAAATAAAAAAGAGAATAAGGCAATATATGTAACACCTTGTTTAACCACCCAAGATTTTCGAACTATACTCTCTAGATATTTAAACTGTAATGATATTTTCAGTAACCCTAACAACATATGCTCACCAATAGATGATGCATTGTCAAAGTCAGGTATAAAAGCAGAAGATTTATATGGAGTTCTTTTCATTGGAGGAAGTAATGAAAATCCTTTGATTAGAAACTGTGTAATGAGTCATCTTCCAAAATCTGTAAGATCTATAATTCCAAGTGATTTAAGAACTCATGTGTCAAGAGGAGCAGCACTGCATTCAGTAGGATTCCACGGATTTAGAAAGAACTTCATTGAACCTATTATTTCTGAAGATATCAACATCATTACAACTGGAGACAAGTTAAATTGTCTCATAAAAGCATCTACTCCGGTTCCTTCAAAAGAATTTACTCTAAAACTAAAGCCTCAATACGATGGGCAAAAATATGTAGAAATACCAGTATGTTTATCCTCAAAGACTCATTTACTTGGATTACTAAAATTTAATGCCAAGGCTGGTTCTGGATTCAAAAAGAATCAGTCAATATCGGTAACAGGAAATATATCAAAAGATAAAACAATCGAACTCACAGCTTTTGTTGATGGAGATGAAATTTGTACAGAAAGGTTTAATCCATTAACTATAAGTGACACTAATCAAGTCAACGAAGATTTTTTAAAAGCAATCAAAAAATATAGAACAGAAAGGTTGAAGCTTGGCGCAAAAAATATAAAAGCATCAACAATTTTAGAAGTCATTAAAGCTGCAAAAAAAGCAAAAATGCACAGTGAAGTTGCAGAGTATTCAGTTGAATTAGAAACTTTACACGAAGAATATGCTACTGGTAATAATGCAACTAATATTTCATATCACGCAGATCGTGCTGGTAAAACAGATTTAAGAAAGAAATATTCAAAAATAGCAGTTGAAAGAGATGAAGACGCATGTTCTTGCTTCAATTATTCGCTAGAACTACAAGGAAAGGATAGAATTACATGGCTAAGAAAATCCTTATCATATGATCCTACTTATACAGCAGCTCTGATAAATCTAGGAAAGATATTATCAAGTAAGAATAATTCCGAAGGACCTGACTTATTAAGAAAAGCCTATGATCATCTGGATTATGAATTTATAAATGGATATATAAGTTCAGATGATTTACGCAGATTTTCTAATTTGTGTGATTTCTTGGGTATAGACGATAAATCAAATGAAATAGAAGCCTACGAAAATTCATCTGAGTTCATTAAACGTAACCAAATTGCAGGAAAGAGTTATCAAGATAAGGCTCTAGTAAGTTCAGAAACTGAAGATAGCGTCGAAGGGTTAAATTAGAGGTCAACATGGATTGGATGATAAATTATGATAGCCTTGATGATCTACAACGCAAGGCGATCAATGACATTTATGACTCTAGCAATAAAATATCTTGGATTCATGGATTTGCTGGCTCTGGGAAAACTATTATTTTACTTCATATAATTAAAAGGTTTTTAATTGATCATCCTAATGGAACTGTATGTTTTGTAACTTATACTAGAGCTCTTACTGAACTTGCTTTTACAGGTTTAAGTCATGAAGAAATGCGTAGGATAAAAGTTTCTACAATTTTTGAGTTTAAGAATAGTTATACAACATATGATCTTGTACTAATAGATGAAGTCCAAGACTGTTGTTCTGAAGATATCGAAAATGCAAATCATAGATTCAAGTTCAAATTAGTAATTGCTGGAGACTCTAACCAGCAAATATACACAGGAAGAACCAATAACGAAAAGCTATCTGAAATTTTAGGCAACGTAGAACAGGAAGATCTAAGGATAGTACACAGACTTACAGATAAAATAAAAAAGATAGCAACGTCTATTTTACCATCTTCAAATATTGTAAATGCAGAAACTCCTGAACAACAATCATTTCTAAAAAGAGGAGCTGATGCATACCTGTATAAAGCAGATTCAGCTAATGATGAAGTAAAAGGAATATTGCTTAATATAAAAGAAAATCCACCAAAAGTAGGTTATCCTTATGCGATTCTTTTCCCTACGCATGACAAGATAAAGCAGTTCATACAAATATATCAAAATTTGGATGATGACATCGAAATAACTGCAGATGAAAACAACAATAATGAATTCTACAGAGAATTTAATTCTGTATCTCCACTTTTTCAGTTTCTTGGAAATGGTATTGGAGCAATAGAAAAAAGCGATCAAAATCCCATTGTGTACCTAATGACATACCACAGTTCAAAAGGTTTTGATTTTGAAAAAGTATTCATTCCTTTTTTAAACATCGATTGTTTAGATCCAATAGTAAATAAAGAAGGGGCTGAAATTCCTGATATTGATAGAAGAGTTCTATATGTAGCAGTAACAAGATCTAAGAATGATTTAATCATGTCTTACAACTCAGATAAACCAATAAAGTACATAAATGACTTAGTTGACAATCAATTGATATCTGCATCAAAAATGCCTACAGAGCCATTAATATCCGATAATGACGATGATGATTTTTAGAGGTTCTGAATATTATGTTTAAAACGAAAGATTATGCAACAATACTTACAATATCGGAATATAGCTCTATCCAAAAAAACGGCTCTGTCAGGATTTCTAATGACAGATATTTTAGATGGGATAGTAAATGGGATGAATGTTCGGCTCAAAAAAAGCAATCATTTTCTAAGATAATTAATTCTGCCCCTGATATAGGATTTACTTCTGAATCTTACATTTTTGTCATTTTTTCTTATTCAGCGTTACATCTAAAAAAAGAAAAAAATCTATACATAAGAGAAAATGATATTAAGTTTAAAAGAGCATTATCAGACCGGGCAAGAGAACTTCTAGGTTTTAGTGACGTTGAAATTATTAATGAAGAGCTAATAAAAATATGGAAAGCTCATATTGCAGAACAATTGTCAGAACACTCATTTTATAAAGCTCTTTCTTTTATTGATTTGATTTCACCCAGTGCTCATATTTCTGATCCTTTTGATAAACATAATGTACAAACAACTGATTTAAAAAAATTAAATCTAAACGAAATACTTCATCTTGATAAAGATGATGACGAATTTCAAAAGATACAAAAATTATTAGAAGTATCTTACAGGACAAGAGCTTATTCTATAAGATTAGCTAGATGGGTGCTTACAAGAAATTTAAAAAAACAATTAAAAGATAAATGGAAAGATTCAAATCTCAAAAAAAAGTATTTTGATGAAGTAAAACCTCTAATTGAAAATTATAATAATTTAATATGCACTGCCAAAGATGGTCCAATTCTAAAAGATCCTTTAGTTGAAAATTACTTTATAAAAATAGACGACGATATAAAAAAAATAACAAACGTAGAGCCTTCAATTTTTAAGTTTATTTTTCTCGTCACACTTTTTCACTATGTACATTTAGCAGAAATGGGCATCGATTTTAGTTTAAAATCAATTTTAGAAGATTATAAAATACTACGTCAATTTGACTCAGAATGTGCATTAAAAGTAATGTTTATGATAGGAAGAAAAGTAACAGGAAATCAGCTAAAAGACCTTAAACAACAAAAGAATGAAACAGAATTTGAGCCTCTTAAATAAACAAATATCTGCAAACAGTTCTTTCTTTATAAACTTTTATAAAATCTAAGTTTGGTGACTTCATTAATAACTTGCAATAATGAAGTCTCAGTATTCACCATCTTTTACTGCTCGTCAGTAAAGAAATTTAATTATGAGAAATAATTCTGTCATTAAATCCATGCTTTAACAATCTTAATGAACCATCAATAGGATCATTGTTATCATTAGACTTTACTGTAACCACACCTTCTTCTTCAAGCATTCCAATAGCACTTTCTTTTTTAAAGATGTGCTTAGGTGCGTTCTTTAAACTTTGAGCTACGCTCTTTTGTATAGGTTCTACATGATCTTTTGACATTAAAGTAAAGTCATGCAGTGCCTTTGAGAAATTTGAACAGATAAACTCTGATGGTGATTTACCATCTAAAAAAGCTAATACTTCTATTAAAGCTGATAATTGAGCACTTGGTCTTACACTTAAAACTTTATAGCTGTTTACATTCTCAGCTTTAATTCTGCCTTCATCTAAAGCTCTGTTTTGAATATCCTGAATAATGCTCATTTGATACCTTCTAAAATGTCCTACAGTCTAGGAGTGTCTACCGCAAGTTAGGCGGAAACCGCACTCAAACAAACTCTTTGTAATTCTGAAAAGATGTTATGTGCCTAAGATCGTATGTTTACTGTCTCTACTCTTTCTCTATCAAGATTTTGCAAAAGCGTTATGCACCTTTCGTTACTCACTTTTACCTTCATTCTTTCTTTGATACTTTGTCAAAAGATTCCACTTTTCAAGACTCTTAAAAAGCATCTTGTATTGAGATGAGGAGATAAGATCCTCGCGCTCACAAAACTGCAGCAGTTTTACCCCCACCTGCAGATAGCTGTCTGAATGAGCAACACCTTCATGCTGAGATCCTGTCTTTTTACCACTAGGTCCATAGGTTAGTACTGATGAAACAAAGTAAGGAACAGATGCTACCTCATCTGTCCATGAAGATACGTTTGATGACAACTCTCCCCTTTTAGCATAAGCATCAGCTATAAGACCAATAGCTAAGGCTACGTCAGCTACGACACCTTCTTCATGAAGAGATTTTTTAAGATAGGTACATAAGATAAGTTCTATAAGATCAGACTTATTCTTGATGCCATAGTGATCTTGCAGAGCATTTAGTAAATTCAAATCGTCATTGTCGAATTTGACATTGTATTTCTTTTCACTAGAGCTTTGGATTAAGGGTAACTGAGGCTCATTAAAGCAGCCTTTATCGACCTCAACACAGTGTTTTTCAGAGCCTATTTTTTTACTCATACAAGCCTCTTATCAATAATATTGTTTAAGTCAATTATATTCATTTTTTAAGTCAAATTTTGACTTATTTAAGATTAAAGCTTAATTGCTTGACCAGACTCAAATATTTTTCTTTTTTATAATTCCCTTATATAAGCCATTTATTCGAGATATTTACAAAAGTTTGCTTTAATAATTGCAATTTATGCCAGTAAAAAGACAGTTTTTTCAAAAGTCATGAGAGTATGAGCATCTTATTTAAATTGCTATAATAAAGGAGATGCCAAATCATGAATGAGCTTGTTAATACAAGAGAGGACTTTATGTTCGTTAACGTTGATAACGTTAGTTTTCAAATGGAAAAAAATGGAGATTACGTTGATAAATCAGAGATTATATCGTTAATCAACCGCTTCATTAACGGGCAAAAACGTTTTATATGTGTGACACGACCAAGACGATTTGGAAAGAGTGTCACCCTTGACATGCTTAATGCCTATTATTCAAAAGGATGTGATTCAAAGGAGCTATTCTCTGATCTAAAAATATCCTCATTACCAGTTTTTGATAAGCACTTAAATCAGCATGACGTGATCTATTTGGATATGATGGAATTTGCTGATAACGAAGAAAATGGAAATAAGTATCTTGAGAATTTAAATACAGAAGTTGTCTCAGAATTGAAAGAAACCTATCCAGAGCGCCTTGAAAAAGATAAGAGTTATTCCTTGCCAGAAGCCATTTCTTCATTAAAAAAGAGATTTGTCTTTATTATTGACGAATGGGATTTTGTGTTCAGACAGTATCCAGATAACAAAAAACTGCAAGAGGATTTTATTGACCTTTTAAGAGCTTTGTTTAAGGATAGAAGCAGGCAGAGTTTGGCAGAATTGGTTTACATGACCGGTATCCTACCTATTGCAAGATACAACACTCAGTCTGCGCTAAATAACTTTAGTGAATATACTATCTTAAATCCAGGCATGTACGCTAAGTACTATGGTTTTACAGAAGACGAAGTAAAGACACTTTGTGAAAAATACCAACTTGATTTTGAGACCTCCAAGTTCTGGTACGACGGCTACAAAGTAGGTGGGTATGAACTTTATAATCCAAATTCTATCATCGAGCTTATCAATCATGGAACTTTTGAAAGTTACTGGTCAAATACATCTGCCTATGGTCTTGTAAAAGAAGCCATCAATCTGAATTTTGAAGGTCTAAAAGACGATATCATCAAACTGTGTTCTGGTGATACCATTTCAATTCCTCTACCAGAGATTAAAAGCTACAATACAGCAGATCTTAATTTCAAAAATAAAGTAGCAATCTATATTTATCTGGTTCATTTAGGCTATCTTGGTTGTAATCTAGAGGAAGGAATTATCTATGTTCCTAATGAGGAAACCAGACTTGAGCTTTTAAATTCAGTAAAAGAAAATCACTGGCCTCAATATGAGGGTGCTTTAAAGCTTTCAGAACAGGTTGTGGCAGCAACTTACAATAAAGATGCAGAAACAGTAGCTACTCTGCTTTCTAAAATTCATGAGGATAAAGTACCAGCCCTTGAGTACAACAATGAAAGTGCTTTACGTTATGTGGTCCTGATGGCATACCTTGCAACAGAAAGCTACTACCTAGCTCCATTAAATGAGTTTCCCACTGGAAAAGGTTTTGCTGATATTGTCTATTTGCCAATCTCTGCTAATTCTAAAAGAAAGCCAGCCTTAATCATTGAACTTAAAAAGGACTCTAGTGCAAAGGTAGCCCTTGAGCAGATAAAAGAGCGTGACTATGTTTCAAGAGTAAAAGAGTACACCGATAATATTCTTTTAATCGGAATTAACTACGACTCTAAAACCAAGCAACACTCTTGTACTATTGAAGAATACTCTAAATAGAAAACTTGAATATAATCGTCATAATGCAACTTTAGGACGTATTAACTTAAGAGTTTTAAGCTAGCCTTAATTTTAATTAAAGCGCAAGCTTAATAGCCTTTTCTTTGATCTTTAAAAGTTCTTGATTTGAATACCAGGTAGGTATTGGCTTTTTAAAGTTATCAAAGTCTTCTCTGATTCTGTCTGAATTTAACTGCATCTTAAGGTACATTTCTTTACTCTCTTTTGCCTTTAAAGCACATTTCCAAAGCGAGTAAAGAGCACAGTATAAGGCAAAGTGCATCCAGAATTTTACAGGGACTAGCGATGAGAAATAACCATCAATCACACCTGCACACAGCACTGGGTATAAGCCTGCGTTTTCAAATTCTAATGAAGCAAAATCCTCACACATGCAGCCAGGTCCATATGAATAAGATGGCAACATTAAGATTGTACCGTCATGAGTAGTCATGATCTTCTGGTACTTTAAAGATCCATATCTCATCACTGGCCTGAAGATAGAGAAATAGTCATAGCGTGTGGAGATAGCATCCATGGCAATTCTGTCATTTTTTAAATGAGGCAGCTCTGCTACATATGATGCTATCTTTTCCATATAGGAAGAGTGTCTTTGATTTGCTTTTTCTGTCTGAGCTTGAGTCAGAGGAACTGAATGCAGATCTTTTAAAATTCTGCCTATTTTTTTACCGGCTGCATACTGCCACTCAGGAGGAACTACGGATAAAAAGTCTTTTAAAAAGCCTGCATCTTTGTAGGTAAAAAGAGCATTTACTAAATTACCTTCGATATTTTCGTTAATGGAGATTGGTTCAAAGATGTTATCAGGAGCTGCATCATAAAAAATCTGAGCACTCTTATAAGCTTTTTTAATTCTAGGTAGAACTTTTCTATCACCTTGCAGGCACAGGCATCTGGTACTTGCAGTTTTAATTACTGAGTACTCAACACTGTTAGCATCTGTGAAAAGTTTTCTGTATGAAAGTTGCATATTACCTAGACTTAGAATTTACAAAGGCTTATCTAAAGCACTTATGCTTAATCAAACTCTGCTCGTTTTTAGAGTTGTCTTAGTTTTTAGAGTGTTCTTATTAAGAATGTTCTTAAAATCATGAGCTGACTCTATTATACACATCAGTATGTTAACTATCATCCACACAAGTCTCATTTGGCAAGGAGGACTAAGTCTTTTTAGCTTATGATTTTAGCTTACAAATGCTAACTATGATCTTGGGTGAGCTTTATTGTAGACCTGATGCATACGCTCGGTTGCAACATGGGTATAGATTTGGGTGGTTGTAAGTGATGAATGACCTAAGAGCATCTGCACAGAACGTAAATCCGCATCATGATTTAAAAGATGAGTTGCAAAAGCATGACGGAATGAGTGTGGAGAGAAACTGTCAGTTAAGCCTAACTGTTTTCCATAAACTTTAATACGATACCAGAAGGCAATTCTTGACATAGGAGCTATTCCCTTGCCTGATAAAAAGATAAAGGGGCATTTTCTTTGAGGATCTTTTTCTTTTCTCTTGGTATTTATATAAAGCTCAATCCAGTAAATGGCATCATCGCATAAAGGCACAATTCTTTCTTTGTCACCTTTACCTCTTACCATGACAAAGCCATCCTGAAAAAAGATATTGTCAAACTTCAATGAGATAAGCTCACTGATTCTAAGACCTGTTGCATAGACAGTCTCGAGCATGGCTTTATCTCTTAATCCTGTATGAGTATTAAGATCAGGTGCATCTAAAAAAGCTTCCACACAACCTTCAGACATTACATGAGGAATGTTTCTTATAAGCTTGGGATTCTCAATACGAACACAAGGATCGTTATCAATTAGTTTTTCTTTTTTTAAAAAGTTTGTAAATGCTCTTAATGAGCAGAGAAATCTGGCATTAGAACTTGCCTCATGATCGATATTCTCTTTCAGGAAAGCTTCGATATGAGCCTGTGTAAAATGCTCATCTTTTACAGAAAAAGTCTTATCAATGAAGTTTAAAAATCTTTCGACATCAGCACAGTAAGCTTTAATTGAAAGCACAGACAGACCATTTTCAAGTAACAGATAGTCATGAAAATTGACTATTAGTTCTGAGGCTATTTTATCCATGTTTTATCCTTAAAGCTCTCTTCAATTTCACTTAAATGCGGTTTTACTTTCTTTACTTTTGCTTTAGGTTTGATGAAAAGAAATAGAATGGCTTTATTTGATCTTTTGATATAACCGTGTGGTACACGGTTATATCAAAGTCTAAGTTCTTACTGTTTTATTCTCTTTTGTATCTCTCTTACTAGCCTTACCTTTCAACTATCTTTTAGTTTGATCTTTTGTTTGTATTTACAGTTTCAAACATTTTTCTAGTAAGGATACTTAATAAGAACCTATTCAAAGTCACTGCGTGACATATCAATTAACTGAGCCATTGAAGGGAGCTCTTTTTTAGAGCTCTTAGTTACAGTTACATAATATCTGTCATTCTTTGGAATAAGACAGAAACGATAGACGCCGTCTTTTTTAGGATAGTAACTGATTTCTTCAAACTTAGAATTTGGATTTAATTCCAAAGAGCGAGCACCGTCTCTTAGAACACCAGGTGGAGTTAAAAAGCCAAAGTTGGTACCCTTTGACCAGTTCTCATCAGCAAACTTGAACTTATAAGGAGCCCAGTCAGAACGTAATGTTGCCAGAGTGCAGTAGCCGTGACCGTCTTTTCTTAAACGATAGGTCTCAGATGCCTCATAGTCATTCATTTCGCCTCTTAAAAAGATAGCCTTATCATTGATGGTAAGACCACCTGGTGATAACGTCTTTACAGCATTACCTTCATCTGAAGAACAGCCTGATAGAAGTGCACATACTAATAACGCACCTAGGCTCTTTTTTATATTTTTCACAATGTACCCTATCATTAAATTTTAAGATTTTTCTACTAATTGCTCTATTCTACACAAATTTATAAAGAAAATACCCTAAAATATCTGTATTCATCTGTACTCTACTGAATTCTTTGGTTTTATTTATGCCTTGTAAAACACCATCAAATGCTAATGAATTGTCAACCTCAAAACAGTCTTTAACAAAAGACCAGATAAAAGCATGTGACAATTCATCAGTGTCTTATAAAAAAACACCTTACCGAGTAGGTCTTACAGGCGGTATTGCCTGTGGTAAATCTGGTATTGCCTCATTATTTGCAAAACTGAACGTACCTATTGTTGATACTGATGTAATTGCCCGTGAGGTAGTGATGCCTGGCTCTGCTCTTTTAGGAAAACTGTCTGAACGCTTTGGACAGAACATCATCAAAGATGACGGCAGTTTAGACAGACGTCTCTTACGTCAAATTGCCTTTGATAAGTCTCATCCTGAGAACTTAAATGACTTGAATGCTTTAATGGCTCCTGCAATTGAAGATGAAACTGTGCGTCAGGTACAGGAAAAAACTTCCCCTTATGTCATTATCTGTATTCCTCTGCTCTTTGAGCATCATCTTGAATATATGGTAGACAGAATTTTAGTGGTGGATGTAGAGCCTAAACTTCAGCTAGAAAGATTGATGAGTCGTGATAGCATCAACAGAGAGTTAGCACTCTCGATGATTGCCTCACAAGTAGACAGAGAAACGAGATTAAAAAAAGCTCATGATTTAATTGAATCTGATAGTTCTCCTTTAGATAAAAAGGGAGATCTCGTGTTAAAATTACATAATCTATACCAACAGCTGGCAAACAGCAAAATTTAATGCATTAGAGTACTTTATAAGGTTATGTTTATTTACGAATTTCCATTAAGCCCAAGAGCTAGAACATACCTAAAATTAGAACAGGTTTTTAAAAACGCTGAGCTAAGTTCTGATCTTAGTTCTATTCAGAACGTGATGTTTCTATTACGCGCAGTCGTTGATTTTATCGATCTTGTGGATGGTTCTAGTGCCATCAAAATCGAATTATTAAAAGATCTTGAAAAATGTGACGGTAGATTAAAAGGATGGCTTACTGATCCTGAATGTGATAAGGACTTTGTAGCCTTATTGCGTGAAAAGATTGTTGAAGCTAAAAAAGCTTTAGACTCTTTTACAAGACAGAGAACTGTCTTAAAAGACGATCCTATTATCGAACTTATTAAACCAAGATTTTTAACCCCAAGTGGTATCAACTGCTTTGATACTCCTCTGTTTACCTACTGGTTCTCTCAGAGTATTGAGAAGAAAAAACAGAGCGTAGACAAGTGGTTACACGAGTTTGACTGTATCAGAATTCCTGTTTACACCATTCTCTACTTATGGAGACTGTGTGCTAACTTTTCTGATAGAGTAGCAAAATCAGGCTTTATGCAGGAGAGCGCTGATACCTGTGACTTAATCAACATTCAATATGATGAGAATGTAGCAGGTTACCCTGTAGTCAGCGGTTTCCAGTCACGAGTAAACATCAGATTCTTACCTTTTGACAAAGAGTCAAAAGTAGGTGATGTTCCATTTAAGATTGCTTATATCAAGAGTAGCTTACAGCAATGAGCCTAAAGGATTTACTTTCACCAGAGCTGTATGATGAGGTCGTTCATGACGCTCATGACAGTGGTGAAGCAATTGTAAAAATTGAAGGACAGCCTCTAAAGGTAAAATGTCCTATCTGCAAAAATGAAACTGTATATGATGCATCTAACCCATACAGGCCTTTTTGCTCTGAAAAGTGCAGACTGATTGATTTAGGCGCATGGGCTAATGATGAGCGTGTGATTAAAGGCAGACCTGTAGATGAAGATGAGGATGGAGAGCTTTTAAACGATCCTAATCTTCGAAAATACAATTTTCCTAAAGAATAGTATTTTCTTAAGAGGTTAAAGATAACTCTTTTTTACAGGCAACAATTAAGACAGAAAAGACTGAACTTACAGGATAAGATTTTGAAAAACGAAGGGATGAAACAGTTTACTTTGGCGACTCTAGCTATAGCTGTAAGCGTAGCTATCAGTACTAATGCCTTTGCACTTGAAAACGAGAAACAGTCATCTTCATCTGAAAAAGCAGATAAAGACAATTCTGTTTCTGAGTTCTCTGTTACAACCACCAGGATTGCTTCTAACCTAAAGCCTAGAGCCAATATCACAGGTTCATTTTCAGAACGCACCATGGAGATCATGAGTTCTGAGGCCTCTTCAAAATATTTGCAGAATCCTCGTGCAGCAGACAGTGCAACCTTCCCTATGAGGCTTATCAATAAATTAAATGAAAAGCCTTGGATAAACTCTCCATCATTCCCTATTCGTGCTAAAGATATGGCCTGCTTCTATGGTGTGCCATCTTACAGATATCCACAAAAATTTGATTCTGATAAGACTCCTGTCGTAGTAACAGCTGACAAAGTTTCAGGTAAGCTCAATGACAAAAAAGCTCATATCTTAACTTACACCGGTAATGTTGAGGTAACTCAGGGAGACAAGATCTTAAACTCAGATATCGTAGTCTATGATGGTAAAGAGAGAACCTTAACCACCAAAAGCAGTGCTGTAATTCATGAGCCTGAATACACCATCTCATCTGATGAAGACATGGTACATAATCTTGATACTAAGCAGATGAACCTGACAAATGCAGCTTTCATCTTAAACGGCTCTGTAATATCAGGTACTGCTGACAAGATGAATATTGATAACAAAAAAGGCTCTAAGACTTATAAAGGAGCTACCATCTCAGGCTGTCCTGTAGACAAGAGATCATGGCATTTTTATTCAACTACTTTTAAAACCGAAAAAGATGCCTACTTTGGTGATGCCTGGAATGATGTACTCTTTTTAGGTAAGGTACCTGTATTCTATACACCTTATGCTCAGATCCCTTTAACTAAGAAACGTCATTCTGGTTTACTGCCTGTATCTTTAGAGTACAAATCAGGAGAAGGTATTTCTTACAGTGCACCTATCTATTTGAACTTAGCTACAAACTATGATGCCACTGTAACTCCAGGTCATGATGCTAAGCGTGGCAATATCTATGACGTACAGTTTAGATATTTACCATTTAATAATCTTTCAGGTGAGATTAACGCTACCTATTTGCCAAACGATCCTCACTGGTCACCAAAGAACGATGACTACAGCCGCTGGTTTATTAACATTTATCAGACCTTATCTTTCTTAGAGAATGATTTAAACTTCAGCATAGACTACAGTAAAGTTCGTAACGACGACTATACCTATCTGTCTGATATAAGTCAGAAAAACGCTGCTATCACCGATTCAAGTCTGCAGCAGAGTTTTAAGGCAAGCTATGATCAGGATCTGTATGATGTGTCTTTAGAATTAAGAAAGTATCAGAACATGTTCTCTACTTCTAATATTTCTACTTACAGACCATTTGCCATGTTGCCCCAGTTAAAGGCTAACACCTATAACTCATACGGTTCTTTCTACTTTAAATTAAAGACTGAAGCTACACATTTTTCATTAGATAAGATGAAAAATGACATGACATTATCTATGAATCGTCTGCATGCTGAGCCTTCTGTACGCTATCTTGCCTACGAAGGTTACGGCACCAGTGTAGATATGGGACTAACCGGCTTTTTAACTCATTACAGTCAGTCTGATTTAGAGTATTTAACCTCTTCATATAAGTCTCGTTTAGGCTTTAATGAGTACAAAGATTCTGTAACTCGCGCTCTGTACTTAGCTGATGTTCATGCTAAATCTACCTTTGAAAAGAAAGTACTAGACATGAACCACACCCAGACATTAGAGCCTGAGTTTAAGTATCAGTACATTCCTTACAAAGATCAGAGCAATATTGCACTCTACGATACTACTAACCGTTATGATGACTACTACACTCTGTTCTCACCTCATCGCTATGCAGGTATCGACAGAATTGCCAACATCAATATGGCAACCTTTGGTTTAACCTCTCGCCTGCTTGATGCTCATGACCGTGAAGTTTTCCGTGCAGCCCTAGCTCAGGGTTATAACTTTTCTGATAACAGAGTAAAACTGCGTCAGACTGATACTTTAAGTACCAATCCTAGATCTCCTCTTGAAGCTTTAATTGATGTCGTGCCTTTTGCAGGTATGTCTATCCATGCTCAGGCTCAATATAATCCTGACGGTGATGAGTTCTATACCTACAGTGGTTCTGCCCGATACACCGATCCTGCTACAGGTTACATGCTAGGTGTTTCATACCGTTACTATAAAGACGGTAACTACTATGTAGAAAACTACAAACAGATAGACTTAAAGCAGTTAGGTCTTGAAGTAAAATTACCAATTTCATCATCATGGACTGCTTTTGCTGCTTCATATAAAGATATTGAGCAATCCTACAATATTGATACAAAGTTTGGTCTAAAGTATGACGATTGCTGTTATGCTGTTACCCTGCTCTATGAGAACTATATGAACATGGACTGGAAAAACATGCAGCACACTCCAGAAAAGCTTATCGGCGTACAGTTTGAGCTAAAAGATCTCTTCGCTATCAACGTAAGAGGTATTACCGATCCTAATGGTACTGGTACCCACTATCTGCCATCACTGGATCCTACTAACTTGAACAGATAAATTTGAACTTTATGTAGCGTATTGAATCTAAATCAATACGTGCTGTATAAAGAAATTAAGACACAGTAAAACTTACTGTGTCTAAGTAATTGCTAAAGATTAGCAATTACTATATAAAAGAAATTAAAAGGTTATAACTTAACAGAGATTAACACAGACAGAATAAGGTACATTAAATGAAATTACATAACAATCTTGGCCAGAAACTAGGCAAGTTAGCATCTTTAAGTACTGTTTTACTAGCCTTATTTGGCAACGCCTATGCAGAAGAACAGGTTTTAGATTCAACTGCAGCTGTCGTTAACAACGGAATTATTTTAGAGAGTGAGTTAAATACTCATACTCAAAAGCTGCTCTCTAAATATGCAGCAACTGGTGCTAAAGTAGATGAAATTACCGCACGCCGTCAGGCTTTACAGTCACTTATCACCAGAGAGCTGATTTTACAAATTGCTCAGACAAATGGCGCTGAGGTAACTGACATGCAGTTAGACTCAACTTTAGAGTCAGCAGCCTTACGTAACAACACTACAACCGATAAAATTCTAAAGAGTTATGGCCCAAATCTAACTGAAGCTCAGGCTCGTGAGAAATTTAAAGAGGACTACTTAATCAACGAAATCCGTCGTTCAAGTGTTCGTCAGAGAATTCATATCTCCCCTGTTGAAGTCAACACTTTAGCTAAAGCTTTAAAACAGCGTGGCAGTGTTGAACCTATGTACCATATCGCTCAGGTTGTAATTCCACTCTCATCTGCTCCAAATGAAGCTGAGTACAACAGAGTTCAAAGTGAAGCCCGTCAGGCTTTAAATGCAATTAAAAATGGTGCTAATGTAGCTGAAGTTGCTGCAAAATACGCTACCTCAGAGCAAAGTGCTGATATGGGATATATACCAGAGACAGCAATTCCATTACCATTCTTACCTGCTATCTTAAATGCAAAACCTGGTGATGTAATTGGACCATTCAGATCATCAATTGGTATGCACATCATTAAACTTTATGATGTTTCACATTCAGCTGTAACTCCTATTAAGACCTATGATGCAGCTCATATCTTAATTAAGACCTCCATCATCTACTCAGATGAGGCTGCTGTTGCCAAGTTAAAGGATATCGCATCAGAGATTAACAAGGGCACCATTACTTTTGCACAGGCTGCCAAGCAGTACTCTGAAGATCCAGGTTCAGCAATTAAAGGTGGTGATTTAGGTTATGCTGTAGCAGATATCTATGATCCAAACTTTGCCAGAGCTTTAACTCAGTTACATGTAGGTCAGATGAGTCAGCCTGTTAAATCAGCATTTGGCTGGCACTTGATTCTGTTAAAAGATACCAGAGTTGACAGGGACTCTTTAGAAGTTTTCAAAGAGAAAGCAAACTCTATTATCTTTGAGCGTGAATTCAATGAAGCTGTAACTTCATGGGAAAGATCATTACGTGAGATGGCTTACATCCACGTTATCGATCCTGAATTAGTAAATTCAGGTGTTTCTCTTGATCAGGACAATAAAGGCAAGAATACTCTAAAGCCTACAAATGACGATCAGGGAAGCCAGCAATATTCAGAAAACAGCCGTCTTCTAAACTAAAGATAGGCCATAATTTAGAGGTTAAATGACATATCGTTTAGCAGTGACACCTGGAGAGCCTTCAGGTGTCGGTCCAGAGCTGATGTATCATCTGTCAAAACTTGACTTAAAAGATACTCAGCTTGTTATCATCGCATCTAAAGAGCTTATCGCACAGCGTATAGCTCTTTTTAATTCTAATCACACTGAGTCTGTAAAGATAACTGATTACTCTAAAGACAATTTTGTACCTCAAACAAAAGGTACCTTATGTGTTTTAGATGTACCTTTAGCTGTACCTTCAGTTCCGGGAAAACTTGATAAAAGAAACGCCAAATACGTTTTAGACTGTCTTGATATTGCCTCAGACAAATCAGTATCAGGTGAGTTCTCCGGTATAGTTACAGGTCCTATCAGTAAGGCTGTGATTGCTGACACTGGTCTTAACTTTACAGGTCACACTGAGTACTTTCAGGAAAGAACTCATACTAAAAAAGTAGTAATGATGTTAGGTTGCAAGAAATTCAATGTAGCTCTTGCTACTACTCATCTGCCTTTAAAAGATGTATCTGATGCCATCACTAAAGAGCTTTTAGTTGAGATCGTAACTATTTTAAATCACGATCTTAAAACCAAGTTTGGTATTGATAAACCATGCATCATCAGCGCAGGTTTAAATCCTCACGCAGGTGAAGATGGACATCTGGGTATGGAAGAGATAGACACTATCATTCCTACCTTTGAAGAGTTAAAAGCTCAGGGCATCAATATCATAGGACCACTGCCTGCTGACACCATGTTCCAGCAAAAGTATATTGAGAAGGCTGATGCCTTCTTAACCATGTACCATGATCAGGGTTTACCTGTTTTAAAATATGCAGGTTTTGATTGTGGTTACAACACTACCTTAGGACTTCCTTATATTAGAACTTCTGTCGATCATGGAACTGCACTAGATTTAGCAGGTACAACCAAGGCAGATCCTGGTTCTCTGTTTGCAGCAGTAGAACTAGCTCATACTATGGCACTACGTAGCAGGAGATAATATGGCTTTACCACCAGTACACATGAAAGCAAGAAAACGCTTTGGACAGAACTTCTTAGTTAATGATCACATCATTTCTCAGATTGTGGATGCCATCAATCCAAAAGAGGGTGAACACTTAGTTGAAATTGGACCAGGTCATGCAGCTTTAACTAGACCGGTTTTAGAAAGAGCTAAAGTACTAACTGCAATTGAGTTAGACCGTGATCTTGTGGAGATCTTAAAGCATGATCCTTTCTTAAAAGGACTTACCATTATTGAAGGTGATGCTTTAAAGGTTAACTTTGAGGAGTTAGAAGGTGCAGGTAAGTTGCGTGTTTTTGGTAACTTACCTTACAACATCACCTCCCCTATTATCTTCCACCTGCTGTCACAAAAAGGCATTACTGATATGCACTTTATGTTACAAAAGGAAGTAGTAGAAAGATTAGCTGCAGGACCTAGCACCAAAGACTATGGTCGTTTAACTGTGATGACTCAGTTCCATGCGCAGGTTATCCCAATGCTTATAGTTCCACCATCAGCATTCAGACCAGCACCTAAGGTAACCTCCGCTGTGGTACGTTTAAAGCCAAAGGACTTAACTGATGAAGAAAGATCATTAGTTCCTTATTTAAATAACATTACAACTACAGCTTTCTCTGCTCGTCGTAAGACCATCCGTAACTCTTTATCAAAGTTCTTTACTGAAGAGGAGTTAAACAGCTTTGGTCTTGATCCGATTCTGCGTGCTGAAAACATCAGTGTTGAGAAATATGTAGAATTAGCTCGTGCTTTAAAATACAGGAATAAAGTCTAATGGCAGCAAATTCACCAGTATTTGAACTTTTACAACGTAATGAAGATGAGTTTGTAGGACGTGATCTCATCATTACAGGTGATATTCTCGATCCTATGGTGTTCTCTTTAGTTAAAAGATCTCACAGCGCTACTGTAATTGTCGACAACTTTGTTGTCTGCAAAAAGATGGCAGCTATGATTGGTAAAAGCATGGATGACTCTTGTCCTCAGATAATTGAGTACAAGCATGTAAAGTTAATCTTTGCTGATGTCAAATCAGCTCTTACTCATACTAATGAAGCTGATACCTTATTACTATTACTTTCAAAAAGTAAACAGCAGACTTTAAAGTTATTAAATACTTTAAAAACCAAATTAAAAAAAGAAGCCTTAGTGTACACCGCAGGATCTAATGACGGTGGTGCTAAAAGTGCTGACTCTTTATTAAAACCTCTAGGTTTTGTAAAGAAAGTTGATTTAGCCAGAAAGTGCACTTTATTCAAAGCTATTTATGAAAATGACTTTAACACCTACAAAGGTGCACAGGACATTAAAGTAAATCCAATTAACATTCCACTTACTCTGCATCAGGACAGCGCTGTTTTCTCTCAAGGTAAACTTGATAAGGGAACTGCTATGTTAATAGAGTGCTTAAAAGATTTAACTCCATTTGGAACGGCTTTAGATCTTGGATGTGGCTGTGGTGTGGTAGGTTTAGTGCTCTCAAAGCTAGGCTTTAAGAACGTAACCTCAACTGATGTCAGTGCTGCTGCCATTGAACTTACTAAAGAGAATGCTAAATTAAATGGCTGTGATTCAATCAAGGTTAAAGCATCTGACATGCTGACAGGTCTTGAAAGATTTGATTTAATTGCCGTAAACCCACCATTCCATGTTGGCGTAACTACCACTACAGCCCCTACTGTTAATATGATCATAGAGGCTAAAGATCACTTAACCAAGAACGGTGTGATGTACTTAGTTGCCAATGCGCATTTAGGTTATGAAAAGGTGCTTTTAGAGAACTTTGACTATGTGCAGATTGTATCTTCAAGCACAACCTTTATTGTGTATAAAGCAAGGTTAGAAGAAAAGTAATTAAGTTCATCTTATCAACTCAAAAGCAAGATCAGACGATCTTGCTTTTATGTTTATGCTCTAATTATTCTGAGCATTTTCCTGCTCATTGTTCTGAGTAGAGTTCTTATCAGCTTTACTCTCTTCTTCTTGACTAGCGTTATTCTCTTGATTGTTATCTTGAGCTTGAGATTCTTCATAAGGAGCAGCCTTAATACAGGTAACACCACCATTATTAGAGACTACGGCATAGTTAAGATCGCAGAACTGACCTGCAAAGAAAATCGGTAACTGATCATTACCCCATCTTAATGGTGTAAAGACAATCTTACTGCCTACGGCGCAGTTTGCTACAGCATCGAATACAAAAACATTACAAACCTGATTACTCTGTGAACGAGGCGTTGCTTTATTTACCTCTTCAACCTTTACGATCTCTGGTAAAGCAGGAGTAGTCTCCTTGACAACTTTTACTGTAAAAAATACAGCAACAGCTGCAATAGCTGCAAAGATTAGAGACAATAGTAGATAGTCTTTTAGTTTCATAGATACCTTAAAATGATCTTTTTTATAGTTATGTTCTAGTAAAGTTGCTTACAAAGATAGCAGTTCTTTTTTAGCAAAGTGGGAATTTGAGGATAGATTATATATGTGTTGAGAAGAGTCTGATAACAGAAAGTGCTGTAAGTTACAGCACCCTCTGATTTAGATAAGAATGAAAACTACTGAGGCTTTACTTCGTTTACAAGCTCGTTGCCTGCAAAGTAATCAGTTATATTCTGTAGAGTAGTATTAACAATGTTGTTCATTGCTTCTTTAGTAAAGAAAGCCTGATGAGAGGTAATTAGAACATTGTTCAAGCTCATTAAACGGCTTAAGTTATCATCGGTGATGATGTGATCTGATCTGTCCTGATAGAAGTAATCGTGCTCTTCTTCATAAACATCAAGACCTGCAGCACCAATCTGACCTGACTTTAAACCATCTACAAGATCTTCAGAATTGATTAAAGGACCACGACCAGTGTTAATGATCATTACGCCTTTTTTCATTTTAGCAATTGAGTCTTTGTTGATTAAGTATCTGTTCTGAGGAGTTAATGGGCAGTTTAACGAAATAATATCTGACTGTGCATATAACTCATCCATAGTTACATACTTAATACCAGCTGCTTTCTCGTACTCATGATCTTCATAAATATCATAAGCAACTACATTCATGCCAAAGCCTTTTAAGATGCCAATCAGCACACGAGCAATCTTACCGGTGCCTACTACACCTGCAGTCTTACCGTATAAATCAAAGCCCATTAACCCGTGTAGAGCAAAGTTACCATCACGGGTACGTGAATATGCTCTGTGAGTCTTTCTGTTTAAGGTTAAGATTAAAGCCATTACGTGCTCAGCAATAGCATGTGGAGAGTAAGCTGGTACTCTTACAACTCTGATACCTAAATCTTTAGCAGACTGCAAATCTACGTTGTTAAAACCGGCACAACGCAGTGCTAAAAGCTCAACACCATTATCTTTTAACTTCTGTAATACTGCTCTGTCTGCTCTGTCGTTTACGAAGATACATACAGCTTTAGCGCCGTGAGTTTCATCTGCATTGTTAATATCAAGGAAACTTCTGTGATAGATTAGCTGAAAACCAAAGTTCTTGTCAGCGTTCATATCTGTAAACGCATGTCTGTCGTAGCTGTGGGTACCAAAAAAGACGATTTTATTGTTTTCCATTTTTTATCCTCAGATGAAAATTCTCTGATTTTGAAATCTGTTTATCAGTATTAGACATCTCTAATAACTGGTAATCTAGCCTGTTCAATAAGATACACTATTTCTAACTCAAAATTTGATCTTTATCAAATATTTTATTACGTGCACAATTTGTGCAAATCGGCGCAAAAGCACCAAGACTTAAGTTGCGAAAAGGCATTATATTATGCAAAACGCTCATTATTTATTAAGAATAATTCTTAATAACAATAACTTTTAAAAAATTATAGCTACCTCAACTTTTTTCTATCAAATATTTTTACAAAGAACTTTCCTTTCTTTTAAAGAATAATCAGTTAATAAAAAAGCAAATGCAGTACTCATTTTTTTAGCTTTCTACCACAAAATTTACAGACGATATGCTCAATATTGTTGTATAGAAGCCCCTTTTCAGGGGCAAGATAAAATCTTGTTCTATACTCATTAAATAGGTTCATGACATCAGATGATGTCTTAAGAATACATAACAATCAAAACATCTCATAAGGAGTCTCTCAAATGGCAGCATTAGCTATGATCCTAGCCGGCGGTGAAGGTACCCGTCTTATGCCTTTAACCTCATGCAGAAGTAAACCTGCGGTTCCTTTTGGCGGAAGCTACAGACTAATTGACTTCGTGCTCAATAACTTCGTTAACTCAGGTATCATCAAGATCTTTGTAATCACTCAATACAAATCACAGTCTTTGTTGATGCACTTAAAGAAAGGCTGGCAGGTAAGTGGTATTTATGGAGCCTTCATTGACTCACTGCCAGCTCAGATGCGTGTATCAAAGGAGTGGTATCAGGGTACAGCTGATGCTATCTATCAAAACTTAACCTTTATAAAAGAACAGTTCCCAGATCATGTATGTATCTTCGGCTCAGACCATATTTATAAGATGAATATCCGTGATATGCTCACCTATCACAAGAACATCGGTGCAGATTTAACTGTGGCTGCTATCAGAATGAAATCAAGTGAGTGCGCAGGTAAATTTGGTGTTATCGAAGTTGATGAAAACAATAAGATGATTGGCTTCGAGGAAAAACCTGCACATCCTAAAGAGTTACCAAATCACCCAGGCTATTCACTAGTATCTATGGGTAACTATATCTTTAAAGCTGATGTTTTATGCAATGAGCTAGTTGAAGACGAGCTAGACAAGAACTCAAGCCATGACTTTGGTAAAGATATCATTCCTAAGATGTTCCCTCGAGGCAATGTTTATGTATACGACTTTAGTGAAATCGAAATTGAAGGAGAGAAAGACTTTGCTTACTGGCGTGATGTAGGAAGCATCGACAGCTACTGGGAAGCTCATATGGACTTATTAGGCAATAAGCCTAAGTTCAATCTGCAGAACCCGAAGTGGCCTTTACATACCTTCTATCCTCCTCTACCACCTGCTGACTTCACCGATACTGATGATAATGAGTCACACGTATCTATGTCTTTAATTTCCGCAGGCTGCAAGATTAACGGTGCAACTATCAATAAGTCAGTTCTAGGCTTTAGATGTACCGCAGGCGATGGCGCTATGGTTGAAGGCAGTGTGCTTATCGGTGATAACATCATTGGTAAGGGAGCAAAAATTAAGAATGTGATCTTAGACAGACATGTTGAGATTGCTCCGGGCTTTGAGATTGGCTACGATAAAGAGAAAGATCAAAAGCTTCTTGAAAATGAGAAGAATTCTATGATCGCAATATCTAAAAATGGCATAATAGTAGTACCTGAGGGCATACGCTTAGGTTTTGACTAGAACACATAAAATAAGGGGTTGCCTGTGAACATCTTGTTATTATCATCAGAAGTTGCAGGCATCATGAAATCAGGCGGTCTTGCAGATGTTGCCAAGGCTTTGCCTTTACAGCTACAGGCTGAAGGTCATGATGTCAGAGTTGTCATGCCATGCTATACCACCATCAAGGATTACGATAAACTTGAGGTGATAGCACATGGCGTTTTGAATGAAAACAATCCAGATGAAAAACTTCGCATCCCCTATTCAATTAGAAAGACCTATCTTAATAAAGTAGTTGAAGTTTGGTTAGTTGAATGTCCTAGGTACTTTGACAGAACCTCTATGTACGGTGACAACAACCAGGCTTATGCTGATAATGGAGAGAGATTTGCTTTCTTCTCAGCTGCAGCTTTAGATGCCTGTAAGCACCTAAACTACTGGTTTGATATCCTGCACTGCAATGACTGGCACACCGGAATTGCGCCTATGTTAATGCGGATTAAATACGCATTAGACCCTTATCTATCAAGAGCTCGCTCTGTACTTACCATTCATAATGGTGCTTTCCAAGGTGCCTTTGACAGATCACAAATTGCGATCTTGCCTGAAATTGCCAATATCTATAATGACAAGATCACTCAAGGTTCATATATCAATTTCTTAAAATGCGGTGTTTTCTATGCTGATAAAATCAACACCGTAAGCCCAGGTTACGCCAGTGAACTTACCACTTATTTAGGTGGTCACGGTATGACTCAGAACTATCTTGACAGACAGCAAGATCTTTCAGGTATCGTCAATGGTTGTGACTACTCTGACTGGGATCCATCTACAGATCAATTGCTGCGAATAAGATATGATGTTAAGAACCTAGATCAAAAAGTTCTAGGCAAGTACCTCTTACAGAGAAAGCTAGGCCTTGAGATGGGTGATACCCCAATGTATGGTATGGTTGCAAGACTTACCGACCAAAAAGGTATAGGTCTTTTAATTCCTATCTTAGACAGATTCTTACAGCATAAAGTTCAGGTTGTAATTGAGGGAACAGGAGATCCTTACTTACAGCAGCAGATGACTGAAATTGCTAATCGTCATCCTGGTAAAATGATCTTCCAGCCTGTATATGACAATATGTTAGCTCATCAGATTGAAGCTGGCTCTGACTTCTTCTTGATGCCATCAATCTTTGAGCCTTGCGGTCTAAATCAGATCTACTCTTTAGCTTACGGTACTCTACCTATCGTACGAGCTGTAGGTGGACTTAAAGATACTGTTAAAGACTATGATCAGGATAGAGTAAACGGTGACGGCTTTATGTTCTTCGATCCAAGTTCTGAGGAGTTACTATCCTGCTTACGTCGTACTTTAATTCTGTATTTAGAAGATCCTTCAGAGATGAAGCGTATTAAGCAGAACGCTATGAGAGTACGCTTTAACTGGTCTGATTCATGTAAAAATTACATTGAACTGTATAAGAGTGCTTTAAAGAAGCCTAAGTGGTAGTTCTCTTGACACGTAGGATTAAAAAGCTCTGAAGATTTTCTTTCAGAGCTTTTTAATTAAGACACTTAAACTAGCTGAAACTCAGTAAAAGCTCTTACTTTAGGATCTGCATTGAATACAGCAGCTATTCTTAACAGCTCATCCTTTCTAGGCACAATATTGCCATAGTCTCGTGTTTTAATCTGCTCTATAGCTTCACTAAGCTTTGCCTTAGCTTCTGTCTCATCTTTTGCATACCTAAATTCAATGACGATTCTGCGTTTATTGGTCTCAATCACTAAATCAGCTCTGCCTTTAGCCTGATGAACTTCTGATGATACGTTCTGTTTAGCCCCTAGCAGATAGGCTTTAACATAATTCTGTACTGATGATTCTGAATTTAATGGATAGGCATCATAGGTTACAGTGTTGACCATAGTGTTAAGTAAACTGATGATATCCTCTACAGAACCTACATCCAGGATGTTCTCATTAGCATCATTGGTAACATCAATCGTCCCTTTAAAGAATTTGGCTGCTAAAAGCTTATTTAAAGCTTTATAGATCTCTCCATTTGGAATACCTAAAGCAATGATATTAGAATCATTAAGTGAAGAACGTAATGTTAGAT